>Ga0224530_1000686_pt1 | contig 20593 bp, 15 predicted proteins | sample CBST75metaG_FD_179873 | JGI IMG/M metagenome (GOLD analysis project Ga0224530, IMG submission 179873) | Peat soil microbial communities from Stordalen Mire, Sweden - C.B.S.T75 | ecosystem: Environmental > Terrestrial > Soil > Wetlands > Peat | place: Sweden: Norrbotten County, Stordalen Mire...
ATTCAAGCCGTAGCGCCGGCGAGAAGGTCAGCTCGCGCGCGCCCTACCGGTAGACCTCCGGAATGAAATTCTGCTCCTGGATCGGCGGCCGCACGTATTTTGACTTTTCCAGCGGAGGCAGAGGCAGCGGGCCGGGCGTCAGATCGCGATATTCGAACTGCGAGAGCAGATGACGGATCACGTTCAGCCGGGCGCACTTCTTGTTCTCCGCGTTCACCACGAACCAGGGCGACTGCTTGGTGTCGGTCACCGCGAACATCTCATCCTTGGCGCGCGAGTAATCCGCCCAGTGCTTGCGCGATTCCAAATCCATCGGGCTCAGCTTCCAGCGCTTGGTCACATTGATCATGCGGTCCTGAAAGCGCCGCTCCTGCTCCTCGTCGCTCACTGAGAACCAGTATTTGATCAGGTGAATCCCCGAGCGGATCAACATGCGCTCGAACTCCGGACAGCTCTGCATGAACTCGACATATTGCGCCTCGGTGCAGAAGCCCATCACGTGTTCGACCCCGGCGCGGTTGTACCAACTGCGATCGAACAGCACGATCTCTCCGCCCGCCGGCAGGTGCTCCACATATCTCTGGAAGTACCATTGCGTCTTTTCGCGCTCCGTCGGCGTGGTCAGCGCTACCACCCGGCAGGCGCGGGGATTGAGCGATTCGGTGATCCGCTTGATGGCCCCGCCCTTGCCCGCCGCGTCGCGCCCTTCGAACAACACCACGACGCGCAATCCTTCGCTGCGCACCCACTCCTGCAGCTTCACCAGCTCGACTTGCAGGCGGCGCAGTTCGCGGTCGTAGTCGCAGTCCTTACCCAAACGCAGCGTCTTGCCGTTGGCCGGCGCAGGCACATCTCCGCCCGCCTTGATCTCGGCCTTGGACTTTGTCGCCGGCTCCACAACCGCCTGCCCCTGCTTGTCCTTTTCCTTGTCCTTCATCCGTTTGCCTCCAACGCGGCCAGTGAGCTTCTGCGCGGCACATCGCCGCAATTCCTGCGCAGATTCCCTCTCCGACGCCTTTCCCATCGGCACGTCTTGCCGAAGGAACCATGATAGTCCTCGCCATCGCCGCCTGCGGAGTTCGCGACTGGAACCAAAAAGAAACGGCCCTCTTCCGAGAAGAGAGCAGTCTTGAAGGGTACGGGCTTTGCAGGCTGCGGTGAAACCCCTTTTTCGGTTGAAGAATTCCTGTTTTGTATCAGTCGTCCACCGCCATAGCCGACCCACGGAGAATGAAACCTGCGCCTACGACTACCTCTCGCCGACTTGCCAACTCGCCAACCCCGCGCAGCGGGGGCCAACTTGCTGCATTTGTTCGTAGAGCCCGCCTTCCACATTCTTGTTTCAATTGCTCAATTTGCAAAAGAAGCCAACTCGAGTGTCCCATCCCCTAAGTTCGCCCCAAAATCCTTGTCATCCTGAGCGTAGCGAAGGATCTGCATTTTCAACGTTTTCCGCACAGAAATCAGGTCTCAGGTTATGCTGCGAACTTCAGATTCATCCCACTGGTGTCTTGTCAGTTCCCCACCGGCTTCGACGGCCCACGGGGATACTCCCCAGCCGCTGGATCGGTGGGGAGTAAATGTGAATGAAATGGTAACTTCTGGGTAGGGGTAACTCTACCGAAGCCTCATGTCGTTCCGTTCCCCGCTAGAATCCCCCGCCTGACCAAGCTGAGCGTAGACCCGCCAATCTCTGTCCGACTGAATCATCAGCTGTATCTCGTGACTGGTGATCCGCTTGCGAAGTTCTTCAAAGCGTAGCTGTACGCGGTGCGGGTCACGCGTGTAGAAAACGAACTCCTGCATTCCGCCTGTTGTGATTACGGCCACAAGGAGGGACTCTGCTTGCTCCTCCAACGAACTGCAGATGACGTCTTCAAGCTCACCAAGTAGCGTAACTTCCACCGGGCCCGGAAGTCCGATTGCATCGGGTTTCCTTAGCGGCACCGCGATGCCGACCTGATGTTCATAGCCTGGCACACTCTCGAACTCGCGGTACCCGGTATTCCTGCGCACGAACATGACTCGGCCGCTATGCTTTCCCTCTGCGACCGACCAAGGACCGGCTACGGGCAGTCGATCTGGGCTTAAAGTCTCTTTTTTGATGGGCCACATTGAATCATGATAGAAGCCATGCGTGCCTGACGCTGCATTCTGGGAGGTTGGTCCCCAACCCGGAAGTCACCCTGTGGCCAACCCTGTAAACGCATCGGAATTCGGGTAAATGCGACGCAGTTCGCTTTTTGCCCAAAGACTCCCTGTCTTGCCCATAAAGCCAGAGTTTTTAGGAAAAGCCCCATGAGGGATGTTCTTCGGGGTTCTCCCCTTGCACCCCTCATTTTTCCGCAGCCAGTTTGGAGCCCTCTACCTAACCTTCCACTTCGTCGACAGCGCAGCCAGCTTTTCGTTCATGGTTGCCGCTGGCTTCGCTGCCGGCTTCGGTGCCGGACGCGCCGCAGGCGCGGTCAACGCCTTGATCGAAAGCGCAATCCGCTTGGCTTTCAAATCCACCCCCAGCACCTTCACCTTCACAATCTGCCCGGTCTTCACCGCCTCCGAAGGCTCCTTGATGAAGCGGTTGGAGAGTTCGCTGATGTGCACCAGCCCGTCCTGGTGAACGCCCACATCCACGAAGGCGCCGAACTTGGTCACATTCGTCACCACGCCTTCCAGAATCATGCCCACCTGCACGTCGGCGATCTCGCGCACCTCCTCGCGGAAGCTGGGCGCCACGAACTTATCACGCGGATCGCGCCCCGGCTTGCGCAACTCGGCAAGAATGTCGTTCACCGTGTACGAGCCCGCCGATAGCTGGCTCTTGTCCACATTTTCCAGCAGTTGCGGTTGCGCGATGATCTCCTTGACTGAGGTCTTCAGCGACAACGCAATCTGCTCCACCACCGGGTAGGACTCGGGGTGAACCGCCGTCATGTCCAGCGGGTTGTCGCCATTGCGGATGCGCAGGAATCCCGCTGCCTGCTCAAAGGTCTTCGGCCCAATGCCGGGCACTTCCAGCACTTGCGCACGCGAGTGGAAACTCCCCTTCTCATTGCGGAAGTTCACGATGTTCAGCGCCGTGCGCTCCGTGATTCCTGCGACAAAACGCAGCAGCGTCCAGGACGAAGTGTTCAGGTCCACGCCGACTTTATTCACGCAGCTTTCGATCACCGTCTCCAGCGAATCCTGCAACTGGTGCTGGTCCACGTCGTGCTGGTACTGGCCCACTCCAATCGACTTCGGATCGACCTTCACCAGCTCTGAAAGCGGGTCCTGCAAGCGGCGGGCGATGGAGATGGCGCCGCGCACCGTCAAGTCGAGATCGGGAAACTCCTGCCGCGCCACCGCCGAAGCCGAGTACACGCTGGCCCCTGCCTCGCTGACACTAACAGAAAAAATCTCGCTGATGCCCTTCTCGCGCAGAAACTCGCGTACAAACGCATCCGTCTCGCGTCCGGCGGTCCCGTTGCCGATGGCGATGGCACGCACGTTGTACTTGCGCAGCAGCTCTTCCAGCTTCGGCGTTGCTTCCTCGTTCCCATGCTTGGAAGTGTGCAAATAAAACACGTCGTGCGCCAGCAGCTTGCCGGTCTCGTCCACCACGGCGACCTTGCAGCCAGTGCGCAATCCTGGATCGATGCCCAGCACGGAGATGGGTCCCGCGGGCGGCGCCAGCAGCAAATTGTAAAGATTGTCGCGGAAGACCTTGATGGCTTCGGTGTCGGAGCGGCGCTTCAGCTCCAGCCGAATCTCTCCTTGAATGGACGAATTCAGCAGCCGCTTCCACGCGTCGTCAATCGCCAGTTCGAGCTGCCGTGTCCAGTCGCCCGCCAGCCGCAGCACATGGCGCTGAATGATGCCCACCGCGCGCTCCGCATCCACCTCGATCAGGAAGTAAAGCACCTTCTCGCCTTCGCCGCGGCGGATAGCCAACATGCGATGCGAAGGAATCGTCTTCACCGGCTCGGAGTACTCGTAGTACATCTTGAACTTGTCCTGCTCGTCGACCGCATCCGTGGCTTTTCTGCTCACCACAATGCCCTCGTCGAAGACCAGCTGGCGGAGCGCCTTGCGCAAATCGGCGTCCTCGCTGATCCACTCCGCCACAATGTGCCGCGCGCCTTCGAGCGCTTCATCCACTGTCGCCACGCCCAATTCCGCATTCACAAAACTCGCAGCAAATGTATCCAGAGGCTGGTCGGTATTCTGCTGCGCCCACAGATATTGCGCCAGCGGCTCCAAGCCCTTCTCGCGCGCGATGGTGGCCTTGGTGCGGCGCTTGGGCTTGTAAGGAAGATACAAATCTTCGAGCTCGCTCTTGTCCAGCGTCGCATCAATGCGCGCCTTCAACTCGTCGGTGAGCTTGCCCTGCTCGGCAATCGAGGCCAGGATGGTTTCGCGCCGATCCTCGAGCTCGCGGAAGTAGGCCAGCTTCTCTTCGATCGCCAGAATCTGTACCTCGTCCAGGTTGCCGGTCGCCTCCTTGCGGTAGCGCGCAATGAAGGGCACGGTGCCGCCCTCGTCAAGCAGTTCGATCACGGCAACCAGCCCGTGCATGGGGAGATTCAGCGTCTGTGCAACGTGCAGAAGAATTTCAGGGGAAAGTTTTTTTGTGTCGGTCATGAGCAGTCTTTATCAATCGTACATGCTGGCGAAGAAGCGCCTCTATCTCCCGCTTGTGCAAAAACAGTGAGGGGCTGGATTCGCCTGCTTTCCCAGGCAAATCCAGCCCCTTCCGGCCCCTGCTCAGCCCACGCTGCGGATGCAGAACAGGCAGATACGGTTCAACTTGCAGTTACGCCAGCTCGACCTTCAGCGTAATGCCCACATCGGAGATTTTTCCCGCGGGCATCTCCACCTTCAATGCGGCTTCGTCCTGCTTCCACTTCACTTCCCCGTTGTGGCCCAGCAATTCCACCTTGCGGATATTGCCCGGCTGCTGTGGGCTGGCAAGGCCCAACGCATTCACCACCGCAGCATCCTGCGGCCATCCCATCACGAAGGCGTAGAGCGTGCCGCCCTTGACGGTAAAGCGCACATCCGCCGCGCCCAGGTCTTTCTGCCTGTCCTCGTTGAAGTTCCCCGTCTCGACCTTGGCTTTAGTAGAAGGTCCCTCGCCGTAAATCTTCCACGGCCGCGAGGCGTAAATGCCCTCGCTGTTCACCGCCATCCACGCGGTGATGCCTTCCAGCACCTTGATCTCGTCCGGGTCCAGTTCACCCGAGTTGGGCAGCGGGAAATTCAACAGCAGATTGCCGTTCTTGCTGACAATGTCCACCAACAGATCGATCACCTTTTTGGGCGATTTGTATCTCTGGCCGCGATTGTAGTGCCACTGGCCGATGCAGGTGTCCGTCTGCCAGGGGTTCGCCGCGATGCCCTCGGCAACGCCGCGCTCGTGATCCAGCAGGCAGGTACCGACCGCGCAATCCAGGCTGTCCTTGCTGTTATAAATCGCCTGCGTCTGCCCGCCGTGAAGCCGCGCGCTCACGTTGTAGAGGTGCGAAACCATCTTCAGCCCGTACTCCTCGAAGGGAAGATGGCCGTCGGTGTAGAGCAGGTCCGGCTGATACTTGTCGATCAGGTCCGTCATGCGGTCTAGATAATGGCGCTTCCATGCGTCGGGAATGTCGTCGTCGTTCCAGTCCAGGCGGCTCGCATACTTGGCGCAGTTGGCGTCGTGATAGAGATCCTCGAACTTCGGATCGATGCCGTCATAGGGAACGCCCGCCAAAGGACCGGTCTTGTCCGCTCCGTGGCTGGTGGCAAACCACTTATAACTGATCCATAAGTGCTCGCTGACGCCGAAGGGCAATCCCTGCTGTTGCGCGGCCTTCTTCCACAGCCCCACCACATCCTTCTTCGGACCCATCTTCACCGAGTTCCAGCGTGTGTACTTCGAATCCCATAAGTCGAAGTTGTCGTGGTGCACGCCCATGCTCACAAAGTACTTCGCACCGGCCTTTTTGTAGAGGCTCATCAGGTGTTCCGGATCCCACTTGGCGGCCTTCCAGTTATCGACCAGGTCCTTGTAGCCAACCTTGGAGGGATGCCCGTAAGTCGCCACGTGATACTTGTAGTTACTCGAGCCTTCTTCGTACATCGTACGGGCGTACCAGTCGCCATGTTCGACCGCCGACTGCGGTCCCCAATGCGACCAGATGCCGAACTTCGCGTCGCGGTACCAGTCCGGAATCCGGTAGCCCGCCAGAGAGGCGCGGGTCGCCAGAAAGTTCCCGCCTTGCCCTTGCGCGGTTGCAAACCTTGAGAGAGCGAGAGCGGAACATGCGCCGCCCATCATCTGCAGTACATCACGCCTGTTGATTGCCACTTGAATTCCTTTCCACTCACTAGATCGCGAAACTTACTCTTCTTCCGACACCAGCATGGCCTGCCGCACCCGTTCTTCCGCCATCGCATTCCAGTAGCCACAGTCGAGTTCGAAGAAAACCGAAGTGTACGGAATCGTCATATCGGTCTTGAGGATGAGAATGCGGAAGACCTGGGCGCATTGGTCGAGCTTGTGGATGATCTGCTCGTGCGGGAGCCGCTCTACATGCGCATCCTCCAGCAGCTCCTTCAGTTCCTTGCGGTAATCCGCAACACCGGGCGCGTCGGACTCGTGGACAAACGCAAGCTCACGATCCAAATAAACCTCTGCCCGGATGTGCGCCGACGCGGTGATTGCGTCCAGAACCTTTCTCACCACCTGGCTCTGATCCGCTGTGGCGACAATGGTTTCAATGCCCGGCCTGGACTGCGCCGGATACGCCGCGTCGGCCACCACAATCCAGTTGCGATGGCCGAACAGCGGAATGCACGAACTCAGATGGCGTTCCCACTCCGGCTGAACTGAGGATGCGCGATCGGTCATGGCTTCCCTTCCTTGCTGCGTTCCTACTTTAACTCTTCATCCGCGCAGACGGCGACCTTGCCGCATTTGCCGGAAGCCATCAGCGCATACGCATCGGCGGCGCGCTCCAACGGGAAGCGATGGGTGATGATCTCGGCCGGATGCAGGTTCCAGCGCACCAACCGCTCCACCAACTCTTCCATCAGCCAGGTTGACGTGACCCATGAACCATAGATGGTCTTTTGATCGTGAATGATGTCTGGCGAGGGATTGAACTGGACCGATCCGCCTTCGCCGAGAAGTACAATCTTTCCCCACTTGCGCGTCGCGCGAATCGCCGTGGCCCGCGCCGTAGCGTTGGCCGAGCAGTCCACCGCGCGTTCCACACCGAAGCCGCCGGTAAGCGCCTTCACCTCTGCCACATTGTCCGGTCCTGAAGCCAACACAGCATCGCAAAGTCCCAGGTCGAGAGCAATCTTCATGCGCTCCGCAACCACGTCGATACCGATGATCTTGTTGGCGCCGAGTTTGCGGCAAAGCGCGCCCGTGGCCAGTCCCACCGGTCCGAGCCCAGTGATGAGAACCGCGTCATTGCCGTCGATCCCAATCTTCTGCAAGCCCTCGTAAACCGTTCCGAATCCGCAAGCCACCTGCGCGCCATCGGCAAACGAAAGCTCATCCGGCAAGGCGATCAGGTCCTTCTCCTCAGCGATCATGTACTCCGCCATGCCGCCATCGCGCTGCCAGCCGTAGGCGCGGCGATACTTCTCGCTGGTGCAGGAGATCATGTAGCCGCGCCGGCAATCGTTACACACGCCGCAGCCGCTGATGTGGTACACAATCACCCGGTCACCGGTCTTGAAGCGGCGGCAGCCCGGGCCCTCGGCCACAATCTGCCCGCACGGCTCGTGGCCCGCAATCACGCCCTGGTAGCCTTCCGGCCCTTTTCCCAGATGCTCGTGATAGATGCAGCGAATGTCCGAGCCGCAAATGGTCGAGGCTTTCACCCGCAACAGAACTTCTCCATGGCCCGGAGCCGGCACCGGCACGGTGCGCATCTCGACAGTCGAATTTCCCGGCAGGTACGCCGCAGTCATCGTTTCTTTCATCTTTTTCCTCTCCCGATTCAAATCCCTATCCATGCAATTCGTAAGCGCTCTATCCGATCCAACCTATTAATCCGGCCCGAAAAAACTGTATCACCCAAGAGCTGTCATCCTGAACGAAGTGAAGGATCTGCAGTTGTTCTTTCTTCTTCTCCGTTCGAGCATATTATTGATCCGGCATGAGACGAATTCATGGTGCTTTCCCACCCATTCCGGACAAAACGCGGAATGGGGCACGGAGTCGCAGTGCTTTCATGCCGGATCAGTAGAGCCGCACTATGCAGGCGTAACCTCTCCACTCACGTCCCACAGCGCTTCCCAGGTCTGACCATCTTTCCACAGAAAGACCTGCCCCTTGATGAGCCGGCAGTTGCGATCCAGGCTCGCAATCTCTCGCATCTCCTCTTCCGTCAGCGGATCGATCGTTACGCACTCGAGATTGTCTCGATAGTGGTTCACTGAAAACGGAATCGGCGTCTGCCCGCGCTGCACCGCCCACTTGACGCAAACCGCCGCCGGATTCACCCCGTGCTTCTGGGCAATCTTCACAATCACCGGGTCTTGGGTGGGTGCCGTGTCCTCCGGCGTGCGGTCGCGCTCCGGCCGCCCCGGCGAACCCAGCGGACAGTAACCGACCGGCTGAATGCCATTCTCCTGAACAAACCGGAACAGCTCCGGCTGCTGAAAATGCGGATGCAGTTCCATCTCGTTGACCGCCGGCTTGATGCGCGCGTCGCGCAGCAGCAGCTTCAGCTTGGGAACCGTCATGTTCGACGAGCCGATCTGCCGCACCAGTCCCATCTCCACCAGCCGCTCCATGGCGCGCCAGGTCTTCATGTAGTTCGCGTGAATGTACGGCTTCGCGTCCGCGCTGCGCGAGCTCACGTCGCAACCCGGCGCATGGAAGTTCGGGAACGGCCAATGCACGAGGTAGAGATCCAGATAATTGAGCCGTAAATCCTTGAGCGACTTGCGGCAGGAGGCGATCACATCCTCCTCGCCATGCATGTCGTTCCATAGCTTGGAGGTAATCCAAAGCTCTTCGCGTTTCACGCCGCTCTTGAGAATCGCCTCGAACGAAGCGCCGATCTCCGCCTCGTTTCCATACACCGACGCGCAATCGAAGTGCCGGTAGCCGACCTCGGCCGCGCCCTCCACCGCCTCCGCAACCTGACTCGGAGAAACATGGTCGGAACCAAACGTGCCCAGCCCCACGGCAGGCATCCGAACCCCGGTATAAAGCGTCCTTTGTGGAATCCTGGCGGGGTCGACGCGCCCTGTGCCGCTCGCGGTTGCAGTGCTCACTTTGGCTCCTTGCCAGCAAATAGTTATCGATAACTACGACCAGCAAAGAATACACTGGCTCTGAAGAACCCGTCAATGTTGGATCTACTTTTTCCACAGGAAGTAAACGTTGAAGAAATGGCCCGCTTGCTGTTGAAACAAAAGCTGAAGCCGCGCCATGCTCCAAGCTCCACAAATCCCTTCGGAGAACGATGAACGCTTCGCCTGAAAACAGCGAAAAGAACTCCCGCCCGCGCAAAAACACGCCGGTGCGCATGAAGGACATTGCGCGCGATCTCGGCCTCTCCACCGTCACCATCTCCAAGGCCCTGCGCGGCCATCCCGATATCGCCGACGAAACCCGCAACCGCGTGCTCAAGCGCATGGAAGAGCTGCACTATCAGCCCAACCTCACGGCCCGCTCCCTGATTACCGGCCGCACCTGGACCGTCGGCCTGGTGGTTCCCGACCTGCTCCACCCGTTTTTTGCGCAAATCGCCAAAGCCATCTCCGCAACCATCCGGGAACAGGGCTACAGCCTCATCATCACTTCCTCTGAAGAAGATCCCGAACTGGAGCAGCGTGAGATCGAGCAACTGCTGGCCCGCCGCGTCGATGCGCTGGTCATCGCCTCGGCGCAGTGGAGCGTCGAGAGCTTCCGGCGCATCGAGCAGCAGCAAACTCCCTACGTCCTCATTGACCGCTGCTTCATCGGCCTGCCCGCGAATTTCGTAGGAGTGGACGACGAGTTGGTCGGCCTGCTCGCAACCCGCCATCTCATCGAGCAGGGCTGCCGCCACATCGCGCACATTCGCGGCCCTGAAACCAGCACCGCGCTGGGCCGGCTGGAAGGCTACAAGCGGGCTCTCCACCAGCATGGTCTCTCATCACCCGCCGAATACATTGTTCCCATCGGAACCTCCGGAGACGACCGCGGAGATCCTGGCGGCTACGAAGCGGCCCGCAAACTCCTCAGCACCAATCCGCGCCCCGACGGCATCTTCTGCTTCAACGACCCTGTCGCCCTGGGAGCGATGCGCACCATTCTCGAAGCCGGCCTGCGCATCCCGCAGGACATTGCGGTGGTGGGCTGCGGCAACGTCCTTTATTCGGACTTTCTGCGCGTGCCGCTCACCTCCGTCGATCAGGACAGCACCGCCATCGGCCGCCACGCCGCCGAACTCGCCCTCTCGCTGGCCGGCGTCAAAGCCCCGGTCCCCCCCAAGACCGTCCTGGTCCCGCCCACGCTGATCATTCGCGCCTCCTCGCAGCGCGTGTAAGCGCGGCTCCCACCTTCTGAAGAAACACACGCACCAGCGCAGGAAAGTTGTCGAAGAAGAACGATGGTGGCCATCGCTTCCCGAATCTCACGTGAAAAGAGTTGCCGTCGCCCAGGTCGAATAGTGATAATGCAATCGCTATGTTGAGCAGGCGTGGCACATCCTCTTCACCATCTTTACGCAAGAAGATGTGTGTCCCAAATGGCTCGCGCTTTGTCTAATTGGATTTGCAGCCCTGTCTACGCAGGCAGCGTTCAGCCAGAACGCTCCGAGATCGAGCCGATCCCCTGCAAGTAACGCCGCATCCGAATTCTTTGAAGAGCCCGATTGGCAGACGGTCTGCTCCCGCGTGCTCACAACTCCCCTGCCACCTGACGCCGCAGCAATGGCTCGTTCCGCCTCGGATAAACCTACCCTTGCGGCCGGCCAGTGCGATGAGCAGGCCCTCTACTACGGTTTCGGCCAGAGCCCAAACTATCCGGCAGTCCTCCAGTGCGCGTACCGGCACCGTGCCCATCCGGACGCGCCATTGAATAGCTACCTCGAAGGACCCGGAACCCTCGCCATGCTGTACGCCAATGGTGCTGGGGTTCCGCGCGACTATGCGCTCGCGATTCGCTTTGCCTGTGAGGTCGCGAATCGAGGTGGCCAGAACACCCAGGAGCGCATTGGAAGACTCGAAGCGCTGCGCGATGGCAAGCTGCCTCCCGGAACCACTTTCGATCTGTGCGACGAGCAGATGAGTGGCGCAATGGGCTCTTACTGTTCCGATCTCGCAGAGAAGCAGGCCGACGTGGGAAGGGCGCGAAGGATCGCCGCCATCAAGGCTCATCTGTCGCAGCAGGCCCAAACGATGTTCGCTGCCTTGCAAGCGGACGAGAACGCCTTTGAGCAGGCTCGCATGAAAGGGGAGTACCCCGGCGGCGGTGGTAGCGGTTCGGCTGGGTTTGCGCTGGACGATCAAAATAAATTACGAGAACAGTTCGTCATCAATCTTGAGCGTTTCAGAACAGGCAAGCTGCCGAAAGCTTCGCCGGCGAGTCGACAATTAGCGCAACAACAGCTTGATGCGGCCTATGCAGCAGCCCTCGCAGTACCCCGCGACCCGAACGCCCGCTTCGGAGATCCAACCGTCAATGGCCTAAAAGCCACGCAGGCCGCCTGGGAAAAGCTCTTCGAGCAATGGATGCTGTTTGCGCCTGTTGCCTTCCCCCATCTCTCGCAGGACGCGGCGGCCACGGAGTTGCTGCGGCTGCGCATCCATCAAGTCAAGAATGCCTCTTATTGACAGCCTTTTGGTTCATAACCCAAAAGGCGAATTGTTCCCGGCGGTGCGGCGCCACCTGCGAACGGAACTCGTGCTGCCCAGGGGTCCTCGCTCCCGTCCGGGTTATGCTGTCCCGGTCCATCCACTGCCGGACTACAACGCCGCGCAATTGAGGCAACTATTTGTATGCAACGCCTTACAACTGGATCTTCACCGGCCAGGTCTTCCAGATGTCGGCGCAGTACTCACGGATGGAGCGGTCGGAGGAGAACTTGCCGATGCGCGCCACGTTCAGAATCGACATGCGGGTCCACGCCTCCTGGTCCTTGTAGGCCTCACTCACGCGATCCTGGCAATCCACGAAGGACTGGTAATCGGCCAGCAGCATGTACTCGTCGCCAGAGAGCAGAGAATCGACTAGAGGCGCGAAGAGACCCTTGTCGCCATGCGAAAACTCCCCGCTGGAGAGCGAATCCAGCACCTCTCGCAGCCGGGGGTTCGCCTCGTAGATGGCCCGCGGTTTGTAGCCCTGCTGCTTGCGCTGCTCCACCTCCGGGGTGGTCAAACCGAAGAGAAAGAAGTTCTCCGCGCCTACTTCTTCCCGAATCTCGATATTCGCCCCGTCCAACGTGCCGATGGTGAGCGCCCCGTTCATGGCGAACTTCATATTGCCTGTCCCGGAGGCTTCCTTGCCGGCCAGCGAAATCTGCTCCGACAAATCCGCCGCCGGGTAAACCCGCTGGCCCAGCTTTACGTTGAAATCGGGCAGGAAGATCACCTTCAAACGTCCCCGCACGCGCGGATCTGAGTTCACAATTTCGCCCACAGAGTGGATCAGCTTGATGATCAGCTTGGCCATGCGGTAACTGGGGGCTGCCTTGCCGCCGAAGAGAAAGGTCCTGGGAACGATCTCCGCGTCCGGATCGCGCAGAATCCGCTGGTAAAGGCTGACGATGTAGAGAACCTGCAAGTGCTGCCGCTTGTACTCGTGCAGGCGCTTCACCAGGACGTCGAACATCGACGTGGGATCGGCTACCACTCCGAGCTTGTCCTGAATGTAGGCGGCGAGCCGCTCCTTGCTGCTGCGCTTGATGGCCTGCCACTCCTTGCAGAATGCGGGGTCGGCGGCCAGGGGCTCAAGCCGGCGCAGCTTCTCGATGTCGCTGACCCAGCCTGGACCGAGCCGGGCGACCAGCAATTTTGCCAGTCCCGGATTGCTCAGCACCATCCAGCGGCGTTGCGTCACGCCGTTGGTCTTGTTGGAGAACTTCTCCGGGCTGAGCGCATAAAAATCGCTCAACACCTGCGTCTTGAGCAGTTCTGTGTGCAACTCCGCCACCCCGTTGATGGCGTGGCTGCCGAGCGCGGCCAAGTGCGCCATGCGGACGAATTTCTCTCCCTCGCCGCCGATGAGCGAAAGCCGCCGGACCCGCCCTTCGTCGCCAGGGAACTTGAGCCGCACATTTTCTAGATGCCGCCGGTTGATCTCGTCGATGATCTCCAGGTGCCGCGGCAGCAACGCGCCAAACAGGCTCACCGGCCACTGCTCCAGTGCCTCCGGCAGCAGCGTGTGGTTGGTGTAGGAGATGGTGTGCCAGGTGGTGTTCCAAGCCGTCTCCCACTGCAGCCCGTGTTCGTCGATCAACAGCCGCATCAACTCCGCCACCGCGATTGCCGGATGTGTGTCGTTCAGTTGGATGGCGAAGCTGCGGTGCAGTTCGGAGAGCTCACGGCCCTGCGTCTTCTGAATCCTGAGGATGTGTTGCAGGCTGCAGGAAACGAAGAAGAACTGCTGCTCCAGCCGCAACTGCTTGCCCTGGATCTCTTCGTCGTTGGGATAGAGGATCTTGGAGATGTTTTCCGACGAAACCTTGCTGGAGACCGCGCCGGTAAAGTCGCCCTGATTGAAGGTATCGAAGTTGAAACTCTCAACCGCCTGCGCCGCCCAGAGCCGCATGGTGTTGGCGGTGTTGGTGCGGTAACCCAGGATGGGCGTGTCAAAGGGAACCCCGCGCACCACCTTCTGCGGAATCCAGCTCACCCGGTGGGTTCCCGCCGCGTCGGCATATTCCTCAGTTCGGCCGCCGAACTTGACCTCAAACGTGTCCTCGGCACGTTCCAGCGCCCAGGAATTGCCCAGCCGCAGCCACTTGTCGGCGGTCTCCACCTGCCAACCGTCGCGAATCTGCTGCTTGAAGATTCCAAACTCGTAGCGGATTCCATAGCCGATCGCGGGAATGTCCAGGGTAGCCAGCGAATCCATGAAGCAGGAGGCCAGCCGCCCCAGTCCGCCGTTACCCAACCCCGGTTCCTCTTCCTGTTCGATCAGTACATCCAGGTCCAGGCCCAGCTTCCGCATCGCCTCCTCGGCCTGGTCGTAGATGCCGAGGTTGATCAGATTGTTGCCCAGGTGCGGCCCGGTGAGAAACTCCGCCGACAGGTAGCAGACCACGCGCACATCCTGCGACTGGTAGTTGCGCAACGTCTTGATCCAGCGCTCCATCAGACGGTCGCGCACCGTCTGCGCCAGCGCCCTGTAGAGGTCGTTCAGCGTCGCCCGCTCCCTGGACCTTCCCTGCCCAAAGACCAGGTTTTCAAGAAACGACTGGGCCAACGACTTCGCGTCCAGCTCAGTTCTGTGGCCCTTCAATGATTCTTCCAGCGAGGATTTTACTTCCGGGATCTCCGACATGGCGCCTCTCGCCCCCGCCCTGGCGGGGTATTCAAACAATGCACTCAACATAAGCCTGCCGGCTGCCGAGAAGCGATCAATATTGTGCATTCAGCCCCGACATTCTGCATTCGGCGTCTACGCGTCGCGGCAAGCGCAAAATGAGATTCGCAATTCCGACCCTGAAGCCGTTTCGCAAGCGCCCAGGGAGCAAGCCGGCGGGTACCATTCCCGCCCGAGGAGGGCGCCCTTGCGGCAGATGTGGCCGCAGCAAAAGAGACTGGCGCCACGACTGCAGGGCAATCGCATTTGGATTGTTTTGAAAGGGCACGGCTTTAGCCGTGCCGTAAGTGCATGAAAAACACCGTGGCCTTTAGGCCCTGGGGGATGTTTTTCGCTGACCTCGCTCCAAAGCCCGCCTTTTTCCGCAGCCTGTGAAGCCGTGCCCTTTCAAAACAACGACGATTGGACTCGTATCGAAAGCCGGTTCCACTTATCCCTCAGGCGAAAATCCAAGTGCGATTGCCCTGGCGCCACGACCGTGCCAGAGCTGGGGTCTGCTGGCTATCTTGTGTAGAATGGCTGTTTTCAAGAGAAAACCAATCTCCGCTCGAAACTTCTGAAACCTGCGGCGATCAAGGTGTGGTAACGTAACCATGTTCGTCTCCAGGCTTGTTCCCTTGGTGCGATAAGCTGAACCGGAGGTATTTTCGATGCGAATTCGGGCGTGGGGCGGTCTGTTCCCGGTCGGTCTGGCCTTGCTGCTGGGCCTGGCGGCACTCCCGCAGCCAACGACGGCCCAGGGAAGCGATTTCAACCCAGCGTTGCCGCTCGTCCATGGAGAGAACGGTTCGAACGCTCCGGCTGCGCTCAAGGCCCACTATGTGGTACTGGTTTCACTCGACGGCTTCCGCTGGGATTACGCCGTCCGCGAGCACGCCACACACCTGATGGCCCTGGGCAAACAAGGCGTTTGGGCGCCGGAAGGCATGTTGCCCAGTTACCCTTCGCTGACCTTTCCCAATCACTTCACCATCGTCACCGGCCTCTATCCCGAACATCACGGCCTGGTGGCAAACAGCTTCTACGACGAGAGCCGGCAGGCACGCTACGGCATCTCCGATGCGCAGGCAGTCAGCGACGGTTCCTGGTACTCCGGCGTGCCCTTGTGGAGCCTGGCCGAGAGCCAGGGGATGCGCACCGCCTGCCTCTTCTGGCCCGGTTCCGAGGCCAAGATCGCGGGTTTCCGTCCCACATGGTACGCGCGCTTCGATGCGAAAACGGAAGCGACCGACCAGGTGCAGCAGGCGCGCATTGACGATGCCGTGGCCCTGCTCAAGCTGCCCGAGGCCTCTCGCCCTCACTTCATCGCCATTTATTACTCCGAACCCGACCACGAAGGCCACCAATTCGGCCCCGACGCCCCCGAAACCAGGGCCGCCGAACTCAAGATGGACGCCATGATCGGCAAACTGAAGACCGCGCTGGATTCAACTGCGCTGCCCATCGACATGGTGGTCGTCAGCGATCACGGCATGGCGCAGGTGGAGGGCGGATGGGTAACGCTGGACCAGTTCGCCGATCTGAGTGGCGTTGAGACAGCCGGATCCCTCCTCTATCCAAAAACCGAAGAAGATCGCGCACGGCTTTACAATCAACTCAAGAAAGCTTCTTCACAGTTTCAGGTTTTCCGTCGCAAGGATATTCCGGCGGAGCTGAATTATAAAGGGAATCCCCGCACGGGCGACCCGGTGATCGTGGCTACCGGAGCCTTTGCCATCCGCGCGCACGCGCCTGTGGCTGGCCATCCCGATCAGCCGCCCATCCCAGGGATGCATGGCTTCGATGTCCGCAGGATTCCTCAGATGAAGGCAAGTTTTTTCGCGGCCGGCCCCGACATTGTTGCCGGCCGTACCGTTGCGCCGTTTGAAAACGTCAACCTTTACCCCTGGCTTGCGCACTTGCTGGGGCTTACCTCACCGAAGACCGACGGGAGCCTGAACGTGCTGGCGGGCACCCTGCTAGACCGCGGCGAGGATGCTGCAAATTGAGAAGGAGCAGGCATAAATGGCTGTAATTCTAGGAATTGATGGCGGAGGTACGCGTACCCGCGCCTCCATCGTGGCTGACGATAAGGTTTTGGCTTATGCGGAAAACGGCTCGATCAAGCGTCTGCGAGTGGGCGCTGAAGTTGCGGAGACAAACCTGCGCGCCATTCTCGCCGAGGTCCTTGCCCAGGCCGGGGTAAAGGCCGTGGATGCCGCTTCGGTGGGCGTGGCGAGCGCCGCCATGCCGGGCGTCAAAGAGTGGATTACCGCAGTATTTGACGAATTTGGGATGCCCCGCTCCGAGGTAGTCGGCGACGAAGTCATCGCCCTGGATGCGGCATTCAAGGGTGGACCCGGAATTCTGCAGATCGCCGGAACCGGCTCGAACACCATTGGCCGCGCAGCGGACGGCAGCCGGGAGTGCGCGGGCGGATGGAGTTCGCGACTGGGAGACGAGGGCTCGGGCTACTGGATCGGCGTCAACGCCGTGCGCTGGGCGCTCAAGGCCCATGATCGCGAGAAGCCTACACGAGTTCTGGAGACGGTGGGCAAGCTGTGGGGAACTGCCGACATCGACGAGTTGGTGAACGTCGGCGACGGCACGCCGGGACCCGATTTCGCCGCCCTCGCTCCCGCCATCTACGAGCTGGCCGAGGCCGGCGACCCGGTGGCGCTGGCCGTCGTCCAGCAGGCAGGGGCCGACCTGGTCGAGTTCGTCCTGCTGGTGCGCAGCAAACTCCGCCGCAAGCATGGAATCGCCGGCGAAGTTCCCGTGGCCTGGACCGGCGGCATCGTCGAAAAGATGACCATGGTGCGCGAGGCCTTTTTCACCGGCCTGCACACAGCCGCTCCTCTGATGCCGGTTTCCACCGAGTCCGTAGTTTCTCTCGATGGCGCCCTGTGGCGCGCAAAGCGGCTGGCCGAAGCGGCCAAGTAGCCAGCCGCACGCCTCAGTTTGCTCCGATGACCGACCCGGTCAGCCTCCCTGCCGCATCCACGGCAACCAGGCTGGCCGTGCGGCCCACCGCCAGCGCGCCCACCTCTTCCGCAAGACCGGTCATGGCCGCCGGATTGACCGTCACCAGGCGCAACGCCTGATCGAGCGGCGCGGCTGTGAAGCGCATGAAGTTGGCAAGTGCCCGGTCCAGCGTAAGCACGCTGCCGGCCAATACGCCGCCCGCCATCGCTCTTCCCTGCGCCACCTGCACCGGAAATCCTCCCAACAGATACTCTCCGTCCGGCATTCCCGTGGCGCTCATCGCGTCGGTCACCAGCAGGGCGCGCTGCGGCCCCTTGGCACGCCACCAGAGCTTCACCATCTCCGGCGCAGTGTGGATGCCGTCGCAGATCAGCTCGGCAAAGAGCTCGTCGGAGGTCAACACTACCCCCAGAATTCCCGGTTCGCGGTGATCCAGCGGACGCATGGCATTGAAGGTGTGGGTGGCGCTGACCGCTCCGGCGGACATCGCAGTCCGGGTTTCGGCTGCCGTGGCGTTGGAGTGGCCCATCGAGATCCGCACCCCGCGCGCCGTTGCATGGGCAGCCAGTTCGGCGGCGCCGGGCAGCTCGGGAGCGAGGGTCATCAGCCGCACATGGCCCCCGGCGGCCTCGAAGAGCCGGTCGAAGATGGCGATGTCGGGATCGAGCAGGTCCGCGGGCGGATGGACGCCGCGCTTGGCGTGCGAAAGAAACGGGCCTTCCAGGTGAATGCCGATGGGATGTGCCTGGCCCTCGACGGGCGGCTGCTCCAGTAGCTTCGCCAGCCCCTCAAGCGACCGCAGGGTTGCATCCATCGGCGCAGTCACCGTGGTCACCAGAAAGTTGCCGACGCCGTGCGTGGCCAGGAAGCTCGAAACAGACTTGACCGCTTCCGGTGTGGCTTCCATCAGGTCGTGGCCCATGGCGCCGTGGTTGTGCACGTCGAAAAACGCGGGCGCGAGGGTTGCGCCGGGAAAGTCCAGAACCCGCGCGCCGGTGGGCATTTCGCCCGACTCCCGCGTGGAAATAGATGCAATCCGGCCGTCTTCGATCGCCACCCTTGGGTGGTCGAGCAGGCTCTTGCCGTCCCAGAGCCTCTCCGCTGTGATCACTGTACGCATAGCTAGATTATTGCAGGGTCAGGGAGTTTGGGCGGGTGGCCGACCCTTTTCCCCGCCACTGAAATGGGTGCCCCTCGATAAGGAAGAAGGCCTTGTCAAGCACTCATTTCGACAGACCTATCCTGGGCGGTCCGTAAGCACCGCGTAGTTGGCCGGAGCAAGTAGAGGACCAGAGCCCGGGAACATTGCGTTTCAACACTTGCAAGGCGATTGCCAGCGACGCGACGCGCGGCTCGCTCACCAGCAGGTGAACATGCTCCGGCATGAGCACATAACCTGCGACCACGAATCCGTAGTGGCGGCGCACCGCCTCAAGCTCGGACTCGAAGACTCGATAAGCCGCATCGCTGCCCAAGAGCGGCATCCTTCGATAGCAACTGAAGGTGAGAAAGTGGCATCCGCCGCATTTCTGGTAGCGAACAAGCCTCTTCGGCATAGCAGGAGAATTCTATAACGAATCCAGCGGTATTACTGATCGGAATGCCTGAAAGGAGGCGTCTGTGGCCTCCCACCCTTCCGCGATGAAACTGCGGAAGGACGGGGCACCCATTTCAGGGGCGGGGATAGGTTGGACCGTTCGCCATAAAAGCGAAAGCCTCCAGCTTCCGGCCCCTTGCCCATGGCAAAAGACTGAAAGCTGGAGGCGAGACGCTGCCTTTCCCTACTTCACGCGCACCTTGGGCTCGACCGAAAGTCCGGGGCGCAGGGCGTGATTCGGGTCCTCGGTCTTCAGGTCGGTGAAGTCGATGCGGACCGGAACCCGCTGCACCACCTTCACGTAGTTGCCGGTGGCGTTCTCCGGCGGGAAGAGAGAGAGCACGGAACCAGTGGCACCGCCAATCTGGGTCACCTTGCCCTTGTAGGTTTTGCCGGTCGAGTCCACTTCAACCTCGACGGGCTGGCCGGCGTTCATGTGCTTGAGCTGGGTCTCCTTGAAGTTCGCGGTGACCCACAGGTCTTCAAGCGAAACCAGCGTGAGCATATTCTGCCCTGGGGCCACGTTCTGGTCGATTTCCACGCTCTTGCGGGTGACAATGCCAGCGGCCGGAGCCACGATTTTGGTGTAGCTGAGGTTGAGCTTGGCCTGGTCGAGCTGGGCCTGGGCCTGGGCCACCTGCGCCAACGCCTGCTTGGCGCGGGCAGACTGCGCCGCCACCTGCTGCGGACCGGTCTGTGCGTATTTCCGCAGCGCCTGGGCCTGAGTTCCGCGCTCGCGCGCTACGCGCACGCCGTCTCCGGCTGCCTTCTCGTTGGCGCGGGCATCGGCCAGGGCTGCCTTGTTGGCATCCGCCGCAGCGACCGCCGCATCCCACTGTTGCTTGCTGATGACGTCTTTTGCCACCAGCGGCTTGTAGCGTTCCAGGTCGGCTTGCGCCTTGGTGGAATTGGCCTGGGCCTGAGCGACCTTGGCATGCGCGGCTTCCAATTGCCCTTCAGCCTGCTGCACGCTGGCCTGCGCGCCGTTGACGTCGGCGTCGGCCGAACGCAGGTTGCTGCCCGTATTCACACTGGTGATGGGCACGTTGACGTTGGCCGCAGCGGCGTTGGCCTGCGCGCTGGCCAATGCTGCTTCGGCGTTCTCGACCGCAACCTGATAATCGCTGGGGTCCAGCTCGGCGATCACATCGCCCCGCTTGACCAACTGGTTTTCGTCGACGTCCACCTTGGCTACATGGCCGCTGATGCGCGAACTGACCTGGATCAAGTGGCCGTTCACCTGCGCATCGTCGGTGTCTTCGCTGAAGGTGGAGTGCCACCAGATAGCTACGGCAATCACAGCGAGCACCACGATCGCAAGCGCGATAATGACCCTGCGGCGGGACTGCGGCTGCGGTGTCTCCGTGATCTCTTCCGGCTCGGGTGGTGTTGGTGTTGTATCCGCCACGTTTACTTTCCTCCCAGATAATTCTTGTAGCTCTCGGCCGCTCCCAGAGCGCGGGCCAGGCTGAGCTTGGCCACGTTATGCCGGTAGAGACTGGTCACATATT
>Ga0224530_1000689_pt1 | contig 20572 bp, 19 predicted proteins | sample CBST75metaG_FD_179873 | JGI IMG/M metagenome (GOLD analysis project Ga0224530, IMG submission 179873) | Peat soil microbial communities from Stordalen Mire, Sweden - C.B.S.T75 | ecosystem: Environmental > Terrestrial > Soil > Wetlands > Peat | place: Sweden: Norrbotten County, Stordalen Mire...
ATCCCATTCACGCCAAAAAATAATCAGCGATCAAAAATACATTTTTCATCTTGACAAAATGTTTGTATTACATAACAATTTATTTTAAAGTATGAACAGCGTTCCACAGAAAGCCCCCGGCGAGAGCGGCCTCTACAACCGCATTGCCGTTCTGCGCGCTGAGCGCGGCATCAGCCGCCAGCAACTGGCCGACGCCATGGACGTGAACTACCAGACCATCGGCTTCCTGGAGCGCGGCGACTACTCGCCCAGCCTCAAGCTGGCGCTCTCGCTGGGTGAGTACTTCGGGCTGCCGGTCGAGGCGATCTTCTCCAAGCAGCCCTTGCAACCGCTCAGCCAGCAGGTCTACGGGCTAGGCAGAGCCAGGACCACGCAAAAATCGGAACCCAACCAGGAGGAACCGCAATGAAAACCGACTTGTTGCTTCTAGGAAAACGTATCCGCATGGCTTCCCGTACGCGCCGGCGCTGGCTGGTGGTGATGGTCTACGCCGGACTGGCCGCCATGATGACCGGGGCCTGGTTTCTCGACCACTGGAACGTCAGCTGTATATGGCTTGTCAGCAGCGGGTTTGTCGTGAGCTGGCTTTTCCTGGGAGGCTTTGGCACGGGCGGGCTGGTAAAAGTTTTTTGCGAACCGGATCAGAAGTCTAAGTCAATGCCGCCGCGGCGCAGTTCCCCCACGCAGAAAATGCCGGAAAGCATGAACGACGAACGCGAACTCCACCAGCGTGACCGCGCCTTCTTACAGGCCTATCATTTGTTCGCGGGCATAGCGGTCTTTTTTCCGATGTATGCATCGCCGAGATTTCTGGAACGGATAATACATCTCTCCGCCGATCAGATCGTCTATTTGTTTTATGGAGAATTGATGGCTGCGCCGATCCTGCTTTTTACGCTGCCGCAATCTATCCTGCTTTGGACCGAGCCGGATATGGAGGAGCCGCAATGAGTGCCGAACGCCGAACACCCGCCCCAGAACCGGAGGTACTCAAACGATGATCTCCACGAAAAAGCTTTTCGGACTCTCCATTGCCGCCCGCAGCACAAGGCGCACGCTCGTTGTCGCCTACTGGTGCTTCGTCGCGGTTTTCTCCTGCGCGTTTCTGCCCCGCGGCAACTTCAACTGGTTCGGAGTGCTGCTTGCGGTTCAGTTGCTTATCCAGATCCCCATCTGGCTGGGTGGAGTGCGTGCGGGAGGCATGGTCAAACCCTTCCGGGGAATCCATTGGGTTCCGTTGCAGGAACGCGAGCATGTGCAAAGCGTCTCTTTGCTCTCCGGCTCTCCGGCGCGCGGTGAAGACGCCTCGCTCGACGAGCGCGAGACCAGCCTCCGCGACCGGGTCCACTTCGTTGCCTACACAGTGTCCCGCTGGTTTGCCCTGCTGCTCTTCGGCCTCTACTGCTTGCTAGCAGTCTTTCATCCGGCATGGCTCGGCCAGGCTGGCCCATTCTTCCTTTTTCTGCTGACCGTAACGCTCTGGAGCCTGCCGCAATCCCTGATTCTCTGGACCGAGCCGGACATGGAGGAACCGCAATGAAGGATGAACTTGCAATGGCAGGATTGCATTTGGATATGAGATCGCGATTCCGGCGGCGCATATTGGTTGTGCTGATCTATGCAGGTCTGGCGGCGTTGTTCACTGGATCCTGGTATGCGGATCGCTGGGGACTAAGCGCTGCATTTGCGCTTGTCGCCGGCCTGCTTGCCAGCCGCAGTCTTCTCGGCGGGTTCGACTACCATGGGTTAGTTCGACCTTTCAACCCAGCAATGGCGTGGAGACATTCGTGGCCGGTCCCGAAAGGCGTCGAACTCGAGTGCCACAACGATGAACGTGATATCCGCTTTCGCGATCGCGCCCACTATTACAGTCACCGCGTGCTTTCGTTCCTGTTCCTCATCGTGTGGGTGTTGGCATTCGAGCGCCGCTTTTTCCCAAATCCACATGGCCTAATCGGCTTCGTTTCTGCCCACTACGACATTCTGATCTACGGATTTCTTCTCATTACGATCATTTTGTCGCAGACTTTGCCTCAAGCACTCATTGTTTGGCACGAGCCCGACATAGAACCGGAGGAGTGAGCGATATTTCCGGCTTCGACAGATTCCTGTTTTTTACGGCAGCGTTTGCTGGAACATTCGCGCGTCGAAGACAAAAGGCTGCGGTGGGTCGATCTGCAATTCACTCATGCGGGCGTGGAGCGGATTGACCAGCACATTCCACTCCGCGCGAATGGGAACCGAGGGAACGAGCAGGGCCAGCGAGGAGCAGTTATTGATCCAGGCGTCGCCCAGATCGCGAATCGCGGCGGTTGCACGGTCCGTCCACCAGTCCGGCGGCAAATCGGCTGATTGAAGGCTGAGCGCCGGTTCTCCCTCCGGTAGCAAGGCGGAGATGCAGACCAGATCGTCAGGCGCCTGGCCGGGTTCCAGATGAACGAAGAGTTCGATAGCCGCCAGCGCCAGCGAAGTGGACGCATAAACCATCGGCACGCCGCGCGAGTTCCAGCGGCCGCCAAAGCGCCGCGCTCCCTCGCCGCTGAAGGCGGCATAAGGCTCCCGGCAAATCCGCCAGATCAGCATGAGAGACTTTCTGAATAGGCCAATGTTTTGAAAGGGCACGACTTCAGTCGTGCCGAAAAGGAGCCAAAAGGAATGAGGGCTGTCAATACCCCCGGCAGAGCCGGGGGCTTGATTTTGTGAGCCGCTCAAAGCGGCTTGAGCGGGGTCGCTAACGCGGCCCCGACGTTATTGGGGCCACCTTTCGGTGGCTACGTCCACATCTTGAGTTGGTCCAGTCGCTTGTCCTCAACCTCTTGGTTTCGGATGTATTCGCGAATCGCCGTCTCGTCGCGCCCCACCGTCGACACGAAATAGCCGCGCGCCCAGAAATGTTGTCCTGCGAAGTTCTGCTTGTGCTCGCCATAGGTCCGAGCCAGGTGAATTGCGCTCTTGCCCTTGATGAATCCTACAACCTCCGATACCGCATATTTGGGCGGAATCGAAAGCAGTATATGTACGTGGTCAGGCATCAGGTGACCTGCCAATACGCGACATTCCTTCTGCTCGGCCAAACGTTTGAACACCTCGCCCAAATGCTGCCGAAGGCTTTCATACAGCACCTTGCGGCGGCATTTCGGGATAAATGCCACGTGGTATTTGCACTCCCATACCGTGTGGCTTAGACTCTCCAATTGGTCCATCCAGTTTCTCCTTTGCGTGTGCTTTGGTCGGCTCACGATTGGAGTTTCTTGGATGGACTCCCGTAAATGTCAAACTGCTACTGCCACCCCGGCAGAGCCGGGGGATCTCCTCACGCTTTAGCCCATGAGGGAATGATCGATATGGAATAGGACTGAATCAGGGGTTCCTCAGCTATAAACGCCGTAGGCGATCCGCCCCAGCACGTCTTCCACTTCGCGAACGCCTGGGTCGGTGTCCAACTGGTCCAGCGGACGGCCGCCGCGCAGGGCGCGGTTGGCGGTCTTGAGCCACGCCGCCGCCTTTTCCTCGGTACCCAGAGTCTCGGCCGCCGTGGCAAAGACCTGGGCGAGACGCACCGTGCGGTCGGATTCGGCTGCCGTCAGCCGCGATTTGTGCGTCAAGCGACGAGTCAGCGTGCGCTGCGGGATGCCGATCTTGGCGGAGATCTCCGCCTGGCGCAGGTCGAGCCGCTTGGCCAGCAGAAAGAGGGCCTCGGCGGGCAAGCCTTCGCGAACCAGCTCAGCCAGCGCGCCACCTTGTTGCATCGGCCTGCCGAGGACGAGCTCTCCGCCCAACACGCCGGGCACTGTGAATGTGGCCATGGTTCGCCTCCATACCCAGTATACGCCATTTGGCTAAATAGAAATAGCCATTTTACGTAATCACCGCAACCTTGGCCCGCTTGCCCAGCCTGACTACGATACGCGTGGGCAGTCCGGCTATCAAAATAGGTGCAGCGCCAGCCACGTCGCCATCCAGCTTGACGGCCTTCTCTGCGATCTTGCGGTTGGCCTCAGAGCCCGAAGCCGCCAAGCCGATCTGGACCAGCAGCTTGGGCAGACGAATCTGCACAGCTCCATTCGTACTTGCCTCTGGATTGATAGCCACATCCGCAAACGCTACGGCAACCTCTTCCAGATCCTCCGCGGTCTCTTTCTGCTGAAACATCTTTGCCCAGTTTTCGTCGGCGCTCGCGGCAGCGGCCTCTCCGTGGAAGCCAGCTATAATCGTCCGCGCCAGACGCTTCTTCGCTTCCATGGGATGCAGCTTGCCGGACTTCACCTCGGCTTCGAGCGCGTCCACTTCCGACTGCTTAAGGTCGGTCAAAAAGAGAAAATACTTCCACATCAGCTCGTCGCTGATGCTCATCAGCTTGCCATACATCTCGGCCGGCGGCTCGTTGATGCCGATGGCGTTGCCGAGCGACTTCGACATCTTCTGCACGCCGTCGAGGCCTTCCAGAATCGGCGTCATCAGCACGATCTGCGGCTTCTGTCCGTAGTGGCGCTGCAGCTCGCGGCCGCAGAGCAGGTTGAATTTCTGGTCCGTCCCGCCCAGCTCCACATCGCACTCCAGGCAGACCGAGTCGTAGCCCTGCATCACCGGGTAGAGAAACTCGTGCAGGCTGATGGGCTGCTCGGCGTTGTAGCGCTTGTGGAACTCGTCCCGCTCCAGCATTTGCGAGACGGTGAAGTGCGCCGTCAGCCGGATCGTCTCCTCGTAGCCCAGCTTGCCCAGCCACTCGCTGTTGTAGCGCACCTCGGTCACCTTCTTGTCGAGAATCTTGAAGGCCTGATCCAGGTAGGTCTCGGCGTTCACGTTGATTTGCTCGCGAGTGAGCGGCTTGCGGGTGACGTTGCGGCCGGTCGGGTCGCCGATCAGCGTGGTGAAGTCGCCCACCAGAAAAATCACCTGGTGCCCCAACTGCTGAAAGTGGCGCAGCTTGCGCATCAGCACGGTGTGGCCCAGATGCAGGTCGGGCGCGGTGGGGTCGAAGCCGGCCTTTATTCGCAAAGGCAGCCCGGTTTTGCGGCTCTCTTCGAGGCGCTCGCGCAGGTCGCTCGCGCGGATGATCTCCGCCGCGCCCTTCTGAAGCAGGTCCATCTGTTCGTCTACAGGCAAAAAATCGCTCATATCGTCTTTCAGTATAAAGTCCGTAACCTCTGCGGTCCCCTCGCCGCACCTGCCGTCTCGTTTGTCTTACACTATTTCAATGGAAGAGTTTTCGAGAATTCAACGCCTCCCGCCTTACGTTTTCAACATCACCGGGGAAATGAAGATGGCCGCCCGCCGTCGCGGTGATGACATTATCGACTTCAGCATGGGCAATCCCGATGGGCCCACGCCCAAGCACATCGTGGACAAGATGATCGAAGCGGCGCAGAAGCCCGCGACCCATCGCTACTCGGTTTCGCGCGGCATCCCCCGCCTGCGCAAGGCGATCTGCAACTGGTACAAGCGGCGTTACGACGTCGATCTGGACCCCAACACCGAGGCCATCGTCACCATCGGCTCCAAGGAGGGCATTGCCCACCTCTGCCTGGCCATTCTTGACTCGCGCGACACGGTGCTGGTGCCCAACCCCAGCTATCCGATCCACATCTATGGCCCGGTCATCGCCGGCGCTCACGTGGTCAGCGTGCCCATCATCGACCGCGCGCAGTTCCTGGCCCAGCTTGAGGACCTGATCCCTCGCATGGTTCCCCGTCCCAAGGCCCTCATCATCAATTTCCCCTCCAACCCGACCACCGAATGCGTCGAGCTGCCCTTCCTGGCCCGCCTCGTCGAACTGGCCAAGGAGTACGGCTTCTATCTCATCCACGATCTGGCCTACGCCGATATCGTCTTCGACGGCTACAAGGCCCCCAGCGTCCTTCAGGTTCCCGGCGCCAAGGATGTGGCCGTGGAGTTTTTCACGCTCTCCAAGAGCTACAACATGCCCGGCTGGCGCGTCGGTTTCATGTGCGGCAATCCGGTTCTGGTCAACGCCCTGGCACGCCTGAAGAGCTACTTTGACTACGGCACCTTCACGCCCATCCAAGTGGCCTCAATCCTGGCTCTGGAAGGCCCGCAAGAGTGCGTCGGCGAAATCTGCGAAACCTACCGCAAGCGCCGCGATGTGCTGGTCGATGGCCTCAACAAGCTCGGCTGGCCGGTTGTAAGCCCCAAGGCGACCATGTTTGTCTGGGCGCAGATTCCCGAGCAATTCCGCAAACTCGGCTCCCTCGAGTTTTCCAAGCGCCTTTTGGATGAAGCCAAGGTCGCCGTCAGCCCCGGCGTCGGCTTCGGCGACTACGGCAACGACTACGTTCGCCTTTCGCTGATCGAGAACGAAGAGCGCACGCGCCAGGCGCTGCGCGGCATAAAACAGATGTTCGCCAAAGGCTAGATTGTGCGTTCCCGGTCTCGTCACCGAGACCGGGAACGCCTGCGCCACTTCTTGATTTCTGGCGGGGCAAGTTGTGAAACGTCAGCTCTTGAAGTTCATTTTTGGCATTGACTTGAAACCGTTTACACCGCATGAAAGAAATGAAACAAAAAGGAAACGCGAAAATGAGATTCATGCCTTCCGCTCTGCAACTTGCTGTACCCTCTCTGGCGCTTTGTCTGAGCGTTTTGCCCGCTCCCTGCCAGGGTAGCTCTCCGGCATCAAAGGGTGTCCTGGGTGTGCCGGGTCTGCCGGTAACTCAACACATCCAGAACGGCGTTCAACTGACGATTGGCGATCTGAATGTAAAGGTCCAGTTCTATGCCGAGGGCATCATCCGCGTCGTCAAATGGCCGGCCAGTGGCAAGTCGGAAAAGATCAGCCTCTCCGTGATTCAGAAGGATTTGCCCGCTCTGGATGTTCATATCAGCGAGAACAAGACGGAAGCTATCCTGACTTCCGGCAAGGTTAAACTCCTGCTGAGCAAGAGGGATGGCTCCATTCAATACCTCGATAGCGACGGCCGCACGGTTCTGAAAGAACAGGGACGAGCCATCTTCACACCCTCGCAGATCGAGCGCGAAACCTCCGCATTCAGCCTTCAGCAGAACTTCAAGCTGAGCGCGGAAGAAGGCGTCTATGGCCTCGGACAGCAGCAGACGGGCGTGATGAACTATCGCGGAAAAACGGTAAAGATTGTCCAGTCGAATACCGTCGCTGTCACGCCAGTTCTGGTTTCAACCGCGGGCTACGGCATCTTCTGGGATAACTATTCCAAGACAATCTTCGACGACAGCAAGGGTACAACTTCATTCTGGTCGGAAGTAGGCGATAACATCGACTATTACTTTTTCTATGGCCCCTCCATCGACCAGGAGATCGCCGGCTACCGGCAACTGACAGGCCAGGCGCCGCTTTATGGCAAATGGGCTTACGGTTATTGGCAGAGCAAGGAACACTATGCCACGCGCGACGAGTTACTCGGCATTGCGAGCGAGTATCGCAAACGCCAAATTCCCATCGATAACATCGTGCAGGATTGGAATTACTGGGGCAATAACAACACCTGGGGAGGGATGTTCTTTGATGAAACCAAGTATCCGCGCCCCAAAGAGATGATTGACGAGTTGCACCAGCAGAATTTTCACCTCATGATTTCCATCTGGGCCGGACTGGGGCCGGACGCGCCGATCTACAAGGAAATGGACAAGCACGGGTATCTGTTTCCTACCGTCGGATGGGCTGGATTCAAATACTTCGACGTCTACAATCCCGCCGCCACGGATCTTTACTGGAAGTACGCCAGCGAGGGACTTTTCTCGAAGGGCGTCGACGGCTGGTGGATGGACTCGACAGAGCCGGATATGGTCAATGCGCTGACGCAGGAGGGCGAAGAGTATGAGATGAAGCGGGTGCAGGACAATCATCTGGGCACCTTCGCCAGATACCTCAACCCTTACTCCCTGCTCGACACCGACGCAATCTATAACAACCAGCGGAAGGAAACCGACCGCAAGCGGGTTTACATTCTTACCCGCTCGACCTTCGCCGGCCAGCAGCGGGCCGCGGCAACCACGTGGTCCGGCGACATCGGCGCAGATTGGTCCGTCTACAAAAATCAGATCGCGGCCGGCGTCAACCACAGCATGTCCGGCATCCCCTATTGGACCTTCGACATCGGCGCTTATTCGCTCGGTTGCCAGGGAGGCGTCTTCATGAATGGCGGCAAGGACCCCGCGTACCAGGAGTTCTACACGCGCATGTTCCAGTTCGGCGCATTCGCTCCCATCTTCCGTTCCCACGGCTCGGAAACGCCGCGCGAGATATGGGAGTTTGGCGAATACACGCCGGTGCTGAAGAACTTCGATAACTTGCGCTACCGCCTGCTGCCCTACATTTACTCGCTTGGCTGGCAGGTGACGCACGACGGTTATTCAATCATGCGCGGCCTGCCGATGGATTTCGCCACCGACCGCAAGACTTATTCCATCGACGATCAGTATATGTTCGGACCGGCGATCATGGTCTCGCCCGTGATTAAGTATATGTATCATCGCCCGCCGGAGGATGGCGTGCTGGTAACGCCGGATAACTTCAAGACCAAAGACGGCAAGCCGGGACTGAATGTCACTTACTTCTGCGACAACCAGTTCAAGAACGCATGCCGTGAAGAAGTGCAGCCCGATGTGAATCTGGATTGGTACTCAGGCTGGCCGAGTTTCATGAAAGACCCGAAGTTCTCCATCCGCTGGGAAGGCAAGCTCACGCCCAGTGAAACCGGAAATTATCGCTTCAACCTGAAGAGCTTTGGGGGCAGGCACATCTATCTGGACGGCAAGGAACTGGCGCACAACTACGAGTCGATGGAGTCCTGGACCGTGCCCGTGGCGCTGGTGGCAGGCAAGGAATACGACTTCAAGTTCGAGACGGACAACACGACGCTGGGCGCATTCCGCGCCAAGCTCTACTGGAAGACTCCCGCCATTCACGCCAGAGAAGCACTCGTCGAGCCGCGCGAGAAGACCAGGAAGGTTTATTTGCCGGCTGGAACATCCTGGATCGATTTCTGGACGGGAGAGAAGCTGCAGGGCGGCAGCAGTATCGTCGCCGATGCTCCCATCGAGAAAATGCCGCTCACGATCAAAGCTGGCTCCATCGTGCCCATGGGACCATTCCTTCAATACTCCACGGAAAAGCCTGCCGATCCCATCGAGTTGCGCATCTATCCTGGAGCCAACGGCAGCTTCACCCTCTACGAGGACGAGAACGACAACTACGACTACGAAAAGGGCGTCTATTCCACGATTGCCTTTCACTGGAATGACGCCAGGCGCCAGCTCACGATCGACGCCAGAAATGGCGAATTCCCCGGCATGTTGAAGACCCGGAGCTTCCAGGTCGTAGTTGTAGGCCAATGTCATGGGACGGGCGTGGAAGTGACAACCGATCCGGAAAAGGTGGTTTCCTACAACGGTCAGCGGCTGACCGTTCAGCTTCCCGCGAAATAGCCTTGGCTGCTGTCCTGAGCGCCGCATCGACTGATTCGAAAGGGCGGGCCGCAGGTTACGCTGCGGCCTGTCTGCACTGTAATTGGGTCAATAGGCGCAGCCTCATCGATTTATGCACCAGTAGTGGTGAAATCCACAGATTTCCCCGATTTTTGCACTTGTTTCCACAGGTCGAACTGCCGCACACTCCTTTCCAACTGGTGACCCTGTAGGGAATTGGAAACGCAGTTCCAGCCTGGCAGGACGATGCTGAATTCGTTTGAACACGACAGTCCGTTACCGGCTTGTCCGGGATGTGGATGGTTAGTTCGAGGCAGAAAATGCATCCAGGGTCAGGCTGGAATATGCAGAACCCGATTGGACACGAAGATTCATCCGCGGCCTATAGCATTTTCGGAATTGGTGTAGACCGAAAGCACGGATTCAAGTGGCTTTTTTCTCAAGAAAAAGCTACCTTTCACTGCTCTCAAAAAGTCTGCATGTATTCCGGAAATGCTTTGAACCGAGGATGCAAAGTTCGAGGATAAAAGGGGAGTCATCATCGGCCCAGCCGTAGAAGCAGGATTCGGGGAAACCCGAAGACGCTGAAACGGCGCAACCGGAGGATGTGAAATTCGGGGAAACCCGAAGATCCATTGCCGGCGCTGCCAAGGGATCGAAGACTCGGGGAAACCCGAAGAATCACCCGAGGCTACACCGGAAGATGCAAGCTCCGGGTCGACCCGGAGCTTCATCGCCGGGACAGCCGAAGGAGCGAGGATTTGGGGCAACCCGAAGACTCACCGACGGCGCAGCTGGAAGATGCAGGATGCGAGGAAACTCGGAACCTCATCCGAAGGCTGAACGGGACGATGCATGATCCAAGCAACCTGCGAGTTTGCCATATTAAGGCGTCAGAGACCCGGGTCTCTGGCGCCTTCGTTTTTTATAGGGCAAGCGCGAGCGGACCGCGCTCAAGCCTGCCCATGGAGATGCTTCCAGGGATCTGACGGCATAATTTTGTACCTTGCAGGTTCGAGGTCTCCCACCCATTTCACAAAAATGCAAGAAGCAGGTCCTTCGACTTGCTACGCTCGCTCAGGATGGATGGGGCACGGAGAACGATACAACTTCAAGATGTCAGAAACCTAGTTTCTGCTGCGCATCTTGGAGAGCAGCCTCAGAATCTCCAGATAGAGCCAGACCAGCGTGACAATGATTCCGAAGGCGCCATACCACTCCATGTACTTGGGCGCGCCATACTGCACGCCTCTCTCGATGAAGTCGAAATCGAGCACCAGGTTCAGCGCCGCGATGGCCACGACAAACAGGCTGAATCCGATTCCGACGATCCCCGAGCCGTTGATGGAAACAAACTGGATGCCGAAAAATCCCAGCAGCATTTGCAGCAGGTAGAAGACCATGATGCCGCCGGTGGCAGCGATAATCCCCAGGCGGAACTTCTGCGTAACCTTGATCAAACCTGAGCGGTAGGCCAGCAGCAGCACGAAAAGCGTGCCGAAGGTCAGGCCGACTGCCTGAATGGCGATGCCCGGATAGCGCAGGTCAATGACGGCCGACAAGCCGCCCAGCGCCAGGCCTTCCAGCAGCGCGTAGATGGGCGCCGTCACCGGCGACCATTCCTTCTTGAAGGTGGTGACCATGGCGAAGATGAATCCGCCTATAAATCCGACGAGCATCAGCGGCGTCACATCCGTCATATCGCGCGATTGAAGGAACCGGCTCCAGGTCCAGGCCGCGGTCGCAATCGTGCAAACCAGCAGGATGCCGGTCTTGTTCACCGTGCCGTTCAGAGTCATCTGGCGGCTCTCGTCGATCGCGCCGCCGTATCGCACGTCGGAAAGGTTGCGAAACGTATTTTCGCTCAGTGCCGGATTGGATGTTTTCATCAGTGCCATTGAAGTCTCTTTCTATTGCCGCCACGGGCTATGCTCGTGCCTGGATAAGTCGCATGAATGTTCTATTTCTACTTCAATTTTAGTCCCGGAGAGTGGCCTCTATCTCCAGGATGCAGAACAAGAGCGTGACGCCGCTTTGGCTGATCCCTGCCCCCTGATCTCTGATCTCTGTTCTCAATGCGTCGTCTCCTCGTCCTCTCCCGCGCCCGGCTTGTTCTTGCTCAGCAGGAAGGCCAGCACCACCAGGCCCACCGACATCCACGACAGCTCCATGTAGACGTCCTGATAGCCCTGCATCTGCGCCTGCTGGTTGAGCTGGCCGTAGACAGAGGCCAGCGACATCCCCTGGGCGTTGGAACCGCCAAACTTGCCGCCAAAGAAGCCCGTGAGCGCCTGGGTATGCTGCTGGAAGGCAATCGAGGCCGAGTTCATGGCGTTTTGCAGGTGCTGCTGGTGCCACATGGCGCGGCTGGTCACCTGCGCATTGGTAAGGGCGATCAGGATGCTTCCGCCGATGTTGCGCACGAAGTTGATGAGCCCGGACACCTGGTTGCTCTCTTCCCTGGGCATGCCCACATAGGCCGCGGTGGTGATGGAAATGAAGCAGAAGGGAACGGGAAAAGTCTGGATGACACGCAGCCACGAGGCGGCCGGGAAGGTCATGTTCAGCGTGGTCACGTCGGCCCCATAGCGGAAGGTGACGGCGAAGAGCACGAAGCCGGCCGCCGCCAGATAGCGCGCGGGGACCTTGCCGGTGAGGTAGCCGGCCATGGGCATGACAACCAGCAGGATGAGGCCTCCGGCGGTCAGCGCCATGCCTGCGGTGGTGGCGTTCCAGCCCAGCAGTTGCTGCATGAACTGCGGCTGCAGGACGATGTTGGCGTTCAGCACGCCGCCCACCAGCGCCATGAGGAAGCAGCAGATGGCGAAGTTCTTGAAGCGGAAGAGCCTCAGATTGATGAGCGGATTCTTGCGCCGCAACTCCCAGACGATCAGCCCCACCATGCCGAAGACAAAGAGGCCTGCGAAGAAGCAGATGAATCCGGAGGCGAACCAGTCGTTCTCTTCGCCCTTGTCGAGCATGATCTGCAGGCCGCCCATGGCGATGGTAAGGAAGCTGAAGCCAAGGTAGTCCATCTGCCAGATGCGCGAGTGGTCGGCCTTGATCCACGGCGGATCCTCGACCAGCCGGCCAACCAGGTAGAAGGCCAGAATGCCCACCGGAATGTTGATGAAGAAGATCCAGCGCCAGGAGAAGTTGTCAGTGATCCAGCCGCCGAGGGTGGGACCAATGGAGGGAGCGAGAACAGCGACCAAGCCATAGAGGGCAAAAGCCTGTCCGCGCTTCTGCGCCGGGAAGCTGTCGGCCATGATGGCCTGGGCCATGGGTTGCATTCCACCGCCGCCGGCGCCTTGCAGGATGCGAAAGATCAGCAGCATGGGCAGCGAAGGCGCCAGGCCGCAAAGGAGGCTGGAGACGGTAAAGATCACAATGCAAAGAAGAAAGAAGTTGCGGCGGCCGATGACGCCCGAGGCCCATGCGCCGATGGGCAGCACGATGGCGTTCGCGAGCAGATAGCTGGTCAGCACCCAGGTGCCTTCATCGCTGCTGGCGCCCAGCGACCCGGCAATGTGCGGCAGGGCCACGTTGGCGATGGAGGAGTCGAGCACCTCCATGAACGCGGCCAGAGCCACGGTCAAGGCGATCACCCAGGGATTGACCCTGGGCTTCCACAGCGCGTTTGCGGCGTGCTGCTGAACCTCGATGGATTCGGGCGTTGCCGCGGGACCGGCCTTGCCTGTCGATGCGGACAATTTATCGGGCAAAAAATCGACTCCTTGACTGTTCTTCTGTCGTGCAGGCCGGGGAAGTGCGGCGCTCTTCAGTGTTGATGCGGGATGAGAGCCTCGTGGCGGGAAATTTCCACTGGGGGCCTCAAAAAGGGGTTACTTCTATTTTAGAGGCATTTTGCCGCCGCAAAGTTTCAATGATCTGCGGTGGCGGCCAAATCCAAAGTTGCAACCTGGATGCCGCCCGGGAAACCCGCCGCGAACAGCTTGAATCTGCCCGGACGAGCCGCAACTCAACAAGCACTCCCCGTTTGCGTCTATTAAAATGGCCGGCTGCGTCCATAGCCGCCAATTCCGGACTCAACTCAACCAGATTCAACTCAGGGAACTCTCTAGCAAACGAGATGCTGCAGAGAGGTTTTCTACTGGTTGCAGCAGATGCGTTGCCCTGTTCGCCGCCCCCTGTTGTGTTACCGTTGCAGTACGGCGTCCCTGTGCCGGGCCGGTCAATGGGTCCGTGTCGAATGCCTGCAAATGGCTTGAAACCAGGGACGATGTGCGTACTTTGAGAATGTCCCAGCAGCCGGAACTGACAACGCCTTCACTTTTCCCGAACCCGGCTTCCGCGCCTGGGTTCGCATCTGGTTCTGTGCCCACTTCCGCATCCGGCTCCGTGTCTGAAATTCGGCCCGCGCCGCAGCCGCCTCCACACCATGCCCCGCAGCGGATTCCGCACTGGCTGGTGCGCGCTGAGTTGTTTTTGCGCGTGTTGCTGAGAATGTACATTGGCCTGGCGGTTTGCTATGCGCCGTGGTCGAAAATGTTCTGGGACCAGAATCCTCTGTTTGTGCAATTTCCCACGCTCTCGATCTATGCTGCCAATGGGGCGATCCGTGGCCTTGTCTCGGGACTGGGGCTTTTGAATCTGTGGATTGCATTTCAAGATGCGCTCCGCCATCGGGATGAATGAGAAATGAACAACGAAAAGCAGGGAACAGAGAACAGAGATCAGGGAACAGATTCGGCTGCCGTGCCGGTGGCCGTCATTCCCGGCAACGAGGCGCCGCCACCACTGGATTCAGCGCCGCTGGCTTATGAGAACTCGAAATTCCTCAACGGCGCCGACGGACGCCTGATTCGTATCGTTTCCGAGTACCTGGAGCCGCTGGCGCGCTTCCGCCGCGAGCGGATTCACGATACGGTGGTCTTCTTCGGCTCGGCGCGCTTTCACGGGCGCGCAGAGGCAGACCATGCCTTGGAGCTGCTGGAAAACACCGGCTCCACGCAGCCCGCGCCCAGCCATGAGCAGCCCGCCAAGGCGCTCGAAATTGCCGCGGGCCAGGCAACGGAATTGCAGCTCAAGCGCGCCGAGGCGGCTGTGAAGATGGCTCGCTACTACGAGGACGCGCGGCGGCTCTCCGGCCTGCTGACCAACTGGGCCATGCACATTCCCTCGCGGCGCCACCGTTTTGTGGTCACCTCCGGCGGCGGGCCGGGCATCATGGAAGCAGCCAACCGCGGCGCGCACGAGGCCGGCGGCAAAACCATCGGAATGAACATCCGGCTGCCCTTCGAGCAGAGGCCCAACCCCTACATCACACCGGGCTTGAACTTTGAATTCCACTACTTTTTCATGCGCAAGCTGTGGTTCGCCTACATGTCCAAGGCGCTGGTGGTCTTTCCCGGCGGCTTCGGCACGCTGGACGAGATGTTCGAGATTCTGACCCTGGCCCAGACGAAGAAAATGACCAAGAAGATCACCGTGGTCATCTACGGCTCGGAGTATTGGAAGAAGGTCATGAACCTGGACGCGCTGGTCGACACCGGAGCCATCTCGCCCAAGGACATCGAGCTCTTCCAGTTTGCCGACACGCCGGAGCAGGCCTTCGACCTGCTGCGAAGAGGGTTGACGGAAAACTACCTTACGGCAGAGTTGGAAGAGAGCAGGATGGCCGAGAGCCCTGCGATGACCGCCGATGAGGATTTGATGGCCGGCTGGACCGTAGAGGATTTTTTGGGTCCAGAGATGGCCAAGACAGTCAAATAGCTGGTTTTAGCGCGCGGCTGTCCGGATTTTTCGCTGCGTTTCCGTTTCCTTTGTCAATTGAAGTGGCATTCGCATATTGTTAACTCTCCATTCATGGCCGAAAATGGATACTGACCCCAGAGATTGCAGTTCGCCGGCGGAGTGGGGCGACGAAAATGGCTCATTCGACCATCTCGTACCAGTGGCGCGACAAGAAGGCATCGCAGGGTTTCCTGTGTGGTGTCTCGTTGCACAGCCACACCAGCCAGTCGCACGAGACCCTGGACTTTGTGGCCAACTTCGGCAGCCAGTATTCTGGCTTTCGTCCGCTGTTGTCGCGGGTGGAGAGACGTTCGGAACGGTTGTTCGGAGTGCGCATCAACTACGCGGCCAGCTACTGGACGCCGCCGATGACCCCCAAGCTCGCCTTTGACCTGGAACGCCGCCAGATTGAAACGCTGGATCTCGAGCCGATGGTCTCCATCACCGACCACGACACCATCCAGGCGCCCATGCTGCTGCGCACCGTTCCCAGCGCGCGTCACATTCCGGTTTCGCTGGAGTGGAGCGCCCCGTTCGGCGGGCAGTCCTTCCACCTGGGCGTGCATAACCTGCCCAGCGCCAGTGCGGCGGAGTGGATGAAGACACTGGCCGATTACACCGCCGAGCCGAGCGACGCGCGCCTGACCGAAATCTTGTATGCGCTCAATGAGGAACCCAATGTGCTGGTGGTCTTCAACCACCCCATGTGGGACCTCTACTTGATCGGCCAGCAGAGGCACAAATTTCTGGTCAACGAGTTTCTGCAAAAAAACAGCATTTACCTGCACGCCATGGAACTGAACGGGCTGCGCAGTTGGGACGAAAACCAGCAGGCGCGGCGGCTGGCCGAGCAATGGAACATGTTGCTCATCTCCGGCGGCGACCGGCACGGCGTGGAGCCGAACGCCAACATCAACCTGACCAACGCCACCAGTTTTACTGGCTTCGTGCATGAAATTCGGCGGGAGAAGAAGAGCCATTTGCTCTTCATGCCCCAGTACGCCGAACCGTGGAAGCTCCGCTACCTGCAGTCAACCCTCGACGCCGTCCGCTCCTACCCGGAGTTTCCGCAAGGCTCCCGCACATGGGACGAGCGAGTCTATATTCCCGACGCGAACGGCGCGGTGCGGCCGCTGAGCGAACTGTGGCCCCACGGCACGCCGCCGAGAGCAATCAGATGGACGCTGGGCATGGCGCAGTTGATGGCTGCGGGCCTGGTCTCCGGCGGGCTGCGCATGGCGCGAAGCGAATCACGCGAGCTGGGCCTGGCCCTGGGCGAGCACGACGGCTGAGAGTTGAGTGGAGTTAGCGCTGAGAGCGTAGTTAGCGGAGTTAGCGGGGCTGGCGGGGTTAGTCGTGTTAGCGAAGTTCTATAAGTACGCGGCATGGATAGCCCTTGAACCGATTGGAAGGGCATGGGATTCACCTCCCGAGGAAAAGCATGTCTTCAGAACCTTTGCAGCGGGGAGAGGGCGTGCTAACTCCGCTAACAACGCTTCTTCAGCCCCGCGTGGCCTACTTTCCTGACTCCTTTCATGAAGTCAATGGAGTAGCCCACACCAGCCGCCACTTCGAGGCCTTTGCGCGGCGGCGGAATCTTCCTTTTCTGTGCGTCCGCGCCGGCGACCGCGCCCAGGCCCTCACCGAAGACGGTAATGTCTGGACGCTGGAGTTGCCGCGCGGCTTTCTCTCCTTTGCTCTGGAAAAAGACCTGCGCTTCGACCCCGCGTTTCTGCGCCATATTCCGCTCATCGGCGAAGTGCTGGAGCGCTTTCACCCCGATCTGATTCACATCACGGGCCCCAGCGAAGTGGGGATGCTGGGCGCGGGGCTGGCCCACCACTTGGGCTTGCCGCTGGCCGCCAGTTGGCACACCAACGTGCATGAGTACGCGGCGCGGCGCTCGGAGTGGTTTCTGCGCCTGTTGCCGGAGCGGCAATCGGCTGCAACGGGGCAGAAGATCGAGGATCTGGCCATGGCCGCCGCGGCCTGCTTCTACTCCGTGGCGCAAGTGCTTTTTGCGCCCAATCCCGAGCTTTGCGCACTGCTGGAGCGGACCACAGGCCGCAAATGCCACCTGATGCCCCGCGGCGTGGATTCCGAGCTTTTCCATCCCTCAAAGCGCACGCGGAAAAGCGGAGACGACGAAGTCGTTCTGGGCTTTGTGGGCCGCCTCTCGGTCGAGAAGAACGTCGCCCTGCTCGTCCAGGTGCAGGAAGAATTGGAGCGAATGGGCCACAACAACTTCCACTTCCTCATCGTTGGCCACGGCGGCGAGGCGGAGTGGCTGCGCGAGCGCCTGCCGCGCGCAGAGTTTGCCGGAGTGCTGCGCGGCGAGGCGCTGGCCGAGGCTTATGCCAACATGGACCTGTTCGTCTTTCCCTCGCACACCGACACCTTCGGCAATGTTGTTTTGGAGGCTCTGGCCAGCGGCGTTCCGGCCATTGTGACTCCCGACGGCGGCCCGCCGACCATCGTTCGCGACGGCCAGACCGGGCGCATTGTCCCCGATGCGGAGTTTGCCGAAGCCGTGGCTGGAATCCTGGCCGACCCGGCACACCACGCCCAGATGCGTCAGGCTGCGCGGAGTTACGCGCTCACCGCCAGTTGGGACTCGGTCTTCGAGGGCGTTTACGCCGCCTACGAGACGATGCTGCCCGAGAGAGTGCAGGCGGCGGGATAAGACGTGATTTTGTGGTTGTGCTGAATCTGGCTCGGGTTTGTGCTGCTCACCGCCGCGTCTTGTAGCCGAGAATCCACTCTTTCTGCTCCTCCGTATCGGGAACCGGGCAGCAGCGAGCGGTTTCAACGGCATTCAAAGCGGCCTGCGGCTCCCAGCCCAGCTCGATCAACGCGCACGAGGCCGCCATCGTGGAGCGGCCGATGCTTCCCAGGCAATGCACGCCGATCCGCTCCCCGGCCCGAATGCGCCCGGCAAGCTCAGCGACAAAGGCCCGGAAGGCAGCCTCGTCGGGCGGAATGTCGTGATCGGGCATGGGAAAAGAGAGAAACTGCATCCCGGCCTTTTTGGCCTGGCTGGCTTCCTTAGCCAGGCCAAGCCGCTCGGCCTGTTTCTTTTCAAGGAGCGAAACGAGCGTTTCGACGCCGCCGCGCTGGTAGGCGCGCAGATCGGAGCGCAGCCCCCAGCCGCCCCGAGGACAGGGCACGATAGCCAGCGGCGGGGGCGTTTGGCCCTGGATCCAGAAGATGTGGTTCCAGAACGTGGTCTTCATGCCGCTCACACTCCTCCATAGCATTTTCGCGGATGTTGTAAGGAAGCTCCGTGCCCCATCCATTTCACGTTCTTTGTGAAATGGGTGGGAAACCACGAACTCGACCCTACAGCAACAGTGACAATCCTCTAAAGCTCTCCATGCGCTCACGGATGCTGGGGATGCCAAGCCCCAGCGCCGCCCCGTCTTCGATCAGCGGGATCAGCTTGTCGAACTCAGGGCCGGAGTGAGCGCCGGTGAGTGCGATGCGGACGGGATGGAAGAGTTCCCTGCCCTTGATCTTTGTGGCAGCCTTGATTTCATTCATCCAGATTTTGAAGACTTCAGGCGTGACAGGGCCTTCGTGGGCGCGGACGCGGCTGGCCAGTTCATTGAGGACAATTCCAGCGGAAGGCGCGGCCAGCACGGCGGCATTCTCCTCGTTGGCGCGGGCGGCATCCGGGTCAACAGCGAAGACAGGAGCGGCCTTCGCTGGCAGTTCATCAAGGTGATCGACGGAGGGAATGAGAAGAGCGAGAAGGCGGCTGAACCAGTTTTGCACTGCTTCCGGTGCACTCTCCCGCGCGGGCAAACGGCCTGCAAAATACCCCCAGGCAAGCGCAACCAGTCGCTCCGACGCGGCCTGCTTCAGGTAGTGCCGATTGAGCCAGTTCAGCTTGTCGAAATCGAAGATGGCCGGGCTGGGAGTGACGCGTTCCAATGAAAAAGCCTTCGTCAACTCCTCCAGCGTGAAGGTCTCCGTCTTGCCGTCTTCCGCGCCCCAGCCGAGCAGCGCCAGATAGTTGACCAGCGCTTCGGGCAGGTAGCCCATCTCGCGAAAAGTGGAAATCGAAGTGGCGCCGTGGCGCTTGCTGAGCCGCTCGCGGTCCGCGCCCAGAATGGTGGAAAGATGTGCAAACTCCGGCACTGGCCAGCCGAAGGCTTGGTAAATCGCCACCTGCTTGGGCGTGTTTGAGAGGTGGTCGTCGCCGCGGATGACGTGAGTGATCTGCATGAGCGCGTCGTCCACCGTCACCACGTAGTTGTAAACCGGAATCCCACAGGAAACCCCACCCGCGCCGCCCGTAACGGAGCGGACAAGAATCGGGTCGCTGACCGACTCGGCGGCAAACTCGACCTCGCCGCGAACCATGTCGTGGAAGCGCAGCGGCTCTTCACCGATCTTCAGCCGGACCGCGAAGGGCTTGCCTGCCGCGAGATTCTCTTCAATCTCCGCCGGCTGCAAGGCGCGGCAGCGGCCGGAGTAGTTCTGTGGGCGGTGTTCGGCCACGGCCTGCTCGCGCTTGGCTTCCAGCTCCTCCGGCGTGCAGAAGCAGCGATAGGCCTTGCCCTCGGCCAGCAGTTGCTCGGTGTACCGGGCGTAGATTTCCAACCGCTCCGACTGGCGATAGGGGCCAAATTCGCCCTTTTCGGAGCCATCCGGCTGGCCCGGCCCTTCGTCCCAGTCCAGGCCCAGCCAGCGCAGGTCTTCCATGAGTTGGGTTTCGTAGCGTGCCTCGGAGCGTTCCAGGTCGGTGTCTTCAATGCGAAGCAGAAACTTGCCGCCCGTGCGGCGGGCAAAGAGCCAGTTGTAGAGAGCAGTGCGCGCGTTGCCCACATGGAGCAACCCGGTGGGCGAAGGGGCAAAGCGGACGCGGGAAGGTATTGTTGTCATCACCTTACGATGATAGCCCGCGAAGGGGTGTGTCGCGCTATGCTAACGGAAGCGATGCAGGCAGATGAACCTGTGCGCCGAGTTCTTCAACAAGGGTGAAGCGCCATGGCCTCCGATCCGATCCAATCCGTCACGATAGAAGGCTTCAAGAGCATCCGCTCGATCAAAGATTTTCCGTTGCGGCCAATCAACCTGTTGATCGGGGCTAATGGCTCAGGGAAGTCCAATTTCCTCGAGGCATTTGTTTTTCTTGGCGAAGCTCTTTCGGGTACTTTGGATGCATATGTTACTTATCACGGCGGTGCCAACAAGCTTCTATACTTTGGATCGAAGGTTACGCAAAAAATACAAATTCATACAAGGTCTTTGAATGGCTTTATCTCACTATTGTCCAAGACAGGAAAATCGGTAGTAGGTCAGGTATAGAGGTAAGGCTGCGCCGTTCTGATAGGTTGGGTTTGTCTAGAACTCAGCGTCAGAGGAGGACGCAGCCTTGTCCACAGTATGC
>Ga0224530_1000691_pt1 | contig 20518 bp, 16 predicted proteins | sample CBST75metaG_FD_179873 | JGI IMG/M metagenome (GOLD analysis project Ga0224530, IMG submission 179873) | Peat soil microbial communities from Stordalen Mire, Sweden - C.B.S.T75 | ecosystem: Environmental > Terrestrial > Soil > Wetlands > Peat | place: Sweden: Norrbotten County, Stordalen Mire...
TATGAACTTCGCTCTTTAGTTCAAGGCATGGAACGTTATGTCCGTCAAGAATTGGGTGCGAATCTGGAAACCCGTCTTCGGAAGCTGGAAGAGACCGGGTACGATGTGGTTCTTTTGCGGTTGATCGAGCAACTCGTCACTCGCCATGGTTTGGTGGAATTTCGACCGCGCATCGATTCGCTTGCATTCCGTCTGGAGGACAACAACCTGGAAGTGGCTCTCTTCGGTCGAGTCAGCAGTGGCAAATCTTCATTGCTGAATGCTCTCCTGAACACGAATGTCCTTCCGGTAGGCATCAACCCCATCACATCCGTACCTACAAAACTGCGCTATGGAGCAACACTGCGCGCTGACGTGGCTTACGGCGGTGGGAGAGAAGAGACCGTCACGATCGAGGAGCTTGCGAAGCTGGTAACGGAACAAGGGAATCCAGGCAACCTACGAAATGTTGTGCGAGCACTTGTTGAAGTCCCATCGCCACGCCTCAAGCAGGGTATTGTGCTGGTAGATACGCCGGGGCTTGGTTCCTTGGCTAGACGAGGCACTGCGGAAACCCTTGCCTATCTTCCATCCTGTGATCTTGCGCTTCTCCTGGTTGACGCAGGAACGGCTTTGAATGAGGAGGACATCGGAACGCTGCGCCTGCTTTATGAGGGCGGAATTCCCGCCATTGTTCTGCTTAGCAAGGCGGACCTCTTGGCGGAAGGGGATTTGCATCGGGTCACGGGTTATATCCAGGAACAATTGCAAGCCGAATTGGGCCTGACAATAAATGTGCATCCGGTAAGCTCGTTCCCGGACCATGCCATTTTGCTCGATCATTTTTTTGAACAAGAGTTGCTACCTAGATTTGATCAGGCCCGAAGTCTTAGAAACGCATCTGTTGCGAGAAAGATCGGGGCCTTACGCGACTCGTTGATAGCGGCCCTGGAGACGGCTCTCGACCAGACGAAGCGTAGAACTCCGGATATTTCAGCGGATGTGCATGATTTGGAGGCGCAATTGCGTCTGGTGACCGGAGAGGTCGGAGAGCAACGCACTGTTCTCAGACAAGCCTTCTTTGAACTGGGTGAGAACTCGGAGACTGTTGTGAGCGATGTGACAGACAGTGCGTTAGCCTGGATCAGGTCGCATTCCGATGCTTTTGTTACGTCGTTTCAACTGTCAGAGTGGCTTGATGCTGCTGTTTGGAAGTCCGTCGAGCCTCACATCGAGAACGTGCATAGCGTCAGCCGACACGCAGTTTACACGCTACAAACGGTTGCACAGGAGATGGGGCGCACCGACGTTCCCGCATCCGACGAACTAGACGCTCTGTTGCGCGACTTGCCGCGCTTTGAGTTGGCAACCCTTCCGGGAGACATCAACCTAAGATCGTGGATGTTCTTGGGAAGCCACTTTGCGCGCTCCAGAATCAGGAATGTCCTGCAAAAAAGCATTGGGCAATTGCTGAAGCAGGAACTTCATCTCTATGGGAATGCGCTGTCTCAATGGAGCAGCCAATTTGTAAACAAGATGGTGCTTTTGGTGAGTTCCTATGCGGATGCCTATCGTGTTCAACTTCAGAGAATCGATGGAACTTCGGAACACACCATCGACGCACCTCAGCTCGAACAGGACCTAACTCTCTTGAAAAACTGGAATACATACCATGTTCCCGAAGCAAGCAGACTTATTGAAAGGGAGGCATAAGCTTGCAGAAATATCTTCTTATCGCATTCGGCGGTGCACTTGGTTCCATGGCCCGATACTGGGTCGGATCGACGATTGCCAGCCGCGTGGGAACGAGATTTCCTTATGGAACCTTTGTCATTAATATCTCGGCCTGCGTCATCATTGGCTTTTCGCTCACATTCCTGGCCCGAAGAGCGGATCTGAATCCAGCCTGGAGGTTTCTGGTTCCGGTTGGCTTCATTGGCGCATACAGCACCTTCTCAACGTATGAGTGGGAAACTCTGTCCACGATCCGAAGTGGCGCATTCCTATTGGCCGCTCTCTACTCCGTCAGCAGTCTTATTCTTGGCCTTGCTGCCGTTTGGGGCGGTTCTTTGATTGCGGAGATACTCTGATGAGAACGCATAAGCAGATCATTTTTTATCAATCGATCCTGGAAGTGCTTCAGGAACCAGGATGCCCTTTCTGCCGCTTTTTGAAGGAGTACCAGGCGGCGTGCCTTCAACACCACTCTGAACAGGACATACACTACCTGTGCAACTTTCACACGTGGGGATTGGCGGCAGTACAAAACGCACTTACTGCGGCGCAAGTCTTCATCCATCTTGTCGACGAACCTGCCTCCATCTCCAACGAAGACCCGACTTGTGACATCTGTAGGGAGATTTCTGTAGAGGAGGACAGGCGTATTCGTGAATTCGTGAGCTGCATCCATCGAACAGATATATCCGATTGGTTAAGAACGAACGCGACACTCTGTATTCCGCACGGGATAAAACTGCGGCGTCAGGTTCAACCCGTGGTTGCCGCACGAATTGACACAATTATCGAAAACTGCCGCCAGCAGTTGACGCACGAGTTGCAGAATTTGTTTGATAAGCCGGAGGCAGAGAGACCAGGATGGGGCTCGCTTGGGCGTGCGGCCGAATTTCTGGTCTCGCAGCGGGGATTACATTTCTGAAGGAGGACACATGTTAAGTGCCGGAAAAGCTGTAAAGGTTTCAATCTATCTGAGCGAGGGATCAACGCATCATGGGGTCCCAACGTATTCGAGTATTATCGACTTTCTTTTCTATCGGGGCGTCTCTGGCGCAACCGTACTGAAAGGGGTAGCCGGATTTGGCGCGGATCATCATATGCATACCGCGAGCCTTGTCGATATTTCTGATCGGATGCCTCTCAAGATTGAATTCATTGAGTCTCGCGAAAAAGTTAACGAAATTCTTGGGAAGCTTGAGGAATTGGCCGGAACTGGCATGATTGAGATTCAAGAGACCAATGTGGCGAAAGCTGCTCAGGTCCCGAAGCCAAAAACGCCAGTTCCTCCAGCACATGTGAAGATCGAGGGTAAAGCACAGATGATGCGCATCTATATCGGCGAAGCTGATATGTGGAAAGACAAACCTCTTTACAAAGCAATTGTCGAAGCCATGCGCGCCAATGACATTGCGGGCGTCACGGTCTACCGAGGCATCCTCGGCTATGGCGCGCATCGGAGGATTCAAAAAGACAAAGCTCTCAAACTGTCCCACAACTGCTCAATCATGCTCTCGGCTGTTGACACGGAAGAGAAACTAAAATCGTTTCTACCGCTTGTTGACCAAATGGTGGAGGAAGGCTTGGTGGTCATGTCAGATGTTGACATCATCAAGTACTCCTATCGCGCTTTGGAGATTGATCAGCAGGATATGTCTAAAGGGCCTGATAGTGCTACAGCATGAACGGAGGAATGGCGATGAAAGAACAATTTCAAGCACGGATGTTGCGTATTCATTTCGGCGAAGGCGACACGTGGCATGGCAAACCGCTGCATGAAGCGATCATTGCCAAATGCGTGGAACTGGGAATGGCCGGAGCCATCGTGTATCGGGGCATCGAAGGTTTCGGTGCAAGTACCAGGATTCACCATGCAAGTCATTGGACGTTCTCCAAAGATGCTCCCATTATGCTGACCATCATCGACAAAGAAGATCAAATCGCGGTGCTGATCCCTCATCTGGATGAAATGGTCGAGGAGGGGCTAATAGCAACGTCGGATGTCGAGGTCATTCGATACTCGCGGGCTTCGACGAACGAACCAGCGAAGGTCTAACAGAACCCAGATGTACAAATTACCGGGCGACCCAGAAAGTATTCGACCACAAGGGTGATAACTGATGCAGGAGTTCGACAATAGATCCACAGTGCAGGATTACGGTAGCCTTCCGACCGAGCCATCCGTATCTATGGATGGCGCATCCCGTCTGTTACGACTCGCCGATCTGGCTGAAGAACTTGGGGCGGAGCCTGTTGCCGAGGAAGCACGTGAACTCGCCGCGCGGGTTTCCGAAGGACGCTTCTATGTGGCTTGCATCGGTCAGTTCAAGCGAGGCAAATCCACCCTGCTCAATGCTCTGGTCGGTCATGAGATTGTCCCGACCGGCTTTGTTCCGGTCACTGCGGTGCCTACCGTAATTCGTTTTGGCGACGCGCTTCATGCACGCATTCGTATGCAAGACGGGTCCTGGCAAGACGTTGCCATGCCTGACCTGAAGGAATACGTGACTGAAGAATTAAACCCCGAAAATAAAAAGGGTGTGGACGGCGCGGAAGTATTTGTGCCCAGCCCTTTGTTGTCCTCCGGTATGTGCTTTGTGGACACTCCTGGTTTGGGATCAGTCTTTACTGGAAACACGGCAACTACGCAGGCGTTCATTCCTCACATCGATGCGGCATTGGTGGTGGTCGGAGCCGATCCACCCATTGCAGGCGAGGAGTTGGCGCTGGTGGAATCAATTGGTACACAAGTTCAAGATTTAATCCTGGTAATCAACAAGGCAGACCGCACCAGCGATCCGGAGCGTGCAGCGGCAGTTAAGTTCACGCGCGAGATTCTGGAAAAGAGGCTACATCGCCCGATGGGCGAGGTCTTTGAGGTGAGTGCCGCAGAGCGGATGGAAAACCGCGGTCCGCTGCGGGATTGGGAAAAACTGCTAGCTAGTCTGCACCACCTCGTTGAAGACTCGGGGAGGAATCTCGTGCGCGCCGCTTGCGACCGAGGCCTTCAGCGCTTAAGCGAACAACTACTGGCGATTATCAGTGAGGACCGTGATGCGCTTCAGCGGCCAATCGAAGAATCCGAACGACGCATCGAGTTAATGAAGGAAACCATCAATGAGGCTGAGCGCTCGATACGCGAAATGGATTACATGTTTATGGCCGAGCTCCAGCGGATTTCGGACCTTTTTGGCGAACGTCATCGGAGGTTTTTCCGTTCTGCATGGACGGAATCTGAAACAGAATTTGGTGAGGAGCTACCGTCCGTGCCTCTCGGCTTTGGTCCGCACTATCGGCTCCGAGTGATGCACCTGTCCCAGGAGATTTCGCAACGCAAGGTTATTCCATGGCTCAAACCTGAGCAGGAAGAAGGCGAGCGACAATATCGCGCCGTGGCACTTCGATTTGTGGAGATGGGAAACAACTTTCTGAAAACGTTGGCGGATGCTGGTCTCAGCGAACTGACGCGGATGCCCCATGCGCTCGATCCGGAGAAGGGCTTGCGCGTACGTTCCAGCTTCATCTTCGAGAAATTCATCGGAACTGCGCAACCCCCATCCCCACTGCGCTGGCTCGCCGACGTCTTTTTGCCGTTGGTGGGCGCACGCAAAGTAATCACCAATGAGGCAAGAGATTTTCTGCGGCATTTGCTGGAAATTAATAGCGCGCGCGTGCAAAACGATGTTCTCAATCGCATTCAGGACAGCCGGGGGCGCTTGGAGGCTGAGATTCGCAAACTGCTGCACGAAATCAGCCGCATTGCAGAACAGGCTCTTGACCGGGCGCGCAAAGTCAAAGAAGAAGGAGCTCCCGCCGTACAGTCGGCAATTGAACGGCTCGACCGATTGGAACGAGATGTTTCGGCACTTGTCTAATCCTGTTCAACAGCAGGACGGAAAAGGTGAAGAAAACTGCCTATGCAGGATATAAGCAATTCTGCCCATCACGAGCTGAGTGCCGCGCAACCTGAGAAACACGGGCTGCCGCACTCGATTGACACGCATATCGTGATCGTGAGCTGCCGGGGAGTGATGAAAGTCAGTACGGCTTTGGCTATACGAAGCAAGGGAGGCGAGCATGATAAGCTGCGCCACCCCTGAATTGTACGCGTCTACTTGTTTGGTCTGCTCTCTAAAACATATTCCAGAGCGACTGGTTATAGACCGCGTGGTGGAACTGCACCTCGGAACTTTTGACAATGGTTCCCAGTTCGCGCGGGGAGCGGTTGGCAATGGCCTGCTTCAGGTTGGCATAGCGGCCCTGTACATCAGCGCCCAGAATCTTCGCAATCCACTTCGAGCCTTCGAAGTCCGCAATCGCTTTTTGGATATTGTCGGGAAGGAAGTGTCCGCCGGCGCGTAGGTCCTTATCTTTGGAAATTTCTCCGTCGATGCCGGTCTTGAAGATCGAGTAGAGCACCAGGTAGGGGTTGGCGTCCGGCGCAACGGCGCGCACTTCAGTGCGCATCGAGCGGCTGTTGCCGATGGGCACGCGCACCATGGCACCACGATCGACGGCCGAGGCGCGAATCTGGTTGGGAGCCTCGAAGTGCGGGTCCAAACGACGATAGGCGTTTACGCTGGAGTTGAAGACCAGGCAGAGATCAAGCGCGCTGGTCAGGATGCGGTCCAGGAAGCTCCAGCCGAAGGTCGAAAGCTGCTCCTCGCCCTTTTCGTCCCAGAACAGATTCGTCTTGCCTTTGGAAACAGAGACGTTGGTATGCATACCGCTTCCGTTCACGCCGACCACGGGCTTGGGCAGATAGCTGGCCGTGTAACCGAGATTGTTGGCGATCTGCCGGGTTAGCAGCTTGTAGAGCTGAATCTGATCGGCTGCGCCCACCGCCTCGGCGTAGCCGTAGTTGATCTCGAACTGGCTGGGCGCCACCTCGGGATGGTCCTTCTCGTTCTGGAAGCCCATGGCGCGCTGCACTTCGGCTGCTGTGTCGATGAACTGCCGCAGCGGGTCCAGTGGCAGCGAGTGATAGTAGCCGCCTGTGCTGATGAGTTCAAATTTATTGGTCTCGCAGTACTTCTGCTCCGCGTCCTTGCCCGCGAAGAGGAAGCCCTCGATTTCAGTGGCCGCGTTGAGCGTGTAACCGTTTTTATTGAACTCTTCGTCGGCATAGGCCTTGAGCACGCCGCGCAGATCGCCGGAATAAACCGTTCCGTCCTTATCAATGACGTTGCCGAAAACCAGCACCTTGCCGGTGCCGAAAACGTCGGCGGGCACCCAGTAGAAGGCGCTCCAGTCGATGCCGAGACGAAGATCGCTCTCTTTTTGGGCTGTGAAACCGCGGATTGAGGAGCCGTCAAAAGTCAGATTATCGTGGGCACCCAGCAGAAACTTTTTGTCGTAATCGAGCAGGTGAAGACGGCCTTCAAGATCGCTGAACAGCACGGTTACGGCCTTGATCCGCTTTTCATCAGCCAAATACTTCAACCGCTTTTCGCGAATTTCATCTGCCGGAACGCGGTTAGCGCGGTCGGCCTTGGCTTGCAGGTTAAGCTCTTCCAGTTCTTCATAGGAGAGGGCAAGAAAATTGCGATACTCGTTCGGCATAGGTCTCCTTTGCAGTGATAAGGTGATGAGCCATGGTGTCCTGTTGTGGGGCTGTGGAGTTTCAAATGCCGCATAACTGTATCGTCACTTGCCCCGTCGCTGGGAAGAGATCCTGTATCTCGCGACCTGAGCCTTATGGCGGTATACATGCCGGTATTGTGTCGAAATTATTTGGTGGCTTGGAATAGAACGGTGCTTGGCCGTTGTCCTTCCTGTTGGTCGTGATGCTACTGATGAGTTCTGTCGGATATGAGTCGCCGTAAAGGGCAGGCACTGAAGAACACACGCCTGATTTGCCGCAGGCTAACTCATTCAACAGTATGCTGTGAATGCTCATGGAGCCTATCCGTATTCCTAAAACTATGCGGCAAGGCAGAGTGCGGAGATAGTGCTCCTGAATCACTCAGCTCAATTCAAGTTTAGGTAGGGTATGCGGACACCTACCTGACCGGTAGGAGTCATCAGCCATTCCATTTCGGAGGGCAGTTAAAGGCGGATTCCATCGCCGAAATGACTTTACCATACGCGGCCACATCTGTGCTCTTAGATCCATTTTTTGCGATGGAAGCCAAAACCTATGAGGCATATACGCATCAATCCAGAAATCGTACATTGCAGATAGTTTTGACAATTTGTTTCTGACTAAATCCTAACCATGCAGTCATTTAATGTACTGAGTTGGCGGTCACATACACTCCCTAAATGCGGCTCTAAAATGAACTCGGTTTCAGGTGGATTTTCGATGTCACATGGTGGCCTCGAGTTTTACGAAACGATTGTTCTTAACCCAACCAGATAAAGGAGCTCAAACCCAGATGCATACGCATGAGATTGAACAGATGTGTGTAGTTGCCAAGGGTCCAAACCACGGCCCGGCACCTATCCCACAAGAAGGCCGCTGGACCAAGGCAAAAGAAGTGAGCGACATCTCGGGTCTAACCCACGGTGTGGGCTGGTGCGCTCCACAACAAGGTGCTTGTAAACTCACGCTGAACGTGAAGAACGGCATTATCGAGGAAGCGCTGGTTGAGACCATCGGCTGCACCGGCATGACTCACTCGGCCGCCATGGCCGCCGAGATCCTTCCCGGCAAAACCATCCTCGAAGCCTTGAACACCGATCTGGTCTGCGATGCCATCAACGTGGCCATGCGCGAACTCTTCCTCCAGATCGTTTACGGTCGCACCCAGACTGCATTTTCAGAGGGCGGCCTGCCCATCGGCGCAGGACTCGAAGATTTGGGCAAGGGACTTACCAGCGTCACCGGCACCATGTACGGCACCAGTGAAAAGGGTGCGCGCTATCTGCAGTTGGCCGAAGGCTACGTCACGGAGCTGGCTCTCGACGCTGACAGCGAGATCATCGGCTACAAGTTTGTCCGCCTCGGCGTCATGATGGAGTCGATTGCCAAGGGCGTCGATCCGCAGACCGCGCTGGACAAGGCCACCGGTACTTATGGCCGCTTTGCCGATGCCGTCAAAACCATCAACCCGCGCAAGCAGTAAAGGAGAAGATCATGGCTTTGTTTGAAGGATACGAAAGAAGAATTGCGCAGATCGACTCCTATCTTGCTGCTAACAGCATTGCATCGCTGGAAGCTGCGGAGAAGATTTGCCTTGACAAGAATGTGGACGTTCGAAAGATTGTAAAGTCTATTCAGAACATCGCATTTGAAAATGCCGGATGGGCCTATCTGATTGGTGCAGCTGTCGCCATCAAAAAGAACCAGACCGTAGCCGCGGAAGTCGCAGAAACTCTGGGCACGGGCCTGCAAGCTTTCTGCATTCCCGGCTCGGTTGCGGATGATCGGAAGGTTGGCACCGGTCATGGCAATCTGGCCGCGATGCTGCTGCGCGAAGAGACCGGCTGCTTCGCTTTTTGCGCAGGGCACGAATCGTTCGCTGCCGCTGAAGGTGCTATCGGCCTGGCTCGCTCGGCCAACAACGCGCGCAAGACTCCGCTCCGCGTGATCCTCAACGGTCTGGGCAAGGATGCCGCGCTGATCATTTCGCGAGTCAACGGCTTCACTTATGTGCAGACGGATTTCGACTATGCGACCGGCAAACTGAACGTTGTTCGGGAAAAGGCCTACTCTACCGGCGAACGCGCAGCCGTTCGGTGCTATGGCGCTGACGATGTACGCGAAGGTGTGGCCATCATGCACCTGGAACTGGTCGATGTAGCCATCACCGGCAACTCGACCAACCCCACGCGCTTCCAGCACCCTGTGATGGCAATCTACAAGAAGGAACGGCTGCTCGATGGGAAGAAATTCTTCTCGGTAGCTTCTGGAGGAGGAACAGGTAGAACGCTGCACCCCGACAACATGGGCGCTGGTCCTGCTTCCTACGGCATGACCGATACCATGGGCCGGATGCACTCCGACGCGCAGTTCGCCGGTTCGTCTTCGGTGCCCGCGCACGTGGAGATGATGGGCCTGATAGGCATGGGCAACAACCCGATGGTCGGCGCATCGGTTGCTGTTGCGGTTGCCGTAGAACAGGCGATGAAGCAGTAACCGCTTGGCCGTTTTGGTTTTGTCTTGCGGATCATCAAGGGCTACCTATCGGCGTTCCCGTCAGCAATGGCTAATGGGAACGCCGACATTTGTTTACAGCGATGGTTAGCAACTTATTCGGTGCCGGTCAGCTCTTCTTTCTGAATTGGAGCATCTGCTACGGGATGCTTAACACTGATCACATCCTCTTCATCCCCATCGACAAGTTCCACTTCAATCGCGGTTTTGCCATCGTTGCCACGGATATACTCCACTGAATGCGTGTGTTTATCGATGGACTCTTCCACTTCCTGAAGGAACAGATCTGAGATATGGACGCCATCCACGAGTACTAACGTAGTGTTCTTGAGATGACGAGCCTGCCCCCGAATGAACTGTTCAAGCAGTCGCTTCGGTGCTAGAAGTTCAACACAGACGGGAAGTGTATTTATGGGTGTCTCGCCGTTGTCGTAGGCAACCTTGCTGGCATCGCGAGTGTATCCAACCTGCGAAAAATTTACCGCTGCGTGGGCAATCCCGGTCTTCATGGCCGCCTGCACAAGAAAGGTAGAGAGCGGCGTTTCCACCAGCCGCTGCCACCAACGCTGGCTTTTCTTGATGTCACCGCGACGAAGATAAATGCGAAGTGCTGAAATAGAACTGAAATGCTTTTCCACTATCCCTCCTTGGCGTTTGAAATGGTGTGCAATCCGGGTTTGAATTCATAGAGGTGTGTCGTTTGCATCAACTCGTTGGCATGGACACGTGCGCGCAAAACATCCTTTGTTGAAAGAATCCCAATCAGGCGGTCCGTTGCTGGATCGACGACGGGGATATAGTCATGCGCTCCATGAGCCATCTCCTGCTCAACAATGGTCATCGCATGATAGGAACACACGGTGCGAGCGCGATTGTCCATGATAGCGGTGATCGGTGTTGTTGCCCATTTCTCACGAGAGATCATGCGCAAAGACTTCGTTGTGGCCATGCCGAGGTAGGTCCCATTCTTGGTAACAACCGGGAGTTCGTCAAAGGTGTGCTCCATGACGGCTCGATCATGAAAGTGTGTCAACGTCTCGTTGGGCGATGCCACCACAATACGGCGGGTCATCCATTCGCCGCAGGGCATGGTAGCAAGCTTGCTCTCATCGGTATTGCGGTGGGTGCGCTGAGACTCCGAATTGGAAATGCCAGCAGCAACCAGAAATGCCATTGAGGAGGCAATCAGACTTGGAACAACCAGTGCAGGGCTTCCGGTAGCCTCTGCGATAAATACAGCAGCGAACAACAGGCTGTTGTAGCTGGCCCCAGTGAAAGCAGCGATTCCAATCAAGGTAAAGAGACCTGGATGGCTGGGATGCATGGTGGCATCACAGATCGCTCCCAGTGCCGCGCCGATGGTTGCTGAGGGTACAAACAAGCCGCCCACCCCTCCCATGCCGAAGGTAATGACCGTTGCCAGAAGCTTTGCAGCAAAGAGAAACAGGCAGGCCCAGAGAATGTATTTTCCGTTGAGCAGTGCATTCGCTACCGGAAGCCCCGCCTGTAACGTGGCCGGAGAATGGATCAGATAGAGCGTAAGGAATGCGAGGAGACTAAGCAGCACTCCGCCGAGCAAATTCTTCAGAATGCGAGGCGCTGTCCATCCGTTATAGCGCTTCTTGGTTTTGGACAACAGAGCAAGAAAAAGATGCGATGCGAGTCCGCCCAAAACGCCGACCGGCAGACAAAGGAACAGATCGCGAATGTTGAGGTGGTAGACAAAGTTGATGGGGAAATAGGGCGTTGATGGGCGGAGGAAACTGAAGGTTGCAAAACTGGTGGCGGCTGCTACCAGTCCTGGAATCAGAGCATCGTGGGCTAGATCGTTCTTGTAGGGCGATTCAATTCCCATGATTGCGCCAGTGAGGGGCGCACGAAAGATGGCTGCAATGCCCGCTGCGGCTCCTATGATCAGAGTGGTCTCTGCTTTGCCATGGAGCCACTTCAAGCGCGGATTGCTGTTGATCTTTCCTTGCAAGTAGGATGTGATTGTTCCACCCAGCCACTTGCTCGCGCCTTCCATACCGGCACTCGCGCCAAATCCCATGGTTGCCAGGGATGCGGCCAGTTTCGGCACGGCGGATTTGTAGTCGATCTGCTGATCGGGCCGATGATAGGCGCGGACCACCTCGTCGGCCATGGACGACGATTTCACACGAAACAAGCTCAGGATCAATCCCGTCAAGCCCATGGCAACAATGGGCAATAGGCAGAGAACGATGGGAGAACAATAAACGGTGAAGGTCTTCCAGAGCAGATCATTGACCGCATAATCATAGGCTGCAATGGCTGCGCCGACCAAGATGCCGAAGGGGGCTGCAACCAGAAACACGCGACGGGCGGTTTGAAAATGCTCCGATAAATTGTCAGCAAACGCATTGGGACGCTCACGCGTAAGGATCGACTTCAGTGAACGAGACATGCTTCTCCTTCGCCACAAAGATGAACTGTAGATCGAGGTGATGCGCCGAATAGAACTGATCCGGCAGCAACTTTCCGCCAACCACATTGCCTGAAAATGAACCGGGAGCAGTCAGGATTAGGAGAGCAACAAATGAGTAGTGCTCTCACCGGCGCTTGTTCATCAAGTGCCTGAATGTCCAAATTCAGTTTTGTTTGGGCGGAAAATGAAAAAGCTCCCGCCAGGATGCAGGAGTCATCAGTCTTTCCATTTCGGAAGACGGTTGAAGGCGGATTCCATCGCCTGCGTTCAGGATATGAAATATCGAGACAAGAGTCAACCTCGACTCCTCGGATGGACGACAATTCTCTTCTGTATGGTTGGACAGAAAGGAGTCCAAATTAGTTAGAAGTTCTGCAATGTGAAGAAATCAAGAATTTTCATTTAGCGTTCTTTCTAGATCGATGAGTCGTCACAATGGCCATCACACCCTGCTAAAATTGCGCAAATTGGATAAGAAACATCGCTATTCAGTTCCATTCATGCCCGTTGTGGATGCTACTGTCTGCAACATGATTCCATTAGGAGGATTTCGAATGAAGCTGTGCCTCTTGACGCTCCTGCTCGCGTTTGTCTCGCCCGCCGTGGGCCAAATGTATAAAGTCACTGGCTCTATACCGCTCGGCGGTAACGGAGCCTGGGACTACTTGCGGGCCGACTCTGATTCCCGCAGGCTTCACGTGTCTCATTCTACGGAAGTCTTGGTATTGGACCTGGACACGCATCAACTCGTAGGAAAGATGACCGGCTTCGGCTTCATTCATGGCATCGTCATTGTGAAGGCTCTCAACACGGGATTCCTGAGCGATGGCCAAAAGAACGAGGTCGTCACGTTCGATCCGAGCACTCTTCAGATCAAAGGCAGGATCAAGACTGCTGAGAATCCCAACAGCATGGCGTACAGCGCAGCCACAGGACGTCTGTTTGTGGGGCACAAGCCAAGTAAATCAACTACAGTAATTCAGGCGTCAACGGGTGAGATTGTCAAGTCGATTCCTCTCGGAGGAACTCCAGAGTTTCCTGTGTCTGACAATTTGTCCGTGTTCGTCAACATTGAAGACAAGAATGAAATCGTCCGAATCGATGCCAAAACGCTGGTGATTACGGGCCGCTTTTCCTTGTCATCTTGCAAAGGTCCGGGTGGATTAGCGATTGATCAGGAGCATCAGCGTCTGTTTGCTGCGTGTGATAACAAGCAGATGGCCATTGTCAATATGAAGACTGGCGCAGTGGTGACAACTGTCCCGATCGGGAGCGGCCCAGATGCAGCCGCATTTGATACAGATCGACATTTGGCCTTTTCGTCAAATGGAGATGGCTCACTGACTGTTATAGATGAAGAAGGCAGTAACCGCTACTCCGTAGTCGAGACAATTGCGACCGAGGAAGGTGCGCGTACGATGGCTTTGGATGCTACGACTCACACTGTCTATCTCTCGACTGCAAAGCTCGGACCTCCGCCTGCACCCACTGTTGCAAATCCACATCCTCCAAATCATCCGACAGCACTTCCGGGGACATTCAAATTGATTATTGTAAGTCCGACTCTCTAGACGACCCGTGTGTTACGAAAGCAGATGGCATTTCCTAACCGGGAGGCACCACTCACCTTGGCCTCTATGCCTACACAGGAAAAGTCATCCGCTTTCGTACATTGATAAGCAGCGGAATCGCAGCAAGCTCGGCGATGACGCAGAACGCGATTGCGGCTGAAATCGAATGATCGTAAAGGATACCCATGATCGCGCTTCCCAGGAACCATGACACACCATACGCGCCAGTAAACAGTCCGTAAGCAGATGGCCGTCGCTCTGCCGGTACCATAGTCGCAACCGCAGCCGGAATGATGGACTCCTGCACACCCATTCCCAACCCCCACAGAGCAGCTCCGACAAGCGCCGTCCAAAATCCGCCGAGAAAGACCAGCGGTGCAAAGCACGAAGAGAGCAATGTGAGAGGAATGAGCACAGAGAAACCAAAGCGGTCAAATAGTCTGCCAAAGACGAGAGACCCCATGCCGCTAACGGCCATCGCAACTGAATAGAAGATGGGAATCAAGCTCATCTTCACGACTGCGGCTTGCTGGAAATGGAAGGAAATCAATTGAAAGTCGGCGAACCCCGCAGCCACCAATGCGGCCGCAATAAGGTATATCCAGAATGACCGGGGCAGACCTGCACTCCCCAAAGTCTGCGTTTTTGTTTCCAAGTCTTCAGGACGCGGATAGAGAAATCTTGCAGCTGAAAGAAGCAGAACTGTCATGATTGCAGGAACGAGAAGAGTGCCAAACGCCAATTGGTAATATCCGCGATGGGCAAAAATGATGGCGACAAGCAACGGACCAAGCAAGGCTCCTGATTGGTCGAGCGCTTCATGAATACCAAAACCCCACCCTAAGCCCATTTCTTTGGCTGCGTGCGATAGCATCACATCGCGGGGAGGGTTTCGGATGGCTTTTCCTGTTCTCTCAAGCAGAATTAAGACAGCAGCCATCTGCCAATTCGTAGCAAAGGCGAGTAGGGGCACTGCGGCCATCGAGAGTACATAACCGAAAATGGTGATGGGCCAGAATTCCCGTGTGCGCTCGCTGATACGCCCTGAGACGATTCGCAGCCCATATCCAAGCAACTCCCCAAGACCGGCGACGATTCCGACAATCGCCCCCGTTGCTCCCAAAGTCTGTAGGAATGGTCCCGTGATCGATCTTGATCCCTCATAGGCGAAGTCGGCGAAGAAGCTGACCGCACCAAGCATGAGCACGAACTTGAACGCGGGACTACGGCTCCCCTTGCCACCTGAATAATGCACAAGGCCATTTGGAACTCCTGGGAATTCTGTTCTAGAACAGTAGGGACGCGGAGTTGCGAGCTTCGCGAACCAATCCCCAGGAGTCACCCAAATGGTGAGCAATGCAAACCAGAGTAAACGCCGGAAGCCCGTAAATCAAGGGGTTCATAGAGATATTCCGGAGCCTAATAAAATCGGGGCGTTCACGCCCTTTGACTTCGATGCGCGCAATCTGACTGCCTACGGCGGACTGCTGCCTGTGGCCACGATGCTGGAGAAACTTAGCTTCCAGCAGTTGGTCGAGGAGAGCCTGACAGTGAAGCGGAAGACGCGCTCGATGCCGATCTTCGGGTTCATCCTGGGGATGGTGTTGGGCTGCTACGTAGGATTCTCGCGGCTGAATCATCTGCGCTTTCTGAAGCGCGAACCGATGCTGACCGGCATTTTGCGCGTCGCCGAACTTCCGCCGCAGAGCACCTTCTGGCGTTTTCTGGCTTCACTGCATCTGGGCGTGGCGCGACAACTGCTGACGGTTCAGTCGCGTATGCGAGAACGGGTTTGGGCGGCGGCCAACGTGCAGCTTGACGAGGTCACTGTGGACACCGACACCACGGTGCAGACGCTGTTCGGCAAACAGATGGGCGGGCGCAAGGGCTACAACCCGAAGAACAAAGGCAAGAAGAGCTACCAGCCCATCTTGAGTTTTATCGCCGAGACACGGGAATACGCGGCGGGAGCGTTACGCAGCGGCGACCGGCCCAGCGGCGAGGAGATCGCCGCGCATCTGCAGAGCGTGGCCAAGGGCCTTCCCGCAACAGTGAAGATGGTGCGTGCGCGGGCCGATTCTGGCTTCTACTGCTGGCAGGCTGTACAAGCCTACGAAAAGCTGAACTGGCGTTTCATCATGGTGGCGCGCAAGACTGCTCGACTTGTAGATCAGTTACAGGCGGCCAAATGGAAGCGCTCGCCGCTCAGCGATGCCGACGGACAATGCGAGTTCCTTTATCAGCCCGAGGGATGGGGCAAAGCTTGCCGGTTCCTGGCGCTGCGTTATGAGCAACCGCCTGAATCCAAGGACGCCGAACAGCCGGAGCAATATCAGCTCTTCGACACGCCGGAGTACACATATCGGGTTTTCGTGACTGACATGAATCAATCGCTCGATGCCCTGGTGTGGTTCTACAACCAGCGCGCGGCGGCCGAGAATCTGATCAAGGAAGCCAACAACGATGCAGGCTTGACGGCGCATCCGTCCAACCGCTGGATGATGAACGCCAACTGGTTCCAGATCGCCATGCTGGCCTACAACCTGAACTGCTGGCTGCAACTGTTCAGCCGCGAGGAGAGCGTCACGGTGGAAACCATGAAGCACACCACGCTGGCCACGGCGCGGCTGCGCTTCCTGTTCCTGGCCGCCCGCATCTGGCGCCATGCCGGCAGGGTCGGCGTCAGCTATAGCGACCATTACCAGGAGAAAGGCGCCTTTCAACAACTCATGGACCGTCTGCGTAAAGTGGTTCGCGGGCCGGACGGATTTGCTCCCGTCCTTTCTGCACCGCTACGCACCTGATTCCATAGCGAGGATCGCGCATAGCTTTTTATGCACGTGCAGGTCGGTCGTTTCAAGAACTTACTTACTTCGCCTTGAGAATTCGGAAACGGGGCAGAATCAGAAGCGAAAGAGGCTTGGCAACCAGCGCTGCTCTACATATCCGGCGCCTGCCGCGCACTCAAGCTGTGCATAATTCAGGTGCCACCAAACTTGTTTTGTCGCTCCCCAGTCTTTTCAATCGGCTCCATCAAAACTCCCTCCCTTCAAGCAGAATTAAACAGAGGTCATTTGCGTATGAGAAAGACCGCCCATCGATAGCGTCCGTGCCCAAACATCCCGAATAGACCTCCAAGAATGTTTTTCTCGCATCACAGGACTGAGGCTAAGGGCGGACAATTAGGCTTATAACACAGTCTATCTTTGCGCGACCACGTATTCACACCGTATTTATAGCAATCCAAGGATACGAATTTACTATGGTGCATGAGAGTCAGATATTTCCCTTCCATTTTCTTTGAAGAGCCTACTGTTTGCGGTGCCAGATCATGGCCGTGGCCACGACGCTAGGTAAACTGATTACTGTCATGATGTTCAGGATCAGAAGAGACTTGGATGGCGTTTCTCGGCCCGGACACCCCGAGCCTGAGAGAGAGCAAGAATTCGGGAGTTGTGACGGAGAGCCAGGTTGCAGCGACCGCTGCCTCTCTTCTTGGCGAGGATTGCAACGCGGCGGTTCCACGTGCCGCCACTCCAATCAATAATGTTCTCGGCAAGTGACAGCTTGGAACGATCAAAACGTTGTTGGCCTCAACACACCAGAGAGGAAATCGAAAACCTTATGTTCTTCAAACTTCGCCAAATGTTAATATGCATAGCCGCTCTGCTGTGTTTTGTTGCGCCATTGTCATTACGTTCACAGCAACCGCGCCCTACCCGCAAAGTGATTTTGATGATTGGGGATGGAATGGGGTACTCCGAAATCACCCTTGCACGCAACTATTACTACGGTGCTGCCGGACGGCTTGAAATGGACGCCTTCACTGAGACCGGATCCGCGACCACCTATTCCTTGCTGGAGTCGAAACCAGCTCTACCGAATTACGTGACTGATTCCGCAGCGGGAGGGACCGCTTGGGCGACGGGTAAGAAGACGAGCAACGGGCGTATCTCGACCGCTGCTGGCACAAACGAGCCGCTCAAAACCATCCTTGAGTTGGCCCAGAGCAATGGTGTCAAGGTCGGTGATGTCTCTACAGCAGAATTGACAGACGCGACGCCAGCCGTGCTGGGATCGCATGTCAGTTCGCGCAAATGCCAGGGGCCTGCCGATATGGCAGATTGTCTCAATGAAAAGAAGGGTGCTGGGGGCCTGGGTTCGATCGCTGAACAACTGATCGATCACCGCATTGATGTTCTGCTTGGTGGCGGAAAGCAGAGATTTGATCAGATCATCGATGGTGGTCCGCAAACAGGAAAGAGCGTGCTGGATCAGGCGAAAGAGACCGGATATTCGATTGTGACTGATCTCAATGGCTTGAATGCAGCCCAAGTAGGTGATCGTGTTTTAGGGCTATTCAATTCCGGCAATATGAGTTTGGAATGGTCTGGAGATCCGGCCATTCCTTTTCCCGGAAGCGGCCCTCAGAAATGCCATGAGTTGAGTCGGACGGAAACGGAACCTAGCCTCATGTCCATGACATTGAAGGCTATCTCGCTCCTGGGCGGAGATGATCTATCGAGCAGGTTCTTCTTGCAGATAGAAGGCGCCCAAATCGACAAGAACGATCACGCCGCAAAGCCGTGTGAGCAGATCGGCGAAACGATTGCGTTTGACAATGCGATCAAGCTTGTTCTGGACTATGCCCGTGTGCACCCAGATACATTGGTCATCGTCACCGCCGACCACGCGCAGACAAGCCAGATTGTTCCGGTTCCCGAGAAAGGTTCCGATCCTGTGCCGGGGTATCTAAGCACGCTGATCACCACAGACAAAGCACCGTTGACCGTCGCTTACTCGACAAATACCATCTGCTGTGCCGGATCGCATTTCATGGAACACACCGGCTCCCAGGTCAGGCTCGCGGCATTCGGGCCAGGGGCTGAACAGTTCTCGGGGCATCATGACATGACCGAAGTATTTGATCTGATTCGCAAGGCACTCGATCTGAAGTAGCGCCGAATTTCCCCCAACTAAGGAGCTTCAGAGCACCTTATGGCTTGGAAACATCGACACGAAGAGACTCTGGCACCAAATCGGTCGAAAGTGATGCCGGATCCCCGGTCAAGTAGTATGTCGGAATCTTCGGATGCTGTTGCTCCGTGAGCAGCAGCGTCCGGAAATCGAAGCTCTGAATCTCGCTTCGCATTTCCATGCGATAGCGCTCAATAGTTCCAGCGAGGGTTGACACAAACAGCTCCGGTCCTACGGTGTGGTTCTGATACTGGGCGGCAGCGCTTGGGGCGAGGGCACTCTCCTTGGAAGTCAACTTCAATTCTGGAAGGATCTTGGTCTCGATATTGAATCGGACATTTTCCGCATTGTTCGCTCGCTCAACGGCATGGGGTATCGACTTGCCAGGACCGATTCGGTAGTATTCAGCATAAAAACGGACGAAACGAAAGAGCTGGTCAACGTAGGTTGGCACATATGGGTTCTGTAGACCCTCCTTCGTCGCGAATGCTACAGCAACTGGAGACAATGACAGGTCGTTCTTTTGATCCGGCCCAAAATGCACCTTGTCACACACGAAGATTTTTTGGGCATCGGTGGAACTGATGTCCCGTAAATAAACGCGATTCTCCATCGTATAAGATGTTCCGTCAGCATGACGGCAAGATTCAGGGTTGTAGAACTGGTCGTGCCAGATGGTCGAAACGTGATCTGCCGAAACGCCCGTATCCGTTTCAAGCGTCGTGCTGAGCTGGTCGAGTCCACTTTCGAAGGATGGAAGAGTGTTTTCGGGTCGGAGACCGCGTCCGCCGCGATGAGCGGCTATGTCGAAATGCTCAAGATGCTCGCGCTCCTCTTGAGTGCCCTTTTCTCGCGCTTCTCGCAGGATCTGCTGCAGGATGTCAGGCCGGTCTGAAATGATCCCGTCGACGCCCGACCGGATCAGTGCGCGCATACGCTCCGGATCGTTGGTCGTCCATGGAACAACGCGGATGCCGAGTCTGTGCAATTCTTCCACCGGCACCAACGGCCCCTGAGTATTTGTCGTTGGAAGTATGCTCTGGTCGACTGGGGAGAGCGTCGGGACTGGAGAGCCGAATTTGCGCGCGTGTGCAGCCGATTTTTCCATGAACTGGATATATGCATTCGATCTGGAGACCTGTTGAGCATGTGCACCGAATCCGGCTAATAGGAAGAAGGCGATCAACATACAGCGCGATGATGGAAAGTTCATTAGAAAAGTATCTCGGCTTGGCGTTAACAGGTAATAAACAGAGAACCCTTCGATTGCGCAGAATGCACGCCCTCCTGTCTCCTCAGCTAATTGGTTCTGCGGACACCTGGCACGAATGGAGTTCGTGGGTGTTAGTCTCTGATGCGGGGATCAGAGCTATCGGCTGGTCGCCGAGTGAAAGTGCAGGGGCTGGCAAGAGATGTATGTATGCCACCGAACCACCGAGGCCTGGTAGTCGGACGGCCCAAATGGTCTGTACACAGCCCAAGGTTAACGATACACACTGAAATATCCTTGGACTTGCGATTGCGGCGAGCTTGCAGCGTTATATCTGCCTGTGGTACAAGTTGAACTGGCGAAGGAATCCGCCATTAACCGCCCTCCGAAACGGAACGGCTGATGACTCCTGCAATAACGCAGGGGTCTTTTCATTTGCCCCTGCACTTCAAAAAAGGATCGGCAAATGACCAGTCTTGTTGAACTTCCCATTGGCGCCAAAGTCC
>Ga0224530_1000698_pt1 | contig 20348 bp, 20 predicted proteins | sample CBST75metaG_FD_179873 | JGI IMG/M metagenome (GOLD analysis project Ga0224530, IMG submission 179873) | Peat soil microbial communities from Stordalen Mire, Sweden - C.B.S.T75 | ecosystem: Environmental > Terrestrial > Soil > Wetlands > Peat | place: Sweden: Norrbotten County, Stordalen Mire...
ACTCAGCGGGCGCGATCAATGGAAATACCGCGACTCTACGAGGTGTATCTGCTTCATCGCTTACTTCCAGTGCGGCCACAAGCGCCTGTGAGGATTATATTTCCACGTCGAGTATGTCAGGCGCTACAGCCACTATGTCCGTATCACCAGCCGCAACTGATTGGCGTGGTACCGTGTTGGCATTTAACTACTAACGGGGGGGCATCATGACAATTCAGTTGGCAACACCTTTCTCGATCAGCGGCCCTGGCGTCACGGCGGAGACTGACGCTTTCGCAGCTGCAAACCGCGATTAGGCTGAAGCCACAGTGCAGAGCATGGGCGTTCTGGCCGTTACGAATGCGCCGTGGTAGAAAGCTATGTGCTATGAGTTTCCATTGGGCCGGATCAATCGTTATATCTAGAGCAAAACCTGAGTTACTTGCCCTTGTTGAGAGTTTGCAAGGTGGCTTTTACTTCCACTGCAACGAGTAAAGTCCGCTCGTTGAGGGCCCGGAGAGAAAGAAGCCACTTAAGGATATTGCCTCGAAGTACAGTAACTCTGGTTTTGCTCTACCCGGTCGAAATGGGGGATTATGGCGGGAACAACGGAAGGATGCAAGGCAATCGCGGAGGAGTGGCTTCCGTGCCCCAAGGCACTGGATCGGGAGGAACTGGAGCGGTTCGGGAAGATTCTGGACCAGAGTCCGGCGAGCCTGCGAGGACAGACCGTGGGTATGGCGCTGGCGGAGCGGCTTCTTCTGGTGAGGACGCGGGAGGGGTGGACGGCGCCGCTGAAGGCGAATGCGGCGCAACGGGCCTTCGAGCGGCGGCGGGGCGAGCGGAATATCGTGCTGAAAGCGCGGCAAATGGGACTGACAACCTGGGCGGCAGCGCGATTTTTTTTGAAGACGATCACTCAGCCGGGAACACTGACGCTCGAAGTGGCCCATACCCAGGAGGCTGCCGAAGAGATTTTTCGGATTGTGCACCGGTTTCTGGACTGGCTGCCGGAAGAGTTGCGCGAGGGGCCACTGCGGACCTCGCGGGCCAATGTGCGGCAGATTGTGTTTCCGGAGATGGATGCGCAGTACAGAGTGGTATCGGCAGGAGACCGGAATGCTGGTCGCGGACTGACGGTGCAGAATCTACATTGCTCGGAACTGGCGCGGTGGCCGGGAGATCCGGCGGAGACACTGGCGGGACTGCGGGCGGCGATGGCTCCGGGCGCGGAGCTGATTCTGGAATCAACGCCAGACGGGGTGGGCGGATGCTTCCACGAGGAGTGGCAGAAGGCCGGCGAGACGGGGATGGTGCGGCACTTTTTCCCCTGGTGGATGGAGCGGCGGTACCGGGCCAAGGCGGTAGACGCAGCGAGCCTGACCGAAGAGGAGCAGGATCTGAGGACGCGGAAACGTCTAGACCTGGAACAGATTGGCTTTCGGCGACAGATTCGAGCGGATTTTCGTGGGTTGGCACGGCAAGAGTACGCCGAGGACGAGGAAAGCTGCTTTCTGGCCAGCGGGGATTCGGTTTTTGAGCTTTCAGCAATCGAGGCACGATGGAGAACGATGATGGCTCCGTCGGAGTTACGGCAGAATGGGGATCTGGAGATTTGGCTGCCGCCGCTGAAGGGCAAGCAGTATATGGTGGCAGTGGATCCGGCGGGCGGCGGTAGCGAGGGCGACTACTCGGCGGCGCAGGTGCTGGAGCTGGAGACGGGGTTGCAATGCGCGGAATTTGCCGGACACGTGGGAGGGTTGGAACTGGCGCGGCTGGTGACGGCCTTGGCCACGGAGTACAACCAGGCGTGGCTGGTGGTGGAAAGGAACAACCACGGCAGCGGAGTTCTGGCGCTGATCGAGACGGTGTGCGGCTACGGACGGATTTATCGGCAGGGAGGACAAGCTGGTTGGTTGACCACGTCCATGAGTCGGCCCGTCGCGCTGGGGCGGTTGGATGCGGGACTGGTGGAGAAACCGGAATGCTTCCAAAGCCGGCGGCTGCTGGCCGAGTGCCGGAGTTTTGTGCGATTGCCGAACGGTGGAACAGGGGCGAGGCCGGGGATGCATGACGACCGGGTGATGGCGATGGCGATTGGGCTGGGAGCGCGGGCGGAGCTGATAGGGAAAAGACAGTGAACAGTGACATGATCACTACAGTTGGGTCTGAGCGCTTAGAATTCGAGTGAGGATCTGGAGAAGGCGGGGGAACGGGCTTGGCGGTTCTGGCGGTGCAGCATATCCGGCGGATGCGGGGCGGCGCGCAGGGCCAGTTGATGCTGGGCGCGGACGGCCACGTCTACGTGGTGAAGTTTCAGAACAACCCGCAGCATATCCGGGTGCTGGCCAATGAGTTTTTGGCCTCGCGGCTGGCGACGGCTGCGGGACTGACGGCGCCAGAAGTGGAATTGGTGGAGGTTTCGAGCTGGCTGGTGGAGAATACTCCGGAGCTGGAGATCGACTTGGGCAGAACCAGGGTGCGCTGCAAGGCGGGATTGCAGTTTGGATCGCGGTTCGTGGGCGGTCTGATGCCTGGGCAGGTGGTGGATTACCTGCCCGAGGAACAGATGGCCGAGGTGAGAAACCTGGGCGAGTTTGCCGGCATCCTGGCGTTGGACAAGTGGACGGGAAATGCCAACGGGAGGCAGGCGGTCTTTGCGCGCAAACAGCGGGAGCGGCGCTACCGGGCGGTCTTCATCGACTACGGGTATTGCTTTCACGCCGGCGATTGGACGCTCGAGGATCTTCCGCTGCGCGGGGTCTACTATCGCAACGATGTTTACCGGGGGATTACTGGGTGGGAGTCGTTTGAGCCCTGGCTAACGAGGTTGGAGACGATAGCGGCGGAGACGGTGTGGGCGGCGGCCAGCGAGATTCCTCCAGAGTGGTACGGCGGCGACCTGAGCGAGATGGAATCGCTGGTGGAAAAACTGCTGGCGCGGCGAAGCCGGATTCGGGAGCTGATTGAAGGCTTCGGGCGGTCGGATCGGAGGCCATTTCCAAAATGGGTGGGGATGGGAAAGAAAATTGAGGATGAGGGTTGGCAGGGTGGAAGGTGGGGTAGCATCGAAGGAAGAGTGATGTAAGGGTGGGTATGACAGGCGGCGGGCAGAAAGAGTGAGGGTGAGTACCTGACAGGCTTATGAGTAGCGGAAGCGAGCGGCGGACATGCGAGTTTCAACTGCTCCGGTATGTGCCGGATGCGGTGCGGAATGAGTATGTGCATATCGGGGTGATTCTGCGCGAGCAGGGCAGCCGGGAGCCGGCGCAGGTGCAGTTTACCCGCGACTGGCGCCGTGTGCGGTGTCTTGACCCGGAGGCCGATACCGCACTGCTGGAAGGAATGGAGAGCGAGCTTCGGAGGCGCTTCCAGGAAGAGCCCGATGGGAAGTTGATGCGGCTGCTCACTGAATCGCTCTCGTTGAACGTGCAGATGACGGAACCCAAGGCCTATCTGGCGGAGAGCCTTCCGGCGGGAATGGAAGAACTGATGCGGCTCTATGTTGAACCGCCTCCCAGGGCGCGCGTCTCGCGGTTGAGCGGACGGGCGGCCATTCATGCGAAGATGCGTACGGAGTTCGAACGGGCTGGGGTGTGGGAGCTACTGAGGAAGAGAATCGCGGCCTCGGAGTACACGCGACCGGGAGACCCGCTGCGGATCGACGTGGGGTACAGGCCGAATGGGGTGATCCGGATGTTTCATGCGGTGAGCCTGGAACCGGGCGTGGAGATGGCCAAGGTGCTGGCCTTTTCTTCAGCGGGACTGAGGGCCGGCGTGGAACGGGTGGAGAAGGCGCAACTGGAGTTGACCGCGGTGATTGAGCCCGCTGCAAAGCTGGGAGCGACAGACGAGGAGCCGGAAAGGCTGGAGATGTACCGGTTTGGCGTGGAGACGATGGAAGAGCACCAGATTCGGGTGCTGACAACATCGGACCTGGGCCGGGTGGCGGAGACTGCGCGGCGGGAACTGCGGGTGTGAGGAGCAGCTAACTGCTTACAGTTGACAGCTTTCAGTACCCAGTGATTGGCAGCAAGATATTGTGCGAGGTTTTGCAGATAGTTTCTGGTCTTTGCGGTAGGATAAGTTTTGTGAGTAAGAGACGTCTAACTAAAGGATGATAACTACCATCCTTTCGCTGATGGCTCAAAACTGATAACTGCTAGCTGATAGCTGTCAGCTAGAAAAAGGCATGGTCCTTTCCGGGGCTGTGCCTTTTTGTTTATGGGGCGGAAAAAGGAAGGTGCACGTGAAGGTAGGAGAGCAGTTACGGGAGATCTGGCGGCAGGCGACCGGGGGTGGCCGCAGGGCGGACTTATCGGCGGGCGCGGCCGATGCGGAAGCAGAGCGAAAAACGCTGGCTCTTCCCGCGATCTTGAGTCCGGTCCAGTTTCCGGGGCAACTCTTGCCCAAGCCGACACCGATGAATCTGCGCCGGTTTGCGGAAACGCCGGTGGTGCGCCGGGCGATCAATGTAATCAAGGATCGCATTGCGGCGATGGATTGGCAGGTGCGGGTGCGGCGCGGAGTGCGGCCGAAGGATTTGGCCTATGCGGAACGCAAGCTACGGGCATTGCGCAGAACGTTGGAAGAGCCAAACGCCGTGGACAGCTTCCGGACTCTGATCGAACAGGTGATCGAAGACGCGCTGACGGGCGGATACGGGGCGATTGAAATGGAGCCGACCGGGGACGGAGAGCGCCCGGCGATGCTGTGGGCCGTGGACGGCGCGTCGATCCGGATCAATCCAAAATGGGATGGGCAGCCAGAGACGCCACGCTACGCGCAGGCGCTGCCGGGACAACTGGAGTCGAGTGCGATCGAGTTGCGCGACGACCAATTGATGTATGTGCGGATGAATCCGCGCAGCTTTACGCCTTTTGGGTTGGGACCTCTGGAAGTAGCTTTCGAGACGGTGAATCAGTTTTTGAGCGCGCACCGGTTCGCGGGCAAGCTGGCAGCCAACACGGTGGCGCAGTATGCGCTGTGGCTGAACGAGGCGACGCCCACACAGCACGACCGGCTGATCCGCTGGTGGCAAGACGAGATTGAGGGAACGGGACGGGTGCCACTGATTTCGACCGAGCAGAAGCCAGAGGTATTGCGGTTTGCGCAGGGGACGGATGCGGATATGCGGCTGGCCTGGCAGGAGTTTCTAATTCGGATGGTGGCCAACGCTTTTGGTTTGCCTCCGATGTTGCTGGGCATGGAAAGCGATGTGAATCGCTCGACCGCATCAGAGATGAACGACGAGGCCTTTCGCGGGGCGATCTCGCCGCTGGCTATGCTACTTGCCGGGCACATTACGCGAGACCTTTTCGGCAAGTGCATTGGATGGCGGGAATTTGAGTTTGTCTTCAACGAACTGAATGCGAGGGACGAGGAGACAGAGCTGGCGGTGCAAGTGCAACTGCTGCAGGCCAAGGTATTGACGGTGAACGAGGTGCGGGCGATGCGGGGGCTGGGACCGCTGGGGCAGGATGGGGCGGTGCAGTTAACAGGGGAAGCGGCAACGGAGCAAGCGGGCTAGAGAATTTTGAATCTGTAATGCAGAGTCGTGGTATCCCATCCTTGCCGCGAGAACAAAAACGCGGCAAGGATAGGGTACCCAGGACCTTACACGATCTGTAGAAATTCTCTAGTGAATTGCAAAAGCAGATGGGTGGAGAGCGCATGAGACTGGAAGCGATGGCGGTAAAGATTCCCCATGTGGACGGGCACCCGAACCGGGTGGCGTTCGAGGGGGTGTTGACGGTGGTGAATGCAGCCAGCGACAAGGCGCCCGCGGGAGCGCGCGGACACCGAGTGATGCTGACGCGCGAGGCGGCAGAGCAAGCGCTGCCTTCATTGCTGGGCATGGCGGTGGACTACCGGCCGGGGTGGGACGGACACGATGCGCAGCGAAAGATCGGTTTGTTGACCGAGGCTAATTTGATTGGGCAGCGGCTGGTGGTGCGCGGATACTTGTATGCGCGGGATTTTCCCGAGGTGACCAAAGCTATCCAGGCACAATCGCACGAGGCGATGGGCATGAGTTATGAATTGGCCGACGCGCGGGTGGAAGATATGCGGGCCGAAGTGTGGAAGCTAACCCGCGTGACCTTTACCGGAGCAGCAATTCTGCTTCGGGACAAGGCGGCTTATCGGGCCACCAGCTTCCGCATGGCGAGTTAGTGAGAAACAGCCAACGGCACACAGCTAACAGCGAACAGTCTGGCACTGCACACCGATAACGACCAACCGACAACAAAACTGATAGCTGACAGCGTGTAACTGTCTGATATCAACCGTGAGCTATTAACTGAAGAAAGGACTGGGATGGAAAACAAAGAGCAGGAAATTACGGAGAGGCTTGAAACCGCAACGACATTACTGGAACGGACGCTGAGCTGGCTTGAGGAGCGGCAAGGCTCTTTGACCGGCGAAGTGGAGAAGATTTCGGCGACTGTCGAGCAGAGCAGACGAGAGGCGGACCTGGCGGAAAAGCTGGCCGCAGCCGAACGGGAGTTGAACGAGTTGAAGGCTGGGGCCGCAGAGAACGTGTTGAACCCGCTGCGCAGGACGCTGCCCTCGACAACCAGCGAAATGCTGGCCAAGCACGGTATCGGCGAAGGCCCAGTGGACGTGCGGACCCTGGACGCGGCGTTGGCCGGGCTGAGCCTGGAACAGCGCATCGCGGTGAAGAGCCAACTGCTGCGAGCAGGCGCGATCGCTTAAAAGCAGCTTTCAGCTATTAGCGCACAGCTAACAGAAGATCCGTAACAAGCAGCCTCCATCTCGTGGCTGCCAGAGAATTTTTAATGTATCTGTAATGCCAGAGTCGTGGTATCCCATCCTTGCCGCAAGAACAAAAACGCGGCAAGGATGGGGCACCCAGAATCTTACATGATCTCTAGAAATGCTCTAACTGATCACTGATAACCGTCAACTGTCAACCGAAGTACAACTGGCCCCATGGAGGGGGCGGAAAAGCCTATGAACGCAACCTTTTCAGACATTCACGCGGCAGCAGATTTTATCGGGCCGGGCGCTATCGAAGTTCCGTTGTATCAGACCGAGATTTTTGACATCTGCCGCCGCTCGAGTCCATTTGGGCAGCGCATCAAGCAGGTTCCGGCAACCGGACATCCGTCGCGCTTCTTCGAGCAGACGGTGATTCCGAATCCAGGGACGGCCGGTTTTATGAATCCGCGCGCCATTGTGCCCGCAGTTGTAAACCCGACGCGGGTGGAGCGGAGCGTGCCGTTGAAGGCAATCGTGTCGCAGATCAATTACAACCTCTTCGACATCGAGTTGGGCGACCAGCAGAAGCAGTTTGCCTATCTGCAGGCCAAGGACCTGGTGGATACAGTGAGCGGCGTGATGGTAGCGCACGACGTGGCACTGTGGAACGGCAACGACACCAGCCTGAGCACGCCGACGACCACGCAGTACATGGGCGCGATTCCGCAGATCGTGGCGGGTGGCCAGACTACGACTATCGGCACGACAGCTTCAATTGTGGACGGGCTGAAGTCGGCGGTGGCGCAGATGGTGGCCAGCAATGGCTACCAAGTTCGGCCTACGGCAATCTACGCCAATCCGGTGCTGCTCGACCTGATCGACCGCGAGATGAAGACCGAGTTCAATGTGGTTCTGAACACGGACAACATCACAGGTGGAATCCGGGTGAAGATGCTTTCAACCCAGGCGGGCGATCTTCCGCTGATTCCGGATTGGAGCCTGAGCTACACGGGCACGCCAGGTTCGGGAACGGCGGTATTGCCGGCCTACATCGTGACCGAAGATCTGATCGAGTATCACTGGCTCGGCGATCCGGCACCGCGTGTCTTCCAACTAGGGCTGCCTAACTCACTGGCTTACCAGTATGTCGCGGTAAAGTTTGGCGCCGTTGTGGTGAAGGGCGCCAACTACGCGCACTACCAGGTGCTTGTGGACCGGTAGTTAGCGAGTAAATAGGTCAGCAAGTAACTGATCGGCAATGAAATAGGCGAGCCGGAAAAGTTATCCGGCTCGCCCGGCGAACGAACAAAGGGAAGGGTGGGTTATGGCATATCTACAGCCAGCGGATTACCCAAATTATGGATTGCCGGCGGGAACGACGGCGGACTGGATTACAGCCGCAACGGCGTTGATTAACAGCTACTGCAGGCGTCCAGACCTGAACGTAATTCAATACACGGAGCGGTTGCGGTTGACCAGCGGATCGCAGACAGTGTTGTTGAGTTATCTGCCGCTGGCGCCTCTGGGAACGGCGACAACGCCGATTGTGAGCCTTGAGGGCCGGTATGCAAAGCCACGGCGGGGAGAGCTTTCGAATGATCCGCTATTGGAGATTGCACGGGCGTTCTCGCTGCCTGGTCAGTGGACGGCGATTGATCCTGGCTCGGTGGACTTTGACCCCAACACGGGGGAACTGACGCTGCCGTGGAATGTGCTGGGACTGCCGTACAACGAAGTGGCGGTGACCTATACGGCAGGACTGACGACGATTGGCGGCGACGTAAAGACGGCGTGCGCGCAGATTGTGCGGAATGCGCAGTCCACGCCAGCGCTGAATGCGAGCAAGACCAAGATCGACACGATGCAGATGCAGTATTTCTCGAGTTCGCTGGTGGACGAAACAGTGCAGGCGTGGCTGCGTCCTTACATTGCGAACAGGCTGGGGTGAGCGATGAGCGATACAGCGGCGCGTAACCCAGTGGGAGCGCCGCGGATGCTGGCCGATGCCCTGCTGCGAAGCGTGGCAGGAACGACGGCCCTTCTGCGGGTAACGGGCGCGAATACAGATAGCAGCCAGTCCGAAGTGGGACTGGTGGCAACGACTTTTTGCGAAGTGGTCATAAGCCCAGTAGTGATGCGCAAATTGCGCCCCACTTGGCAAGCGGCCGGAGAATCAAAGTGGGAGTTGCTCGTTTCGGCGACAGCGGTGCAGCGGCAGGTGGATGCGCTTGATCTCGCATCGGCGCAGTCTCTCTTTGCGATGACCTTGACGGTTACGGTAGCGGGGCAGAATTATCTGATTGAGTCTGTCGCCATAAACGAAGCTTTCGGTCAGGTATATCTCTACCGGTTGCTATTGCGGGAAGGACGTCAACAGTCAGTGTAAGTCTCCGTGAGTTACCGAAATAAGTCACATCATTGCGAGAGGGACGCAGCCAACTTTTGGCGCAGGATACGAGGAGTTGTTCTCCATGCAAAATGCAAAAGATTCGTTTTATATGGCACTGCGCACGCGGCTGACCGCGATCAATCCAGAGCGGACGATCCTGCTGCGCGGAGCAATGCGACCGGGGATTCTGGCGGAGGAAGCCGAGGCTCCTTTCAGCCAGCTTCCCAATGATGTGTTCATTCTCCGCTGGCAAGGATTGGGCGTCGATTCGAATGCCGGGTCCACGATGGTGGCCGAGCAGTGCGAGATTCTCTATCAGACGTGCGGAACGCAAAGCTACGGAGGGCTGGACCGCGGCCGGTCGCTGAGCGCGATGGACGAAGAACTAACGGCGGTGTTACAGCCTTTCTATACCCAAAAACTCAACTACACGGCAACGCCGCCAGCGTTGATGCTGACAAAGGTGTTTTGGGATGAGCCTGGATTTACGCCGGTCGTGATCCAGCGGGACCGGCTGATCCGCTCCGCAAGTGTAATGGTTTACAGCTACCAAGAGCAGGGGGAGTAAATGGCGGCGAATTGGTTTTCAGCTCCCGCCCCGGTGTCGCGGCGGGTTCGAGGGTATTTTGCGCCAGTGAACCGGGTTGCGCAGACGCCGGCGCTTTTCGATCCATCAGAGCAGGGTGGATTCAGCCTGGACGCTCCCCCGGCTCCATGGATCAGCCTGGGTTGGATTCAAGAGTTCACACGCAAACCGGGAAGCAAGACCGCTACAGTGCTGACGGGCATTCCCGCAGGAGCTTTGGAGCAGGTGCGCGAAACACTTGAAGCGCAGGTAAGCTTCGAATTCCTGAGCTGGACAAAGCTGACCATGGCTCTGGCCACAGGCTCTCAGCACATGAACCTGTTAGCTCCCGCAAGCGGGGCTGCGATGGCTGCGGATGGCGCTCAGGCGGCCTCCGCGGTGACTACGCAAAGTGGATCAACGGCTACATTCGTTGCGCTGGCCGCGACCGACGCTGCAAAATTCCAGTCCGGCTCGATCATCGCATTGGACGCGGATTACACGGGACAGACCGGCTTTGTTGGTTCACCAATTTCGGGAGCATATGTGCGGCAGGCGCTAACGGATGTGGATTACATCCGGCGCGTGACCTTCAACGTCGCGTTGGTATCCCAGGTGAACTCCACGGGGTTGATCCTTGCAGGGCCGTTACCGGGCGGCGCACCGGCGACAGGTTCCAAGTTACAGGCAGTCACTGGGTTTGTAGATCGCGAAGGTGGCAGTTTCTATCAGGAATGGTCGGCGCTGTTTGTCATGGAAGGCAGCCAAGGTGAACGGATCTTCTTCCATTATCCGCGTCTGCAAACGAATGCCAGCGCACAAGAAGCCGCATTGTCGTTGGACGGAAAGAATACAAACGGGTTGGCGAAGGTGCTGCTGAAGGGCCAGTTCCTGGCGTTGCCCGTGACTGATCCGCTGGATGGGGAACGGGTTGTTTGTTACCGGAGCTTCTTACCGGCGGCCAACGCATTGGTGTAAACGAGTTAGCAAGTCAGAGGGGCAAGATGAAGATCACGATCAACGGGCAAGACTATACGACCGCGCTCGATGCAGTTCGGCCGTTGACGATTGAGCGAAAGCTGAACGAACCCTCTGTATGCCAACTGTGGCTAAGCCTGCCAACCAATGGCAACCTAACGACGCCCTTGCGTAACCAATCGATTGCGGTAACGGGTGATGACGTGAGTTACTATTTTACAGGCTACATTGCTGTAACTCCTCTGCCCGAATATGCCGGTTCCGGGATGGAGGGACCGCGTTACAGGATTGCCATCCAGGCTTTGAGCGACGAACTGCTACTGGATCAATTGTTGATGCCTCCCAGCGCTGGAGCTACGGGCGAAAGCGCAGGGGCGCTGATGACGGCTTTGGTAACCCGCACGGGAGCCACCAGGATTTCGACACAAGGACTTTCTCTCAGCACGGCAGTAAGTAACTTTGTTCCCGATTCTGGCGCTCCATGGAGCAAGAGCGCAGGACAGGTGGCAAGCATGGCGCGAGCCGCATATCGTGCAGTCAATGGTGCACTGACGGTCTCTTCTGTACAGAGTACCGTGCATCCGCTGAACGAGACTGACGGTAGTCTGAATCTGGCAACGCTGTCATTAACGGCCAGCGTCAAGCGCGCCCTGGCAAACGATGTGACTGTTTGCGGCGATCATGAGCCGGTGGCTTATGTTACTGAATACTTTCTGGGGGACGGGGTAACAACACAGTTTTATCTTGCATCCGATCCTTTCTTTCCGGCTTCATCCAAGTCCGCTATCATCAGCGAACTCTTCAACAAGACCCAGATCGACCAACGCGTATGGGGTGTTACCGGCGGGGCTGGTTATCTCTCGGTGAGCGCAAGCGGCCTGGCGATGAATGGTGGTAATGGAATCGACGGCGAAACGCTGCTGACCTGGTTGGATCCGGTGGAGATGGGTGGAACGCTACTGCTGGAGGCTGTTGGTGTAACTCTTTCTCCGGGCAGCACGGGAACACTGGCTGGTTTCTTCGTGGGTATGGATACGCAGGCCGCGTGCATTGCGGGCTTTCAAGCAACGGCGCAGCAAGGCACAGGGGCCGTTACATTGCAACCATTCATTCAAGGGAGCCCGGCAGGAACAACTTATTCGATTAATCCAGCCTATCAATACACACTGCGCGTCAGAGTGCATTGTCCGGAAAACGAACGGGAGTTGGCGATCTATCGCTCCTTTGGAGATAGCGGGCCGATTACCTCCGGCGGGCAATGGAATACAGCTCCTGGAAATGTACAAATGGAGATTCAACAGTTTGTCGATGGAGTCGGCGGGACGCCGGTAACACTCTACGATGGAGCGATCTCCAGCCTTCCAGGAGCTTGCAATGTGGTGGCGGCGAGCAGCATTAACCTGATTGGAACGATGCGCGCGCTCAACTTGACCAATCTTGGTTCGGGATGGGTGATAAGCACACCCCCGAGTGGCGGTTCCTATACTCGGCGGGTGGGCACGACGGCCGAGGCGGCTGAGTGTCATCTGGAGCGCACGGGCCAAGTGGTGTTTTACGCAGGATATACGCCGGTGGCAGGCGAGCAGATTGCAGTAAGTTACCGCACGACGGGCAGGGCTGTGGGACGAGCCGTCAACGCCGCCAGCCAGCAGGCGCTTGCGCAGGCAGGAATGCCCGCCGAGGCCGCATGGATCGGTTCGGTGACGAATCCACCGGCGCGCAGTTCCGCGGATTGCCGCAATGCTGCCCTGGTTATTGAGCAGGCAGCCGCCGGGGTGAGCGCGCTATGGAGCGGCAGTTACAAAGGAAGCAGGATGAGCTTCGCCACCGATGTGTGGCCGGGTGACGCGCTCCTACTCAATGCGCCTTCAACCAACTTGAATACGCAGGTGGTGGTGCGGAGCGTCGCGGTGAGTTACAAGGCAAGCTATCCAGACCAGGTGGAGTATGCTATCGCCTTCGCAAATGACTGGGCCGATGATCTGGCTATCAAGACCAGCAAGTCGGTTCCCGCCGATGCGTGGCTCCCGGCGCCCATCGCTCCCACCGTGCTTGCCAATCTCAGCGGCCTCACGGTGACTGCGCTGAATGGGAGCACGGTGACGATCAATGCTGGCGTGACGCCGCCCACGGGCGGAGGATTCGAGATTCGGCGGCGGGACTTTGCCTTCATGCCAGGCGAAGACCCGGACCTGGTGATGCGGACGACTCAGCCGAATATGACATTCTCACGCATCAACGCCAACGACCGGTTCTATATCCGGATGTACGACGGCGCGACGCCGCCGAACTATTCGGAGTTTTCAACGGCATTGTTCATCAACCTGCCGCTGGGAGCGTAAGCAATAACATTCTTGAGTGAACGATGGACGGATGGAGTCCGGCGGATGCGGATGATGAATGAATTCGAAGCGCAGGTGCTGAGCGACTTGAGTGTGCTGAAGACACAGATGATCGGCTTGATGGGCGACGGCAACGGCGGACGCCTGGCCGATCTAGAGCGGCGCATGGAGCGGCACGAGCAAAACTGGCAGCGGGCCAAGGGATTCCTGGCGGCGGTCAGCGTGCTGTTCGCAGTAGTGGAAGTGGCCGTGACGGCGCTATTCCGTCGTTGAGATGCGGGTCTAAAAAGTGCATCGACCAAGAAAATGCGAAACAAAGGGCTGAACGAATCGCCAGAGTATTTTTTAATGTTTCCGCAATGCCAGAGTCGTGGTATCCCACCCTTGCCGCAAGAACAAAAACGCGGCAAGGATAGGGCACCCAGGACCTTACACGATCTCTAGAAATGATCTAATTCAACGGCGTTTGTCCAGCGTTCTTTTCCCAGCGCTTGGGCCGGCGGTTTTGCTGCAATATCCTCTTGCGCAGCCGTAGAGACTTGGGCGTAATTTCCACTACCTCATCCTCGGCGACGAATTCGATGGCTTGCTCCAGGTTCAGGGCCTTGTAAGGCACCAGGCGGACGGCCTCGTCGGCGGTCGAGGCGCGCATATTGGTCATATGCTTCTCGCGCACCACGTTCACGTCGAGGTCGTTGTCGCGCGAGTGCTCGCCAACGATCATCCCCTCGTAAACCTCAACGCCCGCGCCCACAAACAATATTCCGCGCTCTTGCAGGCCGTTCAACGAATAAGTTGTGGTCAGTCCCAGGCGGTCAGAAATCAACGCGCCGGTGGGCCGCTGCGGAATCTCACCCTGGTAGGGAATGTAGCCGTCGAAGAGCGAGTTCATCACGATGGTGCCGCGCGTATCGGTCAGCATCTCGCTGCGCAGGCCGATGATGCCGCGGCTGGGTACGCGAAACTCCATGCGTACACGGCCCGATCCGTGATTGTGCATCTTGGTCATCTCACCCTTGCGCGGCCCAAGCTTTTCGATTACCACGCCGGTATACGCATCGGGCACGTCAATGGTCAAGCGCTCGACCGGCTCCATGCACACGCCATCCACCGTCTTGGTGACGATCTCAGGCCGTCCGGCCATCAGCTCGAATCCCTCGCGGCGCATCATCTCGATCAAAATCGCCAGTTGCAGTTCGCCCCGGCCCAGCACCTTGAAGCTATCCGGCGAGCCAGTCTCCTCCACACGAATCGAGACGTTGATCAGCAACTCTTTTTCAAGGCGCTCGCGCAGGTTGCGGCTGGTCACATACTGGCCCTCTCGTCCGGCAAAGGGCGAGTTGTTCACGCTGAACTGAATCGCGATGGTCGGCTCGTCAATCACAATCAGCGGCAGCGGCGCGGGGTTTTCGACGCTGGTAATTGTCTCGCCGATGGTGATGCCCTCGACGCCAGCGACGGCCACAATGTCGCCCATGGTGGTTTCGTCGATCTCGATGCGCTTGAGGCCGGAGAAGGTGAAGAGTTTGGTGATGCGCGTCTTCATCAGGGACCCATCGCGCTTGGAAATCGTCACATCATCGCCGGTGTGCAGTGTGCCCTGGAAGACGCGGCAGATGGCGATGCGGCCCAAATAATCGGAGTAATCGAGATTGGTGACCAGAATCTGCAACGTGCCTTCGGCGTCGCCGGTGGCGGGCGGAATCGTCGAAACAATGGCCTCGAAGAGCGGCTGCAGGTTCACGCCCGGCGTGTCCGGATCGAGGGATGCCGTGCCCGCTTTGGCCACTGCGTAGAGTACCGGGAAGTCCAGTTGCGTCTCGTCCGCATCGAGGTCGATGAAGAGGTCGTAGATCTCGTTCAATACTTCCTTCGGGCGGGCGTCGGGGCGGTCAATCTTGTTGATCACCACGATGGGCTTGAGCTTGGCTTCCAGAGCCTTGGACAGCACATAACGGGTCTGCGGCAGCGGGCCTTCGGCCGCATCCACCAGGAGCATCACGCCATCCACCATCTTGAGCGCGCGCTCCACCTCGCCGCCAAAATCAGCGTGTCCGGGCGTGTCAACGATGTTGATCTTGCCGCCTTCAAAAACGATGGCCGTGTTTTTGGCCAGGATGGTGATGCCGCGCTCCCGTTCCAGCTCGTTTGAGTCCATCACTCGTTCTGCCACTTGCTCGTTGGCGCGGAACGTCCCCGACTGCCGTAACATGGCGTCTACAAGGGTTGTCTTGCCGTGGTCAACATGGGCAATGATGGCGATATTGCGTATCGTCTGGGTCACAGGGTAGCTTTTCCTTCTTTTGGTTTGGCCTAAGAGGCCATAGGGTTGGGGAACAAATAAGTCAATTCACCGCACACTGCGGCACTTTCTATTGTATCAGCAGGGTAGAAAAGAAGATTTTTGGGTCTATGATCCTGCTTCAAATGGCCTGAAACCGCAGCAAATAGGCTAGTTTCGGACCGCATTCCGCAATCGGCGCAGGTTTAGGGGCCCGGAGCGCGCGATTCGCGGTAAGATGAGTCTCGCATCGCTTTTCCCTCATTCATGACTCGCAAAGCAAAGTCCCGTCCAAACAAGCCGCGCTCGCAGCCCCTCATTCTGGCTTGCGTGGTTGCGTTTGCCGTCGTGCTTCTTCTTCTGCGGATGGTCTTGTTTGTGCACGGGCGGCGATGAACGCCGATTTCCACTGCCTCACAGGTTGTGTGTTCCAGCGGAACGATGCCGCGCAAGTAACTCATATTGCGCGAGTTAGACAAGGACCTACAATTCCACCGTTAGATTGCTTGCGTGTTTCCGTGAAGTCAATGCCTAGATGTTGTTGTTTTTAAGCGACTTAGATGGCGGAGCACAGTTTCACGAGCAAAAACGCGATTATTTTTTGCCAGGATTAGTGAACATACAGCTTCAGTAAAGTTGGTGGGGCCGCAGGCCTGGCTTCGGTGATGTTGTGCATGGCTCCTCCGGCCGGCAAGGATTTCGTTTCCTTGTCGATCTCTTCCAGTGTGCGCCAATGAAGGGTTATTTTCGGCAAGGACTGGCCGTCCAGGCGGACGGCGCTTGCGCGCCATAAGGTTCTTCGTTTCCCAGGTCTCAAAATCGAGATCTGGGGCACCCGGCGGCGGAGATTTGTTTGGGAGCAAGGCTCGGGCCTAAAGGCCTTATTGAACCGATACGCCAGTTTCCAGGAGCCTGAAGGCTCCTGCTTCCTCCGCGAAAGACTTCTCCACGGCAGAGCAGGCCGGATAAAATGCGGATCAGGAGAACTCAAAGCATGGTCAACTCACCCCAACCGTCAGCCCATGAGGTTACCCCGATGCGCGAACTGAGGTGGTCGCAAGCAGAAAAGGCCGCCGCGAGAAGAGCCTTCAATTTGGCGCTCAAGCGGGAGTTGGAGGCGGTCATGCGTGAGGCGAAGGAACGGGCCGCAAGAATCGAAGAGGTGTCCGAACTATGGGAGCTGGAGGCGTGGCTGGCCAAGCGGCGCAAGCAGATCAACCACGATTACGACTACCGCTACTCCGTCCTCCCGCTCGTCTTCGCTGTTCTGCTCCGCGATGGACGCCTCAGCGATAACGAGCTCGACGGCATCGGAGAAGACAAGCTCGGCCGCATCCGCCACATGGCCGCTTTCTGAATCACTTCCCAGCTTTCGGTTTCTTTCGGCGATCCATGTCCGGCGGTGGATGGTTGAGAGTCGAGGTTTCCCATGTCTAAAAATCCAGACATGGGGCACTCGGCGCGGTGTCTTCTGTGGTTCAAGACTGTTATCTTTCAGGACTGTCCCGTTTCTGGACACTATCATGAAAGCGATGACGGACTACCCGAAACCCGATAATTTCCTTGCACCAGCACTCGCCAAACTCACACAGTCACAAATCGAATGGGTCGCTGCTGTGATCCGGCAGTTTCATTTGCCCTATGAATTCCGTCGCAAGGACGATTCCGATATCGTAACGCCGGCAGTTCTCGATATGTTCGGCGATGCGTTGCGAATACATCACGCATTCAGTCGTCAGGCTTTAAGCAAAGATCGCTTTGAGTTCGCCCTGGAAAGATCGTTGAACCGCACAGGAATTCGAGCTGAACTTGTTGCGAACAGAACGAATCGCGGTCATGATATATCGATCAACGGCGTTCCAGTGAGCCTCAAGACTCAAGCCGACGCAGGCATCCGCGATGGTTTTCTGCATATCAGCAAGTTCATGGAGCTTGGTAAGGGGGATTGGGAATTGCCGCTGCTTCGTGACATGTTTCTGGAGCATATGCGGAGTTATAAACGAATCTTCCAGTTCCGTTGTCTTCGGCCGGGACCGACGCCATATCTATATGAATTGGTGGAGATTCCAAAGTCTCTATTGTTGGAGGGCGTAGATGCGGAATTGGTGGTTCAGGCGCGCAGCCGTCAAACGCCAAAGCCCGGCTATGGTTATGTCAAGGACGCTGACGGCAAACTGAGATTTGCGCTCTACTTCGATGGAGGCACAGAACGAAAACTACAAATCAAAAAGATAAGGAAGGATTTATGTATTGTTCACGCAACTTGGAAATTCGATTCAACGCCCTTTGAACAGTCTATTCTTGGCTAGGTCAGCGTATTCTGCGCTGATCTCAATGCCGGTGCATTGACGTTCAAGCTCATTGCAGACGACGCCTGTCGTGCCGGAGCCAAAAAACGGATCAAGGACTCTGTCGCCCTTTCGCGATCCAGCTGCCACACAGAGCCGTGCCAGTGCTCTCGGATACACGGCGAAATGTGCGCCCGCGTACGGTTCGGTATTTATGTTCCATACGCTGCGTCTATTCTTGCGCCTCTGTGTCTTGTCCTGTGCTGGTTCCTGGACTGCTTCATGATCATAAAAATATCTTTCGGACTTTGAGAAAAGAAAAATGTACTCATGTGAGCGAGTTGGCCGGTCTTTCACGGACTCAGGCTGGCAGTTTGGCTTATTCCAGATCATATCGGATCGCAGGTACCAGCCGTCTGACTGCAACGCAAATGCAACCCGCCAAGGCACGCCAATTAGGTCCTTTGGTTTAAGGCCATCGGGCGTGGGTGCCCTGTAGGACATCCCTCGGCCTTTGTTCTTTGCATCTTCGTCTCGCCAAGTTCTCCCGCCGCTCGTGTAACTATCACCAATATTCAGCCACAGTGTCCCATCTGACGCGAGAGTCCTTCGCACTTCACGGAAGAGTGATACAAGATTTGAGATGTATTCATTCACATCCATCTCGGCGCCAATCTGTCCTTCGACCCCGTAATCGCGTAGCCCCCAATACGGTGGTGAAGTCACTACAGATTGGAACAGACCGTCCGGGAAGCCAAGGAGTACCCTGCTTGCATCTCCGACCACAATCTCACAGAGATTGCGAGGATTTTCCAGCGGATCAGACTCGAAATCCTCGTCGAGTTCTGGAAACAGTTGCAACACCTTACCCATAACGCCATTTTACGTCGAGGTCAATCGCTAGACGAGGATTTTGGCTATCTGATACCTTATGCGATTCCAGTATGGGAATTATCTCGTTGATCCAATTGCGGATTCGAAGCCTCTTCCGGTTCCGCAGAGGCATAGGTCGTGTTCCCCAGGTCTCGCATTTGAGACTTGGGGAACACGCTGGACGCGCATTCCTTATCCCCTGCGGCCGCGGACGGCTTCCTTGGCTTCAGCGGGGCCGGTGGCGGGGACTTCGGGGATGTCGGCCTTGAGGCTGGTGATGCCCAACTTCTTGCGCAGTTCGGCGTCCATCTTGGCGAAGACTTCCTTGTTCTCCTTGAGGAAGGCGCGGGTATTTTCGCGGCCCTGGCCGATGCGCTCGCCAGCGTAGCTATACCATGCGCCGGACTTCTCGGCGATATTGTTGGCCACGGCCTGGTCGAGCACGTCGCCCTCGCGGCTGATTCCCTCGCCGTAGAGAATGTCGAACTCCGCCTCGCGGAAGGGCGCGGCCACCTTATTCTTGACGATCTTGACCTTGGTCCGGTTGCCGGTGACGGCATCGCCGTCCTTGATGGCGGCGATGCGGCGAATGTCCACGCGCATCGAGGAGTAGAACTTGAGCGCACGGCCGCCGGTGGTGGTCTCCGGGTTGCCGAACATGACGCCGATCTTCTCGCGGATCTGATTGATGAAGATCAGCGCCGTGCGGGATTTGGAGACCGTGCCGGTGAGTTTGCGCAGGGCCTGGGACATGAGCCGGGCTTGCAGGCCCATGTGGGACTCGCCCATTTCGCCGTCCAACTCGGCCTTGGGCACCAGCGCGGCCACCGAGTCCAGCACTAGCACGTCGATGGCGCCGGAGCGGACCAGGGCCTCAGTGATTTCCAGAGCCTGCTCGCCGCTATCAGGCTGCGAAACCAGGAGGTTATCAATATCCACGCCCAGCTTCTTTGCGTAGCTGGGGTCGAGGGCGTGCTCGGCATCGACAAATGCCGCCAGGCCGCCGGCCTTTTGCGCCTCGGCGATCACCTGTAGACAGATGGTGGTCTTGCCAGAGGACTCGGGGCCGTAAACCTCGGTGACGCGGCCGCGGGGGATTCCACCCACGCCCGTTGCTGCGTCAAAGCTGATGGAGCCGGTGGAGATCACGGCAATCGGCACCATCGCCTCCTTGGATCCGAGCCGGACAATCGACCCTTTGCCAAACTGTTTTTCGATCTGTGCAAGGGCAAGTTCTACGGCCTTGGCGCGGTCATCGGCAATCGCCATTGGGAGTGCTCCTCAAAAAAGTGCTCACCGGACCCGGTTCCTGCATTTCTGCGAGGAAACGGCGCGGTGGCATAAATTGGATTTCGATGGGATTGTAGCAGGGCTGAAGAGACAATGACAGAGAAAAATAGCGAAGATAAGGTGAAGGCGAACGCACAGATGGCTCAGACGGTATAGGCGCCGATGCGGATCTCGCGGCTGGTCAGTTCGTCGCAGGCGCGATCCAGGGTTTCGTAGCCGGCATCATGGTCCTTGCGGAAGGCACGGAAGGCGTCTTCGCTGGCCCAACGGTCGATGGTCAGGTAGCTGCCGGGGATGTAGGCGTCACGCAGCAACTCCGTGCCCTGGTAACCGGACGATGCGCGGAAGAGTTGCGCCCAGGAGCCCTCAGCCGAATAAGCGGCCTCAAAGCCGGAAATCTTCTCCTCGGCAACCTCGAACTGCCAGACAACAACGAACATACGGACACCCAATCTTTCCTTTATGGTAACGCAGGAAGGACTGTGATGGCGAAGGCCCGATAAAATTCCCTATCCAAAAGCGAGGTGCAGGGCCATTTTCGAGCAGTTCTCCAGTTCACTTTCCTTTGCCAAATTCGAGCGAAGGCAGGGCTGAGGCTGTCTGGAATGCCGGTTTTGGGGAGGAAAACCGCGTTGATTGG
>Ga0224530_1000699_pt1 | contig 20345 bp, 22 predicted proteins | sample CBST75metaG_FD_179873 | JGI IMG/M metagenome (GOLD analysis project Ga0224530, IMG submission 179873) | Peat soil microbial communities from Stordalen Mire, Sweden - C.B.S.T75 | ecosystem: Environmental > Terrestrial > Soil > Wetlands > Peat | place: Sweden: Norrbotten County, Stordalen Mire...
CGGTATGAATCGAGTGCGCAAATCCACGCTGCCATTTTCTTTCCTGCACCACGCGGGACTCTTTTTTTGATCCGTAGTGTCACTGTATTACGCGGGGTTCAGTAAGGCTCGTTGGGATGTTTTCATCTCTCACGCCTCCGAAGACAAAAAAGATTTCGTCGAGCCTCTTGCTACTGCTCTTAAGGAATTTGGGCTCAAAGTTTGGTATGACCGATTCACACTTTCTCTTGGCGATAGCTTGAGCAGGAGCATAGATGAAGGACTTGTGCGGTCACGCTTTGGTCTTGTAGTGCTGTCTCCAAGCTTCTTCGCAAAAAAATATCCCGAATACGAACTCAGAGGCCTCACTGCCAGAGAAATGGTCGGGGAAAAAGTCATCCTGCCAATCTGGCATAAGATCAATCAGGAAGACATCCTGAGATTCAGCCCACCGCTGGCCGACAAACTGGCAGTTGATTCAAAAGGGTTATCCCCACTTCAAATTGCGATACAAATCATAAAAGTTATTCGCCCGGATCTTTTTGGACGAATAGCAATTAGACGGGCTCATCTTGAAGCTCTCCAAAATGCAACGATCGAATATGAAGACCCGCGAACAATCATCTCTTCTCCAATACAGCATCCAAATCTCTCACCTGAACTGGTTGCTCGGATTCGACTAGTAAGGGCGGTTTTTTTGTGCGCACACCCACATTCGATGGATAATTGGCTTGACGGATTTAAGAGAGATTCTCATCCGTCAAAAGAAGTCGAAGTTTGGGAACGCCTCGCAGCTGTTTATTTAGAATGTTGTTCTTTAAGCCCGGATCTGAGTCCCGGGCAACATAGACAACTTTTTGCGTTAATACTCGCCATTGACATGAGAAGCGGCAAAAACGCTCTTACGGCTATGTCAACTCAACTGCCAGAGCGAGTGTTAGAAGATGCTCTTCGAGCGTACAGAAGCGACTTGCCTGTCTATGATTTTGTAGATGATAAGACACGTCGGAGCGGAGATCCGATAGATTCTTCTAATACAACGTCTCGAAATCTCGACAAAGAATATTTTCCAAACGATGTCCCCGATCATTTGATCCAGAAGATAATTGCTATCGAAAAAGCAGGCAGCAGCTCCGGTAAGTAACAGGGCATCGCATTAAGGTGATCTCGCCACGGGCACCACATACAATGTGAGAATGCCCCGTCGCGACACAGAAGCGAAAACTACTGGACACTCACCGAAGTCTAAGCCGTCCTGGACGGACGTCAAAACCAGGCTTGCAGACCTGGACCGGTTGGCGTTAACCGGACTGATCCAGAACCTCTATGCCGCCAGCAAGGACAATCAGGCCTTTCTGCATGCCCGCTTCGGATTGGGCGATGACGTACTCGCCCCGTACAAGGAAACGATTGAGCGATGGCTCTGGCCCGATGTCCTGCGCAACCAAGACTATTCCGTAGCCAAGGCCAAGCAAGCCATCTCCAGCTACCGTAAGGCTGTCGGGGCACCCGAAGGACTTGCCGAGTTGATGGTGTTCTTCTGTGAGAATGCCGCCGGGTTCTGCAGTGACATTGGCATGGATGACGAAGCCTATTACGATGCTCTTGTCCGCATGTTCGAGCAGGCGGTCAAAGCCGCTGAGCCTTTACATGCCAGTGACCGTGACGTGATGAAGCAGCGTCTGGATCGGGTGCGCGTCATCAGCGGCAACTTCGGCTACGGTGTGGACAGCGACCTCAACTTTCTGTTCGCAAAACTCGCCGGGGATTAGTGCTTCAGTCCTTGTCAGCAACGAGGTCATTCAGTGGTCTTATCCGATCATGAAGGCGGTGAAAATAGGCTTGGTAAATGGCGAGAAGAGCAAGTAGAAGGCCTTCTCCAGCCTCTGGGATAGTTGAAAGATGCTTTTCAATAAAAGCTAGCCCATCCGTATTTTTTTCGAGACCTTCAAGTCCTGTCGTGCGCTTAACCCAAGCCGAATGCATTTCCTTCGTTATCTTTTGAACTGACGGTGACAAAAAATCTACTTTTACTCTGTGCGCAAATGTGTTTCGCAGATTCTTGATTTGGCGAAGAATTGTTGCATCTTCTTCGGTAATCAGTCCGACCAAGAGCGCAAGTTGAATTCGAGCACCAAAAGAACCCGCAGGCGCTCGTCCATCGCCATCAATACCAAGGAAAAGCTCTATTTCTTTACGGTTTTGTCTTAGACGCAACGAAATGATTTCCGCCAATGCAACGTCAAGCACAGCCGCAGCTACAATTGCCAACTCGCGTGCAGGAAGAAGACGATACTCAGCATAGATTCTCTGCTCGCCGGGGAAGACATCCTTCATCCATTGTTCTATTCTTGCCATTTTTCGATTTCCTTTCTATGTATCCTCGGCTTCTCTTGTAGAGGACTTGGCATATTCCCAGCCTCTGCATCGGTTGAAGAACGGTGGCGCTTCTACGATCGCTTCCCGCCTCCCAGCAGTGGCGACCGCCCAATGACCGCGCGGGTCTTCGGCAGTTTGGTCGGAGCCGAAATCCCCTCGAAGGTGGCGCTCGCTGGCAACTCACCCAGGGCATAGACCTTCTGACTGCGCAAGCCTTCCGCACCGTCCTTCCAGGCAAGCAATATGCGCTTGCCGGTCTCGCGGAAGGCTGGCAGGTCTTCCATTCTGGCGCGTACCTCCGGGACAACCTCGGCCATGGCATCGCAGATCGACTCCAGCAGCACCGACTGCGCTTTGGGCGCGATGCCGAAGGTCGTCGCAATGAACCGCGCGAGCGTCTTGCCCGGAGCCCAGGTCTTTTTGCCGAGAAAGCTGATCCCCGGCGGATTGTGCTGATAGCCCGCATAAACGCTGGTCGTCAGAAAGTCGTAGGCGGGGGCCAGATGCGCGTCGGCGCGGCTGGTGAAGAGCAAGGCCAGATTCTTGACGTGGCAGTCGGCATTGCGCAGCGCGTAGGTCAGCAGCAGCGACGCCGCCAGTCGCTGGAAGGTCTCATGCTGCCGACTGCCGGGAACGTGATCGCGCACGGCTTTAGCGATGCGCTCCCAGGTGGTTTCATACTTGGCTGCCGGACGCAGGCCCAGCAGCGAGCAGAAGTCCTCCATGCCCCAATAGCGGTTCCCCTCTTCGTCCAAATCGAAGCGATGTACCACAAGCAGATTGCCGTCTTCGGAGACCTCGGTGCGCGCGCTGGGCAGCACCCGCGCCGCCACCTGCATACAGAGGTGCTCGTTCAGCGCCGCAAAGGGCAGCTTGCTGGTCGAACCCTTCAATATGTGCCTGCCAACCAGAACGGAGGCCTTCTTGTGCTGCTCAAAGTTGCTATCCCGCACCTTCGCCGGATCGAGAAACTTGGGCAACACGCCGGAGACGCCGCTGGCCGCGTGCTCGCGCACCAGTTCGGCAAATGCCTCCTCCGAGTTGTCACCCTGCAGCAGTCCTTTGACCTCAACCGCCTGGGCGGCCTGCTCCAGATCGGCTCCGGCAGCAGCCACTTGGACGCGGCCCACCATGTTCCTGCCGATCACCGACAACAGCGCAAGCGGATCGGCCCCGATGTGCGGCCCGAACTGCTCCTGCAGCACCTGCAGCAGATAGCCCTCGGGCAGGTTCATCTGGAAGATAGGATGCAGTGGGTCGTCCCAAACGTACGACTCGGTGCGCACCGGCATCGTCAGCGAAACCAGATCGCTTTCCGTGGCCTGCGGACCGTAGGCCAGCACGCTTTTGAAGTCGCCAACCTGTTCGAGTACGGCGATCTCGCGGCCCTGTATGTAGACAGAAAGCTTCATGCGGCACCCCGTTCACGGCGCAACTCGTCGAGCGTACCCGACAGGCCGGACTCCACCACCGCCAGTTCCGCGCCCAGCACGGCGAGCACCGCCAACAGCTTGCGCGATCCCATCTCCGCCAGCGCCCCCCGCTCAAAGCGTGAAAGCAGATCCTTGGTGATGCCCGCCTGACTGGCGACAGCCGCCTGCGTCAGCCCGCGTTCCCTGCGAAGCTGAGCGACGGCCTGTCCGAGTTCCTGAAGAGTGATCACAGTAGAAGTATACAGCTACTATTTAGATAATTCACAAATAATAGATTTATTTTTCTATTTTCATGTACTCGTAAGATCGTTGTGACGGAACCTCAACGCTACCAGTCAAACAAAATGCAGAGCGCTGCAGCGTCCACAAAGCAAAATTTACTTGCAGCCTCACATCTCTATAGACTTGCAGTAGAACGGCAGAATAAACTTGTTACCGCACGGCGGAATAAACGTGCAACTTCCCGATGCCCGAGCCCAATGAAAAACTCGCCGCCTCGCTCGAAGTCCTCCGCGTACTGCAGGAGAACGGACAGCGCGTCTTCCAGACCAGCCAGATTGCCCGGCTTCACCGCGACCGGCTGGTAAAGCATGGCTTTCTGCAGCCGGTGCTCAAGGGCTGGCTCATGTCGTCGAGCCCCAGCGCGCACCCGGGCGACAGCACTGCGTGGTTCGCCTCCTTCTGGGAGTTCTGCGCGGCCTACTGCAATGAGCGCTTTGGCGCGGAGTGGCATCTATCGCCCGAGCAGTCGCTGCTGCTGCACGCGGAAAACACCGTCGTCCCGGCGCAGACCACCATCTACAGCCGCAAGGGCCACAACAACTCCGTCACTCTGCCCTTCCACACGGCACTCTACGACCTGCGGCAGGCACAGATGCCGCCGCCGAGTCAGCTCACCCGCCGCGATGCGCTGCGACTCTTCACGCCCGAGGCCGCGCTGGTCCGGGTCACCGAGACCTTCTTCCGCAAGTATCCGCTGGAGACGCAGGTGCTGCTGGCGCGCATCACCGATGCCTCCGACCTGCTGCGCATCCTGCTTGATGGCGGCCACTCCGCCATTGCCGGACGACTGGCTGGTGCACTGCGCCGCGCCGGTCGCGCCGAACAGGCCGACGAGATTCTCTCCACCATGCGCCGCGCCGACTACGATGTGCGCGAGTTCGATCCGTACGCCAGCGGAACCGTCTTCGCACTCAAAACGACCACGGAAGCTCCCATCGTCAGCCGCCTGCAGGCGCTCTGGGCTTCCACGCGCGATGCGGTGCTGGAGGTCTTTCCCTCCGCGCCAGGCCTGCCTGCCAGGGCTGAAGGCTACCTCGCGCACATCGACGACATTTACAAGAACGACGCCTATCACTCGCTCTCCATCGAGGGCTTTCGCGTCAGCCCCGAGCTGATTGAGCGCGTGATCAGCGGCCAGTGGGACCCGAAGCACAACGAGGCCGACCGGCAGAATCGCGATGCGCTGGCCGCGCGTGGATACTGGCAGGCATTTTTGCAGGTCAAGGCCAGCGTGGCCAAAGTGCTCGCCGGGCAGAATGCCGGTGCGGTGGTCCGCGCCGACCACCGCGAGTGGCATCGCGAACTCTTCGAGCCCTGCGTAGCGGCGGGTCTGATTCCCGCATCGGCGCTGGCCGGTTACCGCAACGATGCCGTCTATCTGCGCAACTCGCGCTATGTTCCGCCGCGTTGGGAGGCGGTGCGCGACGCCATGCCCGCGCTGCTAAACCTGATCGAACAGGAACCGGAACCCGCCGTACGCGCAGTGCTTGGCCACTGGCTCTTTGGCTACGTCCATCCCTATCCGGACGGCAATGGCCGAATGGCACGTTTTCTGATGAACGTACTGCTAGCATCGGGCGGGTACCCATGGACAATCATTCGTGTAGATGATCGGACAGAGTTTCTAAGCGCGCTCGATCATGCCAGCATCGAAAGCGATGTGCGGCCCTTCGCAAGCTTTATTGCTGGACAAGTGCAGGGGGCGCTCAAGAAGACGCCATGATTCCAGATTCTGTAGCTGGTCGCGGCTACACGTACCTGAAGGTTGTCAAAGGTATGTACCTTGCGATGTGTAATCATTTCGCTGTCAATGCATTGGCGATGTGCACGGAGACCCCCGTATGAACAAAGTCGATGGTACACTTCCAAGCTCTGAGATGTCCGGAGAAGAAGTGCAGCGATTGCAGGAGGAGAACCTCCGCCTGCGAAGTCTCTTGATCACGCATGGAATACCAATCCCAAAGGTCGCAAATCTCACTGGCCACCCCCCCACGAATCTCCGGTTCTGAATCAAACCCCAAAGTGGGCACGGCGGCACAGCGAATCACCCTGTTTCGCAGTCTGTTCCGTGGTCGTGACGATGTGTATGCCATTCGTTGGGAGAATGCCGACGGTCGAACTGGATACATGCCCAAGGCAGATCGCGACTGGAAGTCTTATCTGAGCGCTACAGCCGAAGACCGGAAGAAGGTTGATCGTCAAACGCGAACCTACAGACCGCTCACTGATGACGTTGTGCGCGCACATCTTGTTGGCGAGTATACTGTTGGACTCTATCCGCTTCTACAGGATGAGACGTGCTGGTTCTTAGCGGTCGATTTTGACAAGAAGACATGGCAGCAAGATGCCATTGCATTTCTCGAAGTCTGCCGCGAACTCAACGTCTCAGCAGCATTGGAACGTTCGCGATCACGAAACGGCGGCCACGTATGGATATTTTTTGAGCGAGCAATCCCGGCCACAACCGCGCGAAAACTTGGCTGCGTAATTCTCACTCGAACAATGGAATCCCGCCACCAGATAGGATTGGATTCCTATGATCGCTTTTTCCCCAACCAGGACACAATGCCAAAAGGCGGCTTTGGCAATCTGATCGCCCTCCCCCTACAAAAGGCACCGCGCGCAAACGGGAACAGCGTTTTCATCGATACGGAGTTCCGCCCCTACCCAAATCAATGGGAGTTTCTTGCAAGCGTGAAGAGGATGCCTGCTGACGCCGTTGAAGCAGTGGTCCTGGAGGCGCAAAAGCGCGGAGACATAATCGGTGTCAGAATCAGCAATGTTGACGATGAAGACGTTGATCCATGGATGTTGCCACCATCAAAGGCGAGAGCAGAACGCGAAATCCCCGGACCTTTTCCAGCGCGGATACAGGTTGTTCGGTCGAATCTTGTGTATGTCGAGAAAGATGGGCTTCCTCCTGCGATGTTGAACCGGCTTCTACGCCTGGCAGCATTTCAAAATCCAGAGTTCTATAAATCTCAGGCAATGCGCCTACCGACGTTCAACAAACCACGAGTCATTGCGTGTGGAGAAGACCTCGCCAACTATATTGCGTTACCTCGTGGTTGTATTGCTGAAGTCATACAGCTACTTGAAACGCATCGCATCAAGACGGTGATCGATGATAAGCGGTTTGCAGGCCATCCAATTGACGTGGAGTTCTCTGGCCATTTGCGTCCGGTTCAACTCGATGCTGCCGCTATGATCGCCGAGCACGATGATGGGATTCTGTGCGCTCCTACCGCGTTCGGAAAGACTGCTTTGGCCGCTTGGATGATTGCGACGCGGAAAGTGAATACACTCGTACTGGTTCACCGCCAACAGTTGCTCGATCAATGGCACGCCAGATTGGAGATGTTTCTCAACCTTCCGAAAAAGTCAATTGGTCAGATTGGCGGAGGCAAGAGCGATCCGAGTGGCTGTATCGATATTGCCATTATCCAAAGCACTCACGATAAAGCCGGGGTGAAGGACTTTGTCGCAGAGTACGGTCAGGTCATTGTCGATGAATGCCATCATCTATCTGCATTTACATTCGAACAGGTGATGAAACAGGTAAAGGCAAAGTATGTCCTTGGCCTGACTGCAACGCCTGAGCGCAAAGATGGACACCACCCCATCATTTATATGCAGTGCGGTCCAATACGATACAAGCTCAGTGCGCGTGCAATGACGGCATCATCTCCGTTTGAGCATGAGGTAATTCCTCGATTGACAGAATTCTGTTCGCCGCCTGAACAGGCTGACACTACGATTCAAGAATTGTACGCCGCGCTTGTAAATGACAACACACGCAATGAGCTGATCGTCAGTGATCTTATGCGTGTGGTTCAAGATGGATGTTCGCCGTTGGTGCTCACAGCGAGAACTGAACACCTGGCGTATTTCGAGACGGCTCTCGCAGGCAAAGTTGAAAACGTATTTGTGCTGAAGGGCGGGATGGGGAAGAAGCAGCGGCGGTTGATTGCAGAGGCAATTGCCACTGTGCCGGAGAGCGCGCCAAGAGTCATACTGGCAACAGGCAGTTACATCGGCGAAGGATTTGACGATGCTCGTCTGGACACGTTATTCCTGGCAATGCCGATTTCATGGAAAGGCACATTGCAGCAGTACGTTGGACGCCTGCATCGACTGTACGACGCTAAGCGTGTCGTCCGGGTTTACGACTATGTCGATTCCAACGTTCAAATGCTGGCTAGAATGTATGCGCGACTTAAAAGGCTACAGTGCTATTGGCTACAGAATTTGCAATACTCCCTATGACGTATTTGGAAGGGAACGACAAGCAACTGGCTTGGAGAGGTCGGACGCAGAGTCACTCGGAGGAGATGGAGAGATATGACACCGAAACAAAGCAAGGCCGTGGTGGTCCATATGGATATTCGCAAACTGAAACCTGAGCCGAAAACCAATCTTCCCTCCCTCAGCAAGGCGAAGCTAGAGGCATTGATTGAGGAAGCCGTGGTCGATGCTTACGGCGACGAAGAACAGACCGGCGGCTTCTTTACTATGATTGAGGAGCATCTTGCACTGCCTTTTACGGTGAGTATCCTCGGGGCTGAAGCCGTTGTGGAGAAAATCGATATGACCCCCGACGGTCGGATTGTCGCGGTCTGTCAACGAGATGGGATGAAGCAGAGAATTGAAATCCTCGATCTGCCTCTGCCCAAACCCGCACCGGCAGGCGCGGAGTGGATTGCAGCATACAGCTATTGGCGCAAAGGGTTCTAATGAGCGAATACCAGTATTACGACTTCAAAGCCATTGATCGTGCACTGACAAAAACAGAAATGGCCGCACTGCGATCTATATCCACGCGCGCCGTTATTACTTCTACGAGTTTCACGAATCACTATGAGTGGGGAGACCTGAAGGCCGATCCGCTCAAACTTTTGGAAAAGTATTTCGATGCGTTTGTCTATCTAGCAAATTGGGGTACGCGAGAATTCCATTTTCGTTTGCCGCAAGAGTTGGTTGACGCGAAGCAACTCAAAGCAATGCTCCCAGGGAAGTCCGCGCAGGTGCGCAGTTCTGGAAAGTTCGTGACGCTTTCCTTTGAAAGCGAAGTGGAGCCGGACGACGATTGGGATGAGGGCACTGGTTGGATGGGATCGTTGATTTCTTTGCGCGGCGATCTGCTTCGCTGCGACTTCCGCTGTCTATACCTCGGATGGCTTTTCAGTGTGCAAAACGGGGAATTCCCCGACGAAGTGTTGGAGCCTCCCGTGCCTGCTGGCTTGCGCGAACTTTCAGCGCCGTACGATTCGTTGATCGAGTTTCTCGGAATCGATGAGGACCTCGTTGAAGTTGCCGCCTCGGCTTCAGAGCCGTTAAAAGCAGGGCCATCGCGCAAGGATCTCACGACCTGGATTCGAGGCCTGACAGAAAAAGAGAAAGATGGCCTGCTCGTAAACGCGCTATCGGAACCAGATGAACGGTGGAGGATCGAACTGCTATGCCGCTTCGAGCATGAGAACGTCTCTGTCTCAGATCACGGCACAGTGGAGCGACGTTCAATCGCCGATCTTCTGACAGCATCCCATGCCCGTGCCGAGGAACGTATGCGGAAACTGAATGCGCGGCGAGCAGTGGAGGCGGCGCAGAAGAAGGCAAAGGAAGAAGCAGACCGGGCACTCTTCCTGGACCAACTGGCAAAGCGTGAAAAGGCGGTCTGGAAACAGGTGGATGCGCTCATTCAGAAACGGCAGCCAAATGATTACGACCGGGCCGTGATACTGCTAACCGACTTGCATGACTTGGCTGTCCGTCAGGGAGGCGAAGATGAATTCCTCTTGGCAATGGAAGAGCTTCGCAAAACACATGCTGCTAAGGATAGCTTTCTGCGTCGCCTCACAAGAGCAAAGCTGTAGGTGCAAGCCAAGCATCGCCGCGTGGTTGATGCTGATTGCGCGGCCACTTTGAAATTACATTCCCCGGATATTCAGCAAACGGTTGAGGCTTGAGGCCTGTGTCAAGGCCGGGCAAAGCCCGCCGCGTAGCGGTCATAGAGCCTTGACTCGGGCCGGGCCTCGGCTATGCTCTCTTGCTCCGGGGAATGTCATTCCTTCGGGTCAGCCCGCTATTCCGACAGCGCTATTTTTCCGCAAGATAGCGAAGGAGATAATCTTGCGTGATGCTTTTCTTTTTCCGGCCGACTTCATTAAGGATTTTGTCGAAGGCATCTTCGTTCATGTATTTTCCCGTGACAAGCGGCTTGAGAAGATTCACCAAGATCAGGCGGCAGGCGGTGACTTCTGTCTGTTCATAGCTAGGCTGGACGCCGTTCTTCACTCGCTCGATCTCGGCCAGAATCAGCGTGCGAATCAAATCGGCCTGACGTTGATTTCGCTTGACCAGCAGTTCTTCAAAGGCGCGATGCTCCTCCGCGCTGAGCTTTGTTCCGACATGGAGCAGCCGAAATTTCTCTCGCTTCTCCTGTGCGATGCGTAGCCTATTTTCATCCAAAATCGCCATGATGCTGACCTCCGTAGGATGGATTTGTGCGCGAAAATGCAGGTTTCCCTGCGTATCCCTGAGAAGTGCTTATCGTGATGACCTTGCAGCAGTTGTGCACATCGACTGATCAGGTTTCCCCAGCACAACCCTGTGAGGGGTGGAGTATCGCAAATTCTGCCGGTGCGAAGCACCGCCGGTTACAGCTCGCCATACTCCATCGCTAGCTCATCCCATACACGCTGCAATTCGGGCATCTCCCAGGCACGGCGAAAGCACTCCTTCAACGATGCCCATTCCGCATCGCTGAAGCCGAAGGTTGCGCTGCCTTCACAACGAACCCAAACGCGCGGATTGGCTTCGCTCAAGCCGGACGTATAAGCGAAGAAGTTGCGCCCATTCCAGCGGGCATTCTGCGCGGCGCTGTCCCAGCCTTCAAGCAGGGATCGGAACTCGGCAATCATCGGATAGGGAGCCATCTCGTACATGGCTTTGCGGTCTTCCGGAAAGTTCAGCAAGAGAGACAAATCGCTGGAACTTCCAACTGCAAAAGAGAGGACAAAGCCGCCCTCGAATACCGAGGAGATAGCAGGCGTGAAGCGCTGGCCTAACAGGCTGCTTGCAGCAGGGTCTCGAAGCGGGTTCTTGCAGACGATATAGTGTCCCCTTGCCGCGGCCTTCCATAGTGGTATCCAGTAAGGCTTCAGCACGCGATTCAGCGTCTCTATGTTGCTGAAGGATTCTTCTTCCAGCAGGTCGTACAGATTGCGTGCTGCAAACTGTGGCCACACGCCGGAACGCTGTGTCTCCAGCGCGCGAATCAGCCGCTCTACCGCTGAGGGTACGTCGATATCTTCGGAGCGCAGAGCCTCTTGTCCATTCTTGTTCAAGAGGGGGAGATTGCCGTGGTACTGAGCATCGCGACTGGCCTTCTTCGAGCGACGTATCTTGTAGGCCGCCAGAAAAGCCTCAAGGATGCCTTTCATCGTCTCGTGACTGACTGGCATTCCCTGCATGCCTTCGCGGTATGTTTCTGCGCCATGACGGATGAAATAGGCAAGGACAATCCACTCGGCTTGCGAGAGCGATAACCCGGCTTCCATCTTCTGCCGCGCCCGCACCAAAGATTGCGTTGCATCGGCCAACAAGTCGGCCACTTCCAAGCGCTCTTCTCGCGCGGATTCGAGCAGTTGCTTGGCGACTTCGGAGGTGGAGACATTCTCGCCGCTTTTGCGCGCGAGCAAGTCCTTCAAGCTGTCGAGCCGGGCGCGCAATGCCTCGGAGATGCGCACGGAGATCACTGGCTGTTGCGGTGTGGCTGCCTTCTCGGCCATGGAATACCTCCAAAACGCCACAAATTACTTGTAACGTTACAATTTGACTTTAGGGCTACATTGCGTTATTGTCAAGATGCAGGACAAGCCAAAATCGGCCGCAAGGCACACTCTACCCCTGGGAGTCCCTATGCCGAGAATGAATCAAGACCCGAAGAAGCCGCCTGTCCGGGCGGCTGTCGCCCCACAAGACAAGTTGCTGGTTTGCCGCGAAGAGGCCGCAGAAATTCTTTCCATCAGCGTTCGTTCGGTGGATTACCTGCTCGCCAACCGACAGCTCACTTCCCGGCGGATCGGAAGCCGTAATCTGATCCCAATGGCGGATTTGCGAAGATTCGCCCGCATGGATCACCCGGAGCGGTTGGCCTGTTAGGCCGCAAACGCATCCAGTATCGCTTCCGTTGCTTTGATTCGATCATGTGAGAGATACAGAAATGCCCTTGCATCATCCGTACAGGGGCGTTTCTGTTTGTGCTCCATCGCGTAGAGAGGAATCACTACATGGCATCCATGTAGAATGGAAGGCATTTCGCCTCAATCTTCTTTAATAAGCGTATTGGGATAATGCGCTTACCTAAATTCGGTAGGTGCTTATGGCCGTAATCGAAAAAGTTTGTGTCAAGGTTATCGTTTCATCCGTTGAAGTATTCGTTCGTTGATTTCTGCTTTCTTTGCTGCCTGCTTGGGTGAAAGATTGCGCTTGCGCAGAATATTGAAGTAGAAGTCTTTCTCCCACGCGCTGATCCAGCTTCGATCAAACGCATGTTGGATCGCTTCAGCGTTGAGGGATTTCGATTCGTCCTTGCGGACACGCTTAACTGCTTGGAAAATCTTGTCAGACGGTAGGCCGATGAACTTCTTGACACAGCAATTGCCCACCGTAGCCTGATGCTGGTTGCGCCTGTTGAGGAGAACACACAGTTCTATGATGGGGAAATGCCCACACAAGCACGTCTCCGGCTGCTCTGCCTCGTAGACTTCTAGAAGACCCCATTCCAACTTCGCTTCATCCCAAGTCCGTGCGACGGAGAACTGCAGAATCTGCGATGTGAGCTGATATTCGGACATTTAGGCTCCTTCCACAATGGCTGCATCAACTTTGCGCTCGTTGGACTTGACTCAAACCGGATCGATAGCCGGGAACCGGTGGCCGGGCAAGACGCTGGAACGTGCGCAGAGATGGCTATATGCGCCCACCTTCCATTCTGGCGACTACTGGCTGCGTCGTTCGCTCCTTTTGGGCAACTCTGCCTGCGCCAGCACGGATCGATTGCGGGCTGCAATTACGGCTTTGGCCAGCGCGAATTCATCTTCCAGGTCGGCGTGGGCTTTCTGGTATTCAGGCTCGTCCATCCACTTCTGATGCAGTTCACTGATTCTAGCCATGATCCCAACTCCTCACCGAATAGTTTACGAGGAAACAAGCTTCTCCGAGGCTGAGGCCGTAGCGTCGGGCGAAAGATGCGCGTAACGCGCGGCCATCGTGATGGTCTTGTGCCCGGCTAGAACCTGAATCTCCCGGGTACTGACTCCGGCCATGGCAAGCCACGAGCAGAAGGTATGCCGGTTGTTGTGCCAGGTGTATTCCGAGATCTTCGCTTCGCGCAGGGCCGGTTCAAACCACCAGCGGCAATCGGACCGGGGACCGGGACGTGGAAAGGCCGGGGCACCGGCCTCATGGGTGACAGCTTCCTTCTGTTGCTTGAGTGCTTCCAGCGCCACGGCATTCAAAGGGACGTTACGCGCGGAGCCGTTCTTGGTCTTGGTCAGGCGTATGATTTTCCGCTTGAGGTCCACCTGTCCCCACTCCAGCGAGAACTGCTCTCCCCAGCGCATTCCGGTGTAGACGCTCAGGATGAACGCGGGCGCTTGTTGGGGATTGTCGCGCTGGATGATGCCCAGCAGTTCGGCATATTCCGCCCGGCTGAGGAAGCGCATCCGCGCATTGTGCTCCGTCCGCAGGCGGACGAGCCGGGCCGGATTCGACGGAACCTTGCCATTCTCCATGCCCAGGCGATAGGCAAGTGAGAAAAAGGCCCGGTAGCGGTTGGCCGTGGCGTTGGTCTTGCAGTGCCTGCTGAGCCACTCGTCGATCTCCTGCGGCGTGATCGCATCGGCAGGGCGGGAGCCGAAGGGCTCTTTGAGAATGGAGTCTTTGGTCCGGTAATGTTCGGGAGAGGCAAGATGCGTGTCGGCGTATTGCACGGCCATCTCGGAAAGCTGGCCGAAGGTGACGGTCTTGCCGCGCACCAGTTCCGGCAGTTTGACCTTGCGCCGCGCATCGGTTTTGCGCTTCTGGTAGAGCGCGAGGGCGTCGCTTTTGCGGCCGACCTTCTCGCGGTGCTGCTTGCCGTCAACGTAGTAATTGACCCACCAGCAGCCGGAACCAGCCGGGCGTTCGAAGACGCCTTTGACCTTTGGAGTGCCGTTTCGCTTCATAGCGCCTCCGCTGCGTCGATTGTACCAACATGCACCAAAACAGGCACCAAAAAGAAAACGCCACTCCGAGAAGGTGCCCCGAGTGGCTAATAAGGCATTTTATTTCAGTTGATTGTCTGGTGGGCCTGCAGGGATTCGAACCCCGAACCAAGGGATTATGAGTCCCCTGCTCTAACCGTTGAGCTACAGGCCCTAACTGTCAGTAAACGCTTTATTTTGTTTATCTTAATCCCGTCCATACGCCATCTTCCCAAATGCGGCTGGCGTCATTTCCGGGCCATTTCATTTTTGTTGCCTTTGCCAATCTTACACAATCTCGCGACGGGTGCCAGTTCGTGGGACTGGGAAAGTCGAGGCTGGATTTCTTGAGCGTAGCGAGCGCGCCCTGCAACTCATCACTTTTCCTGTTCGCTCCAAAATGATTTGATATTTACGTCAGGGAAGCACCCTCCCGCATCGTGACAAGAAACGCATGAATTCTGTCTGTTGTCGAGTGCGAGCTTCGAGAGAACATTGAGAAGTGGATGGCCTTACGGCGCAGGCCGCGTCGTTCCGTGGATTCCAGCTCTGCGCGTTGAATTGCACAGGCACGCGCTCTTACGGTGTGAGCCACTTGTCTAAATTAGCCCGGACAAACTCATCGTCGTTGAGATGCGGATAGGCCGCATACACACGATCGATCTCTTCTTTCTGTCCGGGGCTGAGGGTCTCCCCGGGGTCCAGGCACCAGATGCCTTTGAGCAGCCCCTGCCGCCGCAACACCTCATGCAGGCCGGCAATGCACCCCGCGAAGCCATTCGCGGCGTCGAAGAATGCCGCGTTGGCGTCGGTGATCTCGATACTTCTCTGAAGAAGTTCTTTCGGTACAGCCTCAGCGCTGGCAGCCTTTTGGCACTGTCGAAAAAGTTCTACCGCTCCTTGTGTCCAAACCGCCCAGTGGCCAAGCAACCCGCCTTTCATGCGGATCTCCCTCTTCTCACCTCCAGCGGAGAACACGTAGGGAGTTAGAAGATCCATAACGATGTTGTCGTCGTTTCCCGTGTAGAGAGGGATCGGCCGTTTGGATTCGCACACGGCCCGGATTACGTCCAACGTCCGATACCGATTAAAGGGCGCAATTTTGATGGCTACGACATTCTCAATTTCCGCAAATTCGCGCCAGAATCGGTAAGAGAGGATGCCGCCACCAACAGAAGGCTGCAGATAGAATCCTACGATTGGGATTGTCTCGGCTACGATGCGGCAGTGGTCAATCATGGCCGAAGGATCCGCTTTGCCCAGAGCGCTAAGGCTCAGCAATCCGGCGTGATAGCCCAGGTCGGACAGAAGCCTGGCTTCTCCGCTAGCTTGCTTTGAATCTCCGCAAATTCCTCCGATGCGAACCAAGGGAGCCGACCCTGCGAGATCGGCCCGGTCCATCTCCTCCGCCGCCAATTCCAGGACCGGCTTATAGAGCCCGATGCGCGCATCCCGAATGGCAAATTGTGTGGTGTGGACCCCCACGGCCAGGCCGCCCGCACCCGCGGCCGCATAGTAGCGTGTGAGAGCACGCTGGCGAGTTTCATCCAGACGCCGTTCAGCAGTAAGGGCGAGGGGATGGGCCGGAATCGCCACGCCGCGCATGATCTGCTGGCCGATCCTCGAATGAAGCGTGTGGCTCATCTCTTCCCTTTTTAGAAATCCCCAGAGCGATTCTCGAAATGCGTGGGCTTCTCTAAAGTCTCTCCACTTTGTTCGACCCAACCTGCAATCCATGGCAGAATCCGGCCAATTGCTGTCCGTGGATAGCCGAACAACTGGAAAGCCTTTTGGGCGTTGTTCAGCAGTGCATCTCCAGATTCAGCACCTTCGAAGCGCACTTCCTTCTGGAACAGTTCGCCAAACTGCTGGGCGACGCGGGCGACGGAGAGCAGCTCAGGCCCCGTGATGTTGATGACCAGTGGAGGCGTGGAGGCATGACCCAGGGCCTGCAAACTCATCGCCGAGGCGTCCGCCTGCCATATTGCGTTGAAGTGGCCCATCCGCAATGGCACAGCCTGCTCTGAGAACACCTTCTGCGCTATATCCAAGAGGACGCCATAGCGAAACTCAACAGCATAGTTCAGCCGGAGAATGGACAACTCGATCTTGTAGGCGCGGCTGAAATGTTCGAATATCCGCTCACGCCCCAGACAACTTTCTGCGTATTCCCCCGCCGGATGGAGAGGATCACTTTCAATTGAGCCTCCGCGATGGATGGGAGAAAGGCCATAGACATTGCCCGTGGAGAATACGGCGATACGGCTGTTGCGGTACCGCTCGCAGACCAGTCCAGGTACAAAGGTATTCATGGCCCAGGTCAGCGATTCCTGGCCCGTAGACCCAAATTTCATGCCCGCCATGTAGACCACATTGGCCGCCTCGGGCAAGCGGTCATACGAAGACAAGTCCAGCAGGTCGCAGCGATGAGTCTCCACGCCCCACGATTGCAACTTCTCTTCCAGCTTGGACGCACCGGAGAACCGCGATACACCAATGACCCGCCGCTTCACGCCGGCAAGATCAGAAGCGGTCTTTGCCATGCGGGCTAGAGTTGGCCCCATCTTCCCGCCAACCCCCAGAACCACCAGATCGCCCTCCAGTGCGCCCATTGTGCGGATGGTTGCATCCGTCGGCTCACTCAGGACGCCCTCAAGTTCTTCGATGTTCCGGATTTCGCATCTATCAGACGAATACGCCAATGTTCAACTCCAGATTCCGCCCAAGGCGGGCACGGACAACATTCGGTTCATCAGTTTCCAAAGAGATACAAAGCAACTCGCGCGACAGCCGGGCAAAGATCGAGACCGCACCGGATCGCACTGTCCGCCCGCGGAATCTTCCGGACTCCAGGCAGCCGCCATCGCTACGAGTTGGCGTGCGGCAGATTGAGCGCATTGCCGCGATACAACTTCCCCTGCACATCCAGGGGCAGGAAGGGTCCATAGACGCTTCATCGGCCCTGGCGCGAGGCGTGCGATGGGCATCCTCGCTCTTTGCGGTCGCGCAACCCATGCATTGCCTCCAACACTTTTTCAATCTCGCAATCTCGCAATGGAGCCGAGTATAGGCTTTAGGTGCTATATTATCAACTTTTACTTTCGTTTATTTCCTTTTAGCGTACACCCGGCTCGTTGGGGATTTCTCTTGATGTTCCAACGGCCACTACAGGCCCGCTCTGCCGTTTCTCGATCCTTTTGGTGTAGCGGTCAACAGGATTCCAGTCCTGGAGCATAGCGCCAGCCTCGGTCCCTGTGCCATTTGCGGCAAGATCCTGCTCGTATAAGACGGCAAGTAGCTCTCAAGGATGCAGATGCTCACGGCGCGGCGATATGCGGCAGGCATTCCAGCCAATGCGCTTCTCCTTTGCTTGGCATTGACCGCTCAAGCAAGGACTTTCACCGGGGAAAACGCGGGCAGGTAACATATGCGCGGCATGTCGGCCCGCATACGTTACGGATTTGAACACGCTAGACACGAATTACTTCGATCCCTGCCGCACTCAGCGCTTCCCCAATGTCGTCGCCGAGCTGGTCATCGGTAATGACAGTGTGGATGGCTTTCGGGGGCACGATTTGAGCCAGACTGCGCCGGGTGAATTTTGTTGAATCGCAGACGGCTACAACTCGCGTGGCCGCATTCACCATGGCGCGATTTACGCGCGACTCGAGGAAGTTGGGAGTCATCGGCCCGATCTTTGTATCGAATCCGTCGACACCAAGAAAGAGAATGTCGGCATGCATCTCGCTCAGAACGTCCTCAGCCAGAGGCCCGACCAAGGAAAACGAGTTCTTGCGCAGCGTCCCGCCGGTCAAGATCACTTCGAAATCCGTCCCCGCGAACTCGGTGGCAATATTCACGGCGTTGGTAATGACTGTAAGGTGCGAGAAACGGCGCAGTTCACGCGCAACTGCCGTGGTGGTTGTGCCGGAGTCGAGTAGCACGCACTGGCCCTCTTCTACCAGAGAAGCGGCCGCCTTGGCTATGCGCAGTTTCTCTTTGGTTTGCTTGTGTTCCTTCTCCTGTATGGAGGGATCGAGCAGGGTACTCCCTTGAGGAGAGAGTGCTCCTCCATGGGTGCGCTGCGCCAAGCCCTTGGCTTCAAGACAGTCAAGATCTTTGCGGATCGTAATTTGCGAAATGCCAAGTGTATCGGAGAGTTCTGAGACGAGAACGCGGCCATCGCGCTGAATCTGATTGAGCATATAACGGCGGCGCTCATCGACGAGCATATCTCTTCCCTTTTTTGCATTAGCTTTCATCTTTGCTTACCCTATACTTCCATTATCGTTCTTTATCATAACTGTATGCACAGCCGCCGCAGCGAAAAAGCTAATGCCAAGGGCGATTGCCGGAGTGAATTGAGCCGCAGGGCTGGGGATCTGCCGCAACTCGTCCCCATCCATGGTTTTGAATCGGTTGCTGCGACGAAAAACGGACAGCGATTGGCATGTCGTAAGTAACTGAATAAACATAGGATCTGCGCCAGGAGCCACGCAGGAACCCGAGCGGCGCGCCTCCAGCGCGGTCAACATCGGCAAGGGGCGCCTCTTCTTATTGATCCCCGGTACGAAAGTACTGTGACTGGGTGGGAAATCACAACGCATTCGATTCGTGCCGGATCGATAATTCGGCGTTTTTGAAGGTGCGCGGCCTCAGCCGTGCCGCAGGGAGCATCAGGAGGGTGAGAGCAAGCCTGCTCCCGTCCGTCCCTTCGGGCTCCTCTCTCCGCTCTTCATTTCCCGGATCGCTGTCAAATTCGTTGGTCTTCATGTCTCGCAGGTCTCTCGGAGGCCATTCAAAAGATGGACAAAAGACTCAATACGTCATATATAATAACGAAACGTAATACGCATTTGGGCGAAGCCCCACGAACCGGGGCGACCCGCTCTGCAAGCAGGCTCGATGGCAGCAATACGAAATGAGGATATCTATGAAAAAAGACCCTTTATGTGCGTTGTTTCTGCTGGGAGCGCTCTCTGCATTTTGCCAACCTGTTGCCTCTCAGGTAAAGGTCTGGCAAGGGACGCTTACGCTGCCCACGTATGAAGAAGGCCAGCCTGATCCGAACCCGCCGTTCGATATCTACGCGAAAGCACGCTTCAACTATCCCTACACACTGAGGATGAACCTGACCGGAGTGAAGGCAGACCACACATGGCGCGCGGTCTTCCTCGAGAACGAATATCTGAAATGCACGGTTCTGCCGGACATTGGCGGTCACCTATATACCTGCATCGACAAGGTCAGCGGCCAGCCGATGTTCTATGCCAACCCTTCCATCAAGAAGGCGCAGATTGGGTATCGCGGAGCGTGGGCCGCATTCGGCGTGGAATACAACTTCCCTGTCTCCCATAACTGGGTTTCGATGTCCCCGGTGGACTTTGCTTATGCCGCCCATGAGGACGGAAGCGCCTCGGTCTGGGTGGGCAATATTGATCGTGTTTATGGCATGCAGTGGGAAGTGGAACTGGTCTTGAAACCGGCCTCCACCCTTCTTGAAGAACGTGTGACCCTGTACAACCGCAGCGATGTTCGACACCGTTACTACTGGTGGGACAACGCCGCGGTACAGGTCTGGGACGATTCCCGCGTCGACTACCCCATGCGGTTTGCCGCTTCACATGGCTTCACGGATGTGTATCACTGGCCGATCGATTCGAAGGGGAAGGACCTGAGTCTGATTAAAAATCAAACCGACGGGCCGGTCTCGGTGTTTGTGCATGGGAGTCACGAGCCGTTCATGGGCATATGGAACCCGAAGACTCAGACGGGAACCGCTCATTTTGCGGACTATTGCGACCTGCCGGCGAAAAAAATCTGGTCGTGGGGTGTCGATGCGGCGGGTCTTGCCTGGCGCAGGGCGCTTTCAGATAACAATAGCGCCTATGTTGAAGTGCAGGCGGGCCTCTTTCGCAATCAGGAAACATATGCATTTCTCGGCCCTGGGAAGAGCATTCATTTCAGCGAGTTCTGGATGCCGGTGCGCGGGACCGGGGGAATCTCGCGGGCCAATAAGGAAGGG
>Ga0224530_1000708_pt1 | contig 20170 bp, 15 predicted proteins | sample CBST75metaG_FD_179873 | JGI IMG/M metagenome (GOLD analysis project Ga0224530, IMG submission 179873) | Peat soil microbial communities from Stordalen Mire, Sweden - C.B.S.T75 | ecosystem: Environmental > Terrestrial > Soil > Wetlands > Peat | place: Sweden: Norrbotten County, Stordalen Mire...
CACTCGCGCAGAAAACAGAGCATTGGGCGCATCTGCATCGGCTCGCCGTGTTGCACGCGATGGGAGGAGTGGAGAATCTGCGCCAGAATGCGCTGGTGCTCGGTCCGGTGAGTGGCCAGGCCGGGGAAATGATACTGCCCCAGCAATTGCTCCTCACTTGAGAAATGCATACGCGTGAACTCGATCAGCCGATCCAGCACCTCGCTGACCTGTTCCTGGCACGCGCCGCGCACCACCGCCAAGCGAAGTTCGTTCATGGTATCCATCAGGATGCCGTGCTGGTCGTCCATGGCTCTGACGCCTACGGTACAGGCATGGTTGCAGGTTAAAAAGGGCACATGAGCCTCCGTGAATCACTGATGGGTGTATCGGTCAGGCAAGGCTCAAGTGATAGCAATCATCTGCACGGCTCACGTTACCAAGGTTTGGCTGGAACTCCGCAATGAACGGCTACTCAAGAATGATGGGTGGATCCGCCACGGAGCCTGGAGAGTGACCGAGGATGGTCAGGGCCACGGCCGCGATCAGGATGAGTGCGCCGCCTGCCCAGGCGTAGGGGCCGAGGCGCTCGCCGAGGAACTGGACGCCCAGCCAGGCGCCGAGGGCCGGCTCGATATTCAGGAAGACACCGGCACGCGAGGCCGGCACGTGGTTGATGCCCCAGTTCCACAAGAGCGAGGCGGTAGCGGTGCACAGCAAGCCGCTGATGGCCAGCGCAATCCAGGCGGTCAGGCTGATGCGGGCGAAGGGTGGCGGCGCGACGCGGGCGTGGGTGAAAGGGCTCAGCAGCCAGGGGCCCAGCACCCAGACGGCGAGCATGATGGTTCCTGAAAAAATGGTGTAGGCCGTCACCACCGACGGGCTGTGCGTTTGCATCAGCTTTTTGCTGAAAAGAATCCAGGCCAGCGAGGTGAAGAGCGAGGCCACGATCAGCAGATCTCCGATCAGCGTCGGCTGTCCGTGCTCGGCTGGGGCCTGGCTGCCACCCAAAGCGATCAGCACCGCGCCCACCGTGGAAACGCAGAGGGCCAGCCAGGAGAAGCGGTCAAGCCGTTCCTCCTGGGCATGATCACCGGAAAAAAGCGCGGCTGCGGCGGCCAGCAGCACAGGCAGGGAGCCCACCATCAGCGAGGCGTGACTGACCGTGGTGCGGGCCAGGCCGTGAAACTGGAGCAAAAACTGGAGAGGGATGCCAACAGCGGCGCAGAGGAGCAGCAGACGCGCCTCTTCGCCGGTAAGCCGGATGCGGCGGCGATGCAGCAGCGCCACCGGCAACATCCCCAGGCAGGCAAAAAGAAAACGGTAGAGCACCATGTACTCGACGCTCATCTCGTTGAGCGCCAGCCTGCCGAAGTAAAAGCCCGTGCCCCAGAGGCACCCGGCTACAAAACAGGCGCCATAGCCCAAAAACCTGATGCGCCGGTCCGCCGCCGCGATGATTGCGTTCTCTTCCATTCCTCTTTTACTTTCGCACACGCGCGAGCCGAGCCGCATCACTGCCCGGAACCGGCCTCATCGGCGAAAATGGAGAGAGATGGCGAAACGATTTTTGGGCACAGGATGGGGGTTACGCGCGGGCTTGCTGGTGGCGGCCGGGGCGGCGCTGTGCGCGGTTTCGCCGCTTCTGGCACAGGACACCCTGCTGAACGCGCCGGAGCCAACTCACGCGCCCGGAAAACGGGCACTGCCCGACCGGCTTGCCGAGAAGCCCTCTCAGCCCCCGGCATTCAAGATTGCCGTTGAGCCGCTGGGATTTTCAGCACCGGGGGCCATCTACCTGGGCCAGCGCAACAGTATGGTTTCACTGGATTTTCTGGATGAAAACCGGCTGCTGTTCACCTTTCGCGTTCCGGGACTGATCCGCCGCGATGCCGATGCGGATGAGGAGCGGCAGATTCGCGCCGTGGTGCTGGCATTGCCGGCAGGCACGGTAGAGGCCGAGGCCTTGTGGAAGGTTCACGACCGGGCGCGCTACCTGTGGATGCTCAACGACGGCCGCTTCCTGCTGCGCGACCGCAACAATCTGGAACTGGGCGACGGAACGCTGGAGTTGAAGCCCTTCCTGCGCTTTCCGGGGCCGCTGCTCTGGCTGGAGATGGACCCCGCGCAACAATTTCTGGTGACCGACTCGCGCGAGGTAGCGGAAGAAGAAAAGAAGCCCGGCGAGGCTGATTACGCGGTGCGCGTTCTGCGCCGGGACTCTGGCAAGGTGATGCTGGTGAGCCGCTCCAACTCCGCCGTGCATCTGCCCATCAACTCCGACGGCTATCTGGAGAGCATACGCGACCAGGGCGACAAGTGGCTGCTGAACCTGAAGTACTTCAATGGCGGGAGCGCCGTCGTGGGAGAAGTGGAGTCGAGCTGTTCGCCCTTGTTTGATTTTCTGTCGCAGCGGGAGGTGCTGGTGACCACCTGCACCGCCCTGGGCGCGGGCAAGCTGGTGGCGATGAGGACCGATGGCCGCAGGCTTTGGGAGGCGCAGACTTCAAACACGACGGTCTGGCCGCTGGTGGTGAGAGCGCCGAACGGCTTGCGGCTGGCGCGGGAGGCTTTGGCTATCACTCACCCGATTAGCGCCCGTTCACCCCTGAGCCAGGACGAGATCAAAGGACAATTGGTGGAGGTTCTTGACGCGGCCGATGGGAGGGTCATGCTGGAGGCGGCGGCCAGCCCGCTGCTCGATGCGGGGGGAAATGTGGCCTTCTCGCCCTCCGGACGCCGCGTGGCCATACTGAACGGCGGCGCGATTCAAGTCTTCGAATTGCCCCCGCCGCGACCGCTCCCGTAAAGCGATTTTCCAATTTCTATTGGGCAGTGGTCCGCATCAGCAATTGAAAACCATGTAAACTGGGCTGCGGGAGAGCTGCCTTGTCCGCAATCGATCTTCGCTACGACTCTGCCGCGCTTTCCGACCGCGGGCGCAACCGCCCCTCCAACGAAGATACATTCGGGCGCTCCGACGAGTCCGGAGTTTATCTTGTCTGTGACGGCATGGGCGGCGCCGCGGCAGGAGAGGTGGCGAGTTCGATGGCCGCCGCTGAGGTGCCGCGCCTGCTGAGCGCCCGCCCTGAGTCTGGAGCCGCACCACTCGAAGATAGGATCAAGCAGGCCATCCGCGCCGCCAACGAGGCCATCTATTCCCGCTCCCAAGAAGACTTCCATCTGAACGGCATGGGAACCACGCTGGTGGGTCTGGTGACCGAAGGACGCCGCGTGCTGGTCTTCAACGTGGGCGACAGCCGCTGTTACCGGCTGCGCAAGCTGCATCTGGAGCAGATCAGCCTGGACCACTCGCTGGTTGAGGAGCAGGTCAGGATGGGCCGCATGACACACGCCGAGGCCCTGCGCTCCCCGATGCGCAACATCATTACCCGCGCGCTGGGCACCCAGCCAACTGTCGAGCCGGATCTTTTCGAACTCGAAGCCGAAGCCGGAGACATTTTTCTGCTCTGCTCCGATGGGTTGACGGGCGAGATTGCCGATGCGGAGATTGAATCGATCCTCGCGAACGATCTGCCCCTCGATCAGCTTTGCGCGAGCCTGGTGGATGCAGCCAACGAAGCCGGAGGTCACGACAACATCACCTGTCTGCTGGTGCGCGCCGGGAGCTAGAGCTTCTTGACAGCAAGAATTCGTTCCTTTGAGATCCTCGTTCCCAGGTCTCAAAATCGAGACCTGGGGCACCCAACATTTCTGGCTGGAAAAGAGCAGGACCGCGCGGCTGGTTGAGGTTCGAGGTTTCCCACCCTCGCGCCAGAAAAAACGCGGCAAGGATGGGGCACGGTCTTGGTGGAGCTTCAAGCGGTCAGAGAACTAGAGCTTCTTGACGCGGCGAAAGAGCATGGCCAAGGGAATGCACAGCAGCGAGAGATAGGCCAGCAAACGGAAGTTATCAGCATAGGCAAGCAGCGACGCTTGCTGCTGGATGCTCCGGTAAATTGCCCCCAAAGCTCTTTGATGGGCGGTGAAGGCATCCGCGCCCTGGGAAAACAGTCTTGCCTGCAAGCCATGGAGCAGCGCCATCGCCGCTGGATTTCCCGCTGAAAGATTGGCCGCCAGATCATTCTGGTGGACCTGAGCGCCGCGTACCAGAAGGGTGGTGACGCTGGCGATGCCGATGCTGCCTCCGATGTTGCGCATCAGGCTGTAAATGCCGGCGGCATTGCCAATCTCCTGCTTGCGCAAATGGCCCATGGCCATGGTGGTGAGAGGCACGAAGACGAAGCCTCCGGCAAAGCCGTTGATGAAGTTCGGGAAGGCCACCGAGCCGATGGAGATTCCGAGATTAATGTGGCTCAACAACAAAGTCGAATAGCCGAAGATCGCAAAACCGCAACCCAGCAGGATGCGGCCGTCAATATAGTTGACCAGGATTCCCACAATAATCATGGAGAGCAGAGAGCCCAGGCCGCGCGGGCTGACCGTCATGCCGCTTTCCATCGCCGAATAGCCCAACTGTGTCTGTAGAAACAGAGGCAGGATGGCCGTAACGCCATAGAGAACAAAACCGTAGAGACAGGTAATGACTGTTCCGACAAGAAAATTGCGGTTGCCGAGTATTCGCAATTGCACGATGGGTTCGCGGCATTTGAATTCGCGGACGATGAAGGCGATCAGCGCCAGCGCGGAGGCGGCGGCCGTCCAGCGAATCCATGGAGCGGAAAACCAGTCCGCCTCCTGGCCCTTATCGAGCAGCAACTGCAAGGTGCCCAGCCAAATGGCCATCATGCCAAAGCCGAGATAGTCGATGGCTCCTTGAAAGGCGCGGCGAAGGTAGGGAGGATCTTCAATGAACAGGTTGGTCATGAAGAGGGCCAGCAAGCCCACCGGTAGATTGATGTAAAAAATCCAGCGCCAGGAGTAGCTGTCGGTGATCCATCCGCCTAGCGTGGGGCCGATCACTGGGGCGACCACAATGCCAATGCCATAGACGGCCATCGCCGCGCCATGCTGCCGGGGCGGAAAACTTTCCAGCAGAATGGCCTGGGCCAGAGGCTGCATTCCGCCGCCGCCGATGCCTTGCAGAATCCGGGCCACAATCAGCATGGGCATGGTCAAAGCCATGCCGCACAACAGCGATGCCACCGTAAAGATCAGGATGGAAATCATGATCAGGCGCTTGCGCCCGATGCGGCGCGAGATCCATCCGGAGGCGGGCAGCATGATGGCATTGGAGACAAGATAGCTGGTCAGCACCCAGGTGGATTCATCCGTGGAGGCCGATAGGTTGCCGGCGATGTGCGGCAAGGCGACATTGGCCACCGAGGAGTCGAGCACCACCATGAAAGTGGCCAGCATGACAGACCCGGCGATCATCCACGGGTTCGCCGCAGGCTTCCACTCTTGATGGTCTGCGGCCACGCTGGGCGGCGTGTTTTCGGAGGCGCTCACAGCTAGATTCTGTCCTCCGGCACGGATATGTTGCCACTGACCATGTAGTCATTCTAATATACTGGGTGGTCAGTAAAATTTTGCACCGCTTGGTTCAAGGGAAATTGAAGTCAAGATCCAGATGAAAACCAAACAAGAACTCGTCTCTGAATTTCGCCGGAACGAGATCGTCGATGCCGCGCGAACCGTCTTCGCGCGCCGGGGATTCGCTCATGGCATCATCGACGAAATCGCCACAGAGGCGGGCATCGCCAAAGGCACTGTTTATCTATACTTCCGCTCCAAGGCAGAGATTTACAAAGCCGTTTTGAATCACGACATGAAGGCGCTCAAGAAGGGCACGCTGGAGCGGATCGATGCGGCAACAACCCTGAAGGAGAAGATCGGCGCATTCATTCTGATCCGGCTGAAAAACGCCGAGACGCGCAAGGAATTTTTCCGCATGATGGACTCCGAGGAAGTCAACCTGACCATGACGCGCAGCCAATATCGCGAATTTCTTCGCGAACCGGTGCTGCGGCTGGCCGCTGCGATAGAAGAGGCAATCAAAAGCGGGGAGATACGCCCCGTGCCCGCGGAAAAGGTGGCATGGATGATTGCCGATATGACCCGGGGAACGATTCAACGCAGGTTGATGGGGCACAATAAAGGCCGTTCGAGCGATGAGTCGGAATTCCTGGCCAACTTTATCTGGGCCGCGCTGACCAGCGGGCCGACGACGTTGCTTTCCTGACGGCAGCAAGACCGACCGGCAAAAAGCGCCCTCATCCGAGACGGTGATTTTTGCACATTCCGAGAGACGAGATTTCCACCTGACCTCCATGTACCATGGACATGGACGACTCATGACAGAAACGAAAAACCTCTCTCCTGAAATTCTTCTTCACATTGCGCAAACACTCAACGTCCCACTTCACGGACTGGTGGCCGTCATTGAGTTACTGGACGACGGCGGAACCGTGCCTTTCATCGCGCGCTACCGCAAAGAGGCCACGGGCAATCTGGATGAAGTACAGATTCTCTCGATTGAAGAGAAGCTGGCCTATTTCCGCGACCTCGCCGACCGGCGCGAGACCATCCTGGCCTCCATCGCCGAGCAGGGCAAGCTGACCGACGAACTGAAGGCGCGCATCGAAGCCACGCTCGACAAGAGTGAACTCGAAGACCTTTATCTTCCCTACAAGCCAAAACGGCGCACCAAGGCCACCATCGCGCGCGAGAAAGGGCTGGAGCCGCTGGCCCAGTACTTGTGGGCGCAACAGCCGGCAGCCGAGCCGCTGGAGATTTTGGCGGCCAGCTTCGTAAATGCCGAGTTGGGCGTGGCCACGGTGGACGAGGCGCTGGAAGGCGCGCGGCACATTGTGGCCGAGTGGATCAGCGAAGACGCCGACCTGCGCAAGGCGCTCCGCAAACTGGTCTTCGACGAAGGCATGGTCGTCAGCCGCAAGGTGACGGACGCGGTGGACGAGCAGGAAAAGTTCAAGATGTACTACGAGTACAGCGAGCCGGTGAAGACGATCCCTTCGCATCGCATGTTGGCCATACGGCGCGGCGAAGGCGAAAAAGTACTCTACTTCCTGCTCGAAGTTGAACCGGAACGGGCGATTGCCATTGTTCAGAAACACGTTCTGCGCCAGGCAGGCGACTGGACGCGGCAACTCGAACTGGCCATTGACGATGCGTGGAAGCGGCTGCTGAATTCCTCGATTCAGGGCGAGATTCGCCTGGAGTTGAAGCGGCGCTCCGATACCGAGGCTATCCGAGTCTTCCGCGACAATCTTTATAACCTGCTGCTGGCTCCTCCGGCCGGACCGATCTCCGTGCTGGGCATCGATCCGGGATTGCGCACCGGCTGCAAGGTGGCCGTCGTGGATGAAACCGGCAAGCTTCTGGCGCACGACGTTTTGTATCTGCATACCTCGAAGCACGGCAACGAAGAGGCCGCGCCCAAGCTGGAAGCCCTGCTGCGCGCGCACAACGTGAGAGCCATCGCCATCGGCAACGGGACAGCTTCGCGCGAGACCGATGCGTTTGTGCGCGAGTTCCTGCACGACAAGAAGATCGACGGAATTTTTTCGGCAACGGTCAGCGAGTCAGGCGCCAGCATCTACTCGGCTTCCCCGGTCGCACGGCAGGAATTTCCCGATCTCGACCTGACGGTGCGCGGAGCTATCTCGATTGCGCGCCGGCTGCAAGACCCTCTGTCAGAGCTGGTGAAGGTCGATCCGAAATCGATTGGCGTGGGCCAGTACCAGCATGACGTGGATCAGCGCCAATTGCAGGAGTCGCTGGAAACAGTGATCGAAAGCTGCGTCAACAAGGTCGGCGTGGATTTGAATACGTCCTCGTGGACGCTGCTGCGATTCGTTGCAGGCATCACCGAGCGCACCGCGCTGAACATTGTGAGCTTTCGCAACGAGAAAGGCAGCTTCCGCTCGCGTATGCAGGTGTTGGAAGTGCCGGGCATCGGGACGAAGACCTTTGAGCAGGCGGCGGGCTTCCTGCGCATCCGCAACGGCGACAACCCGCTGGACAGAACCGCCGTTCATCCGGAATCGTACCCGGTGGTGGAGCAGATTGCCACTTCGCTGAAGACTTCAGTGAAGCAGATCATTCTGGAGCCGCAGTTGCTGGAGAAGGTGGATCGCAGCCAGCTCGCCGTGGGCGCTTTCACTCTTGAGGACATTCTCGCGGAATTGAAAAAGCCGGGTCGCGATCCGCGCGACAAGTTTGTAGCGCCCAGCTTCCGCGAAGAAGTTCGCGAGATTGCCGATGTCGAGCCGGGCATGGTGCTGGAGGGCGTGGTGACGAATGTGACCAAGTTCGGCGCCTTCGTGGATATTGGCGTCCACCAGGATGGACTGGTGCATATCAGCGAGCTCTCCAACCGCTACATCAAGGAGCCGTCGGAGGCCGTGAAAACAGGTCAGATCGTCAAGGTGAAGGTGCTCGGCGTGGATCTGAAAGCCAAGCGCATCGCGCTCTCCATCAAGGCGCTGACGGCGGCCACGCCGCGACCCGCGCCAAAGCACGCGCCCAAGCCACAGCCCTCAATGAACGACAAACTTGCCGCGCTCTCGATGAAGTGGAATGCGCGGTAGAGCGAGGGCTGGCCGGCAAGACCAAGGAGCTTCTTAACTCTCCAGATCTATGACCGGTGATTTCGCGCCATTGAATCCATGGTTTCCCAGGTCTCAAAATCGAGACCTGGGGCACCCAGCCTTGGTATAACTTCAAGCAGTCAAAGACATGGTTCGCAATCCGTTTATCTAAGAAAGTACAGCTCGCCGCCACGAGCCAGGTATATGATTCTTGCTGCGGAGAATCCTGCCGATAGAAAGAGTGGCTGCCCAAGAGTGCGGGAGGAAAAGCGATGAAAGACAAAGACAAAGACAAAGAAAAAGACAAGAAGGGCCAGCCGGAGACGAAGCAGACGGTCAAGCCTCCAGAAAGTATTCAAAAGCACGGGGACCTTCCGGTGCCGGCGCCGGCCAAGGCGAAGACGCTGCGGCTTGGGCAAGATTGCGACTATGAACGTGAACTTATCCGTCTGCAGGTTGAGCTTGTCAAGCTACAGGAGTGGATTCGCCACGAGGGTCTGCGGGTCGTGGTGCTGTTTGAAGGCCGGGATGCGGCCGGCAAGGGCGGGGCTATCAAGCGGATTACCGATCCGCTCAATCCGCGCGTCTGCCAGGTGGTGGCGCTGGGCACGCCCACAGAACGCGAAAAGACGCAGTGGTACTTCCAAAGATATGTTGCCCATCTGCCCGCGGCGGGGGAGATGGTGCTCTTTGATCGCAGTTGGTACAACCGGGCCGGCGTTGAGCACGTGATGGGCTTCTGCACCGAGGCGCAGTATCTGGAGTTCATGCAGAGCTGTCCGGAGTTTGAGCGCATATTGCTGCGCTCCGGGATTCGCCTGATCAAATACTGGTTTTCCGTCAGCGACGAGGAGCAGGAGCGGCGCTTTCAGGACCGCATGAAGAACCCCACGAAGCGCTGGAAGCTGAGCCCGATGGACCTGGAGTCGCGCAAGCACTGGGCCGAGTACTCGCGCGCCAAGGACGAGATGTTCGCGGTGACCGATACCAAGATGTCTCCGTGGTTTGTGGTGAATGCGGAAGACAAGAAATGCGCCCGGCTGAACGTCATACGGCATCTGCTGTCGATGTTTGACTATCGCGATCTGACGCCTGAGCCGCTGGAATTGCCGAAGCTGGACAAGACGAAATACGTGCGCCCGCCGATCCAGGAACAGAACTTCATTCCCGAGGTTTACCGGTAGAGAGAGCTGGAAGAAATCGTCCTGCGTGTCGGAATAGACAATCATGTCTATTGCCGGACACGTCTCTGTCGAGATACTCCGCCACTCCTCGCACATCAGACAGGAAGCCACGCGCAAAGACTAGCCGCGCTGAATAACGCCACAATTACGTCACAATTGGACAAGTGGAAGAAAAATGCCGACGAGTAACGTCGGCATAAGCTACATAAATTTAAGAACTTAATGGTCGGGACGGGCAGATTTGAACTGCCGAATAGCCGGTCCTGCGGACCGGTTCCCCTCGCAGGCCTGATTGGTGCGCCTCCGCTGATGCTACAGCGCAGATTGGGGCGCTTCGTGGATCGGCCACGAATGCATAGAAAAATGGGTTATGTTGCAGAGATAAATGGTCGGGACGGGCAGATTTGAACTGCCGACCCCTCGCACCCCAAGCGAGTGCTCTACCAGGCTGAGCCACGTCCCGACACAATCCAGCCGACTCAGGAGGAGCCGGCTTTGGGGTCTTCACTAGTTTACACGAGGCAGGAGTTGCGCGCTTGCGCCGGGATGGAGAATCGCATCAATTTACCGCCGGACCGCTGCCGGACCCCTGTCCGTTGCTGCGAACCCGCCTTCCGCCAACCCTCCTGAAGCCTGCCTGCCAGCCGCTCCCTCTTACTCCGATGGGGGAACGAACTCCTTGGGCAGGGCCGATCCTTCGCCGAAGAAGAACTGCTCCATCTGCTCGACCAGAAACTGCTGCGCCTGCGGGGTCCAGGGTTGCAAGCGGTACTCATTCAGCAGCATTCTCTGGTGATTAATCCACTCATCCCAGGCCGCGCTGGAGACGTTGTTATAAATCTTCTGGCCGAAGTCCGAATCGAAGGGAGGCTCTTCCAAGCCCTCCATCTCCTTCTTGTTGCGAACGCAAAACACCATATGTGCCATCAATCATGCTCCCAGCTTTATTGTATTGGATCGGGACTGCCCCTTCCGGTTAGCCATCCCCGGACACGCCGGAAATGTCCACCACAATGATCCGCGGTTCCTTGAGCAATTCTGACCTGCCAGAGTCTCTTCAGTCAGCTCACAATCTCAATGACGCTCCATCGGGTTTCCCAACTGCGATTAATCCCCGGTCGAGCAGCCTTCCCCAAAGGAGCTACCATGTCTGAATCGAATCCGTCTGGTCTTTCTGACAACGCCGCCGCCGGCATTGCCTACATCACCCTCATTCCGGCAATCATCTTCCTGATCATTGACCCCTTCAAGAAGAGTTCTTATGTCCGCTTCCACGCCTGGCAGTCGATCTTATTTTTCGTCGCGTGCGCGGTGATCGACATCCTGGTCGGTTTGGTGCAGAATATCGTTCCCTCCGCCGCCTTTTTGACATTGACGGTCTTGCAATTGGTGAATCTCGCCCTTTTTGTTGTCTGGATATTCGTATTCGTCAGCGCCTTTGGTGGCAAACTTTGCAAGCTGCCGATCATTGGCGGTCTGGCCGAAAAACAGGCCAACAGATAGCCGGACCATTCCAGCCATCGCAACAAACGTGGAGCGCCTAGGCCCAGCCTCCTGCCGCCAATGTCGTCTCTAGCTCTGTCTCAAGACTTTGAAATGCAGGCAGATTGCGCAGCAGTTCATAATCCATGCGTTCCGCCACCCTATGCCGGATCTTCTCGACTTGGAGAGATTTCAGCCTTCGCCCCGTGTGCTCAGACGCGGTCCTCAGAGCCGTGAAAAGGGTCTCCTTGGGGTCGGGAGTATTCTCAATGTGCTGCTGGGATGGAAGGTTCAAATTCACCCTTCCCCCCGGATTTCCTGCGGCTTCTCGGATAGCCATCTCGTCCAGGAGGAGCCACGCTTCTGTCATACGAACCGGCACTACACAGACTGGAGATAGCGAAATTCTCGCCTCCAACATCGCTCGCCCAATCTCAGCCCTTCGACTCTCTGGGTCTTGAGCCTCGGCATCTCTATGAATAAACAACAAGTCGGATGGATAGTATTCCACAGCAAAGCGGATTTTTTCCTCTAGGCTCTGTGGCGGAAACTTCCGATTGCGCCAGTCCACCCACTGGGTTCGCTCGAGCGAGAGCCGCGTTACCTTGCATTGAAGCAGCCAATCCAATACCGGTAGCAACGCACGATCTGAACTACCGTCACTCAGCAGAGTAGTCTTTAAAACCGTCATGCCGATGCTTCCCCAAAAAGAGACTCCCGCACATCGTCCCGGTCAATGACGCGCTTGATTGGATACTCCTCAGGTGAAGCAGAATCTGGAAGTCGGATCAGCGAATGCCGCTCAAATGGGCTGAGATAAGATAGGACATTGCCCTTTGCTACAGGGTTAGCGTCGTTGAGTTGCGCCCTCCATGTACCTGTCAAGCATCTAAATGTAAGACCCGTGAACCTAACGCCTTTATTGTCGACCTGAGAGAGGGGTTCGGCCCAGAGTACGCTGTCGTCAGGAGCTTGTGCCACCACCGCCGGAGAGTGCGTATTGATGATGACTTGGCGTAGCGGATTATCCGCGGATACAGGTTCAAAAACGTCGGTAGCAATATCGTAAAGCAATTGCAACATCGCCGGAATCCGTGCGGGATGGATTCCATTTTCCGGTTCCTCAAGGCAAAGCACACCCTGCACCCTTGGGTCCATTCGAAGGACTCCAAGAGCCAAAAACCGTAAGGTTCCATCTGATAATGAACGCGCGGTGAGCTTTGTATGGTCTCGCCCTGCAACCATAAGCGTGTACAGCTCCCGCTTGTCGTCCTTGTCTATGCTCACATCGTTAACATCTTCAATCAGGTTCGACAGGCGGTTGGCTATCTCTGTATAAATTCTTTCTGCATGACTATTCTCTCCCCAACTTGGAAATAGCTGCGGTGACCGTGCCAATTCATAGAGATTCGCTGCCAAATGAGACCCATCACTGGAAATCCTGGTGGGTGCGCTGAAAGCGTCGGGCATCCTCAGGCGAGAAGGCTCAAGCTGAAGCCTGCGCCAGGACTGCATCTCGCGCTTTGCAAGAAGAGCTGTTGGACTCTCTGCGGCATTCGCTGCTGAGAGTGCTGTCCTCGGCAGAGTTCGGGCGAGAAGTCCGTTTGCTCGCCCAGCGCTTCCACCATCTTGATGAACCTTAATAATGAGCGGATCCTCTCCGACCTCAGTGGAAATAAATCCTTTGCCAAACCTTTGGCCGATAACCACAGAGGTTTGCCATTCCTTATTGTGCCGGAATCGGAGTTCTTTTCCCGCTTCACCTTTCTTTATATAAGTCAATTTCTCATAGAGTATCTCTATGCCTCCAGTAGACGGTCGTTCGTCTTGGCGATACCCAAGTTTGAGATTGTACCGGAGAAATGTAACCGCCGCCTTAGCCGCCTGGCCTAAGTCTTCTTCGCCCTTAGTTTGGACAATTGCCACCTGACCCAAGTCGTCCTCGCCCTTGGGCGGGACGATCATCTCGGCCTCGAAGGACATTTCAGGAGCGTAGGTATCCCCAACCCGATGGAATATGCTATGCAAGTCCCCGGAGTGGCTGCCGTCATCGCGCACACTAAGAGCTGCGTCAAGTAAGGATTTATCTGCCAGACTGCTCAGAAAGGCAATTGCATCGAAGAGATTCGATTTGCCGACACCATTGACCCCAGCAATGCAGGTGAATGCTCCAAACCGAACATCTACGCCAACCAGATTTTTGAATCCATCGACTTTAAGGCGGGTAAGCATGAAAAACCTCTGAATACGATCATTCGACAGTCCATTGACAGCTTTCCCAATCCGTCACCGCTGTGCCAATCCTACCGCCGCCGGCCCTTCTTGCCTAGCTTCTTTCTGGCTTTGAAGGAGCGCCCAGGCGCGGAGGTGGCCTTCTTTTTCTTCGCCTTCGGGTGGGATTTGGCGGGGGTCTTGCCGGTCAGCGGAATGCCCTCCTCCACAATCGAGAATTGCAGTTTCCGCTCAGCAGCAAGGATGCGATCCAGAATCACCTGCACCTGATCTCCGGCGCGGAAACAGCGGCCTGTGCGCTCGCCGATGACCTCGTGCGTGTTCTCGCGCCACGTATAGTGGTCGTCGCGCAGGGAATCGATGGGCACCAGCCCCTCGACAAACAGGTCAGTCAACTCGACAAAGAGGCCGTATTTGGCCGGGTTCAGCACCAGCGCGGCAAACTCCTCGCCGACGCGATTCTGCATGAAGCGGACCTTCTTCCACTCCATCAGCTCGCGCTCAGCGTCGGCGGCGCGGCGCTCGGTCTGGCTGGTCTCCTCGGCAATTTGCGCAAGCTCGGCCTCGGGAATGGGTGGCGTGATGGTTTGTGCTATCCCCGGTCCCCAAGTGCGAGGGACCGGGGGCACCCGACGTGTGTCGTTAGTTCCCTCGTTAGGATGCGTCCAGGGCGAGCTTTGCCGCCCTTCGGCCACCGCTCCCTCGCCGGACACGCCTTCCTGAAGCAGTGTTTTGGCGATGCGATGAACAATCAGGTCAGGGTAGCGCCGGATGGGCGACGTAAAGTGGGTGTAAGTTGGCGCGGCCAAGGCAAAGTGGCCTTCGTTGATCTCGGAGTAGCGCGCCTGCTTGAGCGAGCGCAGCATCAGGTAGCTGAGAATCCGCTCCTCCGGCTTGCCTTCGATCTTTGCCGCCAGCTTTTGATACATCCGCGGCGTGACCGCAATGTCTTCCGGGACTTCATGCACGCGTGGATTGCGGCCGGTACGTTGCGCGTCGCGGCGGTCGCCACGGGTGACGATGCGCTTGACGGGCAGAGCGCCGAGGCCGAGCGTATAGCCAAAGCCGGCGGCCAGCTCCTCAAATTGCACCACGCGGCGGGGGTCGGGTTTCTCGTGGATGCGATAGAGCGAGGGCACGCCCAGGTCCTCCAGCCATGTGGCCACGCATTCATTGGCCGCCAGCATGAACTCCTCGATCAGCCGGTTGGCCCAGGTGCGTTCGGACTTGGTGACCCCGCGCATCTGGCCCTGCTCGTCGAACTCGATGACCGGCTCGGGCAGGTCAAAATCGATGCTGCCCCGCTCCTCGCGCCGCTGGTTCATTAACCCGGCCAGCTTGCGCATCAACTCAAAATCGGGAACCAGCGCGGCATAACGGGCGCGCGTCTCCGCGTCCCCTTCCAGAATCGCGTGGACATCGGTGTAGATCATCCGCGCCGCCGAGCGGATCACTCCCTCTACGATTTCGTAACTCTCGATGCGGGCGTTCGAGTCGAGCTGCATGATGCAACTCAGGACCAGCCGGTCTTCGCCGGGGCGCAGGCTGCATATATTGGTCGAAAGCTCCTGCGGCAGCATGGGGATGGCGCGATCGGGGAAGTAGACGCTGGTTCCTCGGAACCGCGCCTCCAGGTCCAGATCCGTGCCGGCGCGCACGTACTCCGATACGTCGGCGATGTGGACCTGCAGCTCGTAGCCTGCGCCGTTGGGGCGCTCGGCAACCAGAACAGCATCGTCGAAATCGCGAGCCGTTTCGCCGTCGATGGTGACTATCGGCAATCCGCGAAAATCCCGGCGGCGCGAAACTTCGGCGAGGTCCAGATGCGCCACGGCGCGCGCCTCGGCCAGGACATTGTCTGGAAAGATCCGCGGCAACTGATGCTTGCGGATCATCATCTCCACGTCCACGCCGAAGTCGTCAGGATCCCCCAGCACTTCAATCACACGGCCCACAGGCGAGCGCGTCGGCGTCGGCCAACTGGTGATCTCCACATCGACGACCAAACCTTCCAGGCTTTCATGAACGGCGGCAGAAGCAGCTTTGTCGCCGAGTACGCGATGCGGCGTGGCAGATTCGCCGGCGGCGGGCAGCTCCTGGCCAAGAGGAATGAGGATGGATTGCGTCATCCGCTCGTCAAAGGGGATCACCGTGTTCCCTCGCGCGCGGTCCGCTCGCGCATGGTTCCACCCCAGCGACGAAGACCCGCCGGTGGAAACCCCGTAATGAAAGGTGCCGACCACGGTGGGATTATGCCGCTCCAGCACGCGCACAATGCGGCCCATCTGGCGTCCATCGGCCTTGGGCGGCTCGACTTCGACGAGCACCTGGTCGCCCTGCATGGCGCTGTTAATCTCGTTGGGGGGGATAAATATATCTTCCTGAGTAGAGACTGCTTTGGAAGCCTGCCGCGCGTTGGGCCGCACAAAGCCGTAGCCGTCGCGATGCAGGTCCAGCCGGCCAGCCACCAGGTTGTCGCGCGTGCCGCCCGCGCCAAAGGGCTTGGGAATGCTCCAGTGCTCGCGGTCCACCTTGGCCAGTTGGCCGCGCACGGTGAGGCGCGCCAGTTGCTCCAGCAGCAGACGGCGCTCCCGTCCGCCGCCGAGACTCAGCTCGCGCACCAGTTGCTTGTATCCGGCCTTACCGCCGGCAGAGCGGGCGATCCGTGCCACCAGTTCACGATCAGTCATAGTTCAAGAGTACAGCGCACTTCCCCTGTTGGGGGCATGGCGGCAACCGCCCCGGAGCGCAAAGCAGGCTGGCCACACCTGTAACCATCAAGCTATTGATCCAGTTGGTTCTTCGCTTCACAGCTTCAATGTTCACGATCCTCAGCGGCTCACTGCCTTAAAATAACGGCAACACGATACTCCGGACGGAGCGCGAAGGAGGGGGGAATCCCCTCATCCGCGACCGTCATCTGGGCCGCCAAAGGCGTATACTTCGGCTGTCTATTCATTCAGATTTAGGGCACGCGGCATTGGCCCCGCCTTGGCAAGCCCCGTCCCTCCAGAACAGAAAAGGAATCACTTGAGCGCTATGTGGAAACCCAGCCAATCCGTACCGTCTACCCCCAGCTTTACACCTGAACCCGTTCACCCCACGCCGCCCGCGCCCGTCGCTGAACCCGCCCACCGCGCCCCGGTTACGGTTGGCGACCAGGCCACCATTGGCAAGGGCCTGTTCGTCAAGGGAGAGATCACCGGCTCCGAGTCGCTGTTTATCGACGGCAAGGTCGAAGGCAGCATCAACCTGCCCGGCAACCGCGTCACCGTGGGCCGCAACGGCCAGGTGGCAGCCAGCGTGGCCGCCCGCGAAATCGTCATTCTGGGCAAGGTGCGCGGCAATATCTTCGCCTCCGACCGGGTGGACATCCGCGCCGAGGGCGCACTGACCGGGGACGTGACCGCTGCGCGCATCAGCATCGAGGACGGCGCCTTCTTCAAGGGCGGCATCGACATCAAGAAGGCCGACGCCAAGCCGGGAGCACCCGTCCCGCCGGAGTTGCCCAAGCCGATCCTGCCCTAAGCCGCATCCGCACTCCAGCTTCGACATAAACGCCTCTGCCAACGCAGGGGCGTTTGTGTCTTCTGGGGAGGATGGTGGCTGACGGTGTCGCAGGGAGGCAAATGGGGGACTTCAAGCCAGGTAGCCTATCAACATTCCTCAGGGGCTAAACAGGCTGCAAAAAACTCATTCCGAGGCGTTTCATCGCGACCCTGGGTAGTGCCGATCCGCTCTTTTCCAGAACCCACTTGGTAATCAGGAGCCACAGCGCTGGATATTATGCCACAGGCGAGTCAAACGATATCCACACGAACACCTTGGAATCGGCGTTCTCTTTGCTTAAAAGGGACATTATAGGGAACTTTCACTCCTAGACGGAGGGTGCAAAAAATAAAAAAGGAAAATTGAATTTTCCACTTGCCTTGTGGCAAATCCTCCGATACACTCTTTCTTGTGGCCATAGCGTTACCACAAGGAGAGCGTTAATATGACCGACGAATTGAAACTGGTCCCTCCGTATTTACCCTACAAGACGCTTCTCAGTTCTCTTGAGAATCTTGGGCAGGGTATCCCGCCGAAGATCGACAGGTCAATCTGGAAAAATCAGCCCGGTAGTGTCCAGAGCCAGATTCTCTCTGCGTACAAATTTCTTGGCTTGATAGATGACACTACGGGGCCTACAGATACCCTCCGAGATCTTGTCAAGAACCGGAGTACGCCCGGACCGACCCTTAAAAAGATCATCGAAGACAAGTATAAGCCAATCTTGGTCCATGATCTGGCAACCATGACTACTACAATGCTGAGCGCCGAATTCGATTCAGCGTTCAAATTGGACGGAGAAACCAAGAAGAAAGGTATTCGCTTTTTTCTTCAGGCAACAAAGGCAAATGGCTTTACCTTGTCCAAGTTTCTCTTAGACCAGACCCGCGCCGTATCGACTGGTCCCCGCAAGAAGCGGAATGGCAAGCTGGAATCAGATTTGGATGCTATCGAATTGAAAAGTGAGGAAGTCGCTGCACAAACAAAGGGAACAAGGAAGACTGTTACCCTGCTCAGCGGTGGCCAACTTTCTATATCCCTATCTGTTGACCTTTTTGAATTGTCGAAAGTCGATCGGGATTTTGTTTTTGGTCTCATCGATACGCTGCAAGAATATGAGACCAAAAATTCTCAAAAGGAGGAAGCCTGATGATAAGAAGAGTACTAGCCCTCTGCCATTACACTCACCGTGGCAGTGGGCCTCAACACGAAGGCCCGAATCGCTGATCTCTTGGAGGGGACGCGCGACGCGGGCCGTGGTGGGCTTGCTTTCAATCGGGAGGAATACGATGGTCCGGCGACCTGTAGGAGTTTATACCTCCGAACGGCAGCGCTACCACCGCTGCGGGTTCGACTCCCTATTCCTCCGCTTTGTCATTGTAGTACAACCAGGCCTCAGGCCCAAAGGACAATTGAAATGGTCAATCCGAGCGGTAGCATCACCATGAATGGAATCACTGACCAAGAAATGGTGAGGATTTGGGAGTTTAAGGCGAAGAACGAGGGCGCGTTCAATTTCAACCCCCAACAATTTCAGGTCGTTTCTATTCAGGGGCAAACTTACAACAACAACGTCACCTTTCATTGGCCAGGAGAAGCTGGATTGAAAGTGGTGCACGAAATCTTGGGATACCTACTCAAGAAAGAGGAGAAGGCTGAAGCTGTAGGGCTGTAATCTGTTGCTCCGCAGTTTCTAAAATCTGCTTCATCTCAATCGGCCCAGGTCGATCAAACAGCGCCATCATTAGCGCTACGATCCGGGCCGCTGTTTCTTCTCGCTGCAAGAGCGTAGGGATTGTCCTCACCCGGAGTGCATCGTTCACAGGTTCCATATTCAGCATTTTCCCCCATAACAACTCCAGAAGGGTTCGCCACCCTGTCAAGATACGTACATTTTGTTCAACTATAGATTCTGTGTTAAGTGCATAATCTTCACTAAAGTCGTGCCCTTTTAAAACGACGAGTTTTTCCGCAGTCTGTAAAGCCAGCTTTGATTCTGTTGGCTTTATGCGGGGGTTGAACCCCCCGCCTCCCTCCGGATCGGGTTTTTCCACAGCCTGTTCTATCCCATGCCGAGGCGTTTCATCGCGACCCTGGGCAGCGCCGATCCGGCCTTTTCCAGCACCCACTTGGTCATCAGCAGCCACAGCGCCGACCCGGCCACCAGCACTGCCAAATCGATCCAGCGCATCCGGCCCGGCATGGCCCTCAGGAGCACGCCGCCCAGCCACCAGAAGAGCAACCCAACTCCCGTGCCGCTCACCATTGCGGCCAGCAGGCAGCGCCCCATCTCCGCGTAGTCCAGGCTGGCCAGCGAGACCATGTGCCGCCAGTGCAGCAGCACGGCAATCACCACAGTCTGTAGCGCAATCCCCACGTTGGAGGCCATCGCCAGCCCCATCGCGCCCTGCCAGTGAAAGAAGAAGTAGTAAACGGGCAGCGAAACCAGCGTGACCGCCGTTCCCGCCACCATGGGGATGAACGTCTCGCCCGCGGCATAAAAAGCGCGCGAATAAATCGCCTGTGCCGACCACAGAAAGAGCGAGATGGAGAAGACGGCGAAGTAGACGGCGCACTCTCGCGCATCATGCAGGGAAAAACGGCCGCCGCTGAAGATCAATTCCACCAGCGGCATCCCCAGGGCGATCATGCCTGAAGCCACCAGCAGCCCCAGCGAGGCGACGCGGGAAACCGAGTCCGCCACCCCGATGGCGAATTCATAGCGCCGCTGCTTGCTCCACAGGCTCGCGAAGAAGGGCATCGAAGCCGCGCCAGCGGCCTGGGCCAGCATGGCCATGGGCGCGGTAAAGAGCTGCTTGGCATAGGTCATCAGCGTGATGGCGCCGCTGGTTCTGGAGGCGAAGTACGCGATGATCCAGTTGTCGGCGGTCACCAGCGAAACTCCCAGCATCAGCGGAACGGAGAGCCGCACCCACTCGCGCAGCCCCTCGTCGTGCCAGTCGAGAATCGGATGGTAATGCGCGCCTGCCCGCCGTGCGTAAATCAGGTTCAGCAGAAACGGCCCCAGAAACGCCCCGGCCAGCGTGCCGATGGCCAGCGAAGAAACGCCCAGGCAATGCACCAGGAAAACACCGCCGGCGATGGTGCCCAGGTTGTAGATCAGCGGGGTCACGGCTTGCACGCTGAACTGCTTGCGCACCAGCAGCACCGCGCCAAAGACTCCGCCGGTAAAGAAGAACAACTGCGCGGGCAGCAGAATGCGCGTCAATT
>Ga0224530_1000712_pt1 | contig 20146 bp, 11 predicted proteins | sample CBST75metaG_FD_179873 | JGI IMG/M metagenome (GOLD analysis project Ga0224530, IMG submission 179873) | Peat soil microbial communities from Stordalen Mire, Sweden - C.B.S.T75 | ecosystem: Environmental > Terrestrial > Soil > Wetlands > Peat | place: Sweden: Norrbotten County, Stordalen Mire...
GACTTGGCGCGTTCGGTGCTGACCGGCGCGGCCTATCCGCAGTCCCTGCTGGCCACGATGATCCGCCGTATTCACAGCGACGGCGAAGTGGCCTACGCGCGCGTCGCCGCCATCAAAGCCTGCCTGGTTCGAAACTCCCGCTTGCGCGGTAATCCTTTGGAGGTATCCAAAATGCTCGATAGGAATAACGATGATGCCGCATACTGCTGCGGACGCGCCTTTGCGCTGCTGGAGATGATTCAGAAAGACAGCGTTGAAGAAGAACTTAACAGGACCATCAAAGACAGCTACTTTACCGCTGCAAGCACCACTCCATCGCTGGTCTTTCCCCGCTTATGCCGATTGAGCCAGCATCATTTGGCCAAGTTGGACACAGGCCTGAGAATCCATCGCGAAAGACAGTTTGGCGAGGTCATCAACAAGCTGCGCAACACATTCCCTCGCCTTCTTTCTCTCGACGACCAGGGGAAATTTGTCATCGGTTATTTTCATCAGCGCCAGGATCTTTAAACCAGCAAAAAAGACAAGGAAGAAGGAGCCCAAGCATGAGTACGCCTATCCAGAACCGCTACGACTTTGTGTATTTCTTCGACGTCACCGACGGCAATCCCAACGGCGATCCAGATGCCGGCAACCTCCCGCGCATCGACCCGGAGACCAACCAGGGGCTGGTCACCGACGTTTGTCTCAAACGCAAGATCCGAAATTATGTCTGTCTAACGAAGGGAGATGAACCGCCAAAGAAGGATGAGCCGGGCCATGAAATCTTTGTGAAAGAAAAGTCCGTCCTCAATCAACAGATTGCGCGAGCCTACGAAACCAGCGAAGAAGTTAAAGCAGGCGTTGCTGCTTGGGAACACTGGAAGAAAGACAAAAAGAAAAATGCCAAGCCAGAAAGGCATTATGAAGACCTTGCACAAGACTGGATGTGTTACAACTTTTTCGATGTCCGCACTTTTGGGGCAGTCATGTCTACTGGCGATGACAAAGATACCGAATCAGGTGAAAGCAAATTGAGAAAGAGGGCAGGTCAGGTGCGCGGCCCCTTGCAACTCACCTTTGCGCGCAGCATCGACCCGGTGGTCTCCGCCGAATTCGCCATCACCCGCTGCGCCGTCACCAATGAGAAGGACATCGAAAAGGAGCGCACCATCGGACGCAAGTTCAATGTCCCCTACGGCCTTTATCGCTGCCACGGCTTCCTCAACGCTTCTCTCGCCGAGAAGACCGGTTTCACGGACGATGACCTCGCACTTCTGAAGCAAGCTCTGAATCTGATGTTCGAGACCGACCGCTCCGCCGCACGCGGCCTGATGGCTCCAGTGCGCTGCATTGCCTTCCGTCATGAAGGCAAGCTCGGCGACGCACGGGCCGACGAGCTCTTCTCCATGGTCACCGCGAAGCTGCGTCCGGAGTTGAAGGCGGAAAACCGCCCCGCACGGTCCCGCTCCGACTATGTTATTGAGTTAACTGGCGCCGTCCCTGCGGGCATTTCTGTGGAAGAATGGGTTCCATCCTTCCCCGCCGCCGTTTGATGGGAGGTCTGTGTGGCCGATTCCGGTTCTGAAGACGACGACGCGCTGCCGATCAGCGGTTTGCAGCATCTGGCATTCTGTCCACGCCAGTGGGCGCTGATCCATCTGGAACAGGTCTGGGTGGAGAACGTCCGAACCGCCGAGGGGCGCCTGCTGCACGAGCGCGCCGATCTGCCTGGAGAGAGCCGACGTGGCGACCTCCGAACCGTGCGCGGAATGTGGCTGCGGTCGGAGAGACTGCGGCTGACTGGGCGCGCCGACATTGTAGAGTTTCGTCCAGAGCCGTTTCCTGTGGAGTACAAGCGGGGCAAGAGCAAGCCCAACGACTGCGATACCGTGCAACTTTGTGCGCAGGCGCTTTGCTTGGAAGAGATGCTTGCGACGGCCATTGCGCGCGGCGCGATCTTCTACGGCAATCCCCGCCGCCGGCAGGAGGTTGTCTTCACGCCGGAGCTTCGTGCGCGAACCGAAGAGCTGGCCGCCACGATGCATCGTCTGTACCAACGCCGAGAGACGCCGCCGGCGCAGCCTGGCGCCTACTGCGCCAGTTGCTCCCTGGTTCACGTCTGCCTTCCTCAGGCCACCGCGAGTGAAGACGGCGCAGCGCGATGGGTGGCGCGGCAACTGCGTTCACTCGAACACGAGGTATAGCTACACCCGCCATGCGAAAGCTGCTCAATACGCTCCATGTGATGACTCAGGGCGCCTACCTGCACCGCGATGGCGAGACCGTCGCGATCAAGATCGGGCAGGAGTTGAAACTGCGTGTTCCTATTCATACGCTGGAAGGCCTGGTGTGCTGGGGGCAGGTTGTGTGCAGTCCGCCAGTGCTGGGGCTGTGCTGTGAGCGAGGCGTTGGCATATCTTTCCTGACCGAGCAGGGGAGGTTTCTGGCGCGCGTAACCGGACCTGTCTCCGGCAACGTATTGCTGCGACGTCAACAATACCGGATGGCCGATGGCGCGGATGGCGCGCTGTCTGTCGTGCAGACAATTGTCGCGGCGAAAATCGCAAACAGCAGGGTGATTCTGCTGCGGGCAGCCCGCGAAATTTCCGATGAGGCTCGGCAAATCGCGCTGCGCGAGGCGGCAAACCAGCTTTCATGGGCCGGGCTGGAGGCCGCGCGAGCGCCCTCCATCGATCAGGCGCGCGGCCATGAAGGATCCGCCGGGCAGACGTACTTTTCAGTCTTCGACCAGATGATCACGGGCGACCGTGAGGCATTCCATTTTGACGGTCGCTCTCGGAGGCCACCGCTGGACCGCGTCAATGCGCTGCTGTCCTTTGTATATGCGCTGCTCCGGCACGACATCGAATCTGCGCTGGAGAGCGTTGGGCTGGACCCGGCAGTCGGCTTTCTCCACACCGACCGACCAGGCCGGCCAAGTCTTGCCCTCGATCTGATGGAGGAGTTGCGCTCGGCGCTGGCCGACCGCCTGGTTCTGACTCTGATCAACCGGCGGCAGGTGCAGGGCTCGGGTTTCACTGAGCAGGATGGCGGCGGCATTCTGATGGACGATGCGACGCGCAAGGCGGTCGTCGCCGCATGGCAATTGCGGAAGCAGGACGAGATCGAGCACCCTTATCTAAATGAGCGCATTCCAGTCGGGCTCGTGCCCTATACACAGGCCCTGTTGCTGGCGCGTTATGTGCGCGGCGGTCTTGACGCGTATCCCGCGTTCTTCTGGAGATAACCCGATCATGATGGTCCTTGTCAGTTACGACGTGAGCACCCTCGATGTTGCTGGCCGCCGCAGACTGCGCCGAGTGGCCCGGTTGTGCGAAAATCACGGCCAGCGAGTGCAGAACTCGGTCTTTGAATGCCTCGTGGATTCAGCCCAATGGGTAGTGCTTCGAGCGGGTCTTTTGTCGGAAGCTGATCCTACCCAAGACAGCCTCCGCTTCTACTTTCTCGGTTCTGAATGGAAGCGGCGGGTCGAGCACGTCGGTGCCAAGGTTGCTTACGATCCTGAAGGCCCACTCATTCTGTGATCTCTCTGCCAGAAAAGCTAAAGCACCTCTCGCGCGGACCTCAAGCGAGCCTGGATTTACCGGTACATCCGCGCTGGAATTAACCGACGTGCATTCTAGAAGATGCCCCCGCTTTGGGCTGGAGACCCTCTATTTAAAGGTATGCGCCACATTCAGTCCGCATTTGTGGCAAGATATCTCTAGCGCATGGAATCTGTTCCGCCATGCGCGGTCGCCCCCCACGCGGGGGGCGTGGATTGAAACATCACGACATCAGGCATCTCCCCAAATTTTGAGGTCGCCCCCCACGCGGGGGGCGTGGATTGAAACGTATTCACCGGTGAGCCGTTTGCGGCCCTCGGACGTCGCCCCCCACGCGGGGGGCGTGGATTGAAACTAAATCAGATTTGAGCGAATACGAACGTGACGCAGTCGCCCCCCACGCGGGGGGCGTGGATTGAAACGATGATGGGCGCAAAGTCGTCGCCGGGGAAACTCGTCGCCCCCCACGCGGGGGGCGTGGATTGAAACGCCTGTGCAGTTGCAGGGATACTCGGCTGACAAGTCGCCCCCCACGCGGGGGGCGTGGATTGAAACATCGTCAGTCCCTCCATTCGAACCCGTCACCATGGTCGCCCCCCACGCGGGGGGCGTGGATTGAAACCACTGAGACATCGCGTAGCTACACCATCCTGAGGTCGCCCCCCACGCGGGGGGCGTGGATTGAAACAGGTTGGCGCAATCAGATGCAGGGTTGCATGCTGGTCGCCCCCCACGCGGGGGGCGTGGATTGAAACCTGTTTGTGGTGGGTACGCTTGCGGAAGTGGAGGTCGCCCCCCACGCGGGGGGCGTGGATTGAAACGCTGCGGAGTTGTATTGCGCCTGATAATCTGCCGTCGCCCCCCACGCGGGGGGCGTGGATTGAAACAACTCCCCGTTGCAGAGTTTGTAGAGGTAAGCCAGTCGCCCCCCACGCGGGGGGCGTGGATTGAAACATGATTGGTGGGAGGAGCAGCAAGTCAAAAACGGTCGCCCCCCACGCGGGGGGCGTGGATTGAAACACCAGCAGCATTGCCTATGCCACGGCGGCGACGGGTCGCCCCCCACGCGGGGGGCGTGGATTGAAACGCTACCGTCGCGGCTCAGTCAACGCCATCTCTAGTCGCCCCCCACGCGGGGGGCGTGGATTGAAACGACATTGACCGCCGCATAAATTGCCGTGATAGTAGTCGCCCCCCACGCGGGGGGCGTGGATTGAAACCATGGTCTCTGCCACAACTTCAAGACGCCCACGGCGTCGCCCCCCACGCGGGGGGCGTGGATTGAAACCTATGTTCCGAATTAGACTAAATCAGTCAAAGGTGTCGCCCCCCACGCGGGGGGCGTGGATTGAAACTCTGATCCGCAGGGATATGTCGTACCCCCATCTGGTCGCCCCCCACGCGGGGGGCGTGGATTGAAACGTAGCTGAATATCTCATCGACATGAACGCTACAAACGTCGCCCCCCACGCGGGGGGCGTGGATTGAAACGGCAACCGCGTTGGAAATCGCGGTGATTGCGGTGGTCGCCCCCCACGCGGGGGGCGTGGATTGAAACACATTTTCACTGCCGCATTTCGGACATTTGAAGTTGTCGCCCCCCACGCGGGGGGCGTGGATTGAAACTATCTCGATGCGGCTTACACCGGCACACCGACAGGTCGCCCCCCACGCGGGGGGCGTGGATTGAAACACGTGCTACGTTTTGTTTCACGTGCTACGTTTTGGTCGCCCCCCACGCGGGGGGCGTGGATTGAAACAAATGCCAGAATGTCAGTCCAGGTGAGCGGCTTGCGTCGCCCCCCACGCGGGGGGCGTGGATTGAAACATCTTAACTTGGCGGTAGCTAGTCTTGTGCAGCGCGTCGCCCCCCACGCGGGGGGCGTGGATTGAAACCATGAGCAAGCGAGCCAATTTGACCCGCGAAAGGTGTCGCCCCCCACGCGGGGGGCGTGGATTGAAACCCTTTCGTGGTGCGAGTATCGCACCTATTTCGGGTCGCCCCCCACGCGGGGGGCGTGGATTGAAACACGACTGACGCGTTTGTCCCGGCTGCGGCGGTAGTCGCCCCCCACGCGGGGGGCGTGGATTGAAACTCCTGTTGCGGTGGCACTTCGATTACAGGTTGGGGTCGCCCCCCACGCGGGGGGCGTGGATTGAAACTTCCTGGCACGGCTGTGGACGACAAGGAAGCCAAGTCGCCCCCCACGCGGGGGGCGTGGATTGAAACTATCCCAAGCAATTTAAGGGAACCACGGTCGGCGCGTCGCCCCCCACGCGGGGGGCGTGGATTGAAACCTCAGCCGTCGAATCATGCGGTGATATACGCCACCGTCGCCCCCCACGCGGGGGGCGTGGATTGAAACGGTATTAACGTCTATAAATCCTTTGAGGGAACGTGGTCGCCCCCCACGCGGGGGGCGTGGATTGAAACCTAAGTTCGACGGAGGAGGCAATAGCTGGCTCAGTCGCCCCCCACGCGGGGGGCGTGGATTGAAACATCGTGCTGGCTGGCCACGTTGGCGATGATGATAAGTCGCCCCCCACGCGGGGGGCGTGGATTGAAACAACCGGTAAACTGGTCACCCATTGGACCGGGCAGGTCGCCCCCCACGCGGGGGGCGTGGATTGAAACTACCGAAGATGAAAGTCTTGCAGCCTCTAAGCCGTCGCCCCCCACGCGGGGGGCGTGGATTGAAACAATGTAATTGACCGCATGACGAAAACTAACTACGGTCGCCCCCCACGCGGGGGGCGTGGATTGAAACTTTTTGCATAAGCAGTTCGTCTTCTGTTGACAAACGTCGCCCCCCACGCGGGGGGCGTGGATTGAAACGCCCACAGTCAATAATTACTATGCGATGGGCTGGAGTCGCCCCCCACGCGGGGGGCGTGGATTGAAACTCCACAAGTACCGGCACAACAACAAACCTTAGGGTCGCCCCCCACGCGGGGGGCGTGGATTGAAACGGATCAGTTCTTGGATTCGGTCAGTCATGAGGGGTCGCCCCCCACGCGGGGGGCGTGGATTGAAACAACTTTGTGACGACATAGCAAAAATTGCCGCACGTCGCCCCCCACGCGGGGGGCGTGGATTGAAACACAAGGTATGCGAAAATAGACGCGTCAATCAAAGTCGCCCCCCACGCGGGGGGCGTGGATTGAAACTGGTATTGCTCGGTGAGTGTAAGATTGGTGATCAAAGTCGCCCCCCACGCGGGGGGCGTGGATTGAAACCAACATGGACTCCCTGATACACGAGAACGATACGGTCGCCCCCCACGCGGGGGGCGTGGATTGAAACCAGCGAAACCGGTAGATATACCCGCGAATCATGCGTCGCCCCCCACGCGGGGGGCGTGGATTGAAACTGCGGACGGCCAAGAGTAAGCCGGACAAGCTATGTCGCCCCCCACGCGGGGGGCGTGGATTGAAACATTATCGACACGCGCAAGATTTACGATCCATACCCGTCGCCCCCCACGCGGGGGGCGTGGATTGAAACATCGCTCAGTCCCTCCATTTGAATCCGTCACCAGTCGCCCCCCACGCGGGGGGCGTGGATTGAAACGACTGGGAGCAGGTTGACACCGATGCGCTGGAGTCGCCCCCCACGCGGGGGGCGTGGATTGAAACCATCCCTTGCGCCCGATGGAGAACGATGTGATCCACGCCCCCCACGCGGGGGGCGTGGATTGAAACGCGGGTGACGGTCACAATGATCCGCGACGCGTCCGTCGCCCCCCACGCGGGGGGCGTGGATTGAAACACGCGGTGATCGTGATGGAGAAAGGGCATGGGATTGTCGCCCCCCACGCGGGGGGCGTGGATTGAAACTCCTCATGCCACGCTGTACGGATTTTCCGCGCTCGTCGCCCCCCACGCGGGGGGCGTGGATTGAAACTTACACGCCCGGAGTGGGGAGCACCATTCTCTAGTCGCCCCCCGCGTGGGGACGTGGTTTGAAACGATTTCCTTAGAGCACCGCTGAAAGGCAAATTGCAAAAACTGGACCTTCGATAATCAGGTCAGAGAAAAGGCCTATTCTGGGGCCCGATTTTGGCGGCTGGAGAAATTCTCTGGTGGAAGATATTCACAGAAACGGCACAAAAATAGGGGTCTACTGCGAGCGTAAGTTTAACAATATAAACATCTAAGACTATCTGGCGGGGGACGTAGAATTCGAGCTTTCGATAGAGGTTTTGCAAGCCAATGAAATTAAATAACTTACAATGGAAATATTTCTCTGCAGTGGAGTTTTCAGCGAAGTCTTCGTAACAGACTCTGGGCCATCGAGAGCGGTCGATCCTTGGCGTGGGAAGGGGATGGACCAAAAGTTCCACTGCTCCCTGGTCGACCAGAGAAAAGGGTGACTCAAAGTGAGATTAGCCACTCGGAGAGAAACTCTCTGGTGGAAGATTTGTGCGGAATTAGCCCGGGAATCGGGGAGATTCTCTACATATAAGTTATTGATTATAAATAAGTTGACTGCGTGGCGGGGGATGTAGAATTCGAACTTTCGATAGAGGTTTTGCAAACCAATGAAATTAAAATACTTATAAGGAGAATATTTCTCTGCAGTGGAGCTTTCAGCGAAGTCTTCGTAACAGACTCTGAAACATCGAGAGCGGTCGATCCCTGAAGTGGAAAAGGGATGGATCAAAAGCTCCACTGCTCTCTGGTCGACCAGAGAAAAGGGTGACTCAAAGTGAGATTAGCCACTTGGAGAGAAACTCTCTGGTGGAAGATTCGTGCGGAATTAGCCCGGAAATCGGGGAGATTCTCTACATATAAGTTATTGATTATAAATAAGTTGACTGCGTGGCGGAGAGAGGGGGATTCACATCGAGAGCCATGTTATTCATTTACAATTAGTTAGAGATTTGTTTTAATAAAATACACCCAAAAGTACACCCACCGAATCTCCTCGAAGGCAAAATGCCGCCCAAGCCAACATCCTGACAATTTGCGCACAGAATCAACCATCGCGCGTCGGTGAATCCCAGAATACCATTCTCCGGGGCTGCTGGACGGGAGCCAAGTCGTGCGAATAACGCGGCCGGTGCGGATTCTCTGGTTGTCAAATTACTGAATAGTGGATTCCCGGCAATACAGGCTGTAGCGTACGGTACTTCCAGACGATTTCGGTATGGTGGTTAGACAATCGTTGAACTGCATTTCCGAGTGGTGGAGGCCAGCCGAATCGAATCTTCCGGGAGAGGAGTGAGTAGCGAATGCGCCGAATGCTTGGATGCCAACACCTGGCCCAACGCCTACAGTGTTTCGTAAACGATGCCCATGCTCGATTGGCTCTCCCGCCCGCAGTACCGCGTTCACCGCATCTCAACGAACTTCTCCCAGCTACGACATGACCAATCATGTTCGTTGAAAGAATCTGGCATTGTGCGCGCCAGTTTGCTGTTGCAGAATTATAATGTGCATCCAATAGAGTCTTATCTCGCCAAACTGGCGGAAATTCGCGCGTCCGGCCATGCCACCGATGAAACGTCCTTCTATCCGGCGATTGAGGAGCTGCTCTCGGAGATCGGCAGCCGGATGAAGCCGCGTGTCAAACCGGTTTTGCAACTCAGGAACCGGGGAGCCGGGCTACCGGACGGCGGACTCTTCACGCAGGACCAACTCAAAAAGAACGCCATCCCGGAGGACTTCACCGTCCAGCCGCCCAATCGCGGCGTGGTCGAAGTGAAGGGGCTCTCGGAAGAGACAAGCAAGACAGTCCAATCGGAGCAGGTGAAGAAGTATCTGCGCGCCTATGGGCAAGTTCTGCTGACAAACTACCGCGAGTTTCGCATCGTGGTGTTGGGCAAAGACGATAAGCTGCGCACTCTGGAAGCCTTCACACTGGCGAAGAGCGAAGCCGCATTCTGGGCGCTGGCCGCTCATCCACGCAAGGCAGCGGGCGAAATCGGCAAGACTCTGGAGGAGTTTCTCACCCGCGCCCTGCTCAGCGCCGTGCCCATCACTTCTCCCGATGTGCTGGCCAGCTTTCTCGCCTCCTATGCCCGCGAGGCGCTGGCAAAGATCGAGCCGCGCTCTTCGCTCAAGGAACTTGAAGACGTGCGCAAAGCGTTGGAAGAGGCGCTCGGCCTCAAGTTTGAAAGCGATCTGGCCACACAGAAAGAGAACAACAGGGGTAAGCATTTCTTTCGCAGCACACTCGTGCAAACGCTCTTTTACGGCCTCTTCTCCGCATGGGTTCTTTGGAGCCGCGAGCCGGGACGCCAGAAGGGCGATCAATTCGAGTGGAAATCTGCCGTCTGGTCCCTTCAGGTTCCCATGATTCGCGCGCTCTTCGAGCGTCTAGTCACGCCCTCGCACGTTCGCTCCCTGGGTTTGGAAGAACTCCTCTCGTTGACCGGCGAAGTGTTGAACCGCGTGGACACCGACGCATTCTTCCTTCGGTTTGAAGAAGACACTGCCGTCCAATACTTCTATGAGCCATTCCTTGAGGCATTCGACCCTGAACTGCGCAAGCAGCTTGGCGTCTGGTACACCCCACGCGAGATTGTCCGCTATATGGTCGAGCGCGTAGATACGGTTCTGCGCACCGAGCTTGGCCTGCCCTCTGGCCTTGCGGACCCCAACGTCTACGTCCTTGACCCGGCCTGTGGAACGGGCGCGTATCTGGTGGAGGTGTTGGACCGCATTCACCGGACGCTCAAGGAAGAACGCGGCGAAGATGCACTCACCCCGCACCAGCTCAAACAGGCCGCGAAAGAGCGCGTCTTCGGATTCGAGATTCTGCCAGCACCTTACGTCATCGCTCATCTCCAGCTTGGAATGTACTTGCAGCGCGCCCATGCGCCGCTCACCGATGAGCAGGACGGCAAGCGGGAGCGCGCTGGCGTCTACCTGACCAATGCCCTCACCGGCTGGGAGCCACCCGACAAGCAAAAGGCGCGGCTGCCCTTCACGGAGTTTGAAGATGAGCGCGAGGAGGCTGATGCCGTCAAGCGCGACAAGCCTATTTTGGTGGTGCTGGGCAATCCGCCCTACAACGCCTTTGCCGGAGTCAGCCCCACGGAAGAGGACGGCCTGGTGGACCCCTATAAAGAGGGACTCATCAAGGAATGGGGCATCAAGAAATTCAACCTGGACGACCTCTACATCCGTTTCTTCCGGCTTGCTGAAAGGCGTATCGCGGAAAAGAGCCATCGCGGCGTGGTCTGCTTTATCTCGAATATGTCATGGGTGCGGGAGCCGTCGTTTGTTGTGCTGAGGAAACATCTCTTCAACGCCTTCAACAAGGTTTGGATTGAGAATCTGCACGGCAACCGGAAAATCTCGGAGTATGCGCCGGACGGGCGCACCAGTGAGACTATCTTTGCCGTTGCCGGATTCTCTCCCGGCATTCAACAAGGTGTTGCAACAACGCTTTGGGTGAAGAGTGGCGATTGCCCCGGAGCTAAAGTCCTATTCCGTGATGACCATAATGCTGCGAAAGCGGAAGATCGAAGAAGAATGCTACTCGAAAGCCTGAATGAAGAGGCATTCGATTCAAAATACGCCAGTGCATTGCCCTCCGCCCATAACCGATACTCATTCTGGCCGGAAGATGTAAGCGCGGCTTACAGCGAATGGCCGAAGATCACAGAGCTATGCGCTGAATCTCCGAGCAACGGACTCATGGAAAAGCGCGGCGGCGCGTTGATCGACATGGCCCGCGAAAAGTTAGTCGAGCGGATGCGCCTCTACCATGACAAGAGCCTAGACTGGGATGCGTACCGGCTGGCATCGTCCACGCTCACCGGCGATTGGTCAGGGTTCGATGCACGCAAGTTGCGTGCGCGGGCGTTGGACGCGGGATTCCAGAGCAGCCAGATTGTCCGCTATGCTGTGCGCCCTTTCGATACGCGCTGGTGTTATTTCTCAAACATTCCATCAATCTGGAATCGGTCGCGCCCTGCTCTCTGGGCGCAGTGCTTTGAGGGGAATTCGTTCCTGCTGACGCGGATGCGTTGTACGGCATCTCCAGAGGGTTTCCCTATCAGTTTCAGCAAGTGTCTTTCGGATGACCACTACATCATTCCAGATGCTGTAGCCGTCCCGTTTCTTTTGCGACATCCAGCAACAACGATGTTTGCCAGTGAGCAGACAGACGGCAATCTTTCTCAGTTGGCCAGCGAGTATCTGCGATCTATGGGCCTGGGCATCAGCCCGGAGAGTGCTGCATCCCTTTGGATGCACACACTCGCCATTGGCTACAGCCCCGCATATCTGGAAGAAAATGCCGATGGCATCCGGCAGGATTGGCCGCGCATTCCTCTGACCTCCTCTCTGGAGCAATTCAAAGTTTCAGCCGGGTTAGGGCAGCGCGTGGCAGATTTACTGGAGACGGAGAAGCCCGTGGCTGGCGTCTCTGCGGGTGCGTTGCGGCCAGAGTTGCGCGGTATTGCCGGATTGCGCCGCATCGACGGCAAGCCGCTTAATGCGGAGGAAGATTTGCAACTCACGGCAGGCTGGGGACACGCCGGAAAAGAGGGCGTGACCATGCCCGGACGCGGCAAACTGGTAAGCCGCGAGCGGACAACGAAGGAACTCGCCGATCTGGCGCAAGGGCTGGCCGCATTGGGCATCCCGCAGGATGAGGGCTTGAAGCGCCTGGGCAACACGGTGGTGGACGTGTACTTGAACGACCTCTGCGCCTGGACGAATGTGCCGGAAAGAGTATGGGAATTCTACATCGGCGGCTATCAGGTCATGAAGAAGTGGCTCAGCTACCGAGAGTACAGCTTTCTGAAACGACCGCTGGCATTGGCCGAAGCGGAAGAGGTACAGGCAATGGCACGGCGGCTGACCGCCCTTTGCCTGCTTCAGCCGGAACTGGACGCGAATTACGTCAAGATGAAATGCGCAACCTGGCAGGGGGTGTGCGACATAAAAGTGAAAATGATTGTAACTCAACTTCAGGAGCCACTATTTCCGAGCGTAATCCGGCACATTTGGGGTTCTGCGGATATGGGTCGCGATCGGCGGAGCCTGGAGCAGCCAGTCAGGGCTGTCTGTAGTAGCAAGTACGCTCAGATTATCGATGCTTTTCTGGGATTTTGACGAAGTCTTCACTTTCACGTCGCGCACCCCCTGGCAGGGACCATCCGCTCCCGAGTCCCTTTAAGGAGTATGCTACTGCTCAATGCGTCGCACCTCGGAGACCAGATCACTATGCCCGATGAGATGCTTTGGCCAACTCGAAATGTTGCAGAATATGCGTACTGCCCACGGCTTTTCTACTACATGGCAGTTGAGGGAACCTTCCTTCCAAGTGCTGATACCGAAGAGGGCAATCACGTTCACCGCCGTGTGGACCGGCCCAGCAAAGCTACAACAGTAGACGATGAGGATACTGGCGATGAGAGCCGCCCGAAGATCGTTCGCAGTCTGGCACTGACGAGTGACACACTCGGCTTAACCGCCACCCTCGATCTTGCTGAAATCAACGGCACGGTCGCCATTCCCGTTGAGTACCGCAAAGGGCGCCCAAAACGTCAAGTCATGGCACCTCCGCCCGATGATCCTGGAGAAGCAGATCAGCCGCCACTGTCGCATCCCGAGCCGTGGCCGACGGACCGCGTTCAAGTTGGCCTCCAGACAATCCTTCTGGAAGAGGCGCATTACACTGTTCCCAACGCAATCCTCTACTACGCCTCGGAAAAGTTGCGGCTTACAGTCCCTGTTGACGATGCGTTGCGCTCAGAGGCACTGGCAACCTTGGAAGCAGCGAAGCAATGCGCGGCGGGAACCCGCCCGATGCCGTTGATTAACGATTCTAGGTGCGTACGCTGCTCACTTCAGCCAATCTGCTTGCCCGATGAAGTTAATCAGCAGCGACTCGAAGAAATTAAGCCCCGACAAATTTGGCCGCCTCGCGACGAGGGCATCCATCTCGTTACACAGAAGGAGGGCGTGAAGATCGGCGTACGGGGAGCCTCGATCCGTGTGACCGACAAGGATGGGATACTCGTTAAGGACGTGCCGCTGGCTAACGTGGAGACCCTCGCATTGCTTGGCTCCGTCCAAATATCCACTCAGGCAGTGCAGGTATTAGCGGACAAGTCGATCCCAGTTGCGTTTCTTTCCGCAGCGGGCAGACTAATCGCGATAATTGATCCTCTCGATTCCGTGAGTGCGGACGTGCGCCGCGCGCAGGTGCGTAGATTCGATGATCCGCAGGCCGCTCTTGCTTTGGCTCGGGCTGTGATTGCTGCCAAGATCGTCAATCAACGGACTCTGCTGCAAAGAAATCACACAAGCCTGCCGGAGACTGTTCCGGCAGACTTGGCGGCAGAAGCCGACAAGGCGTCGCAAGCCGAATCACTCGACGTGGTGCGTGGCCATGAAGGGCAAGCCGCCGCGATCTATTTTGAGCACTTTGCAGGAATGTTCAAGGGGCACGAGGGGCTGGAATTTGATAAGAATGGACGGCAACGCAGACCACCTCCTGACCCGATTAACTCCTGTATATCGATGGCTTACACAATGCTGACGCACGAATGTGTTGCGGCCCTTCGGCAAGCTCGACTGGAGCCATCCATCGGCGCATTCCATGTTTCTCGGCCTGGACGCCCCGCTCTTGCACTCGATCTGATGGAACCATTCCGTCCACTAATCGGTGATTCCGTCGCGGTTGCAGCATTTAATCGCGGCGAACTAACCGAGGGTCATTTTATTCGCACGGCTTCTGGGTGTATGTTTACGGATTCAGGGCGACGGGCGTTCTTCAGCGCATGGGGCCGCCGCATGGAGACGGAAATTACACACCCCATTTTCAAGTACCGGCTCAGTTATCGGCGTATGTTGGTTCTGCACGCGCGCATGATAGCCGCGTGGTTGCTCGGCGAAGTTCCGTCGCTGGCATTTCTTACTACCCGTTAGGCGGACCCGCAAATGCGGCGCTGTTACCTGGTTTGTTATGACATCCGCGATCCAAAGCGCCTTCGACGAGTGCATAAGCTCATGAAGGGATACGGCGAACCATGGCAGTATTCGGTTTTCTTTTGCGTATTACGCGACATCGACCGGGTGCGTATGCAATCTGATCTTGAGACAGCAATGCACCTCAAAGAGGATCAGGCTCTTATTATTGAGCTTGGCGGCGATGAAGGTAAGTCGAGAGAAGCTACAACAATAATTGGTCAATCGCTGCCAGAGCAGGAAAGCGGCACAGTTGTGATTTAGGAATGGCGGTTCGAGGGCAAGAGGAAATGGCGACCGAGAATGGTAAAGAACAACCAAGCGTGACGACCCAGCGAGCCTACACGCTTCGTCTTTGCGGTTTGGATAAACACGACAACACATGGCGAGATCGGCTTTGGAATACGCACGAAGCCGTGAACAAAGGGGCCAAAGCCTTCGGCGATTGGCTCTTGACGATGCGCGGTGGGCTTTGCCACACCCTCGCAGAGGTAGATATTCCCGGAATAGGGAAGAAGCTAGCCCGTAATCCAACACAGCAGGAGATTAAGAATCGACGTATTGTGCTTGCGTTGTCGTGGCTCTCCGTCGAATCCATTCATGGCGCGCCGGAGAGTCATCTCGTTTCTCATGATTTGGATACAGTAACCGGAGAACGGAAGAACTGGAAGACAGTTGACGCGCTGCATGAAATTTTACGTAGCCGGCACTTATGCGAAGAGGAGGTAAATCAATGGGTCGTAGATTGCCGGGACTCTCTCAGTGCGAAGATTCGAGAAGATGCTGTTTGGGTGAATCGTAGCAAGGCATTCGACCTTGCCAAAGCGAGAAAAGGGGCGTCGCTGTCCCGCGAAGACATATGGGACTTCCTTCAGCCCTTCTTTGGCAACAACTATAGCTATCTCAAAATGAAAACTGCTGTGACTAACACGAGCGAAAATTCCGAAGCGGATTCTGAAGAATCGAAGGATGAGCCGTCAGAGGAGAAGGCCAAAGATCTGTCGCAGAAAGCTGGCCAATGGCTCAGTAGCCGATTCGGAACTGGCACTGGTGCCGACTTTTGCCGGTTCTATGAAGTCTATGATGCAATGGCAAAGCATTGCCAAAACATTCAAGCGGGGGTGTCGGGGGCAGCAGTGTGCGGAAGCCTCGCAGATGCCCTGCACGGGTTTTCACCAAGCAGCAGGAGCATCAATGGAATACTAGAACTTATCAGCGGCCCCGGTTACAAAAGCGCGACGCGCAATGTTCTTCAGCAGATCAATAATATGCAAAGTGTTTCACAACTAGACATTGATCGAGTTCGCGATGCTAGCGAGAAGGACGCTCAACAATCGAGAGAAAAAGTCGGCGGCAAAGGTAGCCGTCCCTATGCGAACGCAGTGCTTCAGGATGTTGAGGCCGCTAGCAGTATCACTTATCACAATGCTGGCAATGGCCCCTCACATCACTGGCAGTATGCTGTAATCCTCGATCATGCGGCCCGGCGCGTTTCAATGGCGCACTCCTGGATCAAGCGCGCGGAAGAAGAACGTAGCAAATTTGAAATCGAAAAAGATAAACTGCAATGTGTGCCGAGTGATGCTCGCGCATGGCTCGATGCTTATTGCGCTCGACGCAGTTCCGAGAGCGGTGCCATCGACGCGTACAGGATTCGCAGAAGCGCCGTAGACGGCTGGAAACAGGTGGTTGCAGAATGGGCCGCTCTGCTTGCTAAAGCGAAAAACGCGGGCAGTGAACCACCTTCGGAAGCAGAGTCAGCCCGGATTCAAGCTGCGCGAAAATTGCAGGACACCATCGAGAAATTCGGAGATATTCAGCTTTTTGAGTCGCTGTCTCTTCCCGACGCAAAGTGCGTATGGCTGACAAACGGCAAGCCAGATGCTCAACCTCTTATGGATTATGTGGCGGGCACAGACGCAGTCTCAAAGAAGCAACGATTCAAAGTCCCTGCCTATCGGCATCCAGACGCATTCCTCCATCCCGTTTTCTGCGACTTTGGGAATTCGCGCTGGAGTATTGATTATGCGGTGCACCGCGCGCCGGAAAAGCTAGCACGGGCACAGCAACTGCTGGAAAAGAAGAAAGAAGAACTGACCAGAGCGGAGCAAGCTCTTTCAAAGGCAAGCGACCCGTCCAAGCGGTCCTCCATTGAAAAGAAACTCAAGACACTAAATGTCGCGTTCAAGCAGCAAGAGGCCGAGGTGCTATGGCTAGAATCGCATCATGCGATGACCATGGGCTTATGGAACGGCAGTCGCATTGAGGACACCCCGCTTTTATGGCAGTCAAAGCGATTCGGTTCCGATATAGGACAAGCAGGCGCGGAGCACCCGTTGGTTGCCTCTCGCGCAGACCGCTTTGGGCGCGCAGTGGCTATGGCCAAAGACAATGCTCCCGTGGTTCCGTCCGGGCTGTTTGATCTGGCCGACTGGAATGGTCGTTTACAAGCGCCCCGCCGTCAACTTGACGCTATTGCTGCCATCCATGACCGAACGGATTTATCCGTGGAAGAGAAGCGACAGCTTGTCGCCAAGCGAATCCGGACAATTCGCTGGCTTGTGACCTTCTCAGCAAAACTTCAATCTCGTGGCCCTTTCATCGCGTATGCTGCTCAGCACGGTTTCGATTGGCGATATGGGGCGCACGGCATTGAAAATAAGAGTCGTGAGGGATTGGCCAAACTCGTCCTTTGCCGCCTTCCGGGTCTTCGCATTCTCTCCGTTGACCTTGGGCATCGTTATGCCGCTGCTTGTGCTGTGTGGGAGACACTGAGCGCAGCGCAGATGCAGAACGCCTGCCTCGAAGCTGGCATGGAAGCTCCTAGCCAACGTACGCTCTATTTGCACCTAAAGCATTTCGTCAATGGCAAAGAGAAGAAGACTATCTATCGACGTATCGGCGCGGACACTCTGCCCGATGGATCGCCACACCCTGCTTCATGGGCTCGCCTCGACCGCCAGTTCTTAATTAAACTCCAGGGCGAAGATCGCGATGCCCGTCCGGCCACATGCGATGAAGTCGTCGCAGTCGAGCAGTTGGAAACAGAGTTGGGCTATGTGCGTCCGATTAAGAGAAAAGGTCGAGAACATCTTGTGGATGAGTTGATGTCTGACGCGCTACGCACTTTGCGTCTGGGTTTGCAGCGACACGGAGCGCGCGCCCGTATTGCCTTCAATCTGACCGCGACAAAAAGAACTCGCCCTGGCGGGATACAAGAGCTATTGGATCAGGAAAGCAGGATTGGTCTGCTTACTGAAACATTGCTTGAGTGGAACGAGTTATATGCAGGCGAGCGTTGGGCCGATGAACTGGCAAGGGATATGTGGAACAAGCATATTCAGCCATTGCTTGGCGGAACGATACTGCAAGAAACTAACAATCAGGATGTCACTCCAAGCGCAGCGAAACGCCGGATGCAACGGGAAGAGACACGCGAGAAACTGAGACCTGTTGCGAAACAGATCGCCGAGAACGATTCCCTGTGCAGGCAGTTAAATGTATTGTGGAGCACACGGTGGCAGATTGAGGATGCGGCGTGGCGAATGCGGCTGCGCTGGATGCGGCGCTGGCTTCTGCCTCGCGGCATCAATCGTGATCCGCAGTTCCGAAAGAGTATTCGCGACGTTGGCGGTCTTTCGCTGATTCGTATTGCCAGCTTCAAATCGCTCTACCAAGTGCAAAAGGCGTATTGGATGCGCCCACACCCTGACGATTTGCGGCGCAACATACCCGAACGCGGTGACAGCAGCCTGACGAGTTTTGGCCAGCGGGTGCTTGATGCCATGGAGAGAATGCGCGAAAACCGCGTAAAGCAGTTAGCCAGCCGTATCGCTGAAGCAGCATTGGGAATTGGCGACGAAACAAGTGTCAATGCAAAAAATGGAAGACAGAAACGCCCAACTGAAAGAAGCAACGATCCTCGCTTTGCGCCGTGCCATGCAGTGGTGATTGAGGATCTGACGCACTATAGGCCAGATGAAACGCAGACTCGCCGCGAGAATCGCCAACTGATGAGTTGGTCCTCTAGCAAAGTTAAGAAATATCTCGGCGAAGCGTGCCAGTTGAATGGGTTGTATTTGCGTGAAGTCCCGCCAGCCTACACTTCACGCCAGGACTCGCGCACAGGCGCGCCCGGTCTGCGCTGCAATGACGTAACAGTGGCAGAGTTCTATACGTCTCGCTTTTGGCGTAAGCAGGTTGAGGCCGCCGAAAAGAATCAGAAAGATGGAAAGAAAGGGGACGCGCGTGAACGCTATCTGTTGTCAATTGATGAAAGGATTCGGAGTGAGGCAAACGATAGAGATGTCTTTCGTATCCCGGTCAAAGGCGGAGAGATTTTTGTGTCGGCCTGCGGTCAAGATGGTGGGAGCAATGCAAACAGGAAAGCACCGCCGGGCCTGCAAGCAGATCTGAATGCTGCCGCGAACATTGGGTTACGTGCGATCTTTGACCCCGATTGGGAAGGACGCTGGTGGTATATCCCCTGCGATGCAACCACTATTTGCCCCGTTGCGAAGAAGTTCAACGGTTGCAAGGCGGTCGATTCATCCAAACCATTGCGGATCGTGGCCGAAAAAGTGGCCGTATCTTCTTCCGGCATTGACGAGAAGAGGTCCGGGCGAAAAGGGATTGCTCTTACTGACGGCTCTCGAATTGTAAATCTATGGCGTGATCCATCTGGCGCGCCCATTCGCCGGGATGTGCCTAGTAACTCGGAGTGGCAAGATTATGCCGAGTACTGGAACAAGGTCCAGAGCCGGGTAATCGCGAATTTGAGAAAAAGTTACGGTTTACGTGAAATATGAGAATGCACGTCCCAAAGGCTTCGCGGCTGGTGAACCACGTCAGGTTCACATCTGACAGCTTGACTTTAGCCGACGACGGGCTGAAAATGAACTCGCGCCTATAGGGCGCACTCCTGCCACGATATGTGTCTTCCCCTTCGTTGGGTTTAGCATCGTGGAGTCGATCACACCAAGGTGTGGTGTAATTTCACTTTGACATTTTGGCGCGCTGCGCGCGAGCGCGAAGGTGGTGTAGAGGGATACAGGGAGCACTCGCGTCCGCCTAACTCTTTCCTCCTGAAGGATTTGGAAGATCCGATATGACAGTTCGTGAGCCTGTTGAATACGCACTTGGAGTTGCGCTCGCAAAAGCAAGCGCAACTAACGGTATAATAAGGACTTGCGAGCGCGGCTGGCGCGCAGGCCAGCGCGCCAATGATCGACTGACACTGTTTCCTCCCTTGCATGATGTACTACGGTTTGGTGGGCGCGCAGGCCAGCGCGCCAATGATCGACTGACACAGTGAGAATTCCCACGTGCCCGGAATCCACATTCCCCGGCGCGCAGGCCAGCGCGCCAATGATCGACTGACACTCATTATTGTCAAGCCCTATCGACTATTTAGGCGGCGGCGCGCAGGCCAGCGCGCCAATGATCGACTGACACTAGGTTCTACTGCGACTCTCGCACCGGATAGCGGTTGGCGCGCAGGCCAGCGCGCCAATGATCGACTGACACGCTTGAGTATTGACCGGGGTGACGCTGATAAGCGCAGGGCGCGCAGGCCAGCGCGCCAATGATCGACTGACACGTGTAATCGTCGGGGAATCCTTGCAGACGCTCGCACGGCGCGCAGGCCAGCGCGCCCTGCGCTTATC
>Ga0224530_1000714_pt1 | contig 20128 bp, 28 predicted proteins | sample CBST75metaG_FD_179873 | JGI IMG/M metagenome (GOLD analysis project Ga0224530, IMG submission 179873) | Peat soil microbial communities from Stordalen Mire, Sweden - C.B.S.T75 | ecosystem: Environmental > Terrestrial > Soil > Wetlands > Peat | place: Sweden: Norrbotten County, Stordalen Mire...
GCTGCGTCAGCATTCATGCAAGGTGCCGGTCACATTGAAGATGGGCCTGTTTTCTATTAACAGGTACCGGGTAGGATATTCGCGCTATGCAGTTTTATTCAATAGAATTAAAAAGAAGCCCGGATGGCGAAATTGGCAGACGCAGCGGACTTAAAATCCAGAAGTAATTAGCATAACTCATCTGAAATCAATAGAATGTGGCTTTACTTTTTCTTCCACATCTGCTACACAATTACACATGTGCACGGCATTCTTTAGGCGCGAAGGAGCTACCAATGTCCGAAACCTTAGAAAGCCCAAAACCGAAAGCCGAAACCCACAAGACCATGGGCGGCAAGGTCAACATCTATCGCCGCGAGAACAGCGACAACTGGCAGTGTTCGACCTTCCTCAATGGACGCAACTGGCGTGTATCAACGCACGAAGACAGCCTCGGGCGGGCGAAAGATTTCGCCGAAGATTGGTATCTCGCATTGCGCGGCAAGGCGCACGCCGGGATTCTTCAGAAAGAGACGCGGCGTCTTGGCAAGAAATTCAAGGAGGCCGCCGCGAAATTCCTAGAAGAAGCTCCCATCCTCACGCAGGGCCAGCGTGGACCGACTTGGCTGAATCAGTATGAGTTGAAGCTGAACGGTATCATCCTTCCATTTCTCGGCGACAAGCATCTTGCCGAGATCACATCCGGCGTCATTCAGGAATACCGCATCTGGCGCGCGCAGAACTGCAAGACAGGCGGCACTCCTGCGCGGAGCACGGTACACAAGGAAATCGTCTGCATCCGTCAGGTACTGAAAACGGCTCGGCGGCATGGTTGGATCGAATACCTCCCCGACATGTCGGTACCCTATAAGACTTCCGGCAAAATTACGCATCGGGCATGGTTTTCGCCGGAAGAGTACAAACGGCTTTACGAGGCGACCCGGAAACGCGCGCTTGATCCTAAGCAGCCGCGTTTTCGTTGGGAGGCAGAACAACTTCACGATTATGTCTTGTTCTGCGCCAACACTGGACTCCGGCCCGACGAGGCGATGCGTCTCCAGTTCCGCGATGTCACGGTGATCGAAGATGAGGGCAGCGGCCAAACGATCCTTGAGATCGAAGTACGTGGAAAGCGAGGTGTTGGCTATTGCAAGAGCACAGCAGGTGCCGTGCATCCGTTCGAGCGGTTGAAAGCGCGTCTGCGTCCAGACGGAGGGCCGGGAAGAGCAGGCAGCCGCACTTCATCAATGGCCAATGGCGAGTGGCACGAGCCAGGACCGACCGATCTTTTGTTTCCGAAATGGCCACGCGATTTGTTCAATGCAATCCTTGAGGAAGAAAAGCTTCGCACCGACCGTGACGGAAGACCACGAACTGCGTATAGCCTTCGCCACACCTACATTTGCCTGCGCCTGCTTGAAGGTGCCGACATCTATCAGATTGCCAAGAACTGTCGGACAAGCGTGGAGATGATTGAAAAATACTATGCAGCGCATTTGAAGACGCAGCTCGATGCCTCCGCTATCAACATCATGAGGCCACGTCCGAAGAAAAAGATGGTTTCCAAGAAAGGTCCTGGCAAAGTGGAAGCCGTCCGTTTGGCTAAGGAAGCGTAGATCAGCGTTACTTGCTTTATGATGAAGTGTGGCTATTTCACGCGGGCGTGGCGAAATGGCAGACGCAGCGGACTTAAGCGCTTGAGTGCCCATCGGGAAACCGACGGAGTAGAACTGCCCAAATTCGGGGAAACCTGCAATGGCAATCCCGAGCCAAGCCCGGAAGCAGTTCCGGGAAGGTGTAGAGACTAGACGGGCAGCACCTAAACCTCATGTGAGGAATGGTGAAGGGATAGTCCAGACCACGAACCCGCCCTTGGCGGGGCGGCGAAAGTCGAAGTGGGATGAAAATCCGCAGGCCGCAAGGCCATGAGGGTTCAATTCCCTCCGCCCGCACCACACTGCAATTTAGGAAGCCAGGATGGAACCATCCTGGCATGTTTTGGGGCCGGAACCGGCCCGCTTCGGCCCGGCACCGGGCCTGGACCGTAAAGCGCCTGCATACGAACGTATGCAGCGCTTCTCCTCTCAAATCATCCGCGCCAGCCACACCGCAAAAGTTCTACGGCATGTTGCTTCACGCTAATGCGTGGCAGCCAACAAGGAAATGCGCGGGACACTGATTTGTTTCTCGCGCTTGCGCGTTTGGGCAATGTCGTAAGACGACTGCATACGCATCAGCGTGTCCATCTTCACTCCAAAAGCCTTCTCGATGCGGAGCGCCATATCCCCAGAGAGGTCAGCCTTGCCGTTGAGCAAACTGGACAATGTAGGCCGCGAAACGCGCAACGCTATCGCCGCCGCCGTGACCGTCAAGCCTGCGGCCTCGACAATCTCCGTCCGAATGAAATCTCCAGGATGGGGCGGATTCTTCATGGGCATAGTCTCTTCTCCTTTGGCCTAGTGGTAGTCCTCTAAATTCACGTCGCAAATCTCGCGTTCGGTTGTGTCGATATGAAAGGTCAACCGCCGATTGGCCGTAACGCTCAGGCTCCATGTGCCCTTGCGGTCGCCCGTCAAGGTATGCGCCTTCCACGAGGGCAGCATACGCAACTCTTCCGGGTCTTCCATGTCGTCCAGAAAGGCGAACATTTTGCGGAGCTTGTCCACTGTGTCGGGCGGAACGCCTTTAGTGGCGTCGTCCGTGTAGAGCCTCTTCAAACCCTTATGGACAAAGTTGCGTATTCTCACCTGAACCACTGTAGCCCGTAGCCTAACACTTGTCAAATGCCGAGGCAGGCGTTTCAAGCCGTTTCCATGTTTTTCGGGGAAGAGTCTCTCCCCTCGCTCCAGCCGTCGCCGCCGTCTTCCGCGACCATCCCAGCGGAGCTTGTGTCCTGTCCCGCAACGCCCGTCCCTAAATACCAAAACAATGCGGAAGTAGACCTAAATTTCTTCTTTTATCAAGTGCCCCCGCTTCATGCGGCTTTATGGCAGAGCCGGTCGGAACCCGTCAAGGCTCTCCGCTGGCGCTGCGATGAACGGGCTTGAGAACGCCCGGCCTTGACCGAACCCGCCTCGCCTCTGCCCGCCGCGGAAGACATGAAGCGGGGGCACTCAACAAAAGAAATTTGGTTGAGAGCCAAAGGCGAAAAGCCCTCCTTCAGACTCCGCCCCACGCGGGCAGCACAGGAGAGCGAAACGTCATGACATACCGCCGTCAGCGGCATCCCCGCAACCATTGCGGTGAATATCGCTCCGGCGATCTACGGCCATGCTCATCTCTGAGCAATGGCCGGACGCCTTTTATCCAGTCCTCAGATACTCCGAGGGAGTGACAATGCGCGTTCCTTTGTACGCGTTGAGAGTCAATAAATCCTTGTCGCCTGCAACCAGTAAATCCGCTTTCGCAAGAGCGGCGCACTCCAGAAACATATCGTCGTTGGGATCACGGCAGACCTTAACCGCGTCTCGAATCTTCACACGGACGCCGCGCGCAAGAATCGCTTGCAGCGCCGCCGTTGCCCGGTGTTGCTCCCAGGAGAACTTTTCCGTCAGGACGCGCACAATCTCCGCGTCAATCTCATCGCAGGTGGCAATCACGTCTTCGCTCATGGCCCTTTCGAGCGCCAGCGTCGGCGTGCCGCGACCTTTCGCAAACTGAAGCGCGGAAATCCAGACGTTTGTGTCGATGACGACGATCACCCGTTAGACCGTACCCTGCGGCTTCTCGGCTTCTCGGCACGCACCTCTTGAATGAGCCGGGGCACATCGGCCTCGGTGTAGCCCTTGGGATTGCGGCCTGCCGCGTACTCGCCCAACTCATCCAGTGTCGTTCGCGCCTGCTGAGCGGAGTACGTGCGGAAGGCTTCCCGGAATAGCTCGCTCATAGTGCGGCTGTCCCGCTGAGCCAGCGCCTCTGCCCTTTGTGCAAGCTCGGGCGGCAGGCTGATCGTGTACACCTTCGATTTCCTTGCGGTAGCAGTAGCCATACCAGAATATTACATTGTAATGGATTCCATTACAACCAATGAGGGCGCTGCCTGCAAATTCCAAAGGTTTCTCGGCTGAATCTGAGCCGCGCCGGAAACGCCGAAGGCGTCGTCATGAAGGTCGGCGGCTGGCGCGCACGCAGCGTCTTCGAGCGATATGCCATCGTGTCGCGGACCGACATTGCCGATGCGCTTGAGAGACTTGAGGCGGGCTAATTGGATATTGGTCCCTGCACCCTTCAAGGCTTTGGCGTCACACGGTCAATAATCCTCAACAATTGGCTTGCGAAAACTATCACTTCGGCAGCATCTTCAGGACGAGTCGGAACATGGCGATGGCTTTGTGGATTCTTGTATAGGCCAATGGCACCGACAAAAAGATTTGCCATAGCCTCCTGTTCAGCAACCGGCAGGTGTGTATCCGTGAGTGAACCCGGTGGACTGGGCTGCCCCTTTTTTGTGTTTGGCCTGAACGCATCACGCATCAAGGCAGTTCCGTAGTCATCGGGACTGAATTTGCCTGCTGTGCGGACGGCGACCTCCACTTCTCGGAACGCCTGAAAAACAGCGGTGTCATATTCGCCGCGTAGGAAAGCCGGATACACTTTATTGGCAATGAATGGATGGAGCTGGCCCTTTGGCAAGAGGTTAGCTTTTCGATAGGCATCGAAATCGTTGCGCGAGGTGATCTGCTTACCTCGACGTGAGATAAAGTAGAATCCCCCTGTCGTGGATGCTCTTTCTACGATTAGCCCATCGCTCCGAAGCCACGCCCAAGCCTCCATGAGCGCGATGTTGACTTCTTCTTGCCGGTCTTCATAGTCTCGGCGCGGCGGTATGTCAAAGAAATTGTGGAGGCAGAGCCCCCCCTGATTCCGAGCCATGCCTTCAATGCTGTTTAGGTGCACCAGCAGCACGCCCGCCAGTTCTTCAACTTCGAGGGAAAGCAAGTCGGCAACATTCTGTACAAGCGATGAGAGCGAGTGAACCATTACATGCAACCTTTCGTTCGATTCCGGGAAGAAGATAACGCACAGCGTCTATGCGGAGGCCAAAATGTAACGCAAAAAGGCGTATCCATTGAATCCCTCTTCAGGTTCATTGAACTCTGCTGCGTAAAATCCCTGTTTCCGTGAGAGAGCACTTTCGAGATCTGATCTCTCGTACATCGCAAGGATATCCTCATCGAGGATGTCAAGAGCGCTCTCGACAGACGCAAAATCTCTGACCCAAAGCGTCGCTCCATTGTTTTCCCTGACAATAGCAAGCGCGCGTCCTTCGATACTGTGAGTGATGTAGAGCCCATCTGAGAACATCGTTTTGTACTCCTTATGCTCCGCATGATTACCCAGGCTGGCTGTAGTTTCAACGTGAATAATCAGCCCCGACTATTCTCCACACGTGGAAAATGCAGCCGAGGATTTCCCACGTCGCCAAGGCGATTACTGGCTTCGCGTCCGCCGCGTCTTCAAGTACGCCTCGACACCTTCTAAGCTGAGACTCACATCGTCCGCCTTCAGGTGCATCTGAATCTGTTTGCTCGTCTTGCCCGCTTCGTGCAAGTTTCTGATTCGTTCGGCCAAAGTGTTATTTCGCTTTCGTCCGGGCGGCGCTTTCGGGACAAGGTATCGGAGCAACTGTTTGGCTTCCCACTCATGCCTCTTGCGGTATGCCTTCCACTTGTCGGGGATCTGTTGTAGGATTCTCTCGAACTCGGAAGTCAGCGTGATAATCTCTCCGCTTTGCAGCATCTCCACAAGTTCGTCTTGATTCAGAGACCCCATACCCTTCTGGAAATACCGCCTTATCCACTCGGGCTTGGAGGCTAGAAACTCCTCAAGCTGCTTTTCTGGGGCATTGGGCACTTGCCACCTCCCTAGTGGCATCCCGGCAGTGAAGAGATCGGCGGGGTAAGCCGGGAAAGCCTGCCCATTCGGGAGCTACCCTAGCCGATTCAAGAGAATGATACCTTGCGGCAAGTGGCAATTATCAGGTAGGCGCAAAGTCACGTTCAATACTGAACGTAACCGGCAGCCCTGAGAACCGTTCACAGTGCTACCATGAGACAGCAAAAACCCCGCTGGCAGGCGGGGCCTTGGTGAATCCGATACACTCACGCGAATCATCGCATGGAGTGTGTCGAAATGCAAGCTACCGTATCGGAACCTAAACAGACTTCAACTCCTCTATCACTCTCCGAAGTCCTGCGGCAATCGTCTCTTGCTCTCGAACGATTCGCCGAGCTACATCGCCAGATGACACATCCTGAAAGCCTACTGCATACGAGACGTGAAAATCGGGAAGCTCATTTCGAGCCTCCAAGGCTTTCAGAATAGAGTTTGCCATCATCGCTTGGTTTTGAGTCATTTCAAGTAGCTTCAATGCCACTTCGCAGAGAAGCCTTACAGCGGGGACGATGCGCTCATTTTCCATTTGCTCCCTCCTTTTTGAAGTAGTCTCGATGTTCGCCAATTTCATCTCGTGCTGTTCAATTTGCGTCTTGTAAGGATGATTAGCCAGACCATAACTGCTATGATTGCGACGTTCGCTACGACCATGCCGGCGAAGTAGCTAGGGTCAGCGGCGGGCCTTACTCCCATCCGAAGCATGGTTGACGGAACGTTGAGTAGGCCCATGATGCCTCCAGCGCAGAGGATTACTTCAAGAAACCCGGCTGCATAAAGAAGCGTCTTTTTCATTCCTGCTTTCCCTTTCCATAGTGCGTGAGCCTGACCAACGGACCGTGAGCATGAAAGGCGATCCCGCAAGAGCTACTTCGGCCCTGCAATGAACCCGGCTCCCACCCATCCGATTGCGCGTACCGCCCCCCACGGAATGAAGAATCCGAGCAATGGGAAAAGGGCAATCACCACATACGACCATGCGCCGGGCGCTGGCGCAGGGTAGAGCGTTTGGCCGTCTTCTGTTTCAATTGATTCAACGCCGTCGCTTTTGTTCCAGTTGATAGTTTTAATGCCATCCTTACGCCGTGCCTTGATCTGTGCCAAAAGCGCGTGCTGCTTTTCGGGGGCAAGCTGCTCGAAGAGTTGGCCGCGCTCCGCTTTCGGCAAAGTCATGAACTCCGCGATGAGGTCGTCAGGGTTAGGCTTCGCTTGCTTCACAGCGTCCGAGTTTGCCAATTGCGCCCACCGCTGGTGATCTGCTCTCTGGCGCATGGTGGACTGCAATTGAAAGTACGAGACGAACCCACCGAGTATCGCCCCTGCCACCCCCAAGAGCAGGGCCAGCCGCCGCGTTCCTTCTCTGAGATTCATCGTTGCCTCAAGATGTGGTTTGTTACTTAGGAACTTGGTATCCCTGATTCTTCGCGTCTTGCAATGCCTCCTGATAGGTGACATCAAATTTATCTGCAACGGCTTGAATCTCTGGCTTCGTAAGCGGATGCTTGGCTTTCTCTTCCTTGGAATACAAGCCCAAAGGATCGTACTGGTCAGCACTCCAAGGGTCCATATCTTGAGTCTTAGGATTGTAGCTCTGAGCTTTGGAACCCCTGACCCACTTTGAACCATTGAACGTGTAAGTGAAGCCAAGATAAGCAGTCGTTGCGCCCGTCAGCGATGCAACTGTCGGACATGTCGCGTCCGAACAGAGCGGCAGACCACCGGGGAGCGTTTTGGTATCAGGCCAAGGGTAAGTCTTGCACAGTTGTCCATTCCGAGTGTCCAGGGCAACAGATGCCGCCGGAAACGGGGTTGACTGAGACGGAAAGACAAACCGCTGTGCGCCGCCCGTGGACTGAGCCGAATGTTCCTCTTGCTTCGGTTTGGCGGTCGCATCGGAGGGTTGCTTCACGTTGCATCCCACCGCCCCCGTCAGCAGCACCAAGGCCGCGCACGGGCCAAGGAATCGTGCTCTCATGCTCTTTCCCCCTTCATGCCGTTGTGTTCCTTCTTTGAGATTCACAGTAGCGTCTCCGTTTCAATCTGCTCGCAGCTAGTGTCGCTTTTGGGCTTCGCACTCTTCGTACTGAGCTTCCTGACTCTCGTACTCCTCACAGCCCTCGATAAATGACTGGGAATTACCTCCACAAGTCCCTGAGCCGCTGCTCTGTGCCCATTCATATCCGGCGTAGTGCCCTGTACCTTCGTCATACGGATTCTCTGGTTCGGTGCAATCAGAGGTAGAAGCGGCATTCCCGTTGCTATCGGACGAATTGGAGGGCGCAGAGGATCTACAGCCAACAGTGAGTAGCAATCCGGCGAGCGACAACGGCAAGATGAGGCGTCTCATATTCTCTTTCGTGTGCCTCATTTCCTTGGTTATTGCAGGACGAATGGGTTAGGGCCAGTAAAGACAGAGGTGCAAGGGCGCGCCTACGGCAATCACTAGCAACCGTAGTCGTCGCACTAGAAAACTCTCTGCGAACTATCGCGTCTCAGTACACGATGACCAGGCCTTATGATCTGCCCGTTTCCCATCGGTTGTATATGCAACGTGAGAGAACTCGCAGGAAGCAGTGTTCCCCGTCCCTTCCTGGCCACCCGTCCAATCCATCCGCGCGCCGTCAATCGGACAAATCATATGTTCTCTCCTATATTGCTGCTGAGCATACAAGAGCGTCGCAATTCCGAGAAAAACCAAGGCGATAAGAACTATCTGCTTCATCTGCAATTTCATCCGTTTCCCTTTCGTTGGTGTACTTTCGCTGATGTTTGCGGCGGGTGCCCGCCCATACCCTTCGATTGAAGAACTGCCGTCCTATCCCAAAGAGTGGATGCACTACGGCTGATAGCTCCAGAGATCGTTGAAGAAGCCGACGCTCCCGCTGCCGCCGAAGAGCCAGAAATTGCCGTTTTTGTCCGTCCAACTGACTGCGCTGTCTCGCGCTCCGGGTACGTTGCTCGCAGCCGGGGAACCCATCGTGCCATAGACCCCCGGTTGGTTCGCTGTGTTACTCCCGCCTCCCCATGTCCATTGCTTGGTTGAGGTGTTGAACTCCCAAAGATCGCTAAGATCGCCATACGTGCCCGTGGAATCGAGTCCCACACCGCCATAGAGCCAAAGATTCCCGCTACTGTCCGTCCAACTGACTGCGCCGGATCGCGCCCCCGGCGCATTGCTCGCCGAAGCCACACCTTTTGCGCCATAGTTGCCCGGTTGGTTCGCCGCGCTGCTCTCGCCTACCCAGGACCACTCGTTGGTCGATGGGTTGAATTCCCACAGGTCGTTAAGAGCGGGTACGCGCCCCGAGCCACTGAACACACCTTCCAAGCCACCGAACAGCCAAAGATTCCCGTTGCTGTCTGTCCAACTAACTGCCCCCTCCCGTGAGCCCGGAACATTGCCGGCCGAGGCGACGCCCAGCGTGCCATAAACGCCGGGTTGGTCCGTCGCACTGCTCCCACTCACCCACGTCCATTGCTTGGTTGCCGGATTGAACTTCCAAAGATCGTTAAGAAATCCCCCCTGTGTGATAAGTACTGAAGCGCCTTCCGAGCCACCAAAGAGCCAGAAATTCCCGCTGCTGTCGGTCCAAGCAATTGCTCCGCCTCGTGGTCCAGGAATGTTGCTCGCCGAAGCGACGCCCTGTGTGCCGTAGACGCCCGGAACGCCCGGATCAGGGTACCCGCCTTCCCATGTCCATTGCTTGGTTGCCGGGCTGAACTCCCAGAGGTCATTAAGATCGCCGCCATTTGCTGGCAATCCACCGAACAACCAAAGATTCCCGCTGCTGTCGGTCCAACTGACTGCGCTGTCTCGCGCCCCAGGCGTGTTGGTTGCCGAAGCAATGCCCTCCGTGCCATAGGCGGCCGAACCGAACATCGAGCTGAACGGTACACCACTTCCGTTCATCCAAGTCCACTGCTTGATCGTGGTGTCGAACTCCCAAAGATCGTCAAGGCCACCTTCCCCAGTGTTCGGTGCGCCATATCCGTAGCCGCCATAGAGCCAGAAATTGCCGCTGCTGTCGGTCCAAGCAACGGCGTCGGATCGTGACCCAGGCGCATTACTCGCCGAAGCCACACCTTTTGTGCCATAGACCCCCGGCTGGTTCGCCGTACTGCTCCCGCTCACCCACGTCCATTCCTTGGCTGTGCTGGGTGGCGGGTTTGTTCCGCCTCCACCGCCTGTTCCGCTGCTCGCGCTGCTGCCGCCTCCCCCACAACCCGACGTGAGCAAGAAAGCGCAAGCCATGAACGTAAAAGGAAGAATTGCGCACCAGCTAAAGACAGAACCTTCCCGTGAGGTCATAAGGCATCCTCTCAATGTAAGCCATAGCTTACGTGTAAGCCTAAGCATACAGCCATGCTGGAGGCATGGCCAAAGATATTTGCGTGCGGATCGGAAGGCGCATTCGCGTCCTGCGAACGGAACGCGAGTGGACTCAGGCCATGCTCGCGGATCATGCCGAGTTGACGCGGGAGCACCTTTCAGAACTGGAAAACGGTCACAAGGAAGTCGGCGTTAGGGCGCTGGAGAAAATCGCACAGGCGCTAGGGATGAGTCTGCACCAGTTCTTTGAGGGTTTCTGACGTGCCAACCCCAAATTGATTCGTTGGCTATAAATACTACACTCAGAGCCAACCGCTCGTCTGCCACTTTCGGGTGAATTGGCGTTCATGAGGTCCGCGTTCAAATTAGAGACCGGCGGCCCAGGACTAGCTGAAAGACCAGTCGGCCAGGCTGTTTGCGCGAGTCTAGGCAAGGGTCCGCCTGAGGTGAAACGTATGCGCGGATACCCTCTCGAAGAGGTTACGACAATTTAGCGGTCACGAACTCTACTTGATCCTTTACAAGCTCCAGACCTTCAGGTGGGTAGAACACCAAGCGGTGGCTGAGCATCGTTGTGTCGATTGTTCTTCCACGCCAAGCCACAGACGTAATGCCCTTTGCAGTCAAGTCTTTGGGCCACTCTCTAAGAGTGCCGCCCTCTTTGTGCGATATAACGTTTCTCAGAATACGCGCGAACTGAAACCACGGCTCAGCCCTGTATGCAGGAAATTGGTGGGTTTCTTCGCAGTACCACAAAATAAGCTCGTGAGATTCGCGCAAAAGTGCTCTGAGGAGACTGTTTTCGTAATTCCTCTTGAAGCCGTCACGAGGGCTGTAATCGGCGTCAAAAGCTTGACGTGTTAGCGGCCCAAGGTGAACCTGTACCTCTCCATCGTGGCTTGCGAATACGGCAGTTTTGCTGGAAGCATCCTTCCATATTTCGGTAGGCATAAGCTTCGGACACACAAACCCGTAAAGAAAATTGTTCAGAATATTGTTGAGACCATTCAGCAATTCGTCCTTTGTCAAAGGGTTGTTCCGGGGGGGAAGCGTATTGACGATTGTTCGGCGCGGCATAGTCTTATGTCCGATTGTAGCCAGTCTCCTCGTAGGCGTCTCGGAAAGGGTAAGTTTTGGCCCACGACCGCATCAGGGCCGGAGTTCCGTGTCAGAACGAGCGTCCCAAGACCGGCGCTGCCTACGGCATCGGTTGGAGGCGTGACACGTCACCCCGGAACGGGTGCTGCAAGGTTGCCGCAGGTTCCTGGGGCGGGAACGTGTTGAAAATGGGCGGCTAAGAGGACAAATTTGTGAAAACGGGTTACTCTGATAGCAACTTGGCGTTGCTGAAGGGGTAACTTGATGACTCCCCTCCCCTTAGCAAGAAAACGGCTCCGTACGGCCCGCTGCCCGGCACGTTGCGGCACGCGGGTAGCGTGTGGCCTGAATCCCGGTTCCAGTCCCCAAGACAATCGAAACGGCGGTGAGCGATGAAAGCGCCGCTGAGGACCAAGTCCATCGGCACGAAGGTGAGTGAGGAGGAGTTTGCGGCGCTGGAGGCAACGGCGCGGGCGGCGGACATGACGCTCTCGGAATGGGTGCGGACGGTGTTGCTGGCCGCGCCCGGTGTAGAACTGCCCGACGACGAGGCGGCGCTTGCGGGCCGGGTGACGCTGGCCGAGGTGCTGGCGTTGCGGACGCTGTTCCTGAATCTCCAGTTCCGGCAGGCGCAGGGTCCGATGACGGAGGCCGAGATGCGGAGTCTGATCGAGCGGGCCGACGCGGTGAAGGGAGACCGGGCGCGGGAGCGGCTGGAGGCGGCGCGAAAGGCGGTCGGCAAAACGGGCGAGAAAGAGGCTGGAGAACCACAGACACAGGAGGGCTGAGCATGGCGGAATGGGGACGGAAGCAGTACGCGAAACCGTGGCCGAGCCGGGCGCACGTCTGGACGTGGGGAGCGTTTTTCCTTAGCTGCCTGTTCTTCTTCGGGGTGTTCTGTCTGGACTACTGGCACGGCTGGACGGCAGCGGAACGGCTGTACCTGTTCGACTACCTGAAGAGCGAAGCGCGGCAGAAGCTCCCGGCAGCGAAGGCGCGCTACACACTGCTGGAGGGCGTGACGGCCAAGGGTGATCCGGTACTTGTGACCGGCGACGAGATCGAGGCGGTGAAGGGCGCGGACGGGAAGCTGGCGTATCGGCTGACGGACGAGGGAATCAAGGACGGACTGACGCGGTTGCAGTGGACGGCGGGGGTGTTCAACGACCGTGGGCTGCATGAACTGATGGGCAGCTACGTCTTCGAGAACCAAACGCTGTGGGACTTTATGAAGCGGTCCACGTACTGGTCTCTGGCGTTCTTCGCGCTGGCGCTGTTCGTGACGGTGCCGAAGGACCGGGCGCGGCGGATGGTGTGGAAGCATGGCCGCAGGTTGCGCGGCCCGGAACTGGTCACGACCTCGGAGTTCAATACCAAGCTGGGCCGATCGAAAGGGCTGATGAGCTACCTGCCGGACGGGGTGATGTTCATCAACGAAGAGCGGACGTGGACCGACAAACTTTTCAGCAAAAATGCCAGCCGGTGGGCGCGCATCCCGCGCGAGCGGGAGGCGATGCACTTCCTGATCGTGGGCGACTCGGGCACCGGCAAATCGGCGGCGATCCGGCAGATGCTCGCGCAGATATGGGAGCGCGGCGAGGCCGCAATCGTGTATGACCCGGCGATGGAATACCTGCCGCAGTTCTACAGAGAATCGCGGGGTGACGTGATCCTGAATCCGATGGACGCGCGGTGTCCCTTCTGGAGTCCGGGCGATGAGGTTCCGCACGAGGCAGAGGCCCTTACCTTAGCCGCGTCGTTGTTCCCGGACCAGGGCCGCGAGAACCGCTTTTTCGTGGAGGCTCCACGCAAAATCTTCGCTCATCTCCTCAATCTCAAACCCACGCCGGAGCAGCTTACCTACTGGATGTCGAACGCGGAGGAGATCGACAAGCGGGTGGAAGGAACCGAGCTTCAAGCGATGATTGACCGCCACGCAGCCAACCAGCGGAGCGGTGTTTTAGGCTCGCTGAACATGGTCGCGGATGCGTTCAAGCTGCTGCCCAGGGAGGCGGAGACGAAGCGCCGCTGGAGCACAGTTCAATGGGCCGCAGAACGCAAGGGCTGGGTGTTCCTCACGTCGAAGCCAACCATGCGCGAGAGGATGCGCCCGCTAATGAGCCTGTGGCTTGATCTGCTCGTGTTGCGGCTGATGAACGACGGCGAGATGGCTGGCCGTAAGACATGGTTCGTGCTGGACGAGTTGGCGAGCCTGCAACGGTTGCCGCAGTTGATGACGGCGGTGACGGAGAACCGGAAATCGAATAACCCGATGGTCCTTGGTTTCCAGGGCAAAGCGCAGGTAGAGGCGCTGTACGGCCATGTGGCCGAGGCGATGTTGAGCCAACCGGCAACGAAGATTTTCCTCAAAACCAGCGAGCCGTATGCGTCGGAGTGGATCTCGAAGGCGATAGGCGAAGTCGAGATCGAGCGGTTCCGCGAGTCGCGCACGGTGGGCCGGTTCCCCAGGAACTCGGAGAGCGAGCAGCGGGAGATCACGCGCGAGCCGCTTGTGATGGCTTCTGAAGTCGGAGGTCTCGATCCGCTACATGGGTACATGAAGCACGGCAATCTTGTTCTGCGGATGCGGTTCCCGTACATAGAGCTTCAATCGAATGCGGAGAAGTTCATTGAGCGGAAGATGACACCGGCAACGCCAGCGAGAGCGCCGCAGCCGGTGGCGGTGCAAAGCGGAGCAGGCAACGGCGAAAACGGGCAGCCAGCGGCGCAACGCAAGCCGCCGAAGGCTGTCCAAAAGAAGCAGGAGCAAGAGCAACAGCCCGCAGCGGTGAATGAACAACATCCGTTCTTCGAGTGAAGCCATGATTACTCTGTCGAAACCGATCAGCGCGGGCCAGGCGCGGGCGTATCACAAAGAGGAGTTCGCCAACGCGCGGGAGAACTACTACACCGAAGGCGACAGTGTGCGCGGCGAGTGGCAAGGCAAGCTGGCCGAGCGTTGCGGTCTGCGCGGTGAAGTGGGAGAGCAGCAGTTCGCGCGGCTCTCCGAAGGCCAGCACCCGGAGACGGGCGAGCAGTTGGTCCGGCATCAGACAGCGCGCGAGTACACCAATGATCGCGGCGAGACGGTGCGTTCGATGGAACATCGGGCCGGATGGGATGCGACGTTCAGCGCACCGAAATCTGTATCGCTGACGGCCCTGGTGGGCGGTGATGACCGCGTGCGCGAGGCGCACAAAGAGAGTGTGCGTGTGGCGCTCGATGCGATGGAGAAATACGTGCAGGCCCGGATGGGCGGGAATGTTCCGGCACAGACGACCGGCGAATGGATTGTCGCCAAGTTCGAGCATGACAGCAGCAGGCCCGTCGATGGCTATGCTGCGCCGCAACTCCACACACACGCGGTCGTGTTCAACATGACCGAGACCGCCGATGGAAACATCCGGGCGTTGCAGCCACGGGAGCTGTACAAAACCCAGCAGTACGCGACGGCGGTCTATCGTTCAGAGCTGGCGGCGCACTTGCAGAAGCTCGGTTACGAGATCGAGCGCGGCGAGCATGGGCAGCCGGAGATCAAAGGTTACACGCGAGAGTATCTGGAGGCGTCGAGTCCGCGACGAGAGAAGATCAAAGAACACATGGAGGCTGCGGGCGTGAGCGGTGCTGGCGCTGCGCAGATTGCAGCGCATCAGACCCGCGAAGGCAAGCAGCATCTCTCGCGGGACGAGGTCCGGGATGCACATCAAAAGATGGCCGCTGAGTATGGCCATCAGCCGCAGCGTGTGCTTACTGAAGCTGCGCAGCGTGACGGCGTGGAACTGAAGCCGGAGCCGTCGCAGCGTGCAGCGCATCAAGGTATGAGTTATGCGCGTGAGCGCGGTATGGAGCGCGAGGCCGTTGTGGATGAGCGCTCGCTGATGCGCGATGCTTTGAAGCATACGATGGGCGAAGCACGTCTGCCGGAGATACGTGCAGAGTTCGAGCGTCGCGCCACGGACGGTAATCTTGTCGAGGTGGAACGACGGGACGGACTTGCTGGTCGCGCGTACACGACACACGAGATGCAGGGCTACGAGCGCGAGCTAATCGAACGTATGAAGCAGGGCCAGGGCACGCGCGATGTGTTGGCCGATGGCAGCGTGCGCGAGCAGACGATGCGGGAGCACTCGCATCTGAGCGTGAGCCAGCAGCACGCGGTTGAAACCGTGCTGGTGAGCCGCGACCAGATGATGGCTCTTGAGGGAGTAGCTGGCGCGGGGAAGACAACTTCCTTGGCCGCTGTCCGTGAAGCTGCGGAACGTGCGGGCTATCACGTCGAAGGTTTGGCACCGACATCACGAGCCGCGCAGAAACTCGCTGAGGCCGGTATCGAGACGCAGACCTTGCAGCGCCATCTGGCACGCGGTGAGCGGGCCGACGATGGCGGGAAGCGGCTCTACGTGGTTGATGAATCGAGCATGGCGAGCACGCAGCAGATGCACACGTTCGTCGAGCGGCTAAAGGACACTGACCGGGTGCTGTTCGTCGGTGACACGAGGCAGCATGAGGCGGTCGAAGCTGGCCGACCGTATGCGCAGTTACAGGAAGCCGGGCTGCGCACGGCACACTTGGATGAGATCATCCGGCAGAAAGACCCGACGTTGAGAGAAGCCGTCGAGCAACTTGCGCGGGGCGAGGTCCGCGCAGCCATCGGTAGCCTCAACAGCCAGGGCCGCGTGCTGGAGATCAAAGACCGCGAGGAGCGCATCGGTGAAATAGCCCGCGAGTACGTGCGCTCGCCGGAGCGGACGTTGGTGGTGTCGCCGGATAATGAGTCCCGCCGCGAGGTCAATCAGCACATTCATCGTGTGATGCAGGAAGAGGGGAAGGTCAGCGGGGAAGAGCATCGTGTGCATGTGTTATATGCGCGGCAGGATGTGGCGGGCGCGGACCGGCAGCACGCACAGAACTATGAGAAGGGCGACGTTCTCCGTTACTCGAAAGGGAGCAAGCCACTCGGAATCCGGGCCGGGGAGTATGCCCGCGTCACAGCCACGGATCGAGAGACAAACACGGTTACGGTCAAGCGGTACGGTGGCGAAGAGCTGAGTTACGATCCCCGGCGCTTGCAGGGCGTGACAGTTTATCGGGACCACGAACGCAAATTTGCTCAGGGTGATCGTGTGCAGATGACCGCGCCATATCACGAACAGAAACTTGCAAACCGTGAGCTAGGCACAGTGGAACAGATCGACAGGAATGGGAATCTCAAGCTGAAGATGGACTCAGGCCGCGAGGTCGAGTTCAACGCGCGGCAGCATCCCCATCTGGATTACGGCTATGCCGTGACGAGTCACAGCAGCCAGGGCCAAACCGCCGACCGCGTGTTGATCCATGTTGACTCTGAGCAGGCGCACGGTGAGCTGCTGAATAGCCGCATGGCTTATGTCTCCGTCTCGCGTGCTCAATTCGACGTGAAGATGTACACGAACGATGCGAAGACGTTGGGACAAGAGCTGAGCCGGGATGTGACCAAGGCGACGGCACTTCAGCAACAGCCAGTCATGCAGGACAAGGATGTGAGTCAGAGCATCAAGCCGCAATCGGTTGGCGTGGAAATATCGCGGGGCTTGAGCATTGGCTAAACACTTTTTTCGCCGACAGCAACTTTAGCGTTCCCTCATTCACAAACTGAACACAGACCTCGCTGCGGACTTGCCCGACAACCCAAAGACTAGCCCTTTTATCTGTAAAGCAGATGCGACGACTCGCAACAGGAGAGATGTGCAACTCACCGAAAAAAACTGGCTAAATTTACACAAAAGCTTACACAGTCAATTAGTATTTTTGTATAAATCCTTTATTTTCATGGCGGAACTGGCAGACGCAGCGGACTTAAAATCCGCAGACCGCAAGGTCATAGGGGTTCAAGTCCCCTTCCGGGCACCAATAAAATCAATGATTTACAAAATTACTCTTCCTTAAAATCCCTGTAATTGTGCCCAAACTGTGCCCAAAGTCAAAAACTTTATACTCGTCGCAGTTCAGTCTTTGAGGGAGCTTCCAACTAGCCACTGTACCTGGGGTTCCAGGCCGATTCTACAAGTGCTCCGGTTTTTGGGGCAGACGAGGATGATGTGTACACAGATCGGCGGGCGGACCCTTCCGTGGCAAATCTGCTCCATTACGAGTGAAACAACGATTATGCCGAAAATGAGGCTTTCTTGTGATAAGTTGTTATCGTAACTGTATTTAAATGTTGAACATAAAGAGAATTTCCTCCTGTAATCAAAAATTGGGAAGCGCCCCAAATCTGTATTTCTAGGATGATATCTAGCAGAGAATTTACCAGAATATTGAGGAGATTTTGTATAATCAGTACCACGCAGAAAGGGTTGATCCACGTTTGCGAGGCGGGATAAGCGGAACCAACCTCATTTTTACCGTAAAACGCAAGATAATCTTCTGTAGCTAGGTGCATCAATGAGCCAATGGAAAGCATTAGTCGGTCGCGTTTCTCTTTTCCCGGCATCACCAACATCTTTTACTTCACTCTCTGCTCTTAGTCTGTACCGCAGCATCTGGAACGGAGATCCTGACAATTTTCAGAAACAGGCTAATCCTCTCGCGCCAACCATCGCTCAAGGTCGACGTGGCGAAATGGCGGTTACCTTTTCAACCCATCCGACACGAATTGACCTAAACTTGTCACCAGCACCCCCCGCTCCAAGTCAGATGGCACAGATGTTGCTTCGCTTGATTGAAGACACGAGCAAGCTTCATACTGGCCTTATAGAAATTATTGATGCGATAGGTCGAGGCACCATTGATGGTAGCGTTGCGCGAGTCGCGCTCAACCTTCAATTTCTCGTTCCACAACAGGACTTTGTTGAAGCCAACAAGATTTTGGCTGCGGTTATGCCTGATCGATATGGCATCAAGATCGCTGACGAACGAGACTTGATTTTTCAAATTAACCAGCCCTATGCAAGTCGTAAAATCAGTGGCATTAGAATGAACGCCGTGACGAAATGGAGTGTGGATCAACTTCAGATTCTCACATTTTCAGTTCAAGCCGGAGGGACAGGAGTTCCCTCACTCGCAAACGCTGCTTCAATGATGCCGCAAACCAAGATATTTACTGCGGCTAGCGTAAATTTCGATATCAACAGTAATATTTCACCAGATAATTCGCCCCTTTCTTGCGAAGATCAATCATCATTGCTAAGGGAAGCTTTGGCCACAGTAGCGCAGAAACAGCAAGAGATAAATCTTAATGTCGAGGGATTTTAACATGTATAACTATCCCACGACTGTCTATAATCAGACACTCATAGCACTTGATGCTGGTTCTGGAGCACCAAACATCACATCACAGCAGGGGAAAGAAATAGACGAGTGGCCTATAACTGAAAGCTTGGTAATAGGAACAACATTCTTAGGTGAGCCATTCATATGGCAGGTAGAATTAGCCCAAGATTATGATGAACTAGGGCAAGCGCTAAGTGAAATGGCCGATTTGGATGAAGAAGATGAATGGAAGGTTAACTCTTCTGTTTATAATGCAGCTCGTTATGTTGCAGCGGCGCTAATGGATGGCTCTTTTCCTGCGCCTCGCGTCTTCAATCACGGTCCTAAATCCGTCGTCTTCAACTGGGAGTATGAGGGGGAAAATCACTATCTTACTATCAGCGAAAATCAGATTTCTACGCTAAGGTCTTCGCCAGAGTGCATTATCCGGCGCAGGGAGTTTTCGGTAAATCAATTGGCGCTTCAGCCTCTTTCGCTCTCCATTAGGGCCGCCTATTCGGAAGATCCTGTTGCCATGAAGCAGCTGCATCCGGGGACCGTCTCCGATTCACAAGAATTGCTATCCTGAGGCAGATATGCGATCTGGGAAAATTCCAAACAGTGATAGCTTATTTCGTTCCACTATCTTTCCGTTGGTGTTCGGAAGCAATAAGGCTTTTAAGTGTGACAAGTTTCTGAGACTCGAGGACGAGGCAGATGGGACTATTTCTGCTTCTTTGGCATGGGAAAGATACGTGCCTACTACAGCACATGTTCACGGCTACGGAAGCCGTCTTGCTGCTGCTATGAATGAAAATCTTCCACAAAAGCATAAAGCCAATAAACGCCGGATTTATTGCGGTGCTTACCAGTTGACAGGGAAAATGATTCGCGCCTTGGCTGACACCGAAGGATTAAGCGAAGTTGTTTCGGCCGATGTTATCCATATAGTTGAGAAAGGGGAAATTGCGCATACCAATCTGAGAATTGTCCTTCGTCCTGATAGCCAATCTAGTGCTGAGGGAATAAAAACGGTGATTGTGGATAGGCTCTGGAGCGCATGTCATGGACCGTTGCGACACAAATGTGATTGCGATAAGGACATTGCCGAACACCCAAGTTCATTCCTAATTGTCCCTCCGGCAGGGGAATATTGCGACACGAGGTCTTTTCTTCTTCGCATTTGGAGTATCGCCAGATTTCACTTATCTAGCTGGCTATGGCGAAACAACATGTCAAATACTGCGATATTTGTAATTAATGTTATATAGATCTGGCATTTGCGATATTGCTGGTGCAATGGCGGCTAAAGAGAAATCTCGACAGACCGTTGAATTTCGCTTCGAAGCAGACTCTCTGTAAGTGCTGGAAAGCTTTCTGAATGATGACAAACGAGTGTTCGGATTTTTCTTTTGTAGCTTCTGCGCTATGCGTATCACTAGCATTTTCAGATAAGCATTGCAATACGCTCCATAAGGGAACTATATACATGACTTCATGCGCTATTTTGACGAAGAGGCAACGGCTACGCAATGAACTGATTCCCTGTGTGTCGTATCGATTCAGCGACTATTTCAGCACCGGGGACAAGTTGAATTT
>Ga0224530_1000727_pt1 | contig 19978 bp, 30 predicted proteins | sample CBST75metaG_FD_179873 | JGI IMG/M metagenome (GOLD analysis project Ga0224530, IMG submission 179873) | Peat soil microbial communities from Stordalen Mire, Sweden - C.B.S.T75 | ecosystem: Environmental > Terrestrial > Soil > Wetlands > Peat | place: Sweden: Norrbotten County, Stordalen Mire...
CTGATTTACGCCCTGAGCCGCATGTGATTTTACGAACTCTTCGATTCAACAAGCCGCCTCCGGGCGGCTTTTCTATTGCACGAGAGGATTCTAATGACTGTCTCCGCAAAAGTCGCCTCCGCTTACATTGACCTGGTCGCCCGCACAGAGGCCTTCGAAAAGGCGCTCGGTGAGGCTTCCTCTCAGACACGCAAGTTCAAGTCCATCGTCCAGACGGAGATGAGGGAAGCCAAGGGCTCCATGGCGCTGCTTGGAGAGGAGATCGGGGTCCACATCCCGCGCCACCTGCAGACGTTCATGGCCAAGCTGCCTGGCGTGGCCACAGCCATGTCCGCCGCTTTCAATGCCGTCGCCGTCTTCGCTCTCGTCGACATCGTCGTCAAGGCTGGCGAGAAGATTTACGAGTTCGCGCAGAAGAACGAAGAGGCCGCCAAGAAGAATGCCGAAGCCTGGGATGCGGTTAACAAGCCGCTCGCCTTGTCGAATGACGAGCTGCGCGTTACTAATGACCGCTTGGCCGATTCCATCGCCAAGCTTGAAGGTAAGCCTACCAATGGCCTCAAGACCGCCATCGACGAGGCTATCGTCTCTGCCGACAAGCTCGGCGCGAAACTCGACGCGGATCTGAAAAAGCTTGCAGGCGTTCTCAAAGAGGTCGCGCCGTCCGTGTTCGGTGGCCAGTTATTCGAAGGGCAGGCGTCAACGCAGGACATTCAGAACAAGTACGCCGATCTCCAATCGCGCATTCTCGATACCACGCAAACCGGTAATGTCGCGATCCGCGCCGCCCGTGAGACCAACAACCCGCAAACGCTCAAGGCCGCGCAGGACGATCTCAATAAGAAACTCTCCGACCTGTATACCGAGGGCGCCAACTTCGCGAAGACCGTCATTGACACCGCGCGCCTCGCCCAGGCTGCGCGGAAGAACCCGAACGCGTATCCCGTGTCCTACAGCACCGGTTACAACTCGCAAGATATGGGGCCCCGCGTCGCGGCCGGCTCAGGATTGCTCGACTTCTTCAACTCCCAGAAGGATGCGCTCGATCTCAGCACTCAGGACACCTCGCTGAACACCAAAAAGGGGGCCCTCGAACAACAGAAGACACGAGCGGAAGAAGAAAAGAAGGCCGACGAAGCGCGCATGAAGCAGTTTGAGGCGGACTTCGAGGATGAGCGCCGGCAGCGAATCTATTGGGGCCAGAGCATGGGCGTGGCTGAGGAGCGGGCGTTTTGGGAAAGCAGGCTGCAGCAATTTAAGCCCGGCAGTGAGCAGTACACCGCCGCAATGAAGAAGGCAGATGATGCGGGCTTGAAACTATCTGAGCAATTGCGCGCAGCCCGTCAAAGCACGATCGGTGTCGCTCCTGAATTCAATAAATCAGGAGTCGGCGGCACGCGCGGCGAAGAAGCCCTCAATGCTATGATCACCCGCAACACTGAAGCGCAGGCGCATCTCAACGCGGCATGGACCGAGGCGCACGATAAGGTGCTGCTGCTGACCGGGGCGATCACGCCCCATCAGGCCGCGCTCGATGCCGCCGCGGCGCACGCCACGGAATACATCGTCCAACTCGACGCGCTGCACAAGCAGCTCGATGCGCTCAAGGAGAATGACGCCCTGGCGGATATCCTCGGGCCCGACAAAGAGAATCAGGCCAAGGAACAGCGCGTCCAGAACCAGATCGATGAGCTGGCCGGTAAAGGGAAAATTCAGTCGTTTATCGACGCGCAACAAACGCTTGATACCACATGGCACGGGATGGTCGGCAACGTCTTCGACGAGCTCATTAAGAAGTCGGAGGACACGTCGAAGCAGATCGAGCAGATCGCCACGCACATGGTCGATGAGATCAACGGCGAACTCGCCAAGGGCATGACCGGCCACAAGATGGATTTCAGCAAGATCTTCGAGAATGCGTCGCAGAGCCTGGCGAAGACGGGTCTCGAAAAAGCAGAGGGGCTTGGCCTGAAAGCGCTCGGCCTCGGCAATGGTCATGGCAAAGCCGACGGCTACCACATGTGGATCGATAACCTGCCCGGCGGATCTTCTTCGAGCGGCGTGGCTGGCGCTGCGAGCAAGGGCCTGGTCGGCGTGCTCAACGATTCCAACTGGTTTGGCTCCCTCTTCGGCGGCCGTCTCTTCGGCGCCGGTGGCATCTTCGGCGGTGGCCACGCCCTGGGTGGTGACGTGGCCGCGGGCGTGCCGATCGACGTCGGCGAGATGGGCCGCGAGCGCTTTGTACCCTCCGTTCCCGGCCGTATCGTTCCTCACAGCCAGCTCGGCGGCGGCAACGTCTGGCATATCGACGCCCGTGGCACGGACCCGGCCCTCACACAAGCCAACGTTGCACGCGCCCTGCAAGCAACTCGCGTGCAAGCAGTTCACGACGCATCGCGAGCCATGATGGAACATGGCCGCCGCGTCCCTAACTAGAAGGAGTGAAGATGCTTTTCAAAACAGAAACCGTTCGTGTTACTGGCCATAAGCTGAATGATCTGGATCCAGAGGTTCACGAGGTGACTCTACAAATCGAGCGCGACCCGGTGACGCTTGATCAGGCAGGATATCTGGAGGACATGCCGTTAGGACTCATCACGTTGTTTGTCGAAGATCGCAGAATGATCGAAGCGCTTCAGCTGGGCAATGGGTTTCGCTTCGATCTGACGCCAATTACCGAGTAACCTCCGGAGCCAATCTGGGCACTGCTGAAGGAGAAGCTTTCTCGCGACGCCGCCCTCAGAGCGATAGTTTGGAACGTGCATCGACCGTTGGGATTCCTTCTCTCTCGGCCAGCTTTACGATGGCGTAGCGAATCACGTCGTTGCGATGCAGTCCTGTTTTGGTGCAGAGCTGCGCCAGTAATCGTAGGGTAGTGGGTTTGAAACGAACCTGGGCTGTTTTGCGGGGAGCGCTTTGCAGCATGTGTAGCCTCCGTGCGCCTTGGCCGCGCGGTTCCCTTTTGGGGGTCCCGCGGGCCGGGCGTTCATTTTGGATTATCTGATCCGGCGAAGCTGTTGAGGAAGGGCCTGTATCGTGGGTTTTGGGGCTGTTCACTGGGTGAGGCTGGAGTCGTTGATAAGCCACGAAGGGGTCTCCTTTGGGGTTAGTTTGTACTTCACTTAAATACCGTATAGAGATCGTAGTGATATTACACAGATATACAAAAGAAAGCCAATCGTCTTGCATTTGTCAGAATAGGGTGTTACATTCTTTCTACGGACGTTGAAAGAATGTAACGGCGAGGCAAATTCCATGGCGGACGGCAAGTTTGTAAGCTACATTCGAGTTTCGACGGCAAGGCAGGGAACCAGCGGCCTCGGCTTAGAGGCACAGCGGGCAGCCGTCGCCGGATACCTCAACGGAGGCGGATGGACGCTCGTACGGGAAATAGTCGAAATTGAGAGTGGTAAGCGGAACGACCGCCCAGCACTGGCTGAGGCCCTCCACCTCTGTCGCAAACATAAAGCCACGCTTGTCATCGCGAAGCTGGACCGCCTCGCCCGCAAAGTTCACTTTATATCCGGACTCATGGAGTCTAACGTCGAGTTCGTTGCTGCAGATCGGCCGGGCGCAGACCGCTTTGAACTCCACCTATTCGCAGCTTTTGCGGAGAAGGAAGGAATGGATATTTCCATTCGCACCAAGGCTGCCCTGGCTGCTGCAAAGGCCCGCGGCCAGCAGCTCGGCGGCCGGCGCGTGTCTGCGGAGCAGTTCGCGGAGATCGGCGCCGCCGCGCGTCAGGTGCTGGTAGAGCGGGCACAAAAGGCTCGCGCTGAGATCTTGCCAGTGATCGCGAAGCTGCAGGCCTCCGGGGCAGTGAGCCTGCGTCAGATTGCTGCAGGCCTCAATGCTGACGAGATCCCAACGCCTCGCGGACGGGGCGAATGGTCGGCCGTCCAGGTGCAGCGGGTCCTGAAGGCTGCCAGTGTCCGCAAGCTGCCGTTTGGTGTGGCGGCGATCGCTGAACAAGCTGTTGCATAGGATTTGGACTATCCCGATACGTGTGCCAGCCTACACTTGAATCGAACCTCTGCGCCAATCATGGACGAGATTAAAGCTTACCGAGCGGACACCGCCGAACAGTTCTGGGACATGCTATCGCCCCAGAAGTACCTCTTCGGCCCGCAAAATCAGCCGATCTTCCGGGGGCAAGGCGATGCGACCTGGAAGCTGCTACCGTCTATTCTTCGCGGCCAAATTCATCCCGTGTATTCCGCCGTGGTGTTTCGAAATGATCCGCTGGCTTCCGAAAGTCGCATCTTTGCCGAAATCGCCAGCCTGGATACGTTCGTTCAGTATTGTGATTCCACTGGGCTGCGGACGCCATTCGACTCCACAGAGTTCAGGGAAAGGTATTTGCTGCAGGGTGATCGTCGCTTCCTCGACACCTTCATTCTCGGCCTGAAGGCGTGGCCATCGGTCGACTACTACGACCTGATGGCGCTGGCTCAGCACCATGGCCTTCCCACGAGGCTGTTGGACTGGAGCAGACGCTCTTACGTGGCAGCCTATTTTGCAGCTTCAGACGCGCTATCCATGGACGATGCCGGCGAGCTGGCCGTTTGGGCTCTTGATCTCGGCCCCGGTCATTTCGGAATGCAGGATCTTCACGTTGTTCGTGTGCCAGGGAGCAACAACGCCAACCTTGCGGCTCAGGCGGGCTTGTTCACTCTTCTCACTCAGAAATACGTGCGAGGGGCGCCCTTTGAGGGGTATGAGTGTCTCTGCGATTACGTGCGATCAGTGGGGAGCAAGGCTCTCCTGAAGATCACGTTGCCGCACTCCGAGGCGCCGAAGGTCCTGGACCTGTGCGAAAGGTATGGCATCACAGCGGCAACTCTGTTCCCCGATTTCAACGGGGCAGCCCGCGCGACCGTCGAAGAGCAACTGCGGCGGGCCAAGTCTGACTGGACCGATGCACATGACAGGCGGGCGAAGACTTCACCAGCTTTCGGAGAGACATAACGCTGGGACCCAGCCTTTTCGCCTGTTTCGGTCGGGGCACCATTCGCGCACCGTCTCGACCCACAAATGACCGCGTAGGAAGCTCTAGGACGCACCGCTGGCAATCCCGACAGGGTTCTCTGCCCGCCCAACCTGACCACATAGAGCACGAGTGTTTGGCGGCCTGCACGCCTTGTGACAGTCGATACGGTGCGAAGCGACTACTTTGGATAACTTTAATCAATTTCATCAAGGGGATTGATTAGGAGCTAGAAACTCCTCAAGAGCGGTCGCCATCCTTGTCAGAATGGCCCTTACCGCAGACAATCACATGGGCAGGGAGTGGAGTCCTGGCAACAGCCTCTGCGCGCCTCTTGACGCGTTTCTAGCTCCCGGCCCTCTAGCATTCAGCCCGCTTAGATCGCTAGAAACGGTCATCCGGGAAATCTCATCAAGAGGAGAACACGTGAACGCCACTCAAGCTACGCACCTTTCTACTACCGCAATATTTCCATTGCAGATCAATGAACGCCAAAAGATGGTCACTGGCTTACTGAACCACCGTCCAGATCGTTACCTGCCCACCCGTGAGGAACTGAATCAACTTCTCGCTGGGCACATGACGACTGAACTCTGGAGTTTGGTTTTTGCGGAGCGCCATGTCTGGATTGGCGATTTTTTGCAATCGCTCAATTGGTGGATCAAGCTTTCCCACGCAGCTCTCGAAATTCGGAACACTGATGGCGATGATCGACCAAATCCGGATTTCTTCGACCGGCGCGTTACGTTTTCCCATCTCCTGGAGCATGTGATGGCTGCTTTTGTGCCAGCCATGCGAGACACCTCCACATATGCCGAGGATTGGGACGACCGCGAAGCAGCCACAGTTGATTTGCTCAAGCGCTATCGGCTATATACGAAGGCCGTAGAAACATTTGTCCTGGAAGTATGGCCTGAAGTAGGCAGGGAGTTGTTGTTGAATCCGGATTTCGGCTGGAAGAACTAAGCTCGCATGCGAGCCTCTTCGTTCGCAGCGGGTTCTCAACCCGCTGCGTCGAGTTTGGAGACCTCAATGAGCGTCAAACGCAGGGAGGAAGGATCTCCAGCGACAAATCTCAAGTCTCGGTTCCCTGGCATCGAAAAGCATCTCCTCATCAATGAAAATGAAGTAGCGGAGATTACTGGCATCTCCCGAGGTACGCTGAGCCGTTGGCGCTGCGCGGGGAAGGGGCCGACCTGGGTAAAGCTGGAGGGATTGGTGCGCTACTATCTGAGCGACATACTGTCTTACGTCGAAGCTCGGAAAGTTTTGTCTGTGGAGGAGAGTCACAGACAAAACTTTGCTGCACAAAAGCGCCATCAATAGGACGCGCCTCCAGCAGTCCCTGCAGGGTTTCCTACAGCAGAAGCGCCACAGCGAACGAGGCGGGGCGTACAGCTAGCTGAGCGCGTGACGCACGGGATCGGGATAACCTTCAGTTTGAAGCAGCGCATCTCTGAGAGCTACCGCTATCGATCCGTAGCAGGCGTCAGAGGTCTCGAGTGTGGCATCATCGCGCCAAACGAACCACTCATACGCGGCATTGTTGCCATCACCAAAAACCCCACAGCAGGAGTCTCTACACAGCCAAATGCATTGATATACGGCCTGGGCGTGGGTGTAGTGAAGGCTGGCGTTCTTGAGGTCCAACGCCCTCAATAGCTCTGCCGGAGGAGTGCTGTTGTGTGTCCTTATCTCCATCGAGTCCTTCCTCGGTGCGTGGGTCTATGCCTCGGCTGCGTTCTTCACCGACCTTTGGCCGCAGTCTTCGCAGTCGTAACCTGCGCCCGGGCCGGCCGCTTCTTTGCCGACGCCGCCGGCGCCAAGGTCTCGATGACGAAATCCGCATCTGGGAACATGACGCGCAGCTCCAACTGGCCGCCGAGAGCACCGACATACTCCCGGAGCGTGCTCAGCAGGAAGTCTGACTGCTTCTCCATGCGGGAGACGGCGCCCTGGCCAACCTTGAGTCTCTCTGCGACTGCTACCTGTGTTTGCTGGCGCGCCTGGCGCAGCTTATGGAAGCCAATGCGATCAAGCTCGGCGTGAGCCTCGCGCTGTAGGTTGGCGCGAACTTCTGGGGTGGACTTGTGCTTCAGATCGTTCCATTTCGTGGACATTGTAGGCGCTCCATACCTCGGCATCACCGAGGGCGTTTCTTGTTGCGAGCCTTGCGTTTCTCTTCTTCGAGCGAGTTCACGTGTTCCTCGTAAATGGCATCCGCTTTAGGGATCATCTTTTCGTACCAGCGGTCATCGCCTGTTTTGTCTCCACCCACCAGGAGAAATGCTGTCCGGACGGGATCGAAGGCGAAAAGGACACGATATGGCCGGCCTTCGTGCTGGATTCGCAACTCCCGCATGTGGGTGAATTTCGAATCCTTGATGCCTGTGCTCTGAGGGTAGCCGAGGGCCGGTCCAGCTTCCATCAGCATCAACACCACGCGCTCCACGCTGTTCTGTTCAGGCTCGGAGAGATCCTCGTACCAGGCCTTAAATTCGTCCGAGACCTCTACCTCGTATGCCATGGATGTACTATACCATTGATGCCATATTTTAGTGTACAGAGAATGGATTTCCGTACACTATTCGACAAACGCGAAGCCAGTGATAATCAGCATTATCACTGGTTTCGCATGTAAGTTGCTTAAAACAAGCAACTTGGACGCGTAGTGTGTTTGGCAACGTTCTCGACAGAGCACCAGCCTTCTAAGCCGGGGGTCTAAGGTCTTGCAGGTTTGGCGCGGTGCCTATTCCTGTGGATGCCAGCTCGGCCACGGGCGGAAGCGAAGGCACGCCAACGTATGTCACCGGCTGAAATCGTGCCCTCTGCTGCGCTGTTTCTCGCGCTCGATGCTCCTTTGCCTCTCTCTTCTGACCTCGATGCGCGTCAGAGCCTCTCTAGATGCGGAATCAAAACCGCGAGCTGCTTGTCGATGCTGGAGGAAAGGGCCGTGGTTTCGTTGTATTGCCTGGTCAAGATCTGAAAGCGCTCCTCGAAAGCCTTGGATTGCTGTTCGAGCGCGATCATGCAACGCGTGTATTGATCGGTCAAACGCTTCTCTCGCTCCTCGGATTCCGCTTTCAACTGCCGCAAGGAGTCGAGCAACAGGTCCTCCACTTCGTTTGGGGTCGTATTCATTTAGTCCGCCTTCCTGCACCGCTGCCAATACACGGTCTTTTTCCCCGTCACCTTGTCCGTGACCGTCTGCTCCTGACAGTTGAACCACGTCGGCTCGTCCACCATCATCAATTTTTCGCCCTTGTCCGTGAAAAACGGCTTCATGTGGACGTGCTCCCGGTCCTGGATCTTCCACCACACCAAAGAGCCGCCGATCATCCCCAGGCACACGATCAATGTCGCCAGCACCGGCAAGACGACCCCCACCTTGACCGCCCAGAAGAATTTCGGCGTCCACTTCTTTACGTCGCTCTTTACCGTCGCGAGCTGCTCGTTCATCGCGGAGGCGCTCTCTGAGACGGCGATCTTCATGGATTCGAGCGTCTCCTCCAAAGCGCTTTTCAAGGTACTCTCGGCGTCGCTGCATTGTTGCGCTAAGGCGTTCTTCAGCGCCTCGAGCGCCTCGATCTGCATCTGCTTGACGGTCTCGCTGGTCTCGGCCGCCTCCTGCTGCAATTGAGCGGTCAAATCGGTAACTTTCACTAAACAGTTCTCCTTTTAGGCGAAACCTGTCGTTCTTTTCGTCCCCACAGATGATGGTGATGTAGTCCTTCCCCTGGCGCCCAACCGTCAAACCTTTGGCCTGGATGAAGTCCACGATGGCCGCCCGATCCTCTAGTTCGCCGCGCCCGCACTTCTGGGCGATGAGCATTTCGAGAGCCGCGGCAAGCTGGGCCTTCTCTTCGGGTAGCTTCTGGTTATGGTCGATGGCGCGCCGGCGTTCCGGGTCCCGCGGGTTGTCCAACCCACGGCGCAGGTTCTGTACGTCCTGCCAAGAGGCCAGCCGCGCCCGGTCTGCGCGGTCGAAGTAGGCCGGAAACCGCTTGCCTGTCTCCAGGTCCACGTTGGCCACCACGAAATGCAACTCTGTGCGGTCATGGTCACGGTGCTGTACCCAGACCATGGCCAGCCGGTTAGGGTCCATCCCCGGAACCAGAAAATCCCGCTCGAAACTGTCGATCAACTCAAAGCGGACTTCCGGGGAGTGCTTCAGAAAGGCGGCATCGTCCTCGGTGAAGCTCAGCACCCCCGACGTATATCGCTGGGCGAACCCCAGCGAATCAATCAGCGTGGCCACCGTCTCCGGATCGCCGCGAAGCAACTCCGGGGGATTCTCTCTGCTTTCTTTCGCGTGGTCCTTGTCACCCAGCAGGTAGGCAAGCGCCCGGCTGCCCGACCCGCTACCGTGCTTCAGGATCTTCGCCAGCACTCGCAGCCTCCCGCGCGAAGCGCTCACTCACGGCCCGCAGTTCGTCGCGCATCTCGCAGCGGATCTGCGCCAGGTGTGTCGCTACCCAGACGGCATCGATCGGGTTGCGCTCCTTCAGGTCGGCGTTGACTGCTCGCGCAATCTGATTCAGATTGTTGCCGACACGCGCCACGGCCAGCGCCAATGGCCGGACGTGCGCGGCATTTTGCGGCAGACGCGCGAGCGCCCGCCGTTGCATGAGCGGGGAACGCGGTTTCGATGGCTGGCCCAAGGCCAGATCGCGAAGCCAGGTTGCTACCGGCACATCGCCGGCAGCGGCCTTCACGCGCTCTGCCTCGGCGGAACTGAGCCAGATCTTCTGGCTAACGTTCCGTGCACTTTTACCGCGATTGCGAACAATCGCCACGGTCTTTGCCTTTCAGGTTGGGGTCCTCAGGGGAGGGCACAGCCCTATCCCCTGAGCCAGATCATGGCCCCGCGATAAGCGGGGACGTGTGCTCTGGCTTGTCGTTGTTTCTGACTATCGACGGATTTTGGGTGGTTATTCATGGAAATGCTGATTGCTCGCGATTACCCAAGAGGCGGAACAGTGCAAACCTAAGCTGGGGGGTGCATATGCTTCCTATTTCCTCTCTTCTTCGAGCCAGGGTGAGGCTGGTTGCTGGATGCTTTTCCATGCACGTGAACGCGGATATTTGGAGCGGAGCCGCCATGCGTCTGGACAGACAGGTCACTGAAGCTGCGCGCCGCAAAGCCAATTCCAGCGCAGGCGAGGCTAAAGGCAAGGAACATCAGGGCAAGGCTGTAAATAAGCTTGCGGAGGTTGTCGAGGACGGTCATATTTCGCCTTTCTGATGAAGGCGTTTGAAAGTCAGGAGTGTTACATTGACTTTCGGCGACCGCGCGACGGACCGCCAGTCCCCGGGCGGGGAATGCGCTCATCAGTGGCTGTCTAGTATAGGAATTCGCGTGAAAAACCCCTGCCATGGTACCTATCCCTCCGTCTGGCCGTGGCAGAGGGTAGCTGCCTGCGAGGAAACTGGTCAAATCAGGCCGCTCAGCATGTGGAGCCACGCCCCTTTAAGGCGTGGGTCCTGGGTTCGATCCCTCCTCAACGCGCTTCAAGTCGCGGACAAACGGCCCACCGAAGCCGCCCGTGTCCCATTTGACCTCAACCATAAGTTGCTGGCCGTCGGCGCCATCCCAACCGACGCGATGAACTGTGCCATCACCGAAAGGAGCCTCTCTCAGTCGCACCCGGTCACCCGGCTTGAGTCGATCTGCCATCTCTTCCTCCTAAGAAAGGCATACCCTCAATCGAGAAAACCGCGCAAATCTGGCCGCTGACCATCCTGCTTTATGCCCGACCAGGTCGGCATAAAGCCAGCTCCATATCTGGCGCCAGCGCAGAGCAAACGTCTCCGGAGCGTTTGGTCGAGCAACGGATTCATAACCCGTAGGCCGGGCACCGCTGCAGGAAGCCCTGGGGGTGGAATGGCTTGAAAATATACGTAACACTTGTTTTCAACAGTACCCCTATGGGGATTTGGTGGGCATTCAATACCCTTCTCGCAGAGGATTGAGCATAGCCACTTCGTGGTGGTGTTTTTGTGAAGCGGGTTCCACAGGTTGATGCCCGACGACTATCGGATAGTAGATAAAACTATCGGATAAAATTACCGGTTTAAGGTCTACCCTCTTATGCGTGGACGGTCTACCCTTTTATGCGTGAAAAAGCCCCGGAACCCCTGTATTTGTTGTCTACCCTCTTATGCGTGGACAATTGTGGAAATTTACAAGGTTTGGCACATCGGCAGGCGCCGCCTTCCTGCCAAAGAATCCGTTTTTGGGTGCAACTTTAGAACGGGGTGTCAACCAGGAGTTTCTGAGACCCTAGAAGCCGTCCCCTTTATCCAGGAGTGAGCCAGGATGAGGTTGAAGCGCCTCGACCAGCACCTTGTTAAGGGCGGGAGGCAGACAACCCGATACGGCCGCGCATCGTGGTCGGCGCAACGGGCGCATTGCTACGCCTTAGCGTCAAGATCCCGCCGTGGGGAAGATCGATGTTCGCGCCACGGTAGACAGCCTGGACCTTGCCAAGGGCCTCTTTGAAGTCCTGCCTGAACTTATAGCGGTCGTTGTACTGCGGGCCGAACTGGGACTGAAGAGCCATCCACGAGATAGGTGCCGGCTTGTTGCTTGGAATACGGCAGAGCCTGTGCGCTAGCCAGGTGTACACGTCCAGAGCCATAGCCGACTGCTGAAGAGCGCGGATTGCACGGGCGTCCAACGGCAGCGCGTTCTGCCCCATCAGACTCTGAAAGAACTCGTTGCTGAGCGTTATCGTGCTCGGCCACAGCATCTTCTGACTCGGGCTCTTTGGGAACCATACGTCATAGCGACTGATCGGGCTGGTGGCGTTCACCATCGAGATCCTGTCATCGTCCTGGAAGAGAAGTTGCATTCTGGTCGCGGCGAGCCGGTTCAACTGCTCTTTGAAGTTCCCGATGCTGCCATTCTTGCCACCGGTGACGGCCAGGCCTAAATCCTGCATGAATGCGCTCATGCTGGTAGCTATTTCGACCTCGGGGGACTTGCGCAGCTTTGCTTCGGTGCACAGGTGGATCATCAGCAGGCGCGGCTTGGCACCGTAAGGGATACCCTGCATGGTCACCTTGCGGGTCTTTGGGTCAAGCAGGACGCCAGGCGTGAGAACAAGCGATGTGCGCCCGTTCCGCTTCTCGTAGAACTGCAGGCCAGATTCCGGCTCGCGGTAGGGGAGGCCGCATTGGGCAAGGACCACATGCAGGAAGCGCAACTCGGCGGGATCGTTGCTGTAGATGTTCTCGACGGCGTCGAGGAGCCTGTTCTCTGCGCGGGTTGGGGCATGAACGGGAACCTTGGACGCGGACTCGAGAATGACGCCGGGTAATACTCCTTGCGTTGGCGGCCGGTCGGGTGCCGGCGAGAGTTTCTGTGACGGAGCTGCCTGCTGCGGAGAGCCAAGCTCGCCGATTTGCGCGGGAGCGCTCGGCCTTTGTTCGCTGATCGAAGGCCCTTGCGCTACCGCCTGGCTGCATGCCGGCAATGGGTCTAGCTGTTCGATCAGCTGCCAAGGCATGAGTTCGCCGATTTGTGTGAGGTCGCTCGACCTGGTCTTCTTCATTCCATGCTCTCCAGGCGAATCGCTGCGCTGGAAACGATGAAGGCGCTGCGGCTGATGCCGAGTCGCTTCGCCGCGTGGTCAATCCGGTCGAGCATCTTGGGGGCAACACGAATCATGATCGGCTTCTTATTTTGCTCCGCTTCCAGCGTCTCAACCGGCACTCCTGCCCCGGAAATAAAGACTTGAGCCTGTTCTTCCACTCTAGTTGTCTGATTGCGCTTGGGATTCCTTGCGATAGCCATGTCATTTCGCTCCGATAGCATTTGTATGTACAAACAGCATCTCTGTCAAACGGCTCAATTCCTCGATTGCCTTGGGATCGTCATATTCCAAAACAGAGAGGCCGGCCGCTGCGGCGTTTGGGAAAGCCTTACGGCGCACGATAACGCCAGGCGCCATCTCGATTCCCTCGATTTCTTGTAGAGCTTCCGCCGCGGCCTCGTTGTCTTTGCCCTGAGCGTCTGCGGCGTTGAGAACGCAAATTGCCCGGAGATCTCCGTTGATTTCCCGTGCTTCCTTGATCAGCTCGGCGGTTTGGTCGGCCCCCCATAGATCGAAACTGCGGGGTTGAACCGGAACCAGAACAATGTCAGCGACAGTGAGGGCGGCGCGAAGGCTGCCAGTGTCGCGGCCTCCCACATCAATCACGATGTCTGCATATTTTGAGGCGAGTTGGCGCGCCTGAGTGCGAATCGCTGCGCCACGAAGGGATACAACTGTGTAGCCTGGGTTCCCGTTCTTCTGGGTCGTCCGCAGTTCGGTGAACGCGACCGCTGTAGCCTGGTCATCGCCGTCGATGAGGAGTACATCGCGGCCGGCGCGGGAAAGCGCAATTGTGAGATTAATCGCGAGGGTGGTTTTACCCACTCCGCCTTTGACGTTCCCGACAGTCAGGATCATATTTGCGCACCGCCTTCGCTTTAATTGTTAAACGCCATCGTAGCGATATACAAAAGAAATTGCAAGCAGGCAAGGGAAGCGTACCGCCGGAGTGAACCCCTGGGCGTCGGCCTGTGGGGTCGGAATGGATGAGAATAGCCAGCGGAGGAAGGAGTGGAGGTTGCCGCAAGGGGCAGAGTTAGGCGGTTGGTGACAGCGTGGGGACGCTGGACGGCATGGCGCTCAGTGTTTCCGCCGGCAGCCCGGGCAAGATCGTCCTTACGTACCGCTTTCGGTTTAATCGTTAAAAGGTATCGAAACGATATACAAAATTAAGCGAATATGGCACGAACCTATCATTCTCCGGAAGGCCGTCAGGATGCTGTACTTTTGATTCGCGAGGGTTTTCCAGACTCGATGACCCGCGGCTGGATGGTTGAATTCTGCAAACGCTCCTTAGCTTCAGCGCGCTTGCGCCGGACTGAGGCTAAGTGGGCATGAGCCTGAGAGCAGTACGTCTTGCGGCTGTCTAATGGTCGCTCGAATGTCACGTTGCACTCTTTCAACTCACACACCTGAAGGTCGATCCCGCGTAGCTTGTCCACGTAGATAGTCGCCAGAATTGCGTCGAGTATAGTGCTTGTTGTCACGTTTGCGACGAGTTTTTGCTTGCACTCCGGGTTTCCCTTGGCTCGTTCTGCTCTGCGGCGCCTGAGAGTTTCCTGTGCATAATGCCACGCGCGCGAATTGGGAATGCGCGCTCCTGGAGCTGAGAATATTTGTTCGATCTCGTCACGTGATAGATACATGTCTCTTTGAATTGAGAGCCCTTCCGGAATGCCCTGTATCCAGTTGCTGGTTTCTTCGGAGATCCGCCAGATTCGTTCAGCAAAATGTCCTGTATCTACAGCGAATTCTGCGTGGCAGAGATCATAGAAATGCTGTTTGTCCCAACGCTGCAGCCCTAATAAAGGAAATCCTTCTCTGAGTCGGAGCTGCTGAACTATCTCCTGCCAGTCCCTCAATTCCGACCATGACAGCGAGTCAGCAGCTTTGGTTTTATGGCGCAAACTCCTGAACCAGCCGGCAGTACTGTTCAGAAATTCCAATGCATCTTCAGGGATCTTGAGCTCCTCGAAAGACTCGCGCAGGTTGTATGCATTCCACATCACACCAAGTCCCCGACCTGGCGTAAGTACTTCCGGAATCCGGATTCGAAAAATACCTGTTTTTGGTTCGAATTCGTAATGGCAGTCAAAAGCCCAGAGCGAGATCTCGATCGGCATAGCAGGAAGGACCAGCTCGGACGTCTTCATGTATCTCCCAAAAAATCTCATATGTGCCACGATCAGACCATTGTCGTGGCACGCCAGCGCCTTTAGGTTGAACTATAGCACGTGGACGGAAAGGAAAGGCAGGGGGTTATGACAGTAGCAAAAAAGCTGCTCAAAGTACCGGAAGCGGCGGAAATGCTCACCCTTTCACAAAAGACAATCTGGCAGTGGATCGCAATGCGGCGCATCGGTGTTGTGAGACTGGGCCGGGCGGTCAGAATCCCACTGGCGGAAATTGACCGTTTGACATCGGAAGGAACTACGCTCGCGCGGTTTGATTGTTGCAGCCAAGGTAGTGAAGGACTGACGCCAGCAGAAGTGCGGATTAGTAACTGAACTGGACAATTTCCTGCGATGTTTTGCAGGCGGACTAGCGGACCGACGCGCGGCTGATCTGCCAAAGAGAGGCGGGTCAGTCCCTAAAAACCGGGGATTTGTGCAATGAAAAGTAAACCGCGATTTCTGCCGCTGTTTTCGTCGGACTCCGAGATGGCATCACGAATCCTTCGGCGCGTTAGTCCGGCCGAGGCGGAGAAGTTTGAAGCTATGGGCTTGTGGGAGCGGCGTTACGATACGCGCTCCGGCGAGCTGATTGGCTACTGGATGTGCGCGAAGCGAGACGACAGAGATGTTCCGTCGGCAGGTTGGACGCCGACGGCAATCTCCGGCGATGAGATGGAAATCAACGCGGCGACGGTCGCATTTGCTGGCAACCGGAGCCGCACCGTGGGACTGAGCGAGGAACGCCGGTTGGAGCGGGTGAAGCAGGGGCTGCCAGCCGAGGATCATGCCGAGCGGGTGCAGTGCAAGGTGCTGGTGTTTCCGCATGTGGGCGCGGCGAAAGGCGACATTCTACGGGTCTGGCCGAGGGCTGAGAAGAGGGGAGAATAGCAGTGGATACAGTAAAAGTCGTTCTGGCCGGTCAGCGGATCGGGTACCGTCGCGTGTCATCGCTCGACCAGAGCACGGCGCGGCAGCTGGATGGAGTGACGGTCGACAAGTGCTTCACTGACCAGGCCAGCGGCAAGGACACCAACCGGCCCGAGCTGCACGCCGCGCTGGACTATTGCCGGGACGGCGACACACTGATCGTGCACAGCATGGACCGGCTAGCCCGCAGCTTGGTTGACCTCCGGCAGCTCGTCAAGGATCTCACTGCTCGCGGCGTCGCTATCGAATTCGTGAAAGAGAACCTGCGGTTTGTCGGGGAGGATGCGCCGATCGCGGTTCTGCTGCTCTCTCTTCTCGGGGCGATTGCTGAATTTGAACGCTCGTTGATCCTGGAACGTCAGCGCGAGGGGATCGCGATCGCTAAAGCAGCAGGGAAGTACAAGGGGCGCCGGCGCGCTCTCAGCGCGTCTCAACAAGACGAGCTCCGACGCCGGATCGCTTTGGGCGAACGAAAGACGGATCTGGCCAGGCAATTTGGCGTCAGCAGAGAGACCGTGTACTGCTACCTGCGTACCCCGCAATAAAGCCTGGCCTCTCAATCAGTAAATCTTGAAGTTGAAACGAATCGCTCCGTGGCCTCGCGGGCGCGATCGGGTGAGCTATGGCCCAGGGGGTGGGGGGTCTAAATCCCTAGGGAACATCGGTCTGTAGACCGTTAGCCAAGGACATCCTTCTATCCGCAAAACTAAATGTTTTTCTGATCACGAAATGAAAGTGCGTGTTGAGGACTGAAAAGAAGGAGCGAGAGTGGACAAGCTATTGAGTGTTGACGCCGGGAAGCCAGAAATTGCCAAGGTAGATTCTCCCCAAGCTGAGCCAGAGTGCGCGATTGCGATTTATTACGGAGTTCTCTTCCGTGACCGCAACGGCAGCCCGCAGCTTGCAACCGACAACTTTTATGACGAGCGCAAGCGTGCCGAGAAGTTCATTGAACTGCATAAGGCGTGCAAGGCGGAAGACACGAAAACCGACTGTTTCATCGGGACGCTGTCTGTTCCGGTATCCGCAGAGGAGGCGGCCAAATGCGCGAGCTTATAGCGATTCGTGCCGGAATCTGCCGGCATTGCGGCTGCACTGAGGACGATCCCTGCAGGCTGTATACCGGAGAGCCGTGCAGTTGGGCGGATGCCACGCGAACCGTGTGTAACAAGCCGTCATGCCAGAATTTAGAGGCTGCGCGCAAGCGTCGGGCCGTCGCTGCAAGGCCAAAGCGGCTTACGCCGGCGGATGTGCACGCACTCATCCGCGGCCGTGGGCGCAAGCGGAGCTGCAGGGCAGCAAAACCACGTGGGTGCATTTAGGGGAAGGGTAGAACGCGAATGAGTGTACGAGTAATGGCCGACGTGTGGGACAACGGTCCTGATGATGCGACGCTGACAAGTGTTTTGCTAGTGTTGGCGAATTCGGCCGACGACAATGGCGGCAACTGTTTTCCAGGCAACGCGCTGATCGCGCAACGCACGCGCTATTCGGAGCGCACCGTCATCCGGGCGGTTGTCGAGTTGGAGCGTCAAGGCTGGATCACGGTGCTGCAGCGCCGTGGTGGCCGGCCTAAACGTAGTGCTCGGAAGCATGAACTGGCCGAGTATCACACCCAGTACCAGATCAATACAGCCAAGTTGAAAGGGTGTCAGGACGCCACCCTTTCGCAGCCAAACAACGCGACGGTGGCCGAGGCGGCGGGAACGTCGAAAGAGTGTCGGAGTGTCACGGTTTCCGAACAAGAAAGGGTGACACCTGTGCGGGAAACCATGACACTGACGACCGAAAAGGGTGACATTGACGACAAACCCCCACACCCCCTTAAAGGAGTATCCGTCACTGATCCGTCAGGTGAACCGTCAGGCGCGCGCGTTCCCCCGGCGCCCGAACCAATGCGCCCGGTGAACTTCGATACCGGCGAAGCGATGATGGCGGCGGTGTGGCTCTTCGAAGAGTTGGCGGTGCCTTCGGATTTCGGTATGCGTAACCTGGCGGCGCAGGCGATCCGCATGCAGGCGGTCGAGTGGGGTGGCGTCAAGGCGGCGGCGGAGAGGATTCTCAAGGCCGCCCAACGTGCCAAGGCCAACGGCGAGACCCATTGGCGATTCTGGCTCACGGACCAGGGTTATCTCGAACAGCAAGCGCAGGGAGGAAAAGTAAATGGAACGAATCAGTCAAGTGTTACAAAGCAGCGCATTGACGGCGCCCGCCGCAAGCTTGCAGAGATCGCTGTCAGGCGAGGGCTTGTCGATCTTGCTGGCGGAAATGGACGAGTTGACGAGGCGGTATCCGTCGCAGGATCAGGAAGAGTCGATCGAGGTGTACCAGGTGGACTTTGAGCGGTTGGCGCTTCGGTATTCGCTCAATGAAGTTCAGGCCGCTCTAGCGGAGTACCGCATCACTCCGGGCGCAAGCTTTTTTCCCAGGCCGGACGAAATCGCTAGAGTTGTCGTCGAACGGCGCGACGCGCACATCATCGAGCGTCAGCGGGCAAGCGAAGCGGCCGAGCGCATCAGGCAGAACCGGGAGAGGTGGGATTGGTTTGATGACCGGATTCGCAACGATGGCCAGTGCTATGTGAATGGCCAGGTCTGCCGGACCGACGAAGACTTCCTGAAAGCATTGAAGAGCCTCAAGCCGCGGAATTATGGCGTCGTATAGGCGGTAAGCGGCGGATTCTCTGGTCGAGGATGGAGAGCTGGTCAAAGGGGATAGGGGGGTCAAAATCCTCAGAGGGTGGTCGGATGTAGACCGTTAGCCAAGAGTCATTTACGCGTCCACAAAATGGAGAATTTTTCCAAAAACTCCACTGAATACTGCTAGTTACGCGCTGCAGCCAGAAGGGCCTTGCAATCGAACGCCAAGGCATCCTACGGGCCTCACTGGCGTTAAATCCACGTCGAAAAGGGTCCCATTCGCTCCTGGGGCGGCCAGCGGTCACTCGGAATTATTTCCGCGTCAGCGCAAACCAAGCCACTCGAGATCATGGCGTCCTTTCGTCTAGAAAGCGGCGCCGCTGAGCGAGGAGGATGTTTGCCAGGGAGGGGGTCGAAAGTACCGCAGTAAATTCCGTAGCAAATCGAGTCAGAAGCCCCGTAGGCGCGCCGTCGCGTTTGCGATCACCTCAACCGAATACCGAACCACTTTTCAGGAGAACGATCATGCTGCACAAAAAACCTACCGAGGCAACGAAGGAACTCGTCGTCAACGGCGAAACCTACACGCTGTTCTTTTCGTTCGAAGCTATTGCCGAAGCCGAAGAAGCGACCGGCCAACCTCTCATCCTCGGGCTACATAAACGTGACATTCAGTCGCCGCGTATCGCAATGGTCCGCGCCATGCTGTGGGCCTGCATGAGGCCATATCACCCCAAGATTGAATTCAGCCAAGCCGCAGCGCTGGTCAATGCCCGCAACGCCCGCGACATTTGGCGCACCGTGCTCGACGCGTGGATCGAGGGCATGGAGGAGCAGAAGGCGGAGACCGCCGGCGACCCTCTGCAGAGCCAGAGCTGAGCGCCAAAGAGCTCTGGCTCAGACTCTGGAGCCATGCCATCTACGATCTGGGCTTGCCTGAGGAGCGGTTTTGGCACATGTCGTCGCGCCAATTCGGCGCGCTTTCCAGTCGCTTTGAGCGCCGGCAGCAGCGCGAGGACTTGCTGGTAGGCATCATGGCATCCGCCACCGCCAACTTCGGCTTCTATGCCCCCAAGGACACGATGTTGCAGCCCTGGGACTTCGTTCGCAGCCTCAAGCCTCCTCCGGAGCCCGAACAGAGCGATGAGGACATCGCCGCCCAAATCAACGCGATCCTCATGCCCCGCGCAGTGCTGGCGCCCACAGCGTGACGCATTGATGCGTGCGCGCGGTCACAAGCCGTCGCAATTGCCGGTGTCACACTCCTTCGTACTGGAGGAGTTATGGCACCGGCAGATCATCTCAACCTTTCCGAGCGGGAAGAGGACTATCCCAAGCCGGTCGCCGATGCGCCGTCCAATGAACATCAGTTCGTATGGGATCAAGGGAAACCGCAGAAGCAGCCCGTGCCGGTCATTGAGCGCCAGCCCGCGGTAGCACCGGCCGCCGCACAGCCTCGCATCACGTTTTGGAAGATCGCTTGGGCGGTCTTTGTGGGTAACCTACTCTTCGGCATTTTCGGCGCGCTGATTTACGCCCTGAGCCGCATGTGATTTTACGAACTCTTCGATTCAACAAGCCGCCTCCGGGCGGCTTTTCTATTGCACGAGAGGATTCTAATGACTGTCTCCGCAAAAGTCGCCTCCGCTTACA
>Ga0224530_1000733_pt1 | contig 19867 bp, 14 predicted proteins | sample CBST75metaG_FD_179873 | JGI IMG/M metagenome (GOLD analysis project Ga0224530, IMG submission 179873) | Peat soil microbial communities from Stordalen Mire, Sweden - C.B.S.T75 | ecosystem: Environmental > Terrestrial > Soil > Wetlands > Peat | place: Sweden: Norrbotten County, Stordalen Mire...
GGGGACTGGCGGAAGGCGATCTCTTCATCGAGCAGGCGGGCTTCGGCGTCGTTGCGGTCTAGCTGCTGGGGCAGGTGGCTGGCGCTGGAGCCGGGCAGCGGGGAGGCGAGCGGACGATTCTCCGCGCCGAGCATTGAGGCCGGGAGCCCGTCGTCTTCGAAGATGCGGACGGCGATTGGGGTTGCGAAGGGTTGAGAGTTGGCGGGGGCGTGGTGCGAGCGGGATTCGGTGGACCCCACCTTAGGCGACGATGGAGCCGTCGCCGAAGACGGGGTACCCGGAGAAGATGGGGCTTCGTCGTTGAGGGAGTCGAGGAGCAGTTGTTGGGCCTGGGCGACGGCGTGGGCATTGAGTGTGGCGATCTGGGCCGCGGCCTGGGCCTGCTGGGTGGCGCGCTCGGCCTCGGCGGCAAGGTAGGCGCGATAGCTGGGGGAGTGGGCGTAGCGCTTGGCGACGGCTGCGGCAATGCGACTGGTGCGGGAAGGTGCAGTGGGTGCGGGCGGGAATGCGAGCGCGGGCTGCGCTTGATTGCGACGGCTGCGATGAGCGGCGAGGCGTTCGGCGACCTGGCGGTGTAGGGCTTCGGTGGCGGCGGGCGGCTCAGTGGTGCGGACCGCGGCGTGGGTGGCTGCGGAGGGGGAGTCGCTGGACGTTGCCGTATCCAACTGGCCGGTATCAAGCAGTGCGGAACCCATTTTGCTCAAAACTCAAACTCACTTCCGTGAAATCGTCTAATGAGCAATCTCCGGGTTCAATTGCCCTTGGTTAGTGTGTTGCGCGTGACTTTTCCTTAAGGGAAAAGCCACTCCGAATTTGTTGACCCCGGATACAGCAACCCGAGATTGCTATACCCTCAAAGGGTGGTGCGTGCGACAGATATTGACGGCCGGTCCAACCTAGCGAAGGCGCTGAGGAGTGTCTGCTTCTTCATAAGTATCACGGTGGGGGTGGCAAGTTTTGCTCATCTTGCGGCACAGGAGGTGACGAGTGCGGCACCTTTGAGTGAAACGGCGGGCGCGGCGGCGAGCGGCAGGTGCGTGGCAACGACGGCAGGTGCGGCAGGTGCGCCTGTTGCGCTCCCCGACGCGCTGCCCGACGCGCCGGGCGAGGCGGAGTATCCGGAGGCGGTGCCGATTGCGGCGGCGGCGAAGGACGTGCCGGTGCGGCTGGAGGCGGATAGCTGTTCGATGTTGGGGAGCGTCTCCGTTCTGGACGGCCATGCGGTGGTGACCTATGGCGACCGGATATTGCAGGCGGACCACATTGAATATGACAAGGACTCGGGCGAGGCGAGCCTGACCGGGCACCTGCAGTTGACCGGCGGAGAGAACGACGAGAGCATCCATGCCAGCCACGGTGCGATCAATGTGCAGACGCAGGTGGGGCGCTTCTACGATGTGACGGGTTCGGTGGGTATGAGTTTGAGGCCGGCGCCGGGCGCGGCGCCGGTGGGCCAGCTTGCGGTGTATAGCAACGGCAATCCATTTTTGTTCAGCGGCAGACTGGTGGTGAAGACGGGGCCGCGGGAGTACCAGATCTACGATGGACGGGTGACGTCGTGCCAGTTACTGAAGCCGGACTGGATGCTGTCGGCGGCGGAGTTCAGCGTGGATGGGGAGAAGGCGCGGGCGCGGGGCAGTGTCTTCCATGTGAGGAACATGCCACTGCTGTGGCTGCCATATGTGACCCATCCGGTGGATGCGAACGCGCGGCAGAGCGGGCTTCTGATCCCGGAGATTGGGTTCAACTCGGCGAGCAAGGGAGAGACGATCGGGGAGCAGGTGTACTGGGCGATCAACCGCAGCACGGAGTTGACGGTGGGGACGATCTTCTACTCGGCGCGCGGCTGGGAGCAGTCGGCGAGCTTCCAGTATCGCGGGCTGGGGCAGGACTTTGTAAAGTCGCACTACAGCGGACTGCAGGACCGAGGATACTATCCGGGAGGCGGAACGGTTTACGTGAACCAGAGCGGCACGGACCTGGTGTTTTCTGGGCGGCGCGATTTTTTTGTTGGGGACGAGGCGGCCGGCAGCGAAGCTACACGCAGCAGGAGCGGAGATTCGCAGACGAGGGCGGTGGCGGACGTGGAGTACCTGAGTTCGTTTCCGTACCGCGAGGCGTTTTCGTCGAACTTCAACCAGGCAGTGTCGAGCGACGTGGTATCGACGGTGTACGGCACGCATGAGTGGGACGGCATGGCGGCATCGGTGGAGGGAGACCGGTATCAAGGGGAGAAGCGTGTGGCGTCGGCGACGCTGCCGGAGCAGCAGTTGCATATCTTCCACACGCCGGCGCTGGAGTTTACGACGACCGACCATGAACTGGGGACGACCGGGCTGGAATGGAACGTGGACAGTTCGGTGGCGATGTTGAAGCGGATCCAGCCGAACTTTGTGACTGGCGGGATGATCGAGCGGGTGGACGTGCGTCCGGAGCTGGCCTACCCGTTCGGAGCTGGCGGATGGCGGGTTCGGCCATCGGTGGCGGCGCGGGAGACGTTCTACAGTCGAAGCCGGCAGCCCGAGGTTGCGGGTGCGGCGGGGCCAGAGATCGAAAGCCTGGCAACACTGAGCCGGTCGGACCTGGAGATGCAGTTGGATCTGCGGACCCCGGTGGTGGAACGGACGTTCGATTCTGGATTTATGAAGAAGTTGTTGCGCCACGATGTAAAGCACACCATTGAGCCGGAGTTGACCTACCGGTATGTGAGCGGGATCGACAACTTTGCGAATGTGTTGCGTTTCGACGCGGTGGATGTGGCGAGCGACACCAACGAGATTGAATATGGAGCGACGCAGCGGCTGTTTCTGCGGCGGACGGGGACGGGAGCAGCGCCGTGCCGCGAGGCGGGTGCGGCGGCGGACGCGACCGAGATACTGAAGGCGGCAGGCGGAGATGCCGATGCCGCCGCGGAGCCCGGTCAGGCTGCGGGAAGGACGGACGATAGGGAGCCGGTGTGCGGGAACCGCGAGTGGATCAGTTGGCGGGTGGCGCAGAAGTATTTTTTCGATCCGAACTTCGGTGGGGCGGCGGTTGAGGGGCGGCGGAACATTCTGGGGACGACGCTGGATTTTTCCGGCATTGCGTTTCTGACCGAGCCGAGGAACATCTCGCCGCTGCTGTCGCGGCTGCGGGTGCGGACGTCGGAGAAGACGGACGTGGAGTGGGACGTCGACTACGATACGGGAGCGAAGAAGTTTACGGCGAACAACATCTATGCGGATGTGCATCAGAAGGATTTTTTTGCCGGGGTGAGTTATGCGCGGCTGAATGCTCCGGGGCGCTCGTACGTGGAGGGGGTTGCGTCGAGCGTGGCGGACTTCGAACAGATGCGGACGACGGTTGGCTTCGGGAGGCCGACCAAGGCGGGCTTGAGCACGGCGGCGAGCGCGGGGATCGATCTGGATCTGGGAACGGTGCAGTATGGTGCGATCCAGGTCTCGTACAACTGGAACTGCTGCGGGGTGAGCGTGGAGTACCGCAAGTACGAACTGGGGACGGCGCGCAACGACAATGGATACAGGTTTAATTTCACACTGGCGAATATTGGGAGCGCGGGGAACCTGCGCCACTCGGACCAGGTGTTTTGAGGCAGGGACAGAGAACAGGGAGTGCGGTGAGCCGGCGTTCCGCTAAAGCGATCTCCCGGGGGGGGATGTTAGGGATCAGGCTGGGTCCAAGGCGAGGCTTTATGCATGAGATAATCGGTGTTGTGCTGAGTGGGTTCAGACCGTTGCGCTGTCTCGCGTTGATCGCTATGGTTGCGGCGCTGGGCTGTCATGCGCAGACGAGCGTCCCGGCTGGCGGAGCGCAAGCGATCCAGGTGGGGGTGAAGCTGACGCCGGAGATGGCGCGCCGGGTCGAGGTGATGATCCGCAGCAAGGCGCAGGTTTCTCCGGAGTATACGATCTCGATCGGCGAGCCCACCCAGGGCGAGGTTCCCGGCTACGACCAGATCATGGTGACGTTTACAGAAAATGGCAGCACGAGCAGACCGCTGCCGTTCCTGCTGTCGACCGATGGCAAGACGCTGGCGCAGTTCAACAAGTTCGATCTGAGCCAGGACCCGAAGGACAAGGTGTCCGGGGCGGGACGGCCGGCGCGCGGCGGGGCAGAGAACGCGCCGGTGCTGATTGTTGGCTTCGACGACCTGGAATGTCCCTACTGCGCGCAGATGAATGCGGAGATATTTCCCGCGCTGCTGAACCGCTACAAGGACCAGGTTCGCGTGGTGTACCGCGACTTTCCGCTCGACGGCATTCATCCGTGGGCGATGCACGCGGCGGTGGATGCGAACTGCCTGGGCGCAACCAGCACGGCGGGCTACTGGAACTTTATCGACTATGTCCACGCCCACGCCGATCAGATAGTGGGGACCGATCAGCCCTCGGGCGCAGACCAGGTCGAGAGATACAAGCAGACCCTGGCCAAGGCCGATGCGACGCTGGACAAGCTGGCACTGGACGAGGGCGCCCGGCAGAAGGTGAGCCCGGCGGAGTTGGCGGCCTGCGTGCAGAAGCAGGACGACAGCAAGGTAAAGGCGTCGGAGCAGATGGCGGAGGGGGACCCCTTGCACCTGGGTTCGGCGCCCATACTATTTATCAACGGAGAGGAAGTGATTGGCGTCGTTCCGATCGAGACGATCTATCGCATCATCGATGGCGCCTTGATTGCGGCGGGTCAGACACCGCCTCCACCGCCTCCAGTGCTGCCGCCGCCCGCGACTCCGGTTGCATCGCCCGCGGCAGCCACAGCGCCCGCGCCGGTTGCGGCCAAGCCGGGGAGCTGATAGAACGAGGCGGATGGTAGAAGAAGAATAGACGAAAAGAGAACCGCGATCGGGACGGGACTAGAATCGGGACAGGGCGATATGAGCAGGAGAGCGAGTATGGGTTTGGCGAAACAGGCAGGGACTGGGGATGGTTGGCGCGTGGTTCGCGGGACGGTCGCGGGCCTGCTTCCGATTGCGCTTCTTCTGGTATGTGGATGCAACCGCACGCATGGCGCCGACGTGGTAGCCACGGTGAATGGCCACGCCATACTGCGCGCCGACATGGACCGGATGTACACGGCGCAATTGGGCCAGGACGAGGGGCAGCAGCCTTCGCCCGAGGATGCCGATGCACTGCGGCTGAGAGTGGTCCGCGAGCTGATCGATGAAGAGATTGTGGAGCAGCGCGCGGCCAAGATGAACCTGACCGCGACGACGGAAGAGGTGGACGCGAAGCTGGCCGAGATGAAGGCCCCGTATAGCGAGGAGCAGTTCGCCGAGCAGTTGAAGGCGTCCAACCGCACGCTGGACGATGTGAAGCACGACCTGCGCCGGTCGTTGACGATCGACAAGCTGCTGAACAAGGAGATCAACTCGAAGGTGACGGTGTCCGACGCGGACATAGCGAGCTACTACGGGGCGCACAAGGCGGAGTTCGACCTGATCGAGACGCAGTACCACCTGGCGGCGATCCGCGTGACCAGCGTGCCTTCGGCGCAACCCGGCAACCTGCAGGGGAGCAAGGCGACGAGCGACGCCGAGGCGAAGAAGAAGATCGAGGCGCTGAAGAACCGGCTGGACAGTGGCGAAGATTTTGGCGCGATCGCAATGAATTTTTCCGAAGACCCGAGTACGGCCTCGAGCGGCGGCGACATGGGATTCGTGCCGGAGAGCCAGTTGAAGACCGATCCGACGGTGGGGGCGGCGATTCTGAAGCTGAAGCCCGGGCAGATGACCGACGTTTTTCCGCTGATCGACGCGCAGAGCAAGAAGGCGGTGGGCTATACGATCTACAAGCTGCTGGAGAAGGAGCCGGCCGGGCAGCGCGAGATCTCCGATCCCGTGGTGCAACAGCACATACGGCAGTTGCTGCACGATGGACGGTCGCAACTGCTGAAGAACGCATTCTTCGAGATGCTGCGCGACCAGGCGAAGGTGGAGAACTTCTTCGCGGAAGATATCTTCAAGAACGACGCGAAGTAGGGACTGCCAGTGTCCTGGGCCAGAAGTTTGTTGAACTATAGATCGGGCTTTCAGCCCTTGGGTTCTACGCCGAAACATTACCTGGGGCTGCGCCCCAGGCTGGTATAGATCGGGCCTTTGGCCCTTAGTTAATGCTGCGAACCAGAGCGGGACTGGTTCGTGCGGAGTTGCTGGATCGTTGGGCGGCAGTGGAAACGAGATTCCGAATACAAGACGAACGCTCGCCGCGCGCATCGTTGACAGTCGACGCAGAGTTGGCTGCTCTTGCAGGGTGGATTACCAATCAGGCACTGTGCATTCGATAGCGCGATTCCGGCATTGACCCGCGCTTTTCCTCCTCTCCATACTGGAGTGTGGGGAGGTGTCTCCATGGCCAACGACGATCCCAGGCGCTGGGAGCAGCAGGTGCGCGAAGCCGCAGTGCGCGTGGAAGACGATCTGCGCCGCGTTGTGACCTACATCAACGATCAGGTAGTGCCGGACATCCGGCGCAATGGATCCGAGGCGTTACGCGCCGCCGCCGGGGAGTTGCAGAAGCTGGCCCAGCGCATGGACGAACGCCGCGCCGCGGCACATGGCGAGAGTCCGCCTGCCCCAGAGCCAGCCGCGCCGGAGAAGGACAAGCCACGGCCTTGAAGCGCATCGCTCACTTCCGCCGCCGCAGTGCCGCCGCGCCTGGCTGTGCGCTGGGCTGGGCGTTGGGCAGAACGCTGGGTTGGGTCCTGCTTCCGGCGCTTGTGCTTGGCCTTGCGGGCTGCCGCCACAAGAACAAGACGGTCCCCTATCAACCTCCGCCGCCACTGACCTCGACCGCTCACAGTGCGAGCGCCGCGCGTCCGCCCCAATCCGGCGCAAGAAGCACGAATGCAGGGAGCCGGGCCACGCCCAGCGTGGCCGAGGGAACGACAGCCACCGCTGCGCAGCCGGCCCTGCCGCATGGCAAGCCAGTGTCCAGCGAGGTTGGGTTGGCAAGCTGGTACGGCCCGCCCTACGCCAACCGCACGGGGGCCGACGGCACTGTCTACAACCAGAACGCAATGACTGCCGCGCACAGGACGCTGCCCATGGGATCGATTGTGCGGGTGACGAACCTCTCGAACGACCAGTCGGTAGTTGTGCGCATCACCGATCGCGGGCCGTTCGTCGAGAACCGCATCATCGACCTATCGCTGGCCGCGGCCAAGGCCGTGGACATCTATCGCCCAGGCACCGCCAAGGTCCGGGTGGAGGCCTACGCGCCGCCCGTGCATCCGGGCGTCGATCCAGCCGGGAAATGGTGCGTGCAGATCGGCGCGTTTCTGGATGAGGCAGACGCAATCCAGCTCAAGAACGACCTTCTGCGGCGCTACTCGACGGCCAAGGTGATCGAGTTTGCCGGGCCCACCGGCCACTGGGTACGCATCAACCCGCAGAATGCCGACAAGGCCACCGCCAGCCAGATCGCAAGCAGCATCCACGTCCCCGACCCTGGCGCGCTGCCGTATATCGTCCGCCTAAATTAAAGCCGCGAACCGAGGCTCACTTTCCGTGTGGCTGCGCGGCGGAGACATCGAGCGCGGGGGGCGGGTAGTAGGGCAGCTTCTGCTGCTCCTCGGTGGCGCGCTTCACGCCGATGTCGCCGAACAGCAGGCTTGGCGCGATGGTTGTGACTGGAACCGCGCCCAGTGTGTTGGAGACATGCTCGTCGTCGCCTGCCGCGACGATCTCCGAGCGCAGGCTGCGGTTGTCCAGCTCGTCGAAGACCGCGCCACGCACCAACTGGCGGCTGCCGTCGGGATGCACCAGGTAGAGCAGCCTCGGCGCAAGTTCTCCGCCCAGCGTCTCCACCGCGTAGACATCGCGGCCCTGCTCCTTCGCCATCGCCAGCAGGCGGGCATTCATCGCGGAAGCGCTCAACGGCGCATTCGATTTGAAGAGCATCACGCCCTGGCGCGAGCGCGCAGCCTGCCCTATGGCTGCACGGCCATGCCCGTTCGACGCTGGGAAGTCGCGCACCGGCGTGCGTCCGATCAGATAGTTCTCCAGCGTGCCGTTGCCCGCAACATCGACCGCCTGCGCCGGTACGCCCTCGTCGTCCACCGCGTAGGCGCCGAGCAACGCCTGGCCGGCAAAGCTCGTCATCAGCGGATTGTCAGTGGCGTTGAGAAAATCGGGCAGAACGCGTGCGTGGAAGCTCGACGTATAGATGCCCTGGGTGCGCGCGGTGGTTCCCATCTCGGGCCGGTCGGCCTCGACGTTGGGGACGAAGAGGCGGTCCATCACGTCCGCGGCCGCGTCGCCGCTGAAGAGCACCGGGCCGTGGTAGTCCTCGGCGGAGACGACGGGCGCATTGCGCAGCGCCTCCAGGCTTTTGAGGTCGTCAATCACGCGCTGGCGGAACCGCGGCCATGACTCCATCTCACTGGCGGCAACGGCAGTGGTGCCGTTGTTGCGGGCCAGTTGCATGCCGTCGGCTGCCTGCCCGCCTACGCTGATGCTGGCGCTGTAGCCCCCGTATCCCTGGCGCACAACCGTTCCTTCGGTGTTGACCAGATAGCGGTTCACCGCCTGGCCGCGCAGGCTGGCGGATGAATACTGCACATTCGCGGCATTGGCGCGGACCCCGGGGTCGCTGGCGTAGAGGCCGCTGGCTTCCACGATGCGCCGTTTCCACTCCTCGCGGTCGATCTCGAGCGGAACCAGAGGGCCGATGGATGTGACTGCCTTGGCCGGAGCAAAATCCTTTTCGGTGGGCGGAGCCTCGAATTGCTTCAGTGCGGCCTGTTTGGCGGAGTATGCGCGCAGGGCGTTCTTGTACGCCTCGTCGGTCGCGTTCCACAGGCAGGAGCGGATCGCCTCGGGATTGTTGTCCGTCGGCGCCAGTGCCACGGTGCCTTCACCGCGGCTGCTGCTGGAGTCCGTTGTGTAGCTGCCGATGCGCACCGTGACACGCACGATCCTCTGGTGGCCCGCCGCCTCGCGCACCAGCGCTCCGAAGTTTGCCACCGCCTCGTAGGTGCTGAAGTCGTCGAGGCGGTACTCGATGAAGTAGGGCCGCTGCATTCCGGGAAGCACCAACTGGGCCTGTTCGCGGTCCAGTTCGGACTGCATGGCGCGCAGGATTGGGTCATCCTTCGCTAAATCCAGCGGAACGGCCGAATATGTAACCAAAGTTGCGCCAAATAGGGCGCATGAGGCAAAAAACACAGGAATAAGCCGATTAATTTGTAACCTTGTAAGAAGCATATTCATTAATTTGCTCCCTTTTGCGATCTTAATTCGGCTACTGGAGCACCGGGTGGAGGCAGAATAGGCGGACGGGCCGAGCCTTGCGCCTGGCGTTGCGTTTCAATCTGGCTGACGAGCATCGCCGGAGCAACCGCGCTGACCGGAATGCTGCCCGACTCCGCGCCGCATATGCCGTTGAAGATCTCCTGCTTGTCGCCGGTGGCCATAATGCTGTTGAGCGCAGCCTGCGGCGTGCCGACGATACTGACGCCGCGCACCAAGTCGTCCGGGCGTCCATCGACGTATACCCGGTAGACAACCAGCGGAATCACCTGGAAGGCCTGCGGGGAGCGGCGCGTGGTGACGGCAAAGCCGGAGGAGATGTCTTCGAAGTAGAGCCCGTAGGCCTTGCCCTGTTTTTTCGCCTCGGCGATCAGCATGTTGCGCAACTCGCTCTCCGGCACGGATTTCGACGAGGTGACGATGAGGTTTCCCTGGCGGCCGGTGGGCATGTGGCCCGCTTCGGCGCGTCCATGGCCGTTCGACTGCGCAACACTGGCGATGGGTTGACGCGACATCAGGAAGGTCTTCAGCACGCCGTTTTGGATCAGTTCGACGCGGCGCGCGGCCTGGCCCTCGTCGTCAAAGTCGTAGTGGCCGCTGAGCGAAGTGCCCTGGAACGTAGTGAGCGTTGGATCGTCGGCGACGCTGAGGAACTCGGGCAGGATGGGTTTGCCGAGCATCTTGGTGAAGGTCTCGCCCTCCTCGTCGCCGCGCTGACGCTGTCCCTCCAAGCGGTGGCCGAGCACCTCGTGGAAGAAGACAGCCGAGGCGCGTCCGCTGAGAATTGCCGGTCCGCTGAACGGCTCGGTCACTGGAGCCACGCGCAGCGCCTCCAGATTCTTCGCCATCTCGATGGCCTTGTCGGCAATCGTCTTCTGGCCGGGCAGATGCGCGGCGGATTCGGCCTCGAAGGTCTCGACGCGGAAGAGGTCCATGCCGTCGGCGGCGCGTGTCCGTGCCATAACCACCAGTCGCGCCACATGGCTGGGCGTGGCCACGCGCGCGCCCTCGGAGGAGACAAAGTAGTCGGTCTCGTTCGACGCCTGAAACTCGACCTGGTCGGCAAATACGTCGGGAAACTGCGCGAAGAGCTTGGAGATTTCGCGCAGGCGCTGCTCCCACGCCGCGCGATCGACGACCAGCGCCGGCGGGGAGGGAAGCAGGTCCGTCCGCGGCTGTTCCACGCTGAAGTCCGCCGATGTGTCTTCCTCTTTGGCGCGCACCTGCTGCTCGGTCTTCACCTTCAGGTAGCCGTCGAGCGCTCTGGCATAGCCGCGATTGGTTGCGTACCACAGCGAGCGCGCGATGGCGTCGCGGTCGTCTGTCAACGGGAGCGGCAATGTAGTCAGCGCGCTGATGCGGTGGTCGCCGTGCGTGTTGTCTTCCGCCGGGCTGCCCAGACGGACCTGCACGTCCACCGAACGGACACGTCCCTGGTTGGAACTGGTGATTGCGCCATACTCCGCCGCGATACTCACCGATGTTGCGTCATCCACCGAATAGCTGAGGAAGTAGGGTTTGGGCTGTTGCGCGGCGGCCCCGTCGGTTCCCAGCGACGACATTGCCCGCAGCAACTCCGCGTCCAGCGCGTTGATGAGGAGCGGCTCGCCGGCAACCGGCTTCGCCGCCGCGGCCGAGCCTGGGGGCGCGGCGTTGGACGCCGCCAGCGCCGTGAGCTGAGCATCGAGAGCCCCTGCGGCAAACAACGCCGCAACAAACGCAATGGCCAAAATCACAATCCGGTTGATGCTGCGAATACTCATTCTGTGCTGTGTCATTGGCCTCATCTTTGCTCGGCGAGCATTAATATCCAGTCTACCGGAATGCGATACCGGGTCTTCGAGGCCGCCCATCTTTGCGTGCGGGCGTGCCTCTATTGGTTGGACGGACTGTTTTTGCGTTTGGCCGCAGCGATGCGGCACACTGAAGCACACGCCTCTGGAGTGTAAACCAATGCGCATTCGCAGCTCGCTGCTCCTGCTGGCCACGCTGGCCGCCGGCTTCGCCATCACGGTCAGCCGGTTCGCCGCCGAGACCCCCACCGAGGTCCAGGCCTCGCACTTCGCCGATCACAACTCAACGGCCTACACGCTTGCACCCGCGCAGCTTCAGAAGGCGGTGCCGCTCAGCCGAACGCGCAGGACGCTTGCAGTCGCGGGCCCCGCCTGGATGTTTGCCCAACTGCTGCTGATTCTTGTCCTCGGTGTGGCTGCGTGGATGCGCGGCGTTGCGACCGGCCTATCGAAGAACCGCTGGGTGCAGGGTTTCAGCTTCGTGTTCCTGTTGCTGCTTGTCATCCATCTGCTCAATCTTCCACTGGAGATCCATGGGCATCGGGTCGCACTGGGATACGGCCTGTCGGTCCAAAGTTGGAGCAATTGGCTGGGCGATAAAGCCAAGATGTTCGCGCTGGAATGGATCTTCGGCGGCTTTACGGCGATGCCGATCTTCCTGGTGCTTCGCAAGTCGCCGACGCGCTGGTGGTTCTGGTTCTGGATTCCAGCGGTGCTGCTTGTGGTGAGTGTCGTGTTCGTCGCGCCATACGTCTTCGATCCGATGTTCAACAAGTTTGAGCCGCTGGCAAAGTCCAACCCCGCGCTGGTCGAGCGACTGGAGCAGGTGGTTGCGCGCGGCGGCCTCTCGATCCCGCCCGAACGCATGTTCCTGATGCGAGCCAGCGCGAAGTCCACCGAGCTGAACGCCTACGTCACCGGCTTTGGCGCGTCGAAGCGCGTCGTCGTCTGGGACACCACCATCGCCCGCTGCACGCCCGACGAGATCAGCTTCATCTTCGCGCATGAGATGGGCCACTACGCGCTTGGCCACATCGTGCTGGGCGTCGCGCTGAACTGCATTGCGCTGCTTCCTCTGTTCTGGATTGGCTACCACGCAGTGCGCATCCTGCTTGGGCGATTCGGCGCCGCGTGGGGCATCCCGTCGCAGCAGGACTGGGGCGCGCTGGTCGTGCTTCTGCTGGTGCTCTGCGCACTAACGACGCTCTCCGACCCGTTTGCCAACGCCATCAGCCGGGCCATCGAGCACAACGCCGACGTGTATGGCGAGGAGGCCGTGCATGGTATCGTCGCCAACCCGCAGGCAGTGGGGCGGCAGGCCTTCCAGGTGCTGGGCGAAGATTCGCTCGACGACCCAACGCCGCACCCGCTTTACGAACTTTGGTTCGATACGCATCCATCGATCCGCTTCCGCGCGGCGTTTGCCGAAGCCTACGATCCGTGGGCCGCGGGCCAACACCCAAAGTACTTTGCAAAGTGACCGCGGCACACGGTTGGGAGATGGCCTGGCTGTAGAATTCTCAACAGGAATTTCAATAGGATTTGCGCGAGGTTGTAGATATGAGTTCCGATTGTCTCTTCTGCAAGATCGTCGCCGGCAGCATTCCGGCCAAGCGCGTGTTTGAGGACGAGTTGTGTATCTGCTTCGCCGACCTGCGCCCGCAGGCGCCGACCCATCTGCTGATCGTTCCCCGGCAGCACATCGCATCGCTGGCAGAGGCTTTGCCTGCGCAGTCGTCGCTGCTGGGCCACCTGTTTATGAAGGCAGCCGAAATTGCGCGAACCGCCGGGCTTGACGGCGGCTATCGCGTCGTCCTCAACACCGGCGCGGACGGCGGGCAGACCGTCGAGCACATCCACCTGCATCTGCTGGGCGGACGACCCATGGGCTGGCCCCCAGGCTAGGGATAGGTTGGCCCTCAGGCTGGGTTTGTCTGAGAGTTACCAGATAGATTCGCCCGAGAGTACACAATGGATCATGGAGAATAGCGTAGAACCTGCGGAGCTTTCGCGTGGTCTCCGTTCATGCAGAGCCTGCGCCGCCGTTTATGCAGCAGCGTGCGCCGCTGATTGTCCTCGGTGAAAGGCCTGGCCGTACTCCGGAAGGGGCTGACTCTTGTCTTCAGAATCCGCGCACTCGCAATTCGGCCGTACGGACGCGGAAGGCATTGCCTCCAGTCCTGACGGCGCGGAGGCACAGGCCACAGTGTCCGCGCAGCCAACCGGCGGGCCGCTCTGCGTGGACCTGGATGGCACGCTGGTGAAGAGCGATACGCTGCTGGATTCGGTGGTGGTTCTGGCGCGGCAGAATTTCCGCTCGCTGCTTCATTTTCCCGCGTGGATTGTTCAGGGAAAGGCAGCGTTCAAGCGCAACGTCTCGTCCGTGGTGGCACTCGATGTCGCCCATCTGCCCTACAACCAGCCGCTGCTGGAGTTTCTGCGGCAGCAACACGCCCGCGGGCGCGAGATCTATCTGGCAACCGGCGCGGATACGCTGCTGGCCGAACGCGTGGCCGAGCATTTGGGAATTTTCTCCGGCGTCCTCGCCTCCGACGGCAGCGTCAACCTCACCGGCCACACTAAGCTTGCGGCCTTTCAGCAGAGGTTCCCGGCGGGCTTCAGCTACATTGGCAACTCGCGCACCGACCTGCCTTTGCTGACGCATTGTCTGCATCCCATGGTGGCGAATCCGCGGCGCGGCCTGCGCGCGGCGGGAGTGCAGCCGGAGCGCACCTTTACCGACAAAGCCTCGCCGCTGAAGGCGTGGCTGCGTGCCATCCGGCTGCATCAGTGGGCCAAGAACACGCTGATCTTTTTGCCTCTTCTGCTTGCCCATGTGCGCGCCGCGGGGCCGGTTGCCGCCTCGCTGCTCGCATTTCTCAGCTTCGGACTAGCCGCCTCGGCAACCTACATCTTCAACGATCTGCTGGACCTGGAGGCCGACCGTCACCACCCGCGCAAGCGCAGCCGGCCGTTTGCCGCCGGAGACCTTTCGCCGATTGCCGGCGCGGCCACGATCGTCCTGTTTCTTGCGGCGTCCCTGGCGCTTGCCCTGCTGCTGCCGCGCGTTCTGACGGCGTTTTCCCCACGGTTTCCATGGAACGGCCAGGGAAGATTCATCGAGTGGCTGGTGCTGTATGCCATTGCGACCACCGCTTATTCGTTGCGTCTGAAGCGGATGGTGCTGGTGGATGTGATTGTGCTGGCGTGTCTGTACACCATCCGGATTCTTGCGGGATCGGCGGCCGCCGGAGTGATGGTATCGCCGTGGCTGGCGGCCTTCAGCATCTTCTTCTTCCTCTCGCTGGCCTTCGTCAAGCGCTTCTCCGAGCTGGAAAGCATGAGTTTCGGCAGCGAGGGCTCCGGCTCCATCACGGTCAAGGGCCGCGGATACCGCGTCTCCGATCTGGAACAGTTGCGCAGCTTCGGCACGGCCAGCGGATACGCATCGGTCGTGGTCTTCGCGCTGTATATCGGCAACGAGGTCGCGCAGGGCCTCTATCCGCACCACTCACGCCTGTGGCTGCTGGTTCCGGTGCTTCTGCTCTGGCTCAGCCGTCTGTGGCTGAGGGCCTCGCGCGGCGAGTTGGAGGAGGACCCTGTGGTCTACGCCATTACAGACCGGCGCAGTTTGCAACTCGGAGTGGTCGTCGTCGCCATCGTGCTGTCTGCGCTCTTGCGATAGCGCCGCGATACACTAGAGAGAGTCGAGCCATGAAAGAGTACACCGCAATCTTCGAGAAAACCTCTACCGGCTGGAGCGCCTACGCGCCCGACCTTCCCGGTCTCGGTGTAGCGGGGCCAACATATGATGCCACCGAAAAGCTCATCCGCGACGGCATCGAGTTCCACATCGAAGGTCTCCTGCGCGATGGCGAGCCCGTTCCCGAACCAACAACCCGTGTCGCAAGGATGCCGATCTCCGCCTGAAGAATTCATGAACGAAACCATCCCCCAACTGCTCAGATACGATGAACCATCCCTCGACGCTGCCTTCGCCACGCTGGCCGATGAGGTGCGCACGGAAACTTCCTCGCAGCGCGATGCAGAAGCCTTCCGTCTGCGCTGGCTCGGCCGCAAACAGGGCCGCCTGAAGCTTATCAGCGAAGCGTGGCTCAAGAGTGCGCCCGCCGAAGCACGCAGGCCGCTCGGCATCCGCTTCAACCAGCTTAAGCAACAGATCGAAGCAGCCCTGGTGGCCGCAGCCGCAGCCCCACCAGCCGCATCCGCTAAGGCGGGAATCGATATATCGCTGCCCGGCTCGGTGCGCGCGCCGGGGATTCAGCATCCGCTGCTGAAGACGATGCAGGAGATTGTCGCCGTCTTCCACAATCTCGGCTACTCGACCGCGCTGGGTCCGCAGGTGGAGAGCGACTTCTACAACTTCGAGGCGCTGAACTTCCCGCCCAACCACCCGGCGCGCGACACCCAGGACACGCTGGTGCTGGCCGACCAACAGGCAAAGCCTTCGCGCGACCGCCTGCTGATGCGCACTCATACCTCGCCGGTGCAGGTGCGCAGCATGATCGCGCAGGCGCCGCCGGTGCGCATCGTTGTACCCGGCAAGGTGCACCGCAACGATGCCGCCGACGCCACGCACTCGCCCGTGTTTCATCAGGTAGAAGGCCTCTGCGTGGACACGAACATCACGTTTTCCGACCTGAAGGGAACGCTCGACCACGCCATGAAGGCGCTCTTCGGCTCCAGCGTGAAGACGCGCTTCTTCCCCAGCTTCTTCCCGTTCACCGAACCCAGCGCCGACGTGCAGATCTCGTGCATCTTCTGCGCGGGCAAGGGCTGCCGCAAGTGTAAGCAGTCGGGCTGGATTGAGCTGCTGGGCTGCGGAATGGTCGATCCGGCGGTCTTCGCCAGCGTCACCGAAGCGCGGCGCAAGATCGATTCCGCGGACGATGCCTACAACCCCGCGAAGGTTACAGGCTTCGCCTTCGGCATGGGCGTCGAGCGCATCGCCATGATCCAGCACGGCATCAGCGAGATCGGCCACTTCTACAGCGGCGATATGCGCTTCTTGGAGCAATTTGCGTAAGAGAATCAACTTCAATCAGAAATTGTCATTCTGAGCGTAGCGAAGAATCCCCGTATTTGTTCTTGTTGTTGCTTGTACTTGTTCGTCATTCTGGCGCAGCCAGAATCTCTGTATTTCGCCGTTGCCTGTTTTCTTTCTGTGCAATCAGTCAGTATCGGAGGGTGACATCGACAACCAACACAACGTCGTCTCCACCGATCACGATGCGTGGTTCCGCGAGCAGGTGCAGCAAGCACTTGATGACCCGCGCCCAGACATTCCTTCTGAAGAAGTTGAGGCGCATTTCGCCAAGCGTCGAGCGGCATCACTGAGCGTTCTTCGCTCTGAACTATTAGACTAAGAATCGTTACCCAATGAATATTCTCTCCAAATGGCTGCGCAGCTACGTTCCCGGAATTGCGGTGGACGACCGCCAACTCGCCGAAGACCTTACACTGCGTGGCATCGCCGTCGAGGGCATTCACGACCTCGGTCCCGGCAACGGCTATCTTTTCGAGATGGACATCACCACCAACCGCGTCGATGCGATGAATCACTACGGCATCGCGCGCGAGGCGGCGACGATCTACAACCTTCCGCTGACGCCGCTCGACACCACACTGCCTGCCGCGACTCCCGTAGCGAAACCGTTCTCCGTCAAGATCGCCGCCGATGCCCAGAGCCTCTGCGGACGCTTCACCGCGCAGGTCCTGCGCAACATCGCCATCGCGCCGTCGTCGGGCCAGGTGGCGGAGTTCTTCGCCCTGCTGGGACAGAAGCCGATCTCGAATGCAGTCGATGCGTCGAACTTCGTGCTGCAAGGGATGGGCCATCCCACCCACACCTTCGACCTGGACAAGATTGACGGCGGAATCATCGTCCGCCTGGCGCACAAGGGCGAGCGGCTCAAGCTGCTCGACGGAACCGAGCGCACGCTGGAGCCCGACGACCTCGTTATCGCCGACCACAGCAAGGCGCTGAGCATCGCCGGAGTTATGGGCGGCTGGGATTCGATGATTACCGCGGAGACCAAAAACATTCTGGTTGAGGCCGCGTGGTTCGACCCGGCCAGCGTCCGACGCAGCTCGCGCCGCCACGGCCTGCACACCGACGCATCGCACCGCTTCGAGCGCGGCGCGGACCTCAACGCCTGCGCCACGGCCAATGCGCGCGTCTCGAAGCTGGTACTCGAATCCGGCGGCGCACCCGAGGGAAAACTCATTGATGTCGTTGTCCCATCGGTTGCCGCACGCACGGCACTCCGCCCGCCAATCGCGCTATCGCTGGGTCAAGTCCAGCGCCACCTGGGAACTACGTTGGACGACCAGCCGGGCCAATCCGCGCTGACCGCGGAGATCGTCCGCCAGTATCTGACCGCGCTCGGCTGTGAACTGACGCAAACAAACTCCGTTGAGCCAGCGTTTGCCGTCAAGCTGCCGAGCTGGCGGCTCGACCTTGAGCGCGAGATCGACCTGGTGGAAGAGGTTGCGCGCGTCTACGGCTACAACCGCTTTGCCAACACGCTGCCCACGGCGCTGCCCGTCATCGCGCACCCGCTTGCCGCCGCTGAGGCCGCGGTGCGCACGCGCCTGCTGGCGCTGGGCTACTCGGAAGCAATCTCCAGCAGCTTCGCATCGGAGGCCGACGGCGCAACCTTCCTCGGCACAGATCGGCAAGCCGCTCCGCGCGGAGTCATCCAACTAGAGAATCCGCTCTCCGACGAGGCGCGCCTGCTGCGTCCATCGCTCGCGCCGGGAATGCTCGCGATGCTGGCCTACAACCTCAACCGCGACGTGCGCGAGGTGCGCCTCTTCGAGCAGGGATCGATCTTCAGCGGCACAGCCGAGCGAGTCACCGAGTCGCACAATCTCTCTCTAGGCCTCACCGGAGACCTGCCGCCGACGCGCCTGCAGCGCGCCAAGGACGCCGCTGTCTTCGAGCTGAAGGGCGTCATTGAGTCGCTGCTCTCGCTCTTTGCCGCATCACTCGACGAGCTGAGTACCAGCGCAACCGGGCGGCTGACCTTCTCCGCCGACGCGCCCGCGTGGCTTGAGCCAGGCCGCAGCGCAACGGCCCTGCTCAACGGCGCACCCATCGCCTGCTTCGGCGAACTGGCGGCCTCGCAGCGCGAGGCACGCAAGCTGCGCCAGGCCGTCTTCCTCGCCGAGCTCGACCTCGAAGCGCTTTACCGCCTGCCGCTGCGCCGTGCCACCGCGCACGAGATTTCGCGCTTCCAGGCCGTCGAGCGCGACTTCTCCTTCACCTTCGCCGATGCCGTCCAGTGGCGAACCATTGCCGACGCCATCGGCGCGCTCGCCATCGCCGAACTCACGCGGCTCATCCCGGTCGAGATCTTCCGCGACGCAAAGGCCGGCCCCGCGTCGGCAGGAAAGTACGCGCTGCTTCTGCGCTGCGTCTTCCAGTCCAACCAGCGGACCCTGCGCGAGGATGAGTTGACCGAGTGGTCCACCAGACTCATCGCAACCCTCACCGCGCTGGGCGGCGCCATCCGGACCTAGGCCGTATCGACATATAGATCGTATCTGCCGTTGATATTTTGCTGTTGTTCTTGCCGTTGTCTGAAAAGGGCCAACGGCCCGTTCTATATTTAGCCTGGGGCGAAGCCCCAGGTACGCGTCCCAACCTATCCTTTGCGGGCTGAAGGCCCGCGCTATAACCTTCATTCGATAGATACGTCTTGTTGAACTATATGTCGATACAGCCTAGCGAAGTTCTGAATCAATCCTGGTTCTGCGCTAAGACTCGTGGGGGACGGGGCGGAAGATTTCGAGCAGGAGGAGGCAGGCGCCGATGACGATGCAACTGTCGGCGACGTTGAAGTCTGGCCAGTTGTAGTGGTAGATGCGGACGGCGAGGAAGTCGACGACGTGGTGGAAACGGATGCGGTCGTAGAGGTTGCCGAGCGCTCCGCCGAGGATGAGCGCAAGGGCGACCGAGGTGAGCGAGAGCTTGCGGCCCGTCTGCCAGAGCAGAAAGAAAACAATGGCAGCCGCAAAGACGGAGAAGCTGATGAGGCCGATGCGGACTGCGTTGGGCGGCATGTTTTCCAGCAGCGAAAACGCCGCGCCGGTGTTGAGGACGTGCGAGAGCCGGAAGACGCCGGGGATGATGGGGATGTCGTAGCCGGGACGGATGCGGTGAATGATCGCGATCTTGGTGAGGCGGTCGAAGAGGATGACGAGCGCGGAGAGGAGGATGAGCCACGGACGGCGGTCGCGTGAGTTGCGTATTGCAGGTTGCAGGTTGTCAGTTTCGGGCATCGTGGTCTGGGATATTCCTTGAGTTCTCAGTTGCGAGTTGCAGGTTGTTAGACGTTGGTTGCGTAGGGTGGAAAGTCGATGGCGTCGAGGGCTTCGGCGCAGCGGAGGCAGACGGTGGGATATGCAGACGAATGACCCACATCGAATGTATATCTCCAGCACCGATCACACCGACGCGAATTATTAACCGCAATTGGGACAATAGAAAGTAAACCGCCAACCTCTGGATTGTTGTTGAAACTTCCTAGTTGAACGGAAGAGACACCAAAGAGTTCCGCAAGATTCATTTCATATTTCTTCAAGGCGTCGTAGAAACTACCTGGATAATTGGCTCGTGCTGAAAGCGAGAGAACGCAGTCGAGTGACTTACCTATTCGTTTCTCGCTGCGCTCGGTCTCCAATATTTTCAATACTCTAATTCTCACCTCAATAAGCGCAGCCCAATCTTCTTCGAGTTGTTTTGTATCGGTTGAACTGAGGTCTTCGGGTTTGGGGAAGAGGGTGAGGTGGACGCTGGTGGGGC
>Ga0224530_1000740_pt1 | contig 19796 bp, 16 predicted proteins | sample CBST75metaG_FD_179873 | JGI IMG/M metagenome (GOLD analysis project Ga0224530, IMG submission 179873) | Peat soil microbial communities from Stordalen Mire, Sweden - C.B.S.T75 | ecosystem: Environmental > Terrestrial > Soil > Wetlands > Peat | place: Sweden: Norrbotten County, Stordalen Mire...
GTGGCCGAAAAGCAGGTTTCTTGCCAAAGACTCGGTTCAAACCCGCTGGTCAACGATCAAAATGCCGGGCCAGAGGAGAAAATCCCCTTTTCCACCTGCCGGTTGGGGGATTTTGCAAGAGGCTCATGCTAATGAAATAGGGCGTTTTTTGCGTTTTGGCAGTGTGCGCACCGCATCCGGAACCGTGTAATTTTTACTCGTTTTGCAGGGATTGCCCTACCAAACGCCCTCAGCCCACACTTGCCCCAATCAACCCGCTAATCTATTGATTGGCTCTTCAATCGTTGCCAAGATCCCATGGACCTCTACGAGAAAATTCGCACTCTGCCCACCCAGCCCGGCGTTTACCTCTACAAGAACGCCGAGGGTGAGGTCATCTATGTCGGTAAGGCCAAGAACCTCCGCTCCCGCGTTCGCTCGTACCTGCTTGCGGCCTCGCAGGCCAATGCCAAAACCGGCTCCCTGATGCGCGAGGCCGTCGATCTCGACTACATCCTGGTAGCCAACGAGCACGAGGCGCTGGCGCTCGAGAACAACCTCATCAAGGAGCGCCATCCGCGCTTCAACATCCTGCTGCGCGACGACAAAACCTATCCCTACGTCAAGCTCACACTGGCCGACCGCTATCCCAAGGTCTTCGTCACGCGGCGGATACGCAAGGACGGAGCCGCCTACTACGGCCCCTACTTTCCCGGCAACCTGGCCTACCGCATTGTCGAGCTGATCCACCGCAGCTTTCTTATTCCGAGTTGCAAGGTCGATCTCTCGCGCTACCATCCCCGCGCCTGCCTGCAGTACTATATCCACCGCTGCCTGGGCCCTTGCGTGGAGGGCTTCACCACTCCCGAAACCTACGCCGCAGCCGTCCGCGATGCGCAACTGCTGCTGGAAGGCCGCCCCGCGGAACTGGAGCGCACCCTCACCGAGCGCATGATGGCCGCGGCCGAGGCCGAGCAGTTCGAAGCCGCAGCACGCTTCCGCGATCAGATCTCCACCGTCCATCAGCTACAGGAGAAGCAGCGCATCGCCACGACAGAAGAGGGCGACGACGCCGATGTCTTCGGCTACCACTTTGAAACCGGCTCGCTCGCCGTGAATCTCTTCCACGTCCGCGCCGGCAAGATCGTGGACCGGCGCGAGTTTTTCTGGGACGACCTGCCGGAGCTTCTGGAAGCCCCAGCCTCGGAAGGAAATACCGATCAGCCCGACAAGCCGGGTGCCCCATCCTTTCCGCATCTTTCTGCGGAAAGGGTGGGAGAGCACGAACCTCAACCGGGATCGATTCTCCCGGAACCATCTCAAGACCGCGAAGCACCCTTCCATGCCGGCCCGGTCTTTTCCGCGCTTCTGAAACAGCTTTACATTGACCAGCACTACGTCCCTCGTTCGATCCTTGTCCCCGTCGATTTCGACGACCGCGAAACCCTGGCTGCTTTGCTCACGGAACGCACCGGCCACCGCATCGAACTGGCTGTCCCGCAACGTGGAGAGAAGCGCTCCCTTGTGGACCTTGCCGGCCAGAACGCCAAGCAGTCGCACTTTCAACGCTTCCGGGTTCTGGAGCCCTCGCGCAAGGCCATCCAGGAAGCGCTGGCCGACATTCTGCTGCTCCCGGAACTGCCGAAGCGAATCGAATGCTTTGACATCTCGCATATTCAGGGCGCGGAGACCGTGGCCTCTCTGGTCGTCTGGGAAGACGGCAAGATGAACAAGCAGGCTTATCGCAAGTTCAAGATCAAGACCGTCACCGGCGTGGACGACTTTGCCTCCATGAACGAAGTGCTCACGCGCCGCTATCGCCGCCTGCAGGAAGAGAAACAACCCATGCCTTCGCTGGTGTTGGTGGATGGCGGCCTGGGCCAGTTGCACGCTGCCGCCGAGGCCCTGGAATCGCTCGGCCTCACCACGCAGCCGCTGGCCTCAATCGCCAAAAAGGAAGAGATCATCTATCTCTACGGCAACGAAGACGAGCCGGTGGTGCTGGACCGCCGCTCCCCGGTTCTTCATCTCATCCAGCTCATCCGCGACGAGAGCCATCGTTTTGCTATCGGCTACCATCGCCAGCGCCGGGCCATGCGCGACCGCGACTCGGAGTTGCTGACCGTTCCAGGCGTGGGCGCACAAACCCGCCAGCGCCTGCTCACCCATTTCGGCAGCTTGCGCGACGTGCAGCAAGCCACCGCCGAATCGTTGGCCGCAGTGGTCCCCCGCAAAACCGCAGAGACCATTTGGCGGCATTTCCACGAGACCGCGCCGACTGCTTGACCGATGGCCTGTCGCGGCAACGGCCATCGAGTCTGCATGGAGAGATTCGCGTGCCAAATTTCTGAGCTGAAATTGTCACTCTCGCATCAACCATGCAAGTTATGATTGTCGATGCGAGAGGCCATGATGCCAACCAACTCCGCACCAAGTCGTTTCCCCGAAGTCTGGCCCGCTCTTCCACAAAGCGCATGGAGCCAGAGTTGCGTCACGCTTCAACTTTGGATGCAGGTGGTGGGCAAGATCCGCCTGGCGCTTACGCCGGCAATTAACCATTGCTGGGGCGTGACGCTCTATCCTACGGTTCGCGGTCTCACCACTTCCCCTATGTGGCACGGCACCCGCACGGTCCAGATCGATTTCCATTTTGTCGAGCATAAGCTGAGGGTCGAAACCAGCGAAGGCGACCGCAGAGAGATTCCGCTCCGGCCGATGACAGTCGCGGATTTTTATCGGCAGTTGATGGCCGCGCTCGATGAGCTTGGCGTTCCGGTCCGCATCTGGCCTGTGCCTTGCGAAATCGCAGAGCCGATCCCGTTTGACCAGGACCAAACACACCAGGATTACGATGCCGAGTTTGTGCAGCGCTTCTGGCGGATTCTTTTACAGACGACGCGGATTTTCACCGCGTTTCGCGCGCGCTTCACGGGAAAGGTGAGTCGAGTCCATCTCTTCTGGGGAGCGCTGGATCTGGCTTGCACGCGCTTCTCCGGTCGCGCTGCGCCGGAGCATCCAAGCATGCCGGGCCTGCCCGATCGCGTGACCCGCGACGCCTACTCGCACGAAGTGAGCAGTTGCGGATTCTGGCCGGGCGCGCCTGGGATGGAGCCTATGTTTTATAGCTATGCCTATCCGGAGCCGCCGGGTTATGCGTCCTACTCGATTGCTCCGGTACAAGCAACCTTCGATGCGAAGATGGGCGAGTTCGTGCTGCCCTATGAAGAGATGCGCCGGTCGGCAGATCCCGATGCTGCCCTGCTACAGTTTCTGCAAAGCACTTACGAAGCCGCGGCGAACTGTGCGCACTGGGACCGGGCAGCACTGGAAGTCGTATCCACACCGAAACATCCTTGATTCCGCGGCGGAATCTACAGAAAGCTGCATCCTGTAGGGCGCTTGCCGCAGAGCTTCGTCAAACCTTCACGTGCAAAAGCAGGCCCTTTTAGGAGAGAATAGAGTTGGATAAAGGAATCGACTAGGATTGAGGGACGTTTGACACCGACGCAGATTGATATTCACCGGTGGACCGCGCAGGAGTTTGAGCGGCAGGTTCTCGAAGGCAACCCGAAGGTTGCGGTCTTCGATTGTGACGGAACGCTATGGGGCGGCGACTCAGGCTACGGCTTTATGGCCTGGACGCTGGAGCAAGGGCTGGTCTCGCGCTCGACCACGGACTGGATCGACACCCGCTATCGCGCCTATCTGGCCGGCAAGGTCAGTGAACCCGCGATCTGCGGCGAGATGGTGCAGATCTACGCCGGACTGCGCGAACAGGAACTGCGCACCGCCGCCGCGCAATATGTAAACGAGTTTGTCCGCCCGCGTTTCTTCGACGAGATGGTCTCGTTGGTGGCAGCTCTTCGTCAGGCCGGGGTGGAATTGTGGGCCGTGAGTTCCACCAACAAATGGGTGGTTTCCGCAGGCGTGAGCGATTTCGGGATTCCCGAGGAACGCGTACTGGCTGCCGAAGTCCGCGTGGATAAGGGCCTGATTATGAGCGAGATTGTGGCTGTGCCTACGGGCAAGGCCAAGGCAACAGCACTCCAACAGGCCGGGCTCGCGCATCCCGATGCGGTCTTTGGCAACTCCGTCCACGACTTGGCCATGCTGGAGATTGCCCGCAACGCCTTCCCGGTGAACCCTTCCCCGGCGTTGCTGAAGGCGGCGGCGAAGAACGGATGGGGCTATTTTCTGCCCTTGTTGGCTGAAGGCGCCCACGCCGCTGTCGCGGGAGAATAGGCCCGACCCAAGGCATATCTCCCTGCCGGGTAAGGCGGCGGACCTGTTTTCACGACGCCAAAAGGGGTGCGCGGACGAACAGTGCAACCCTTTTGGTGCGATTACACTAGAAACGTGGAAGAATTCCAATCAAATTCAAATCTTCGCCCCGCAGGGCCTGCGCTCCGGTTGGTGGCGGCGGGGTTGATCATGCGCGGCAGCGAGGTTCTAATCTGCCAGCGACGTCCCGATCAGCCGATGGCCTTGCAATGGGAGTTTCCCGGCGGCAAGATCGAAGCCGGCGAGACCCCGGAAGAAGCGCTGGCCCGCGAACTCGACGAAGAACTTGGCATCCGCGCCACCGTTGGCCCCAAGGTCGCGCATATTCGTCACAACTACCGCCATGGCGGCGCCGTCGATCTGCAATTCTTTGTGGTTCATGAGTTCGCCCAGGAACTGGAAAACCGCATCTTCGCGCAATTCCGCTGGGTGAAGCTCGAAGAGCTGCCGAACTACGACTTTCTGGCCGCCGACCGCAACCTGATCCGCGATTTGGCCGCGGGAAAGCTCCTGTAAGGGCGTCATTCAACGCATTTAAGCCGGCAGAATCACCGGGTTTTGCGGGCTCAGGGTTTGCTTGCCCCAGCACACGCATCTCGTAACTTACTTATTTTGAACAGAATAGATACTCAAAATCCGCTTTTATGAAATAGCTGCAGTAGCAACGCAGGGCTCCGTTCCAATCCCCGGAGTCCAGTGAGTGAGATGCGCAGTATGTAGAACCACAGAAACACGTCAAGCAGAATCTGTCGGGATAGCTGAATCGGAATGGCATGGCACACTTGCCCGGTTGATTTGATCGGCGTTGTACGAGGAGATTGTGGCCCTTGGTCGTTTTCTTCGCCGCAAAGAGAAGAGCATTTCCTTTTGTCAAATGGGATGTTATGCTCTCGTTCTGTCCAGCGGGCCCGGTGTCGAGACTGCGTGAAAAGCTACCTTCCCAGACCCTGGAATCGCGGCATAGTTCCCAATATCGCTTTTCGGAAAAAACCGGAACCGGGCGGTCATGGCCGAGTCTGGGTGAGGCCCCCGCTGAGTTTTCCGCGGTTGGCTATAGATGCTCGTGCATCTGCAACGACGGCTGATGCTTCTCCACAGGGCTGAAAGCCGATCTCTCAAGTAGCGGCTTTGCGCTCAGGCGAAAACCCGGAAAATGGAGGACAAATGGCGAAGAATATTATCTTTTGCGCGGATGGCACTTGGAATACCAGTGTCAACCAAACCAATGTGTACAAACTCTTCAAAGCCTGCTTGACCACCGCCAGCCAGGTTCCCTATTACGATGACGGCGTCGGCGCGGATGGAACCCCGGTCGAGAAAATCCTGGGCGGCGCGTTCGGAGATGGCCTGTTTCAAAAGATCAAGGACGGGTACTCGAAGATCGCCCAGGTCTATGAAGCTGGAGACCGGATCTTCCTCTTTGGCTTCAGTCGCGGCGCATTCACCGCCCGCAGCCTGGGAGGCATGATCGCCGCTGCGGGTCTGCCCACAAAAGGCTTCGACGATGCGTTCGTTGAAGCCGCGTTCAATGCCTATCGAAACAAGGAACAACGTGCGCAGATTCTCGCCGGACTGCAGGTGCCGTACGCTTTGGACAACGCCAAGCTCACCATGGTCGGGGTCTGGGATACGGTTGGATCCCTGGGCATTCCCGCCGTCTTTGGCGGGGTCTCGCCCCTGATTTACGGATTCCTCGATACCGGCCTTCACCCGGACGTGCTGAACGCATACCAGGCGCTGGCGATCGACGAACGGCGCGTGGAGTTTCCCGCCACCCTGTGGACGGGCGCGACAAACCCCGACCAGACTGTCGAACAGGTGTGGTTTACCGGGGTCCATTGCGATGTGGGCGGGGGGTATCCGGAGCATGGATTGTCCGATGTTACCTTGGCCTGGATGCTGAGCAAAGCGGTGCCGTTGGGGTTGCAGATAGACCCGGGCGTTGCCGCGCAGTACGCGATTCCGGATGCCAAACACGCGCTCGACCAGTTACACGAGTCGTGGGAGCTTTTTTGGGGCTTCCCGCACCGAAGAGAGATTGCAGGCTCATCTTCGGTTTCCAACAGTGTGCAGATCCGCCTTACGCATGACTCCGGATATCGCCCCGGAAACTTGAGCATCTCCGGGGCGCAACTTGGCAGTTCGTATCACATCGTCAACGTTGTCGCCAATCCAGTGTGAAGCCACAGCGGCAAGAGCGAAACCAGAGTAACCGTACCCTGTCGAGGGTTCTTCGCCTCAGGCAAACAAGACACTGAGCGCAAGTGTGGCCAGCAAGATGACCACGGCCAGCGTCTCAGGGCGCTTCCACCAAACGGGATTGGTCTTCGGCCGCTTGGTGAGGCCGTAGACCAGGCCCACCAACTCCCGGTCGGGCTTCGGTCTGGTTGCCAGGCTCACCGCAATCGTCACCAGCAGGCAGGTGAAGAAGGCGAAGAGCGCCGTCCACAGGTTCATTGCCAGATCGGTCGGATAGCGATGGACAACCGCGATCCATCCGCCGTGCAAGCCGGTCTGCGCAGTCTGGGGCAGCGTCAGCCCGTGGTGCAGCAGGGCCGCGCCAATACCCGCGGCAAGGCCTGCAAAGGCTCCGTGTCCGGTTGCCCGCTTCCAGAAGATGGCGACCAGGAATGTCGCAAAGAGAGGCGCATTCACCAGCGCGAAGACCAGTTGCAGCGTGTCGAGCAGGTTGCCGAACTGAAGGGCCGCACAAGCTGCCCCGAGCGAGAGCAGAATCCCGCCCACCGTGGCCCATCGGCCCACTTTGAGGTAATGCCCGTCGCTCGCATCGGGCCGTATGTGCGCCTGGTAAATGTCGCAGGTAACCACGGTGTTGAAGGCCGTGACGCTGGCGGCCAGGCCGCTCATCAGACCGGCCAGCAAGGCGGTAACCCCAAGTCCCAACAGACCGGCGGGCAGCACGCCGACCAGCAGGTTCGGGGTGGCCATTTCGTAGTCGAGTTGTGGCTGTCCGTTCGCGTCCAGTACGATCTTGCCGGTCTTCAGGTCGGTTCGCGCCGGAACCAGCCCCTGGCCCGCTTCCGCTGCGGGAGCGACCACGGTGATGGTGTGAAAGATGGCCCCGTTTTCGTAGCGAATCTCCGTCATAGTGCGCGGCGTGGGCAGCCCAATCGCGATGAGGCCGGGAAGAACCACCAGCAACGGAAACAGCATTCGCGGAAGGGCGGCAAGCAGGGGAATACGTCGCGCCGCATCCATGTTCTTCGCGGCCATCGCCGTTTGCAGCACGCGGAAATCCGCGCACCAGTGGGCTGCGCCGAGCACCACAGCCAGACCCATGCCGAGGCCGACGATCTCCAGGCCCATGGGGTTGGAGGCGGTGTGTAGCACGCCCTTCCACGGGTGCAGAAGTTGCGGGTCCACTGCGGACGCCAGCCCGCCCCAGCCGCCGATCCTGCGCAAGCCGAAAAACACCACCGGCAGCAATCCGGCAATCAGCAGGAAAAACTGCACCACCTGGTTATAGGCCGCGCCGGCCAGCCCGCCCCACAGAACGTAAAGCAGCACAGCCGCCGCGGGCAGCAGAATCGCGAGCGCGAAGATTCCCTGGGTCGACCAACCCAGCGCCTGAAAGAGAACGTCGAAGAGATGGAGCGCCTGGAGGATGCGGCCCATGGCGTACAACGAGATGCCGGAGAGCAAGACCGTGGTCAGCGCAATCAGGCAGGCGCTCAGCAGCCGCGTCTTGGCGTCGAAGCGGCTCCCGAGGAACTCCGGAGTCGAGCGCGCTTTTGACCCGTAGAAGAAGGGCATCATGAAAAGCCCTGCAAAAATCATGGCGGGAATGGCGCCGATCCAGAAGAAGTGAGCCGTCTCCAGACCGTATCTCGCCCCCGAAGCGCCCATCACGATCACTTCCAGCGCGCCCATGCCGGCGGCGGCGTAGGCCAACCCACCGACCCAGGTGGGCAGCCTGCGCCCTGCTTGCAGAAAGTCGCTGGAGGTCTTGATGCGGGCCTTCACAGAATGGCCGACGATGAGTACAACTCCGAAATACAGCAAAAGAATCAGCCCGTCGATGGGCATGAAATGAGGCACTGGTACTCCTTGCAACAGAAAAGGCTCTTGCTTCACTCTACGCAGGTGGACGGAGGCAGGTCCACGCCAGGCGATGAAGAAGCGCGGGCGGGCAGGCAAGTGCGATCCATAAGAAACGGCCCTCCGGCGCAAACCGGAGGGCCGCAAATTCAGCTGAAACGCGGTGTTTATGCTGCCACGGAGCGCGTGGGTTTGTACCCCGAGAGGCCGTAATAGGCCACAAAGAGGTAGCAGAGGATGGGCAGGAAGAAGGCGTGCTGGTAGCCAAGCTGGACGGCCAGGTAGCCGAAGAGCGGGGGAATCACGGCGCCGCCGACGTTGCCGATGGTGATCACGCCCGAGCCCTTGCTGGTCAGCGGTCCCAATTCGGCGATTCCGAGGGCGAAGATGGTCGGGTACATGATGGAATTGGCCAAGCCGCAGAGCACAAGGCACCAGATGGCGACCGTGCCTGTGGTGGCCATGGCGACCAGCAACAGCACCACGCCGAAGATGCCCAGCCCTACGAGCAGAACGTTTGCCCTGACGACTTTCATCACCACCGTGCCGACGAAGCGGCCGATCATGATCGAAAACATGTAGAACGAGGCCAGCAGCGCGGCAATCGAAGTGGTGGTCAAAGGTCCGTGGATCTGCGTGGCCAGCGTGCCGATGAAGCCGAGCGAGGAGATGTCCACGCCCTGCGAGAAGAAGAACTGGATGGCGTTGGCGGCCAGCGCGATTTCAACGCCGACATAGAAGAAGATGCCCAACATGCCCAGGACGGTGTGCTTGTAGCTCCAGATGCTGCGGCCAAGCAGCGTATCGCCATCGGTAGCGGGGCGGAAGGCGCGCGTGGAAGTGATGGCCGGCAGGTGCATGAACATAACGGCGAAGCCCAGCACGAACAACGCCGCGGCAATGACGATGTAAGGCCCCTGCACGGTGTGGGCAATCGCGGCTTTGCTCATCGCCGCGGTGTTTTCGGTGAGGATGAAGGAGCCCACCACCAGCGGCGCAAGGGCGGACCCGAGAGAGTTGAAGGCCTGGGCCAGCGTGAGCCGCGCCGGGGCGCTGTGCTCCGGTCCCAGAATCGATACGTAGGGGTTGGCCGAGGTCTGCAAGGCGCAGACGCCGGTGGCCAACACAAAGCTGGCGGTCAGGAAGACCGGGAAGCTGACCATTCCCGCCGCCGGGATAAACAGCAGCGCGCCGGCGACCATGATGAAGAGCGAGATGATCATGGTGCGCTTGTAGCCGACCTTTTCAATCAGCTTGGCCGAAGGCACCGAGAAAACCAGGTAAGCGAAGAACCAGGCCGAAGTCACCAGGTTGGACCACGCGTGGTTCAACGTAAAGATGTCTTCCAGTTCCTTTGAGAGGTTGCTGTTCAGGTTGGTCAGAAACCCGAAGATGCCGAACAGGGCAGTGACAATGAGGAACGGAACAAGATAACTGGGCGCGCTGCTTGTCGCCGGAGGTGTGGATCGCGTAGCCATAGGTGATTTTTCCTGCTTCCTTTTGAAGAGAGATCGCCGGGTCTTGGCTGTTTGGCATTGGCTCGAAGTGCTGAACCGCATCCGGGCTTGGCGGGCGGAAGAGACATCGAAGAATGGGCAAACCGCTCCGAAAAGTACCGCAACTACTTTAATGATTGGGGGGAAGGCAAGTCCAGCGAAATTGAAAAGGTTTTCAGAAGACCGCCCGATTCCCTCCCTCGACTGGCCGCTGCTTCTTAGCATTTACACTGGTTATGCATGATTCCCACCTTAGCCTGGACTCCGGAAGGCGTCCGTTTCATCGATCAGACCCGGCTCCCCCTCGAGGAGAGCTACGTACTCGCCACCACCTATGAGCAGGTGGCCGAGGTGATTGTCACCATGGTGGTGCGCGGCGCGCCGGCCATCGGCGTTTCCGCCGCCTACGGGGTTGCCCTCGGGGCCTTGTGCACCCAGGCGGCCACATCCGCGGAGTTTGCGCCGGAATTCGAGCGCATCTGCGCCCGTCTGGCCGGAACCCGTCCCACCGCCGTCAACCTTTTCTGGGCCATCGACCGCATGAAGCGGCTCTTCGCGAGCCTGCTCGGTTCTGGCGCAACCCTCAGCCAAATCAAGGAAAAACTCCTGGCCGAAGCCCACGCCATGTACGCGGAAGACATTGCCGCCTGCAAAGCCATGGGAGCCTTCGGCGCCGCTCTACTGCCCGACGAGGGCGGCGTCCTGACCCACTGCAACGCCGGAGCCCTGGCCACCTGCGGCTACGGAACCGCTCTGGGCGTGATCCGCTCGGCGGTCGAGCAGGGCAAGCACATCCACGTCTTCGCCGACGAAACGCGTCCCTTCCTGCAAGGCGCGCGCCTCACCGCCTGGGAACTGATGGCCGACCACATTCCCACCACGGTCATCTGCGACAACATGGCCGCCAGCCTCATGCGCGCCGGCCGCATTCAGGCCGTTGTTGTCGGCGCCGACCGCATCGCTGCCAACGGCGATACCGCCAACAAGATCGGCACCTACAACGTCGCCATCCTGGCCAAGGAGCACGGCATCCCGTTCTACGTTGCAGCCCCCTGGTCCACCATCGACCTGGCCACCCCGACCGGCGATTCCATTCCCATCGAGGAACGCCCCGCCATCGAAGTGACCCACCACGGCGGCAAGCAGCTCACGCCCAACGGCGTCGGCATCTGCAACCCAGCCTTCGACGTGACTCCGGCCAAGTACATTGCAGCCATCGTCACCGAGCGCGGCGTCTTGCGCGCGCCCTTCGGCGAGTCGCTCAAAGCGATGCGGAGTTAGCAGCCGCAGGGTTCTCTTGCCGGTTGCATAAGTGTTGCCAAAGAATACCCCAGGTCAGATCCCTCAGTCGCTGGATTGAGGGATCTGGCAATGAGAATCGCCGAGAAGGCGGTTGTTGGGTGGGCGGCAACCGCACGGTGCCTGGAAATCGCGGAAAACATTCAGTTAAGGCGGCATATCGGAACTAAATCCGACCTCGATGAGCGAATCGGCGATTTAGCACGCTCAGAGCGAGGATCGGCAAAGACATGCGCGTTTTGCAGAACGAATCATCCCGATAATCTTCATTGAACGTCAGTGACGGTGACATCCTCCACCTTGTTGTTTGGAAGCAGCAGGAGATGCAGGCGGAGCCTTTTTCCTCCCGCGATCACGTCATACTCTCTGGTTCTTAGCCCATCTGTGGTTTGCGTATGTGACAACGAGAATGCTTCTACAGGTCCGAGTGGCGTCAGGCTGGAACTGTACTCCCGCAGTCTGCTGGGAGTTAGATATTGCTTGAGATCTTCGCTCAAGATGGAATCGCCCAGGCTTCCGCTCTGCAGCTCAGCAAACAGTGTTCGGGCGAATTGATCGTCGGCTGAGGGCGGAAAGAGCAGGTAGATCAGTTCATCCGCAATCTTCATAAACGTGGGCTTGGCACTTGTGTTCGTCAGTACGATAATGGCCCGCGATGTATCGGGATAGATCATGTTGATTGCTTCAAAGCCTTGTCCCTGCCCGGAATGGTAGTAACGGAGAACGCCTTGTTCATGCGAGACAAACAGGCCGAGAGTGTATAGATAAGTCGATCCGTTGGCGAGGTGGGCAGGCGTAACCTCTTCTGCGGCCTGCTCTCGCGGCAAAACATGCCGCTCCAGGAATGCCACATCCCAAAGAGCAACATCCTTAGCGGTGGTCACCACCTGCCCGGAGCCAAACGACCATCCGGGCCCTTCATATGGAGCGGGCTCTAGAGGTGCTAGGGCAGTCTGCGTGTAGCCCGTTGCGAGCGCCGGACTGCCATTAGGAATCGTGTCCAAGTCAATAGTAGCGTCCATATGCAAAGGCGCAAAAATCCGCTCCTGCATGAACTGAAATAGCGGTCGCCTGGAGACCTTCTCCACGATCCGGCCTGCGATCTCATATTCCAGATTCGAATAATGGAACTGCGTGCCCGGAGTAAATAGAAGCGGATGGTGGCCCCACTCCTCGATGATTTGATCCGGTTCGGCAGCCTTGGCTTTTGCCCCGGCCGGGTAGCTCTCTGGATAGTGATCTGGATAACCGGAGGTATGATTCAGAAGTTCCCGTAGCGTAACGTCCGCCGCACCGGTGAGGCTTGGATACCACTTGCTTACCCTGTCTTCCAGCGACAACTTGCCGTCTGCCTCAAGCAGAAGAACCGCCTGTGCGACAAACGTTTTGGAGATAGAGGCGAGTTGGTAACGGGTCGTCTCCGTCGCTGCAGATTTTGGGCGCATGACGGCATCCCCAAAGGCAGCCATATACGTGATTCGACCGCCCTCAACGATAGCAACGGAAGCAGAGGGGGTTCCGTCTTCCCGCAGGCAACGTCTGACGACCTCATCCATCTTTGTTTGCATCGCGTGGTCGGGCTGTGATGCGGCTTGGCCATGTGCAAATCCTGTTGCTAATGTCAGCAAAGAAACGAACAGTCCCCCTGAGCCCTTCCAGCGCTTGTGCATATCTGGATATTAGCAACGCAAGCGCAATTTGTCCTGACGGAAGCGATCCGCGCGGGGCGTTTTCAAGTGTCGAGAACAGTAGGCAAATAGCTCATCCAAAATGATTTGCGCGAGAAAGGCAGGATAGGTATCCGAAAACGCGGCAGGCACCAGAATGGACTCTGGGTTTACGACATCCCAATACCACCTGGCGAATGAGCATGGGTAGTCGCCTAGCGCAATTGGTGTCAACTGAGAATTGTGCTCAGGCGGATCGGTGACCACTATCTGGCTTGAACGAACTCGGTTCCGCGTTCCCGATCCGTCAATGCTGAACGCAGACGTTCAATGTCGCGCATCGGAGGGGCACCGAAGAATCGGCGGTATTCCCGGCTGAATTGAGAGGCACTTTCATAGCCAACGCGTCGGCTCACTGTACCAGCATCCAGAGACTCCGCAAGCAAGAGGCGGCGAGCCTCCTGGAGCCGCAAGTGCTTCTGAAACTGAAGCGGGCTCATCGAAGTAACTGCGCGGAACCAACTGTGCATGGCGGAAGGACTCATTCGCATTTCGCGAGCAAGCTCTTCCATTCGGATTGGCCGGCCAACGTTGCGTCTGAGCCATGCAAGACCGGCGGCGACACGCTGAACATTGCCACTATCCGCAACCATGCGGCGCAGTAAACCGCCCTGTTCGCTGAGCAACAGTTTGTAGAAGATCTCGCGCCGCACAAGCGGTGCAAGAATCGATATCTGTGTGGGCTTCGTGAGTAGGCCGGTGAGTCGACTAACCGCATCCAGCAGATCGTCATCCATCGACCCGACCATCAGGCCAGGGCGCAAGGGCGGAGCGCTTTCGTGCGGGAGATTAGCCTCACGCATGAGCGATGCGATCTCCTCGAAATCAAGAACCAGGCTCAAGCCCAGAAACGGCCTTTTGCGGCTCGCTCCCTCGATCTGTCCCACCAGAGGAAGATCGAGCGAAACGAGCAGATATTTGCTGGGGTCATAGATGAAGCGCTGTTCGTTCAGCAGCGTGGACTTTGCGCCTTGCGCGACCACGCAGAATACTGCTTGATGCAACGATGTCCGTGGCACTTCGGTCGTGGAGTATCGGGTAAGAAAGAGACCGTCAATGTCTGTGCCGTGTGAGCCGTCACGCGGACACAGTTTTTTAATCATGACTGCCAGTTGCTCCATCCTTGGCATTTCGCTCCTCATCGACACTCTCTCATTGGACGCTACAGAGCAACTCGCGATCCAGAAATTTGTAGGATCAGGCAATTCTTCTGTCGGATCGTTCAATTCGCTGAGGAATCCCGATCATCCAATACGCTAGGTGAGCATCACCAAGGAGAGTAAAGAATGGGAAAGCTGGACGGAAAGATTGCACTGATTACCGGCGGAAGCGAAGGAATGGGCTTCGACACGGCGAAGGAGTTCATCCGTGAGGGAGCTTTCGTCTTTATCACGGGGCGCAGGAAGCCTGTGCTCGAGAAAGCGGTTGAGACTTTGGGCGTGAGTGCGGCGGGAATCCAAGCGGACTCCGGGAAACTTGATGACCTGGATCGAATGTACGCTGAGATCAAGGAGAAGAAAGGCAAACTCGACGTTGTCTTTGCCAATGCCGGCATCTATGAGCAGATGCCCTATGACAAGGTGACCGAGGATTTCTACGACAAATGCGTCGACATCAATACAAAAGGTGTGTTCTTCACGATTCAAAAGGCGATCCCACTGATGGACACGAATGGCTCCATCATCCTGAATAGTTCGTTTATCGGCAGCGCAGGCTATCCAGGAATGAGCGTATATGGGGCGACAAAGGCTGCAGTACGCAGCTTCGCGCGTAGCTTCACCGCGGAATTGAGGGGAGTAGGTCCCCGCGTAAACGTCATCAGTCCGGGGCCGATCCATACAGCGGGAAATGCCGCCATGCTCGCTGAGAATCAGCAGGTTCTAGAGTATGTAACCAACATGGTGCCGCGCAGTCGTATCGGAGAAGGAAGTGACATCGGCAAGGCTGCTGTATTTCTCGCATCCGATGATTCCTGCTTTGTGGCAGGAGTGGAACTATTCGTCGATGGTGGAGTGAACGCCGTCTAGAGCGAAACCAGAGTTCCTGTGGCCTGATTAGCTCTTGTTCCGGGTCGCCGCTCCCTGTTGGTCGCGTCGACTTGAGTGTCGTGCCTTCGGTATACATCGACTCTGGTTTCGCTATAGGCGAGAGAGGCGCAAGGAAGGAATATGCGATCTGCCCTTGCGCCATCTAACTCTGAATTTGTCCCCGCAAACGCGGTTCCGGCCGCGAACCGATAGCCGTCGGCAGTAGGTAGAAACCGGGACACTGGGCGACCTACCGTTACCATTTCTCTTGCATAGCCGTTCTCGAGTTTTCAGGGACAGCTTGCTCAATCGGTGCGCGGCTCAGCCGCAGAATAAAGCCGTCTGATCGTACGAAAATGACCCAGATCTCAATGGTTCAAATGTGGAGCAATCTAGGCATGACTTCCAACCGGGTGCCTCTTCGCACTCTCTGAACACCGACCCGTCCAACGGGTTGCTGGCGGCCGGAGGCACGCTCTTCTTCGCGTTCCCGCTTCTCTATGCCTCGGCATTCAGCGGCTTTTATCTCCGCCTCCCCTTAATGATGGTTCTCTGGCTGCTCATCCTGCGCGGGGTCAGCATCGAGTTGCGCGGCCATTACGCTGACCCGCTCTGGCGCACTTTCTTCGATGCGCTCTTCAGCTTCTCAAGCGTATTGCTCACCATCTTCTTTGGGGCGGCCATGGGCAATGTTGTGCGCGGCGTTCCGATAGGTGCTGATGACTATTTCTTCCTGCCTCTGTGGACCAACTGGCAGACGGGAGCGAATCCTGGAATCCTCGATTGGTACACTGTCCTCGCCGGCATCATCGCCTTGGCAGCCCTCTCGCTTCATGGCGCCCTCTACCTCGCCCTTAAGACGGAAGGCAACCTGGAGCGCCGCGCCCTCTGCATCGCTTGCCGTATCTGGAGAGCGACTGTAGTTCTCACCGCCGCGGGCATTCCGGCTACAGTCCTGGCGCGTCCGGCTTCCCTCAATAATTTCAAAGGGCATCCTATTGCGTTCCTCGCCCCACTCGCGGTCATAGCAAGTCTCGGAATGATGCGCTACACCATGGCTAAGGGTTCGCATCTGCTCTGCTTCCTCTGCTCGTGTGTCTACCTCATCTCGATGCTTGTGGGAGCCGCGACCGGTCTCTTCCCCGTTCTTCTTCCCGCCGTTGGAATTGCGGGGCGCGACATCACCATTGATCGAGCGATTTCCGATCCTCATACACTGCGCGTCGGCCTGATCTGGTGGTCGGTGGGGATCTCTCTGGCCTTGATGTACTCCGTTATCGTCTACAGGCAGTTCTGGGGCAAAGTCCCCACCGACGCCGAAGGCTACGGGCACTAGCTGTGAACTATCGGCAAGTCTGAGGGAGAATTCGGCCCTCAACAACTTGCGGAAGAGCGACGTCACTTTGAATTGCTAAAAAAACAAGTTCAACCTCACTACAGAGTACCTCCTGCTCAGCCAATGATTTTCTCTTAGGTCTTGTTGTTGAAGAGGTCAAGATGAGTGTCCCCCCAATCCTTCAGTGCGGCGAGAACCGGTGTCAAACTTTGACCAAGGGGCGCCAAGCTGTACTCAACTTTTGGGGGAACCTGAGGATAGATTTTACGCACAATCAAGCCATCAGCTTCTAACTCGCGCAACTGAGCAGTCAGCATTCGCTGTGTCAAATTCGGGATGAGTCGACGTAACTGGTTAAAGCGCACAGTGGCTTCTAACAAGTGAAAGAGAATGACACACTTCCACTTTCCGTCAATGAGGCTGAGGGTGGCTTCGACGGAGCAGCCAGGACTGCAATGTGGGCCGGGGTGACGTTTTCTCGACATGGCAGTATCCTTTTTGTGCCTACTGGCGAAATATGTGCGTACTTCACACGAACGAGCATACACGATATGTTTGCTTCGGAGGCGCAAAGGACCTCTCTCATATGCGCGCTGTCGGCTACAAGGACCCCGGCACTCTCCTCGAACCGCAAGCACTGTTGGACATCGATCTTCCAACGCCAGAGCCCACAGGCAGGGATCTGTTGGTGGAGGTAAAAGCCATTTCAGTGAATCCCGTGGACGTAAAGCTCCGCGCGAGAATCGGTCCTGACGCGGGCCAATGGAAGGTGCTGGGCTGGGATGCAGTCGGCATCGTTCGCTCGGTAGGTTCTGAGGCTGTTCTCTTTCATCCTGACGATGCCGTTTTTTACGCGGGCGCCATTGATCGCCCTGGCACCAACTCCGAATTCCACCTCGTAGATGAACGTATCGTTGGCAAGAAGCCGACCTGCCTTGATTGGGCTTCCGCGGCCGCTCTGCCCCTGACCGCAATCACCGCATGGGAGGGGCTCTTCGACAGACTAGAGATTGGGCGACCAGTGGCAGGTGCTGCGCCTGTTCTTTTGATCATCGGAGGGGCCGGCGGTGTTGGCTCTATCGCCATTCAACTCGCCCGAAACCTGACGAAGCTGCAAGTCATTGCAACCGCATCCCGGCCGGAGACCGTGGATTGGGTAACCAAAATGGGCGCTCATAGAGTCATCGATCACAGCCAACCGCTCGCTAAGCAAATCTCGGAACTTGGGCTGGGCGCGCCTGCCTTTGTCTTCTCAACAACACAGTCAGCCCAACACCTCTCGGAGATCGCGGCCCTGATTGCTCCGCAGGGCCGCTTCGCGCTGATCGACGATCCGCCATCGGTCGATATATCGGCCTTCAAGAAGAAGTCGGTATCGGTTCATTGGGAAAGCATGTTCACTCGCTCGCTCTTCCAAACCGCGGATATGGAAGAACAGGGCAAGCTTCTGTCGAAGGTCGCAGGCCTCGTAGATCAAGGCATGATCCGAACGACCATGACGGAACGGCTCTCTCCTATCAACGCTGAAAACCTCAAGCAGGCACACGCACAAATCGAGAAGGGTACGATGATCGGGAAGCTGGTACTCGAAGAGTTCGAGCATTCGAGCCGACCGGCCCTACCACGTGGAGAAAGACCATGATTGTTGTTACCACGCCTACCGGATTGATTGGCCAACAGGTCGTCGACCACCTTCTCAAAAGCGATGTCCCCATACGCCTGATCGTCCGCGATTCCTCCCGTCTTGCGCCACAAGTGCGGGACCGCGTCGAGGTTGTGGAAGGTTCGCACAAGGATCTCGACGTGGTCACGCGAGCCTTTACCGGGGCCGACGCCGTCTTCTGGATCACCCCTCCGAATCTCCGGGCTGTGAGCGTAGATGCCGCCTTCGTCGATTTCACCCGTCCGGCTTGCGAGGCGATCAAGGCTCAAGGCGTGAAGCGCGTCGTGGGCGTAACGGTGCTCGGCCGCGGCCATCCGATGGTCGACCACGCCGGCATCATCACAGGCTCGCTCAAGATGGACGACCTTATTGCCGCTGCGGGCGTCGCCTATCGCGCCCTGATGCTTCCGGCGTTCATGGACAACATGCTGCGCCAAACGGAGACGATCCGACGCAGGGGTATGTTCTTTTCGCCTCTCGACGGCGACTTGAAGATGCCGGCCTGCGCTACACAGGACATTGCCTCGGTGGCTGCGCAACTGCTGTTAGATTTGTCCTGGAGTGGCCAGGATCATGTCCCACTACTCGGCCCCGAAGACCTGTCCTTCAATGACATGGCCTCTACCATGTCTGACGTTCTAGGCCAGCCGATTCACTTCCAGCAGATCTCAATCGAGACCTACAAGCAACAGATACTCAAGTCCGGCGCTTCGGAAGCGATGACCCAGGGATTGGTCGACACGATGGTGGCCAAAGCTCAAGGCGTGGGCATCGCTAACATCGCACCGCGCACCGCAGCCTCTTCTACGCCGACGAGCTTCCGCCAGTGGTGCGAGGAGGTGCTGACCTCCGCAATCCACGGTTCCGCGACACCGAAAGCTCATCCCGCGATTCCGATCTAAGGAACTGTGGCGGTGGTAGAGGCGCTGCCACCAGTTTGCTCAGTCGTTTGGTGAGAACCTACCGATCCGGTTGATCGTCGATTGAAGAACGCAGCAGCTTCAGTCCGAGAGATCCGATCATCAATGCCTGAGTCGATCACACGCGGAGTGCGCCAGATGCCAGATTTTTTCATGTTGGTATATTTAGTACATAAGTACACTTGATATAAATATATACTCAGTGTAATCTATTTTTGTGTCTTCAGATCGTCCATCCCGTAAGCGGTTCGCTATGCGGCAGAGCATCTCCGATACCGCCACACGCCTGTTCTACGAGCGGGGTTTCGATCATGTGACCGTGGACGAGATCGCGGAAGCTGCTGACGTCGGGCGGAAAACGGTGTTCAATCACTTTCCCCGCAAGGAGGACTTGTTCTTCGATAGAGACGAGGAGTTCCGCGAGACCCTGTGCGAAGCTTTGCAGCAGCGTGATCCCCGTATCGCTCCAATCGAGACGTTACGCCTGCTAGCTCATCGCCTCGCCGCTAGCCAGAGCCCGCTCGTTGAATTCTCCGCTGCGAGCCAACAGTTTATAGAGACGATCGAGAGCAGCGAAACCCTCAAAGCGCGAGCCAGGGCGATATGCGACGAGCGCGCGGAACTCTTGACGGCGGCGCTATCCGAATGCCTAGGGCGAGAATCGACCGATTCTGGCGCTCGTTTGGCGGCCGGTCTGTTCCTGACAACGTGGACCGTGGCCACCAGCCAAGCTCACTGGGTCTTTCGACAAAGTAAAGATACAGATGAAGCGAAAGCCTCCTTTCTCGCTCTTGTTGATCAGGGAATCGTCGGCTTGAAAGCCGCGATGAATGGCACACCCTATGCCTGAACGATCAACTACCGTCCGACGCAATACAACAAAAGTCGCGGTAGGGATACGGATTGCTCCGTACCCCCCGCACAGATCCGGACTGGCGGATTTCCCGCATCCGGCTCCTACCTCAGGTAATGACGCCCATGCGGCGCAGAGGAAAAGGATGATACACGC
>Ga0224530_1000743_pt1 | contig 19774 bp, 9 predicted proteins | sample CBST75metaG_FD_179873 | JGI IMG/M metagenome (GOLD analysis project Ga0224530, IMG submission 179873) | Peat soil microbial communities from Stordalen Mire, Sweden - C.B.S.T75 | ecosystem: Environmental > Terrestrial > Soil > Wetlands > Peat | place: Sweden: Norrbotten County, Stordalen Mire...
GGCTCCGCAATTATTTGTTTACCTGCCCGTCTTCCCACCCTCTTGCGATGCTCCTGCCATTCGCCAGGAGCGACAATATGCGCCCACCCGACGTGCAGGACCGCCCAAGTGCGGGCAGCTTCAGAAACGTTATCAGATGCACTTGCGCATCAAGGCATTCTACGGAACCAGTGAGAACGCGGTGAAGGCCCAAATCTGGATAGCCATAAGAGTCTATGTACTGGTCGCCATCGTCAGCCAACGGCTCGGTCTGGAGGACAGCCTCTACCAAATCCTACAGATTCTCAGTCTAACTCTGTTCGAGAAAATGCCCAGTTTACAAGCACTTCAAGAGATGAGCTGTAATAACGACTTAAGCAATGTTTGCAACCAATTGAATCTGTTCGACTTGTAGCCGGACAGCAGTGGAAACAACCTCTTGAGCCTACGCAGCTAATGTACCTCAAGTTGATCCCGGTCAGGCAGTCTGGGAAAGGTCTGATGAGGATCTGTTTGATACCAGTAGGCAACGGATGCGATGTCGTCCATAAGTGGAAGATACCTTCCGCCGCTTTCCCACCCAAGTGCTTGGATGGTCACACGCAAATCGCTCTTAAACCGAACCGGATCGGGGATATGCCAGCGGTACATACCAAATCGCTGCTGGGACTGGTAGAGACCGTCTGGGCGGATGACCTGTGCCAAACCAGAGTAGGGAGCGGTAAACTCTTCATACTGCTTCTTCTCACTATTCTCAAAGTTATACGAACCTCCGAAATAGTCTTCCGTCCCCGTTGAATTAATTGTTGGAAAGTCTTTGTCTCCATCTATGTAGAACTTTACTTCTCCTTCGCCCCACCATCCGGTGCTATGGGTTCCCCACGCGATGTATGTTCCGACGTATTGTCCCTCTCCCTTGACATTGTCGAGGATGACATAGACTCCCTTGTAGGGCAATGGGTTAATGCGTCTAAATTGCGCGTGGAAATAGGCGGAGTCTCCCGGTACAGCAGTGCTCGTGTAATCAATCTCGTAATAGATGGTCACGGGGGTATCGTCGAGATTCTGGAGAGTTACTCTCGCATGTTTGCGGAACGGCATCACCCAATACGAATTAAACGCGCTTCCTGGATTCACGGCTACAGGCAGGGATGATAACCGAGCATATTTGTTCCATCCCATTGCGAAAAAATCTCCCACGGGAACCTCGACTGATGGCTCTTTTTCATCGTCCCAATAGAAGCGTAGGATCGATAGACGCCAGTTGCCGGTGGAAGTCATCCAGATATGTTCAATGGCACCAGAGCCTTGAATGTCGGCAAACGTGGATGTTTGGCCAGGTTGAACAACGATAAATGGATTCTCCTTCCATCCCTGGCCGAGTTCGCGAGCAGCATATGCCGCAGTTCCTTCTTTGATCATTCCTCCTTTTCCCTTTTCTCCAGTAGGATTCTCCGGAGTGATCGAAAAAGACTTTGCAGCAGAGAGCCTGTTGAGATTACCAAGGGTGTTATTGAGCCCATCGTAACCGGCCTGTTGTCCAGGCAACAATATCGGAAGAAGGAGGCTGGGTATTGCCAGAAACCACAATCGCGTTTTCATGCTATTCTCCGGCATCTCTTAGATTTCTTGGAGCAATGCGCATTGAGTTGCAAATGATACTTCAGTCTCACGAGCGCATATGAGACCAGTCTCGCAGCGCAGGAAATATTGTTACTCGCAATTGCGTAGCACCGTATGGGATAAGAGACACTCGCTCCCCTGTATCGCAAACTCTGCTGGTGCTCAAGTCGGGCAAGGGCGGAGTAAATTTCTGACTCATGTTATCCGGGTTGGATTGCAACTCCCAATCCTCAATCCTTCTTGCCGGCACGGTGAGCATAATTGGAGGGTTCTCCCATGGATCATGCAACGGGTTCGCGAGTGCAGGCTTTCTCTTGATTTCAACTTCGCTCTCTAACTTCGCTGGATCAAGCTCAACTCCGTAGTTCCATGCGCTGGCCGGAGTAGCCTCCCAACTTGGAAACTCGGTCGTCGTATACTTAGGCTCAACGCGTGGCGTCCAGTTAGTTTTGATCGGCAAAGCATAGACCAGCGGACCATGTTCGATTCCTATGCCGTTTTGAGGCCAATAGGTAACTTTAAGTTTCATCGGAAGCGTTAAGGTGACATGGTCGCCAGGGTTGAACCTGCGATGCAGGACAAGGAAGCCATTGGCTGTTCGCAACGCGGCCGCCGGCGCGCCATTGACTGTAAGACGCGGTTCGCTGCACCAGAGGGGAATTCGCAGGATGAGAGGGAATGTTACCACATGGTCGGCTTCAATCTTGAAGTGGATCCCTTCCTCGAAGGGATAGTTGGTCGTTTGGGTGATTTCAACGGACTGGTTGTCCAACCCCGCCGTCGTCTTCACCTTCGACGGACCATAAAGAACTGCCGCCAGACCGCCATCGTTCGTCTTCATCCACATCCGGATTACATAGTTGGGAAAGATGCGGTGGACATTGCCGCCGCAACATGCGGTGTGTTGCCCCGGATTGGGCTGATAGGCCATTACGCGGCCGCCGTGCTCCATTACATTGTGGTCGGAGTTCAGAGTGGCGAGGAACTGATTGGGGCAGGAGAAGTATTGCAACGACTTCCAATCGTTCTTGATGGCCCCTGGCGCGGCGTTGAAGCATGCGCGCTCGATGCGATCGGCCCAGGCCGCAGCCCCGGTAGCCATCAGCATATAGCCCCACGACCAAGTGTGGTCGGCAATGTCGCAGGTTTCGTGGGAATCGAGCGAAGTAACGGTGCGATAGTATTCCGAGGTGGAAGGAATGCCATCGATCAGCATATGGTGGTCGAAGATGCGGCGCTCGGCCGCGAGCGCGAATCTGAGATATTCCTTCTTACCTGTATAAATATATAGAATGGCTGGCAGTTTCATCGTTTCAGCATAAGTAACTCCGTGGGCATTGATGGGCGTGTCGGCAAAAACGCGCAGTGCCGATAAATCGCCATGTAAATTCTCATCCTCCGGAATCACAGCCACCTTCGTGTACTCCCGCCACGCATTTTCGGCCATGGTTAGCAGGCTGGGATCGCCGGTGCGTTTGTAACACCACAGCATCGCCTCGATGTTGGTTACATTCCTAATCGGCGTTCCATATGATGCTTTGTCGGTCAAGTAGTGTTTTTTGAGCGCCACGACAATGCTTCTGCTGGCTGCCACTTGCGATGGCAACTGAGCGTCTGAGAGCGCCATCAAGCTACGGAAAAAGATGTTCTGAGGCCAACGATGATAATCACCCTTTGGATCTTCAAAGAATTTAGGCCCAAGATACCCGCCTGGAGCGGCGTGGGCCAGGGTATAGTCGATCGAGGTTCGCACCTGTGCCATGAGCTGTTCATCCTGGAGAACAAGCGCTAAACGAGTCGCTCCATCGATCCAATAAGCCTTCTGCTCCCAGGGCCACCAGGATTCGCCTTCTTCTTCGCCTGCCCAATACGCCCCCGTAAATGGCCATGAAACCTGGGGCAGCTTAGACCCCAGCTGTGCTGCCTGTTTTTCCATGTACTCGCGGAGCCAGCCTTGGGGCTGCACTGCTCCCGGCGGCAAGTCGTGCAAGGCTGCATAGGAATGAGAACTCAAATCCGCCTCCGCGCCATACAGCGCGCGGTTTGAGACCATCAGCATTGCAGAGCTCATTAAAGAAAGGCGGACAAACTCGCGGCGGTTCAGCTCAGTTTCCACGGAACCTGGCCTGTATTTCATCTCTGCTCCTTATCATCAGCTTCTCCGCTTGCCAACACCTCAAGGGTTTGCACTTTGCGGGTGAGTATGATCAGCGCCATTCGACCGGTATTCGCTGCCGTGCAGCAATCGCTCATAGCGCCTGCGATACTCGGCTTTGTAAATTTCAACAGCGTGTTGATAGCTCAGTTCCATCATTCCGCTCTTGTGGCTCCAATGCAAGCGTACCTCTTGCGTGCCAGGTGGCACTAACAGCATATTTCCTGTAACAGCCATCGCCTTGCCGTCCACAGTGGCTGAACTTACACTCATGAACCAAGGCAGGTGAATTACGAGCTGCCGGGGCGCGGCCTTCCATCTGGAGTGAATATACAAGATGGCCGTCGCAGAATCTGGCTGTTGCAGCTCATAATTGACCGGGCCGAATTCCGTCGGAGCATCCGCAACAGCGATCTGCTTTGCGACGCCAATCCAACTCGGCGATACCACCGAGAGAAGATGAAGATCGCCGCCATCCTCGCGCACCAGCATGTTACGTAGCAGCGTGCGATACTCAGCAGCAAACCAGCCATGTGGTGACAGATTACCCATGAAGCCCCGATCGCCCCACGGATGGATGGCAAACTCAAAGCCTGCCTGGGTTGAACTGGTATGCAATAGCAGCGCATACAATTCCCGCACCGCCTCCTCCTGGTCACCGCGAGCCACCTCTGTCTCAGTGTTCTTGATTGTCAGATAATGGTGCAGCCAGCGACCGTCGCCGTAGGTCATGATGCCCTCTTGATACTTTGCCTGCGTGGCCTTGAGCGTCGCGGTGATACGCGGATCGTGCGGATCAAGCACATGTTCTGGATATGTGCCGAGCAGATTGCCCCAGTCTTGCCCGCCTTTTTGTCCGTCAAGTGCAGGTGGAATATACCCGCCGGTCGTGGCCGTCACTTCACGCAACTTCTTTAGAAACGTGGTGCGGTAGTCGTCATATTCCTTCGTGAAATCCGCCTCCGCACCTGTTTCTCCAAGAGCTTTTGCCATCAGAATCGCATTCTGAAGGCCTCCTAATGCGAGAAAGTTGTACCCTGTCAGATGACCGGCCACATATTCGTTATCCAGTACATCCGACGCAGGAATCAAATGCAGCGGATCCGCCCGCCGCGCATTCTTCAGCCACGCAACGGAGCGCTCGATAGAGGGAAATACATTTTCCGCAAAGGCCTGATCATGAGTCATGCGAAAGTGTTGGCCATAAGCATATAACACCTCCCCCCACGCATCGTACTGCTGTTCCTGCGAAAGAAAAAGCCCGTCCGGAGTTTGCCAACGCGGGAAGAAATCCAAAACCTGACGTGCAATCTCCGGATAGCCAGTCACATCGTAAGAGTGAACGATATCCGAAGCATCCCGCAACCAAAACGCATGGTAGTGCAACTTGTTTACCGTCTGAATGTAGTTCTCGCCAATTTTATCGCGCGCCAGCAGATCATAGACCAAGCTAGCGCGAAAGGTATCGATAACCTTTGCTTCAGGCACGGATATCTTCAGGCCTTGATTGACGATCGCATTCCAGGAATTAACCGTTTTCTCTTTGTAAGCATCAAAGTCCGCGTTCACCAATTCCGCTTGCTTTGGCCCTGGCTCCGAAGGGATTACCGGCATTTTCAAAACCAAAGAGGATTCTTCGCCCGCCGCAAGCATTCGACTATAGCGCACAATGCCAGTTGGCGTGGTCTCTTGCACACGCAGGCGCCGCGGAGTCAGGTCCGGTATATTGTTGTAATATTGCTCCAGAGTGAAAGCCTTCTCCTGTGAGCCTTGCGAGAAGACATACATGATCTTACCGCCGCGTACAAACGCGTTGCCGGTAAAGCGATATTCCCAGTCCGAGCTAAATGCTATTCCCGGCTGGCGATACCCCCCTAGTTGTGCGGCTTCCGCAGGACGCTGGAAACGGTCGTCACCCTGTTCGGTGCCAGTGTTCGACGGCCCTTGGTAGCGTACACCGACGGCAAAGATAGCACGCGCCGGTCGCTGGCTTTCGTTCCGCATCGTCACACGAACAAAGTCCACCAGCGTTCCTTCGGGGGTTCCGTCGAGCGTCGCCGCAAACATACTAAAGCAATAGGCAATTCCGTTCTGTCGCCACGTGTAATGAATGATTGGCAGGTAGCCTCTTTCTAAAATCCTGATACGCTGGTTAATCGGCGTGTCCTCCGGGCCCGTGAAGAACATCAGCTCGCCGTATCCTGTATAGAGATATCCTTCAGGAGTAACCTCGGTGGCTTCTGGAGCATCCATTACTCCGATCTCATCGGTTGGATTGCTAAAATAAGAGAACGGCTCTTCGGGCGAATCGATAGTAGGAGATACCATTTGGGCCACTATGGCCGTCTGCATCGTCATAGATACGAGACAAACGCCAAGCCATTTCATTGCGCAATAATGAGCACGGTCCCGATACACTTTCATAACGTCACATCCTGATATGCCTGACGGCAATCCGTTGGTAGTAGATGACAAAGCCCGCGTCGAGTTCCTTTGCACAATACCCTTCGTAGTTGGCCGAATAGACTCAAGTCCCTCATTGAACGTCTTCAGTCGTATTACATTTCCGCTTGACTCCGGTTTCCCTTCATTATTATCTGTTGATGTGCATCACGGCAACTTCTCAACAATGATATCCATTGCATAAGCCGCATCACCCGCGAATGGCTTCCTGATTGTTGTGCGAATGTTTACGTAACCAGCCCAAGAGACGTGAATAATGAAAGAGCCGCTAGACTGTGGAGCAGCGGAAGCGATGTTGAGATCGGGAAGTGGAAACTTCTCTTCTCTAGAACCTTCGCTGAATACAAACTCGATTCCGACCGCGCCTTGTTTTCCAGACGGCGCAGGATAGGCAACGGCATTCAGCCGATAAGTTCCAGGCCCAGTCAAGGCATAGGGAAGAACCTTGCTCATCGAGGATCGCTGGTCGGCGAGGTGAATTGGAGCGCCAACAATCTCTGGCACATGCGATATGCGGGCAAGGGAGTCGCTATCACTGAGGTTTGTACTTGACAGCGGCTTTCCTCCAACTGCATATCCCGTACCGGTATTGATCTCTCCACCAGCACTTACTGACATAGATCGAGGCTCAATTATGATATTGTCTTGGCTGCTTTGAACCGGAACAATGCTGCTCGTGGCACCGACAATTCCCATTAGAACAATATTATTGGTCGAGCCGGGGGAAAGGTACACGCATGCGACAGAGAGAGGTGAATTCGCATCGTAGCAGGAGTTCCCGATAATTGTGTTATGGCTTGTTCCATCCATCATCTGAATCCCGTAACGGTACCCAGCAACCTCTATAAGATTATTCTCAATCACGTTTCCATATTGCCCATTATCAGCTTCTGGAACCACCGGACCGCGTTGCCACACAATTGCGCCACCGTCCGCGTTCCCGCTGTCGTTCGATATCGTGTTATACGTGACTTCAACCCCGTTCGCCCACTCCTGCCCCAACACGACGCGCCGTATGCGGGAAAAGTAATTCTCCCTGATCACGGTGCCATACCCCTGGAAAGGCGCATCGGCCCCTCCACCCATCGCCTGGGACTTACCTCCGAGTATAAAGGCATCGTTGACTGAGCGCTTCCCGCCCGCGCCGCTGCCCTGAAATGAGTTATGAATGGCAATCAGAGTGGTATTCGTGGCCTGTATGAATGGTGTGGAATCACTTCCTCCATCTGTGAACGCCAAGCCTTCAATCTGAAGAACGCCTCTACCTCTGGTGTCGAGTTTTGCAACTGGACCTGAGTAACGCATATCAAGCGTGGCCGCGCCTTTTGTCGAGGAAGACCATGTACCGTCCCATGCGCCCCCTTCGCCCTTCAGCGTTATGGGCAGCTGGCCTGGAAATGATCTTGAATTATTCGGAACGAGAAGTTGCCCAAGGATTAAGTACGTATGCCCTGGGGAAAAGTATACTGTTCCGCCGCCTGCACCGTAAGCAGCTTTAATAGCTAACTGCACACACGTGGTATCGTCGGTCACGTCATCGCCTTTGCACCCGTAGCCTAGAACATTGATTTCCTGGCCGTGTACAGCAGTAATCCCCAACAACGATGCAACTAAGAGAGTTGTCCAGCAAGTGTGTCTCATTTGTGACCTCAACATGATGTTATGTAGAAAAGACGCGACAGATGGCCTAACGTTTACGGACAGATCAATTCACAGTAAGAGTTGCGATCGTATTTGACTTAACGGTCCCGGTGGCCTGATCGACGCCGAGGACGGTGACTGTATAAGTTCCAAGGCTAGTGCCGCCGGTGCTGCTCCCCCCCGTGTTGGCGCTACTTCCCCCACCGCACCCTACGATTGTTCCGATGCTCGCGGCGAGCAGGAAGATTCCCAAGAGCTTTTGCCAACTCAGGCGTCGCCGCCGTTGGATTCCCAAGAACAGAAGACATAACCCAATCGACCCGCCACCGCCCAGGAAAAGATTCCTTTGTGGCAAATTCATGGATTGAGTTGGCGCGGTAGTGCGGATAGTTAATGTTGCTGTGCTTACCGCAGTTCCGGTGATGGTAACTGAAGTCGGCACCGAACAAATGGGACTAATCGTTGCGGAGGGCGCAATGCTGCAGCTAAGATTCACAGTCCCGGTAAATCCGCCAGAGGGCGTCACGGTGATAGTGGATGTTCCGCTGGAGCCAAGAGTGCTAATGGTGATCGAGGCACTGTTACTCAGCGCGAAGCTGGGAGAGGCGGCCGTCCAATTGCCGGCGACTGCCGCGTCGACCGTATCCTGGTCGATACCATCGAGGGTTGCTCCGCCCCAGGTCTCTCCGCCGCTTTCACTGTTCCATTGGTGAATCCGCTGGTTATTTGCCCAGTCGGTGTTGGGCAGCGAGCCTAGGTTCCATACCGTTGTGTTTGAATCCCAGGCAGCAACCCAGGCAACGTCCGGCAGCGGGGAAGTGTTGATTATGTCAGTGGCAAAATTATTCTCTCCGCTGTAAACACCGGATAGAAACCCGTTGGCGTGCAACTCAGTGGTCCAGCTCTCGAGGAAAGACTTTACTGTACTGGAGCAGCTTCCACCGTCGGGTGTGTAACCTTCCATATCATAATAAATTATGCCGTTCGTAATGCCCAGCCAATTTGCCTGAGTCATGGCCAGATCAGCCTGGTAGGCTCCGGTAGATTCGGAGTCTGAAGTAATGTACCAAAAACCGGGGCCGACACAAGGAGCCTGAGGTCCGACCCACAAAGGCAGAATACCCCACCCCATGTTTGTGACGCTTATTGCCCATGCGGGCGTCAGATTGGTGTCAACTGTCTTCGATGAACTCGCGGCCCAGTTGGTAGCGCAAGTGTTCTGCCCATTCGGCGAAACGCAATATACATCGCATCCGCCAAGATAGATTCCGATGTCGTAGTACGGACTGCTGGTCCACCAGGTTTGCATCTGCGCTTGGCTGGGCGCGCAAGCGATATCAAGGCCGGCATTCTGGCTAATGACTGTGCCAGCAGCTATCTCGGGTATTGCCTCGGCTTGTCCATTTTCTTCCAATTGCATGGCAGCATAAGAATTGTGGGGAAGCGGCGAAAAAGCGCCGGTTGAAGGTTGCCGCGTTACAGTCGCGTAAGGCGTAATCTTCGTGTAGGTTATACCGCCATCCACTGTAGTTAATAAATCACTCCGTTGTGAACAGTTCTCCTTTGATAACTGACATGTGCCGGATGAATAGCCTAGCCAGCCTGTGGTGGCATCAATAAACTCGGCATGGGTGATATTTCCGTTGGGACCTAAGTCTATGGGAATCACACCTTGACGGCTAACCTTGTCTTGCTCTATGAAAACGTTTGAGCCCGTTGCATAGACATGACTGGTTTGTGTCTCAGTGTGGGCTACAACTACGCGCAGGGCAGCAGAATTCCTGCTAACTCGCTGCGTCTGCCATGATTGGCCGCCGTCCGCCGTGCCATAGTCGATTACGCAATTGCCATCGGGATTCACGGTTGTTGCTGTCAGCCGTCCATCACTCTTGCCGGTGAAGAATGGCAAGCTATAGGCAGGCCTGGAACCGGTGCATCCTTCAGGGGCGGGAATTGTCACCGATTGCCAGGTCACACCTCCATTGCGGGTGGACCATAGCTGATCTTGTGCAGGCCCGCCGACCATCCAGCCATTCTGAGAAGTTACAAAGACAATATTTCCGGCCGCGGGCGGAGTTGGTAGCGCGGTCCATGTCAAACCGCCATCCACCGTATGCAGAGCCGCGCCGAGACTAAAATTTGAACTCGAAGTAAGACGAAGAATGAGCCAGCCCTGTTGTATATCGGCAAAGTACACGGAGGCAACTCCGCCAACACGCCTGCCCTGCGCGATGGAATCAAGGGCCACTTGCGCATTCTGCCAGGTCTTTCCTCCATTCCGGGTTGAGGCAACCATAATGGATGCTCCTTCGCCATCGCTTCCAAGAAGGATTACCCACCCAGTTTTTGCATCGAGGAAGAAAACCTTGCTGACTTGTTGCTGATCGCTGCCAGGCGTGATGTCATTCCAGGTCTGGCCGTTATCCGATGTCCAGAACAACCGATCTCCAGCTAGCACCCAGCCTGAACCGGGAGAGACTAATTTCATATCTTCAACAGAGGCAGCCGAGGCAGACGCGGGATTTCTCAAGTCAATTTCATCACGTTCAACCGTGGTCTTTTCACTATGCGACTTCAGTCCTGCACTCTGACCATATATCCTCGCTACAGGTAACACGCACATAATAGCCATAAACAGAGGCAGGACCTTGGAATTCCTATACCTTCCCATACGACTTCCTCCTAAGTGTCGGAATTGAAACCACCTGTAAGACCGAGCTGTTCAAGGCGTCACATAGATTAGCTTCTAAGTCTCGATGATTCGCCTAACACAATTTTGCATAAACAGGATGTCCGGGGAATCCAGAGCGGCTGGTTGGCCGGTCTGGATTCACAGGGTCTTTCCGATCAGAGTTTCCTGCCGGCAGGATGGTCGGCACGAAAGGCGCCGCTTCCATGGACAATGATTTCGCAGGGCAGGCCGCTGGGGCCTGCCCTGCAAGATAAGTTTTACCACTGGAAGCGTGCGCCCAACTGCCCTGTACGGTTGCCGCTAACACTGGTAACCTGCCCGAAGTATTGGTCGTCAGGTGTTCCCATATCCGGAGCTCCGTAAGCATGCCGATTGAATACATTGAAGAACTCAGCACGCACGGTTGCTTTCAACCGACCGTCTTCCGTAAAGCTAAAATGCTTCAAGAGTGACAAGTTTTCGTTTTTGCCCCACTTCCAACGCCAATCGTTGAAGATGGCAGGGCTAGTGCCAAGATTACCCCATGAGACATCGGAAAACATCGAAGGGTTGAAATCCTGGTTGCTGGTATCCGACAGGTTTGCAAGGTCCAGCTTTCCGTTAAAATGATTTCCGACTTTCGCGCCCGCGGTCATATTGGCGCGGAGCCCCATCCATCCGTCGTAGCCGTATCCATTGCCGACTCCGCCCATAGGGCCGCTGCTGTTGTAGGCAGGCTGGAATCCTACCTCCCAACCGCCCACCAGGTAGTCCAACGAATGGGCATTGTTTAACCACCGTTGATTCTTGCCCAGTGGAAGGTCATAGGTCACATAGCCTTTGATCATGTGCCTTACATCAGAGCCCAAAACCCAATGTTTGGCATCCTGGAAGTCCTGCAAATCCTGGAACCAGTAAGTGTTCCCGGCATTCCAGAAGTTCGAGTTGCCACGAACGCTTCCTGTGTTCTTGGCGAGAGTGTAGTTCATGTCCATCGTGAGGCCATGAGCATGCCGGGCCTTGACTTCCACGGTAAGGGCGTTGAACGCGCTTACGCCCACTGGAGCTCCGACATCCACCACTCGACTTCCGCCATGCCCCATAACCTGCGGAAACGGAGCGATTGCCGCATAAACATAGCTATTGAATCCTGGATACGGATACGGCACCGTGACACCGGAATCGTTGCTGTCCCAGCCTGAGCAAGGGTAACCACTAGCTCCACCTCCCCAACCAGCATTACCCGCGCAGTCTAACGTCCAGTCTGGCCCAACATTTGGAGCGTTCAATACAGCCTGATAGACGTTCCAGCTTGGGTAATTGATGTAGGATTTCAAATTGGAATCGTGGAGATCCCGGCCAATATTTCCCATATAGCCGACGTTGACCAGCATGTTCTTTGCAAACTGGTACTCGATTCCGGCATTCCAGTTTTGAGTGCGCCCAAGATGCAGCTCATTGGGGTCAATATAGTCGGGGACTCCAGGTATAGACGTCTGCAAGTTTGTCCGGCTTCCATACGTCGTCGTGCCGGGATACCCGTTGTCCCAGTTGAAAGCAACAGCTCCGGTTGTAGTATTCTGAACTTCATTTGTACCGTTAAAGAAGTAGTCCTGATGCCCCGGGTTGGTTTGGGCACCCCACATATTCATGCCGAAGGGAACGTAGAAAATGCCCCAGGCGCCACGCGCCACAAGTTTGTCAGTGAGTTGATAGGCCGCGCCGACGTGCGGACCCAATTCATGGAAGTCGTTGTTCTTTTCGAAGCTGTCGCTGCCGTTTTTCGCGAACGCCCACGCACCCGGATAGTTTCCCCAGTTCGGGTTATTCGCGGTGATGTCAAAATTGGTCCAGTGGCCGAATTTCTCGTGCATGGGAAAGTTCACGTCCCAGCGCAAGCCTGCATTTACGGTTAGTCTCCGGCTGACCTTAATGTCGTCCTGCGCGAAGACGTCGAACAGTTTGCGACGGTCGTAAGTCTTGTCGGCTATGTTCAGATACGAAGCAATTGGGGTATCGCCTACATCGCCAAGCATAAAGTTGGCAAATCCAAATCCCACGTATGGAGTAAGATTGGAAGTTGTCGCGCCACCGGTGACGTTGCTGAAGGTATACTCCTGCGCATTGCCACCGTTCATATTATTATCTTGCTGGGCAGTAAACTCCCCGCCAAATTTGAAACTGTGTTTCCCCTTCAGCCACGAAAGCGTATCTTCATAGTGGTACCCATTGAATGCCGCGTAATACTCGCCGCCATAGCCTGAGCCGGTTGTGCCGATGCCGTTCGATCCGTCGAAGACGAGTTGCGGGAAGTCCTTGCTCCCCAGGGACTGGAATCCATAAGTTGTCAGATCCATCTGGGTATACGGAAGCTCATGACTGAAAGATTCGCCCATGGCCACGGACGCGGTATTCACCAAGTCCGGTCTGAACGTGTAGGAGTCAATGACACGGAAGGTCCGGGAGATAAACTTCTGGGTCCATGCGCTGTTGAATGGCCCGCCACCGGCACTCAGATTAAATGGATCGCCGGCTGTTGTTTCCGGGGCGCTCCAGTAGTTATAGGAGGAGCTGAGGTGATGCTGTTCGGAAAAATTGTGGTCCAGTTTCAAATCGACGTTGTACTGGTTGATCCAGGGCGTGCCATTGCTCATGGTCGGATAGTTGCCGGTCAGCCTGGTGGTAATTGTCGGAGCATAATACTTCTGGTAAATCGGGATCAGTTTTTTGGAAATACTGCTGAAGTCGCCTGACGGAATGATATTTCCCGCGAAAGGCTGCGCACAAGGCACGCCGCCTACCGTAGTCCAGGTTGACGGATCAAAGATCTGTCCATACTGATATGCCTCGCCAGTACACGGGTTAATGATCGCGGTGGCGCCGTTGACTCCTGGCGCTGTTCCGGGCTTGTTCGTCACCGGACCTGAGTAGGACCCCATTGTCAGCAACTGGCTGAAGTCACCAGTAAGCATCTGAGCCGTGGGAACGCTCGCCCCACCGGGGGTCTGCCTCAAATCGGTCTGGTTGTATTCTTCCCAATCTCCAAAGATGAATGTGTGTTTTCTCCACAGCGGGCCGCCGGCGCTGAATCCCCAGTCGTTCCACCGGTCTCTCGCCCGGGCATAGCTCTGGTCACAAGAGGTATCCCCCTTTGCGCACTGGGCGAGCCAGTACTTGTTGTCCCATGTGTTCGCATTCATGAATTCGTTACGCAGAAAGCCATAGGCACTCCCATGGAATTGATTGGTGCCCGATTTGAGTTCATACATAAGGACGCCGCCACCCGTCCCTGCGCCCTCCGAGCCGATGCCGCTTATCTGCGCCGACATTTCCTGAATAGCATCCATGCCGGGGGGCTGGACGAAGCCCTGCATTCCCGTGTTACCATCTGTTCCCTCAATGAGAACGGTCTTTGACCATGACTGCGATCCCGCGATGTTGCTGACATAGTTAGAGCCGCGCATGACCGGTATTGTACTGAAGAAGAGGGCCGAGGCATTGCGGCCGCCGGAGTCGTCCATGGGCAAATCCGTTATGGCATCCGCATCGACCGTCATCCCCATGCTCGAGGTTTCATTCTCGAGGAGGGAAGGCGTGGTTGTAACAGTGACAGTCTCTGCAGCAGAACCAACTGTTAACTTGGCATTGATTTGCAAAACCTGCCCTGCGACCAGGGTCAACCCGGTGCGCTCTAGAGTTGCAAAACCGGTATGGCTAAAGTCAGCGGTATAGGAGCCGACCGGAAGATTCTGAACGGTGTAGAAGCCCGCCCCATTGCTCATGCCGCCATAGGTTACTCCGGTCACCTCGTTTGTCACGACGACTTTTGCACCTATGACCAGCGCGCCTGAGGAATCACTTACCGTTCCTGTGATGGTTCCCTTGTCCATTTGCGCCCAAAGCATTCCTGTGGACAATATCGAGATCAGCAATGCCATTAGCCATGCTGTCCTAATCTTTCTGCGTTTCATAACTTCCTCCCGTCACTAACCTTTGTTGTCTTATTCCCGCCAGTTCGTTGCTTCAGTTAAGCAGCAGCGCCCCGGAAGAGCATTGCCCTCCTAATTTGAGGTGCCACTACTTGCCTTCACACGATTCGTGATAACAAAATGCCGAATGTACACGTATCGCAATAAGTGTTTGTTCTCTCTACTCACGGGGGCGCGAATCGTCGAGCCTGATCTGCGGTATTTAGTTACGTGACACATAGCACCAGCCGCCATTCAAAGCACGTGGATGAAGTGACTGAACCAAGTAGGCGCAACTGTACGATGCCTCCACTCAAAATCCCATGCGCTAGTCGGATCTGGGTCATAACTTGATTCGGTAACCGTGATTGTTCCATCGGCATTGACACTTTCGACGACCGCAACGTGGCCGTCCGGATAACCTGCGGTTGAGTCGAGTTCAGCGATCGCGTGTACAGCGGGAGTGGTATCGACCGAAATACCGCTTGACTCCGCTTCGCTTGCCCATTGTCCTGCATTGCCGTATAGAGCATCGATTTTGGACGGTACGGCGCCCAATTCAAGCAAACGGCCAGAGACATACCAGGTGCAGTTCCCCAAAGCACTGCCCAGTTTTGGGGTTGGCGGGTTAGTCGAAGCAGGCGCATATCCAGCCGCCCAAAAAATGTTTGTTTGTGAGCTGTAGTCGGCACCCGTGAAATCCGGCTCAGTAACATCGCCAGCCAATGGCGCCTGTGCAATGGAAGAGGCCGCGCTATACCCGGGTAGACCAGATTGATCCGGAGGCTCCGAGTCCCACTGTATTTCCCACCAATTGCCTGAGTATCCACCAGCGGTTTCTTGCTTAGGCCCAGCTAGAACGGTTCCATGCACACCACCGGTCTGGACAAACGTCTCGGAGGTAAATTTTGTATCCCAAACAATGGCCCCTCCGGATACCGCCATCACGCGTTCACCGACGGAATATGTGGTGACCGGAGAAGTACTTCCGCCCCCGGCAGAGCCGCCACAGCCCGAAGTGACCGCTAATACGCCTGCCGGCAAAATCACGAGCAGCAGAGTTACCACGCGCAATCTCTTGTGTTTCACTGGCATCCTAAGTTCCATTCGTGTACTCTTTCGCTGCCTCTTTGTCTGATAATTGTTACTGCATTGTCGTGCTTACACTACGCGCGTTGCGATCTGACTGTGTGTGTCCAGGCAGCCGTAACAGCCACGCAGCAAACTCGCCACGCCGAACCAGGCCATGGTTGTCTTCTGCCCCGTGCTTGAATCTGGCAAGCTGCTCCCATGCAACCGTCGTACTTCCTGAAAGATCGAACGGAGAAGCATGGACAACGTCCAGCTTTTGAAGTGCGGCCTTTATTTCGTCCACAGTGACCGGATTCTGCGGGAAAAAGTGCAAGGTGTCATTCCTTCGCGGCAACAATCCGCGGATCGATGCTGCCTGAATGCCCGCAAACTCTGGCGACGATACAGGCACATCGTCATACCACACCAAAGGTTGACCGAGATTGATCAAGTCAAGCTGTAGACGGCGAAGCCGCATTGGGTCCTGCACGATTGCGCGCAGGGGAACTGCCGCCGCAAGCGCCTCGTGAGCGGTTTCTCCGGCAGCGACTCCGATCGCCCACTCGGTGGGATGAACGCGGTAGGCGCCGTTGGTGTAATGCGTGGTTCCGATATTCTTTGCAGCGGCTAGCAGGTTGGATATGTTCCGCGACATCAGCGCAGCCAAAGGAATTTGATATGGTTTGGATTCCGGCAGCGCCGGTTCAGGACTGCAGGCATGAATATCCATGGGATAATAGCCAATCCCCACAGAATCGTCGAATTGCGCAGCGCGCGCTGCAGTTGGATCCTTGGGAGCTATATCCTGCTCGCGAATGGTCCGCAGGGCAAGGATGCGGCGAGACTCGCGCACGTAGGGAAATTGGGATAGCCCCTCCCGGCCGCCCATGGCATCTTTCGCCAGGGCAACATCGGCATATCCGGCGCCATGACCGTCATCCCTGGGGGCATCATGCGCAATCCACCAAGCCAATCCCAGAGAGACTTGCTTGCCGTTCTGCAGAGCGCGCGCAACCTCCAGAGGATTGCCGGATATCAGCCTTGCATCGCAAACGTCATTGCCCGGCCAATTTATCAGGCTCAAATCCGACGGAAATGCGCGCGGTTTGAACTGCGATGCATCGATGCTTCTGCGATAGGACCAGAATGAGCCTGGCGTATCCGCAGCCTGTTTAAAAAATCCATAATGGCGCGTAAGCCCCGAACTCGCGACGCTATCGAGCGAGAAGAGCTTCCGGTTTTGCTCATAGCCGACGGGTTTTTCATTTTCTGAAGCCGCCGCCTTGCGCAGCATGAAGGTATAAGTAAAGCTTTGCAACGCCTGGGGGGCTGCCACCGGCGGCGCATCCGGCTCGCCGGTCATGGCACGAGATTCCGCGCCGGTGACAGAGTCTGCGCCGGCGAGTGGCAGGAACTCTCCCAATTCCGTGGCGTCGATGAAGATCGCTCCCTGAAGCCTGAAGAATGTATGGCTGGTAAAACTGAAAAAGACCACGCTTTTGATTTCTTTGCCGTCCTTTTCAACTTTTACCGGGACGGCGCACAGATAGAGAGACAGCGTTTTATTTTGTTTGTAAGGCTGCAACATTTCCTGTAATGCATGCAGCCCAGAAATCGGCTCAAAACAAATGCTGCTGACCCAACAGTTGCCGGGATTGAACTCGTCCCCTGCCGGCCGCTTCAGAAGGGGCCGATAATGTTCCCGAATCTTCCAGCGCAGCATTAAATAGGATGCATTGCTTCCGGAAGTTTCGGTCCACTTATTTTCATCCAGGGCGGATACGCCCTGAGATGTCATTTGGCCGCCGATCCAGTATGTCGGCTCGGTCATACAAACATGATGGCCGGCATATGCAACCGTCATGGCCGCAGCGCTTCCGCCCAAGCCCGCGCCGATGACAACAACATCACATTTTTCGGTCTGGAGAAACAGGGGAATCGTCGCTGCAATCACAGCGTGGGCAGGATCGCCATCCGCAACAACCGCGAGGGGGTCCAGAATATTTGCGGTCTGCGCCTGCGCGAGGCCCATTATGGCTGCAAATGCAACGGTAGTGAACACCGTCCTGTTTTGCAATCTTCCCATGGCTCTTCCAGAAGCCCACGGTGAGTCCATAGACCTCAATCGTCCCTATAATATAGTTGTCTATACACAAAGTCAATAAGAATCCGCATTTTCTTGCGTGTATCTATAACGCTCTATAAAATCATTGGTTTCCAGAGCCAGCAGGCCCCGGCAACCACCGCCTGTCATGGTTCACCCTTTTCTGGCGATGCGGTAAGAATGCCTTAATATGGCCGACAGCATCTACATAGAGAAAGAGCCCGACGCCAGCCCGTGCGGTCACGATGCGCTCCTGGTTCGCGCGCCAGTTCGATGATGCAGATTTCCACGCATATAAACAACGAAACCCTGCCGAGGGAGAGTGAAGATGAAGGCACTGCGGCAAGACTTCCGTAACGACACAGAACAGCGCATCGCTCACGAAGATTGCTCACCGAATACCAAGGCTCCGGCCCCCTGGACTCCCGCATGGTGCCCTGCAGAGGCAAGCTGTATACGCGGTTGACGTTTCGACCCGAAATGCAAGAGGTTTGTGACGCGTCTCTGGACGTCGTCCGCAAATTCCTGATGAGCTTCCACGAGTCCCCCGGAGAGAAATACAACTTGAGGATCGAGGATGTTGAAGACGTTCGCTATTCCTTCCGCAAGGAATCCTGCCACAACTGCATAGGCGTTTTGAGCCACAGCATCTCCCGCCAGGGCAAGCTGGCTGATTCGCCACGCCAAAGCATTATCGGTCATCGCCGGGTCAAGGGCTCCGCCGTATTGTTGTTTATACTCTGCCACCAACGACGCCGTCGAGACGTAGGCCTCCAGGCATCCTTTGCGTCCACAATTGCAGGGACGGCCAGCCATGCGAATAGTGTGATGCCCGATCGTTCCCGCGAAGCCATGCTGGCCCTGAAGGAGACGGCCATGGGAAACGATGCCTCCTCCAATTCCCGTGCCGATGGTGATGGCCACAAAATCCGACAGGCCGCGGCCGAGCCCAAAATGCAATTCGGCTAAAGCGGCGGCTTGGGCATCGTTGACCACATAGGCCGGCAGTTGAAAGCGCTGTTTCGCAAACTCGCGCAGATTGAAATCTGTCCAGTCAGGAAGATTGTCTGTCGCGGCAAATACCGATCCATCCTGAACATTCATTGCGCCGGCGCTGGCGATGCCCAACCCACAGGGCTCGATCCCCTCGTCCTTCGCCTGGGCAAGCACCCGCTCGACTGCTGCGGTAAAGCCAGCGGCGATTGCCTTTCTGCCTTGACTGGCGTCTACGGGGAGTTGCACGGAAAGGCTGACTGCTCCATTTCTGGCAACCATTCCAGCTTTGACCGAGCTTCCGCCAATGTCTACCCCGATGGCTGAGGCGCTGCGATCCGGAAGTTGCAGTGCGTGGACAAAATTGGCCGTAATGACGCCGGGACGCGTGATTGCAGAGCCAACCACAACGCACAAGGCCCCTTCCGCAATTGCGCGTCTCGCCTCGTCCGGAGTGGATATGTGGCCTTCGGCAATAATTGGCGCACGAACATCCCTGACCAAATCCGCCAGCAGGGACCAACTAAATGACCGATTGCTCCGCGTCTGCTCCGTGTATCCATTCAGAGTGGGGCCGACGAAATCCGCGCCCGTGCTGACGGCGGCAAGCGCTTCTTCGAGCGTGGCCACATCCGCCATGACAGGGAGCTGCAGATCCTCATGGATTCGCGCAATCAACTGCCGCCATGGTTCGCCAAAGGGCCATACGCGACTCGTGCAACCGAGCGCGATGATCGTCGCTCCCGCAGATGCCAGGGCAGCGGCCGATGCGAAGTCCGGCGTAATGCGAAGCATCCCATTGCGATTGCGCTTTTGAATTCCGATAATTGGCACGTCCGTGTATTGCCGGATGGCCGCGATGTGTTCCGCGCTGTTGATGCGCAGGCCGGCAGCCCCTGCCTTGATTGCTGCCTGGGCGATCCTGCAAATTACCTCTGTATTTTCAAGTGGATCGCCAGAATTCGCTTGACACGAAACCACCAGTTTGCCGTGCAAATGTTCCTGAATCTTCGAGATTTTCATATCGCCTCGCACATGCCGTAAAACAGAATTGGAACTCAATGGCAGACACGTACGTCTATACTATTGTATAGTCTACTAGAGAT
>Ga0224530_1000749_pt1 | contig 19704 bp, 16 predicted proteins | sample CBST75metaG_FD_179873 | JGI IMG/M metagenome (GOLD analysis project Ga0224530, IMG submission 179873) | Peat soil microbial communities from Stordalen Mire, Sweden - C.B.S.T75 | ecosystem: Environmental > Terrestrial > Soil > Wetlands > Peat | place: Sweden: Norrbotten County, Stordalen Mire...
TGTTCCCGCGTTCGTTTCACCCGCGGATCACGCAAATCTGCAAAATGCTTCATGGGGCTGTCCATCTCCCCATCTCACCCCCCAAAGCCCTTGTTGCATATGGCAATTAAGATGCGTTTGCCCTGTCCAAAACCTCCTGCGCATTGACCCCATGGCTGCTTTCCCGTAGACTATGAAATTGCGAGGGGTGCGGCTCAAGCTTGCATTCTGGCCCGCATTTCACCACTAGATAAGGAAGATCAATGGCAAACCATGTATCGTCGCTGAAGCGTGTCCGCCAGACAGTGACCCGCACGGAAGTAAACCGCGCCAACCGCAGCCGCGTGCGCACCAGCCTGCGTGCATTGCGCGAGGCACTGACCAAGGGCGACGTCAAGGTAGCCCAGGAACAGTACAAAGAGACCACCTCCACTCTCGACAAGAGCGTGCAGAAGGGTGTCTTCCACAAGAACACGGTTTCCCGCTACAAGAGCCGCCTGAACGCGCGACTGAAGGCCCTGGTTCTCGCCAAGGCGTAGTGCGAGCGGCCTGCAAAGGCTGCAAAGAGATTGGATTGACCAGGAACAGCCGGGGGCAACCCCGGCCGTTCTTGTTTATGCCCCCTGCCATGGGGCCGATGTTCTGTCGTGCCACCCCTACAGCAGCTCGAAAATTCCTGCCGCGCCCATTCCTCCACCCACGCACATGGTCACCATGCCGTAGCGAACCTGCCGGCGGCGCATCTCGTGCAGCAGCGTGGCGGTGAGCTTGGCTCCCGTGCAGCCCAGCGGATGGCCCAGGGCTATGGCCCCGCCGTTCACGTTGATCCGCTCCGGATCGAGGCCCAGCTCCCGCATCACGGCCAGCGCCTGCGCGGCAAACGCCTCGTTGAACTCGATCAGTCCGATCTCGTCCAGGCGGAGCCCGACTCTCTCAAGAGCCTTGGGAATGGCCGTGATGGGGCCGATGCCCATCTCTTCCGGCAGGCAACCGGTAACCACATACGTCATCAGAGATCCCAGGGGGTGGAGCCCCAGCTCCCGAGCCCGCTCGGCCTCCATCAAAACCAACGCCGCTGCGCCGTCCGAAACCTGCGACGAGTTGCCGGCAGAGACCGTTCCCTGCGCATGAAATGACGGCTTGAGGCTGGCCAGGGCCTCGGCGGTTGTGTCGGCGCGGGGGCCTTCGTCAACGGCAAACAGCGATTCGGTGACCTGCGGCTTGCCGGCTTTCGCGCCCGGAACGGCCGTAGAAACCGGCACCGGGATCAGTTCGTCGGCAAAGCGCCCAGCGGACTGCGCGGCCACGGCTTTCTGGTGGCTGGCCAAGGCAAAGGCATCCTGATCTTCACGGGAAATGCCGTAATGGCGGGCGACCCGCTCGGCGGTCAGGCCCATGGTGAGCAACGAGGCCGGGTAGTGCTCGGCCAACCATGGATTGGGGCTGGGCTTGCTGCCGCCCAGGGGAATGAGGCTCATGGATTCCGCCCCGCCCGCCACCACCACACGGTCCTGGCCCGAACGGATGCGCAGGTCGGCCAAGGCAATGGCCTCCAGGCCGGAGGAGCAGAGCCGGTTGACGGTCACCCCGGGCACCTCCACCGGCAGACCCGCGCGCAACGAGGCAAAGCGGGCAATATTCCATCCCTGCTCACCCTCCGGCTGCGCGCAGCCCAGGATCACGTCGTCGATGACGGCCTTGTCCAGGCCCGGAACACGGTCCAGAGCGCCGTTCAGGGCAAGCGCTGCCAGATCGTCCGGGCGGGTGGTGGAAAGGGCGCCCTTGGGGGCTCGGCCCACCGGGGTGCGAACAGCGCTGACGATAACGACATTGGGCATGGGGAAATGCTCCTTTGAGGATCGGTGCCCCTGATCGAGGGCCTTACATCAGTCCGGCACGTCCAGCAGAGTCCAGACGCTTTTGGAATAAAAATGGTAGGCGGTGCGGTGGTCAATGACCGAGTCGGCCAGGGCGTCGTGGTCCAGCCGGGCGGGGCGATGCTCCATCCCGATCTGGACTTCGTGGATGTGCTGCGGCGAGGCCGGATCGATGCCCCAGTTGAAGCCCAGAACCTGGCTCGGATCGTGGGATTGCAAGCGCTCGGTTTCCAGCGCCGAGGCCAGCACCTGGGGCTGGTCCAGATCGCCCCCAAAGAAGACCAGCAGCGAAACCATTCCCTGCGCCGAGCACAATATCGCCCAATCGGATGCACCTGGCCGTTCCAGGCTGGCATGCACCACGTTCTCCGGTCCGTGCGCCTGGTAGGTTTGCGGAATCAGGCAGCCGCGCCGGTTGAGAAGCTCGGCAATGGGGGCGGGCAGGCCGGGAAACGAGCTGACCGGCAAATGGCGAATGGTATACGTCATAGGTTGCCCTGCGACAACGATGCGGCCGGTTTCAGTGAGCTGCGGCGGCTTCCGCTCCGCGGAAAGCAGGGCGTTCTGGGCCCCTGCCGGGAGGACTCCCAACGCCGTCGATGCGGCCCAAAGCAGAATTGTCGCCGTTCGCTTCATCCTCGTGTCGCCGTTCGCATCATTCTAGTTCCGTAGAGGCTTGCCGGTCTTCAGCGTAAATGCTATGCGCTCCTGTGTCTTGCGTTCGCCACAAAGCGACAGAAACGCTTCCCTTTCAAGGTCCAGCAGGTGCTGCTCGCTCACCGGCGAACCCGCCGTCACCCGGCCCCCGCAGAGGATGTAGGCCGCCCAGCGCGCCACCTTCTGGTCGTGTTCGGAGGCAAAGCCAGCCTCGCCCATCAGGTGGATGCCCGTCTCCAGCACCGCCAGCGCTGCTTTGCCGGGAGCGGCGATCCGGGTGCGCGGCTGGGGTGGGGTATAGCCGACACCTGCCAACACACCCGCCTGCGCCTTGGCATCGAGCAGCAGCCGCTCGCGGTTCATGGTGATGCCGTCGCCCGGAGAGAGCAGCCCCATTGGCCGTGCCTCGGCTGCGGAAGTAGACACCTTGGCCAGGGCGATGGTTTCCAGCACTCTTCGCAGTGCCGTGAGCAGTTCTCCCGACTGCGCAAACTTCGAAAGCGGATCTTTTGGGTCCGGCGGGGCCAGCGCGGCGGCCTGATCCACGGCGCGGAGCAGCATCTCCTTGGTGCCGCCTCCAGCCGGAATCAGGCCCACCCCGGCCTCGACCAGCCCCATGTAGGTCTCCGCATGAGGCTGGCGGCGCGCCCCATGCAGGCAAATCTCCGCACCGCCGCCCAAGGTGAGGCCAAACGGCGCCACCACCACCGGGCGCGGGCAAAACTTGATGGCTGCGGTCATCTGCTGGAAGCCGCGGATCACCGACTCCAGCTCCTCCCACTCGCCCTCCTGCGCCACCAACAGCAGTTGCAGCAGGTTGGCGCCCACGGTGAAGTTATCGCGGTCGCCGCTAACTACAAAGCCGCTAAAGTCGCGCACCGCATCGGAGGCGGGATGAAGCACCGAGGCCACCAGCGACAGCATGTCGCTGCCGATGGCATTCTTGAGCGAGTGAAGCTGGATGCAGCCAATGCCATCACCCAGATCGACCAGCGAAGCGCCGGGGTTGGAGCGAACCACGCCGTTGGAGCGCCGGAAATCCTCCACCCGCGCGTGGCCGGGAACAGCGGCGACAGGCTCCAGTTGGCCCGTCGCTGGTTGAAAGCACTCCCGGCCGTCTCCGGCATACCAGCCCGATTGGCCGGCAGCCAGCAGAGCCTCGATCTTTGGGCTCACCGGCAACCCCAGCGCTTTCATCCGCACAATCGTCGGAGCTACCCCGGCAGCGTCCAGCATCTCGAACGGCCCCAGCTCCCAGTTGAAGCCGGCCTTCATGGCCTGGTCGATGGAAGCCGCGTCGCCCGCTACCTCGCCGATGCGGTCGGCAGCATAATTCCACAGCGCGGCCAGAAAAGGCCACAGAAAGCCCGCCGCCTTGTCTTTGGCCGGGTCGTTGGCCAACAGCAGCCGCAGTTTTTCTGGAACGGTGGCGGCATTCTTCGCCATCTCCAGCGCGGGCAGCGCCGGCTTGGCAGCGGGGCGATACTCGAAGGTGGCAGGATCCAGCACCAGCCGGATTTCTTTACCGCTCCGATCAGAGTCATTGGGGCCGCGGGTCTTTTTATAGAAGCCCTGGGCGCTCTTGTCGCCCAACCAGTCGCGCTTGACGATCTCTTCCAGAACGGCAGAGAAGCCGCCCACCGTTACGCCCTGGGGGAAATTCGCGGCCACATGGGCCAGGATATCGATGCCCACCAAATCCGCCAGCCGGAAGGTGCCGGTGCGGGGCCAGCCAATGGCCTGGCCGGTCAGCGCGTCCACCTCCTCAATGGTCAGCCCCTGCCGCAGCATCAGGTTCGCTGCGCTGAACATCACCGCGATGCCGATGCGGTTGGCGATGAAGTTGGGCGTGTCGTGCGCCACCACCACCTCCTTGCCCAGCAGGCGGTCCGCGAAGGCGGCAAAGGCGGCCAGCACGCCGGCGTCGGTTTCGGCGGTGGGAATCAGCTCTATCAGCCGCATATAGCGCGGCGGATTGAAGAAGTGGGTTCCGAAAAATCTCTCCCGGTGCGTGCCGAGACCGGCCGCAATCTGCTTGACCGGCAAGCCGGACGTGTTGGAGGTCAACACGGCGAGCGGCGCAAGATGCGGCAACACGCTGGCCAGTAATGCGGACTTGATCGCCAGGTTTTCCGCCACGGCCTCAACGACCCAGTCGCAGGCGGTGAGTTTCCCCAGGTCGTCCTCGAAGTTGCCCGGGGTGATGAGCGCGGCTCGCGAGGGCTCGTAGAACGCGGCGGGCTTGGCCTTGGCCAGAGCATCCAGCGCCCCTTTGGCCAGACGGCTGCGGTCGCCCTCGCCCGCCGGAATCATATCCAGCAGCAGCACAGGGATGCCGGCGTTGGCCAGGTGGGCGGCAATGCGCGAGCCCATGGTTCCCGCGCCCAGCACGGCGGCGCGGCGAATCAGGAGTGGAGCAACAACAGGAGCAGGAGGTACGGCTGGGGAAGTCGTGCTCATCAGAGCTCTCCCTGCGCGGGCTGGAGGGGGAAGCGATCCACCACGCGGAAATGCTGGCAGCATACGGAAGTGCGCGGCTCATGGTCAAGGATGGGCAGAATTCCCAGCCTGCGCGGCGGGCCACACCCTTCCCGGCCAAGGTTCGGTCAGCGGATTGCCACGGGCCATCCCGGATCCTGCGCCGCAGCTTCAGGCGCGCCCGTGCGGTAGGCGCCCAGACCTTTCGCCATGTTCTCCAACTCCTCCGCGTGCGCGGACAGCCCGCAAGGATGCCCCTCCGTCTCCAGCAGATGCGCATTCTCCCTGATCATGGCGAAGAGCGGACTGGCCAGGGCTTCGCGCAGGTTCGAGGTTCTCACGTTGTGCGTTGCCAGCGCGGAAACGGGACACGCGGTCACGTCTCCGCTCGGATTCACATGGGCGAAGCCGCGCCCGGCTGAAACGCACCCCCCGAGCGTCTCTTCATCGCCCGGCGAATGGATGATGAAAGCGCCTCCGGTCGAGCGATCCCGATACGCGACGACAACCTCGCGGAAGTGCGCCCGCTGCTCCACCGTCATCAGCGAGCCGCTATCGCAGCCGGTGATCGACCCCGCGGCGGGAATCTCCTCAATGAACATCGCCAGCGGCCCGCTGTGGGCAATCAGCCCATCGATGTTCTGTGGCTCGGACCAGTACGCAATGTTGCCCGCCCCCACGGTCACGGCGAGGCCCGTCAAAACACCCGCCTCTTGCAACCGGTCGAGAGAACCAAGAGCCTTTTCGTAGACGCCGCGGCCCCTGCGCAGGTCGGTCAGGTCGCGATCGCCTTCCAGGCTCACCACCACCACCGTGTTGGAGCAGCTTTTCAAAATCTCGTAATCGCTGGGCTGCAACGCGGTGCCGTTGGTGAAAACAAGAAAGAGCCGGTCGGGATGGTCGCGGAACAGGTTCACTATGCCCGGCAGCAGGAAGGGCTCGCCGCCGGCGATCATGAACGCCATCACGCCCAGCCGAACCGCTTCGTCCACAATGCCGTACCAGTCGCGCAGATTGAGTCCCGGCTTCGCCGGAGCGTTGGTCACGGTTCCCACGGCCCCGGCGTAACAGCCGGCACAGCGCAGATTGCATTTGGACGTAACGCTGAGGACGAGAAAGGGCGGCACGCGAACTCCATCGGCCAGTGCACGGGCACGCACCCGCCTCGACTGCCCAATGGTCCGCGTCAGGCGGAGGAACCCCGGCAGGTAGCGCGGATGCCGCACAACCCACGGAACCAGAACCCGCGACAGTTGCGGGTCGATCTCCTCAATCCGGCGTGTGAGGCCGAAGAGGCGGCTCGACAGAAAATCGGTTGGCAGACCGGCCAATGCGCTCGTGGTGCCCATAAGGAAATATACGGCTTGACGTCCGCTTTTGTTCCGTTCGAAAACGGTGCGAGCCGCGTGTTTCCGCTCGCGCACCTGAAAACTCAGGCCCCTGGGACACTTGGCAGATTTCGCGTCGCAAACCCGGCCTCCCGGCATACTCTTGGATCGGAAACTTTTCGTCTGAAAGGAGACGTCCCGTGAAAATACGCTTGGCACTGTTGTTGTTCTGCGTCTTGAACGCCCCTCATTTGTTCGCCCAGGATCCTCTGGATGGACTCTGGCAGGGCTACGACGGCGAGTGGAGGCATGTCTCGCAGCAGTTGGTTGCGCTGGCCGAGGCCACACCCGCCGACAAGTTCGCGTGGCGGCCGGCAGCAGGCGTGCGCTCCACCAGCGAGGTCTACATGCACATCGCGATGGCGAACTTCTATCTGCTGAGCGTGACCGGGACCAAGATGCCCGCGGACCTGAAACAGGACGCCGAAAAGACCGTCACGTCCAAGGCTGAAGTCATCAACTGGCTCAAGCGTTCGCTGGAGGCCGTCAAGCAGGCGCATCTGGCAGAGAGCCCGAAAGACCTGGGCCGCACGGTGCGCGTGATGGAGCGGGACGCCACGGTTGACGGCATGTATCTCCGCATCCTGGTTCATGCCAACGAGCACATGGGACAGTTAGTCGCGTATGCGCGCATGACGGGCGTCGTGCCGCCCTGGTCGAAGTGAATTGGTGAAGAGAAAGAGCGGGTCGCAAACGCGGCGGGACGGGACCGGGCACCCGGCGGGGTGCGGGATCAACGACGTCGGGGAGCACACACTGATGCCCCAAACTAGCTATTTTGGCTATAATAGTCATGTTGGCTAGTTTCAGGAGGCGCGGATGATCAAGATGACTTCAGTGGCGGCACAAAACGGCTTCGGAAAGCTGCTCGACACGGTGCAGCGCGAGGCGGTCACGATTACGCGCCATGGGCGGCCTACGGCTTTTGTCGTTTCACCGCAAGACATGGAGGAGCTGCTGGATGCGCGGCGCAAACGCAGTCGGGCAGTGGACGAACTTGAGGCGTGGAGGGCGCAGGCCGTCGAGCGCGCGAGCGCGGAGCAGAAGGCCGCTGCCGCCGCATTGACCGACGAGGATGTGACCCGCATGGTTCATGAAGCTCGATGAGCCGGCGGGTCATTCTGGACACAAGCACACTGGTAAGCGCCGCACTCCGGGCGGGGTCCGTGCCCGAGCAAGCCTTGATGAAAGCGCTGCGCACCTGCGAAGTTTGCGCCAGTGCGGAGACGCTGGACGAACTGGCCCGGGTGCTGGAGCGTGATAAGTTCGACCGCTATCTCGACCGGGAATCGCGGCGCGCCTTTGTTGCGCTGCTGCGCAGGCATGTGCGACTGTTCGACGTGCAGAAAGATGTGGCTGTCGATCCGCCCTGCCGCGACCCCAAGGATAACCCGTTTCTGGCTCTGGCGCTGGTATGCGAAGCCGATGTTCTGATCAGCAGCGACGAGGACTTATTGGTGTTGCACCCGTGGCGGGGAGTGCCGATTGTGACGCCGGGGGAGTTCCTTCAATAGGTATTGATCGCATGATTTCGTAAGCGCGATGGAGTTCGTGCTTTCCCAGGTCCCAAAAACGGGACCTGGGGCACCCGGCACCCTCAGTATGGTTTGGAAGAGTCATTGAGACCGGGACCACCCGCCACCCGCGGTTTTAACACTCATGGTCGCTTTATCATTTTGAGATTTGAGTAGCTTTTGATGCACACAGTCTGCTTGTGACCTCGTTGAAACTCTGTCATTGGGCACACCGCAAAATCCCCCACGAGCGCATAGTCCTGCCAATCGCCCTTAGTATTTATCATCGCGTCAAGTTTTTCGTCCCCAGCGGTAACCAACAGTCTTCTGGTTCCTATCACCCAAATGCCGTTGTTCTCAACATAAATTGCGTATCTGCCATGTACGCTGAAGCATCCCCCGACTTTTGTTTCGGTACATTCTTCAGCAGTTGCCTTTGTGGTCATCAGGATCGACGAAAGAATCAGTACAAGCGAGATTCGAACAAGCATGGTCATAGATATACCTGGAGATCGAAGCAGACTCGTTGGAATTGTACCGCTGCACAACGGCCTGACTATTGCCCGAGCGTTGCTCCTCCTTTTCCGGTGCATTGTCGCCAACGAAAACCCACGCGATACTAAGAGCTTATCCGTAAATAGGTAGCGCCGACCTCCAGGTCGGCTGTCCTGTGGGTCTCCAGGCCCACAGAATGCATCTGGCGGCGTGGACGCCGCCAGTACAGCCGGTCTGGAGACCGGCGCTACAGTCCTTTCTCAATTTACGGATAGGCTCTATGCATCTCGGTTTGACCCTGCCTAGGCGGGGGCAATAGCTTGGAGGAGTACGGAAGGCGATCTTCCGTCTTTCGAACCAAAGCCGAACACAATCCGGACAAACAGCCGCACAAGGAGCTTGGATGCAAAGCAGAAAAATGATCTGGTTACGGAATGGGGCGCTAGCGCTGGCAGCCTGCGTCCTCGTCCTGGCCGGCGCGCAGGCTCAGGACCTGAAGAGTTTCGAGCAGCGGACCACCACCAAGGTGTTGCCCAACGGGCTCACGCTGATCGTCTGCGAGCGGCCCGAAGCGCCGGTCTTCAGCTTTTCCACCTTCATTGACGCGGGCGACGTGAACGACCCCTCCGGCCAAAGCGGCCTCGCCCACATGTTCGAGCACCTCGCCTTCAAGGGCACCAGCGAGATCGGCGTGACCGACTATGCCGCCGAAAAGCTGGCGCTGGCCAAAGTGGAAGCCGCCAATGACGCCTACGAGGCCGAGTACCTGAAGGCCGTGGGCCGCGATCCGCAGAAGCTGGCCGAGTTGAAGAAGGCCTTCGACGCGGCCGAGGCCGAGGCGCACAAGTTCGTCGTCCCCAACCAGTTCACCGAAGTGGCGCAGCGCAACGGCGCCACCGGCATCAACGCCTCCACCGCACTTGACGAGACGATGTACTTCTGGTCGATGCCGGAGAACCGCCTGGAGCTGTGGGCGTGGCTTGAGAGCAGCCGCTTGGCCGACGTGGTCCCGCGCGAGTTCTACAAGGAGCGCAAGGTGGTGATGGAAGAGCGGCGCATGCGCACCGACTCCAGCCCCGAGGGCCGCCTCTTCGAGCAGTTCCTGGCCACCGCCTATGTGGCCCACAACTATGGCCGCAGCGGCATCGGCTGGCCCAGCGAGGTTGGCCAAATCACGGCCACCGAGGCCATGGAGTTCCACAAAAAGTACTACGTCGGCTCGAACATCGTGGTGGCCGTGGTGGGGGACGTGAAAGCCGCCGACGCCATGCCGGTGCTGGAGAAGTATTTCAGCCGCGTGCCCGCCGGACCGAAGCCCGAGGAGATGACCACCGTCGAGCCGAAGCAGTTTGCCGAGAAGACGGTGGCGATTCACGACCCCAGCCAGCCGATTTATATGGAGGGCTATCACCGGCCCGACTTCCGCAATCCCGACGACGCGGTGTACGACGCCATCAGCGACATCATGTCGAACGGGCGGGTTTCGCGGCTCTATCGCAGCTTGGTGCGCGACCAGCAGATTGCCGCGGCGGCCGAGGGTGTGAGTCCCTATCCGGGCAGCAAATATCCGGGGCTGTTCGTCTTTTTTGCGGCTCCGCTGCCGGGGCATACCTCGGCGGAGATGCGCGACGCCATACACAAAGAGATTGAAAAGCTGAAGACGGCGGACGTGACCGACGAGGAGCTGGCCATGTACAAGACCCGCACCCGCGCCAGCCTGCTGCATGGGCTGGCCGACAACCAGGGGCTGGCCAACGATCTGGCCGAGTACCAGACGCGCTTTGGCGATTGGCGGGAGCTGTTCCGGCAACTGGACCGGGTAGACAAGGTGACCAAGGCCGACATTCGGCGCGTGGCCAACCAGGTGTTTGTGGCCGGCAACCGGACCAGCGCATGGATTGAAACCGAGGCTCCAGCAGCCGCGGCCAAGAAAGACGGAGGCGCGCTATGAAGAGCTTGACCCTGAACCCCGAAAAGCAGACCGCAGGGGCTAAAGCCCGCGTTGATTTTGCGGCGTCTTCGGCACGACTGAAGTCGTGCCCTGTTACAAAGCAGGAGTTTGAACCCTCGGCATGGCTGAAGTCGTGCCCTGTTACAGAGCGGAGTTTTTCTACCAAGCGAATTCTTTCTACCAAGCGTATTTTTGCGGTGTGCATCGCGGGAGTGATTGGCTTTGCGCTTTTTGCGCCGTTGGCGATCCAGGCGCAGCAGAGCAAGCCGTGGGAGAAGATCCCCATTCCCAAGCTGCACGAGTTCAAGCCGCAGCAGCCCAAGCGGATTGTGTTGAAGAACGGCATTGTGCTGTTTCTGCAAGAAGATCATGAGCTGCCGTTTGTGTCCGGGTCGGTGCTGATTCCGGGCGGCTCGCGGGACGAGGATGCGGCCAAGACCGGACTGGTGAGCCTGTATGGGCAAAGCTGGCGCACCAGCGGCACAGCCAAGCTGAGCGGCGACGCACTCGACGATTTGCTGGAGGCCAAGGCCGCGCACATCGAGACCGGGGGCGGAGAAGACTCGACCACGCTGGGGTGGGATTCGCTGAAGGGCGATGCGGACCAGGTGTTTGCACTGGCGCTGGACCTGCTGCTGCATCCGGCTTTCAATGAGGAAAAACTGGCGCTGGCCCAGCAACAGGAAGCGACGGGGATTGTCCGGCGCAACGACGACGAGGGCGAGATTGCCACGCGCGAGTCGGAGAAGCTGGTGTACGGGGCGAACAGCCCCTATACGCGGCAGCCGGAGTTGGCCACCATCGGCAAGGTTACGGTGGCCGACCTGAAGGCGTGGCACGACCGCACGCTGAGCGGCAAGCTGATTGTGGGCATCAGCGGCGACTTTGACCCTGTGGCCATGGAAGCCAAGCTGCGCGCGGCCTTTGAGGCGCTGCCGCCGGTGAAGGCAGAAGCGGCGCGGCACGATGTGTTTGCGGGTCCCAAGCCGGGCGTTTCGTTTATCGACAAGGAAGACGTGAACCAGAGCAACGTGCAGATTGTGGGCCTGGGCACGGACCGCCACAATCCCGACGTGCCCGCGCTGGCCGTGATGAACACCATTCTGGGCGGCGGTTTCAGCAGCCGGCTGTTCCAGAAGGTGCGCACGGAAAAGGGGCTGGCCTATGCGGTGGGCGGCGGCATGAGCTTTGCCTACGACCATCCGGCCACCTTCCGCGTGATGGTGCTGACACAGAGCGCGTCGACGGTGGAAGCCACCACGACCGCGATGGCGGAGATTGCCGGGCTGACGACTACGCCCTTTACGCAGGAAGAACTGGACCGGGCCAAGGACAATATCCTGAACTCGTTCCTGTTCCGCTATGACACGAGGGAGAAGGTGCTGAGCGCGCGGGTGCTGCTGGAGTTCTATGGCTATCCGGCGGACTATCTGGAGACTTACAAGGCGGGCCTGGAAAAGGTGACGGTGGCCGATTTGACCGCCGTGGCCAAAAAGTACATCCACCCGGAGAAGCTGGCGGTGCTGGTGGTGGGCAACGGGCCGGAGATCAAGCCCGGGCTGGACGAGCTGAAGCTCGGACCGGTGCAGACGGTGGACATCACCATTCCGCAGCCGGGGCAGAAGAAGTAGGAGGCGGCGGTTGTCGATCGGCTCCTGAAGTGCATGGGGCAGCCCATCCTAGCCGCAAAAACAAAGACGCGGCGAGGGTGGGGCACCCGAGCTTGTTTGGTTCGATAGACAGTTTTCATTTGTGGACAAAGGTTCCTGAGGAGAAGTGAAGTGAAATCGAGTTCGAAACTGGCAGTGGTGATCATGGCGGCGGGCAAAGGCACGCGGCTCAAATCCAGCCGTCCCAAGGTGCTGCACGAGATTGGCGGCAAGCCGCTGCTGGGGCACGTGATTGCCGCGGCCGGCAAGATTGTGGCTCCGTGCGACATATTTGCCGTGGTTGGCCATCAGGCGGAGCGGGTGAAGGCGGCGATGGCCTCCACCGGGATCAATTTTGTCGATCAGACCGAGCAGCACGGTACAGGACACGCCGTGCAGTGCGCGGGCAAGGCGATTGCCGGGTACGAGAACATTCTGGTGCTTTCCGGCGACGCCCCGCTGGTGCGGCCGGAGACGATCGAGCGGCTGTGGCAAGCGCATCAGGCCGAGAAGGCAGCCATGACGCTGACCTCGGCGGAGCCGGAGCAGCCAACCGGCTACGGTCGCGTGCTGCACAAGACGCCGGAGTCGAAAGAGGTCGTGGCCATCGTCGAGCAGAAGATGCTTACCCCCGAGCAGTTGTCGCTGCGCGAGGTAAACATGGGCATGTACGCTTTCCAGACCGCGCCGCTGCTCAAACATCTGGGCAAACTGACCGCCGACAATCCGCACGGGGAGCTTTACCTGACCGATATGGCGCACGTGCTGAGCGCGGCGGGCGAGCGGGTGGTGGCCTTCAAAACGGACGAGCCGAACGAGTTGCTGGGCGCGAACACCATTGCCGAGATGATGGCCCTGGACGCCGACCTGCGCGCCAAGACGGCAAGCCGTTTGATGGCCTCCGGAGTGACGATTTTCCGGCCCGACACCTGCGTGATCGACGCCGATGTGGAAGTCGCGCCGGACACGGTGATCGAGCCCTATGTGCAGTTGCTGGGGAAGACCCGCATCGGCGCGGACTGCCTGATCCGGTCGTATACCGTGATTGAAAGCTGCACGCTGGACGATGGGGTGATCGTGCAGCAGAGCTGCGTGCTGACCGACAGCACGGTAGCCGACAAAGCCACCATCGGCCCGTTTGCCCATCTGCGGCCGGATAGCGAGATCGGCGAAAGCGCCCATGTGGGAAACTTTGTGGAAACCAAGAAGACCAAGCTGGGCAAGGGCGCCAAGGTGGGCCACCTGACCTACCTGGGCAATGCCGAGGTGGGCGAAAAGACCAACATTGGCGCGGGCGTCATCACCTGCAACTACGACGGCGTGCACAAGCACACGACGAAGATCGGCAAGGGCGTGTTTGTGGGCAGCGACTCGACGCTGGTTGCGCCGGTGAGCGTGGAAGACGGGGCCTACATCGGGGCCGGATCGTGCATTACAAAGGACGTGCCGGCGGAAGCGCTGGCCGTGGCGCGGTCGCGGCAAATGGTGATGGAAGGCTGGGTTACGGCGCGGCGGGCCAAGCAGGCGGAGAAGAAGTAAGGGCGCGTGGCTTTGTGCGAGCCCACCCTAACCGCAAAAACAAAAACGCGGTGAGGGTGGGGCACCCGAAGTTGGTACGGGCAGAAAATAAGGGCGCGGCTGAATGACTTCAGCCGCGCCCTTCTTGTTGCTGCGGGAAATGCTAGGCGATCACCGCGACTTTGGCGCGCTTGCCGAGGCGGACAGGAACTCTAGCGGGCAGTTTCTCAATGAGAAACAACGGGCTGCAAATCACATTCCCATTTATCCTCACTGCTCCCTCGACGATCTTGCGGTTCGCCTCTGCCCCGGATGCAGCCAACCCTATCTTAACGAGCAGCTTGGGAAGCCTGATCTCCAGAGGCTCCTCTGGTGATTTTCTGGTGGAAGGTCCAGCCATATCTTCATAGATTACTTCCACCTCTTCCAGGTCTTCGCTTTCACCCTTCTGCTGGAACATTTTGGCCCAGTTTTCGTCGGCGCTCACGGCAGCATCTTCGCCGTGGAATCCAGCGGTGATGGTGCGCGCCAGTCTTTTCTTGGCCTCCATCGGATGCAGTTTCCCCGCGAGAACATCGGCCTTGAGCGCCTCTACCTCTGAGCCGCGCAGGTCGGTCAAGAAAAGAAAATACTTCCACATCAGCTCGTCGTCGATGCTCATCAGCTTGCCGTACATCTCCGTCGACGGCTCGTTGATGCCGATGGCATTACCCAGCGATTTGGACATCTTCTGCACGCCGCCCAGGCCTTCGAGGATCGGCGTCATCAGCACGATCTGGGGCTTTTGGCCGTAGTGGCGCTGCAGCTCGCGCCCGCAGAGCAGGTTGAACTTCTGGTCGGTGCCGCCCAGCTCCACGTCGCACTCCAGGGCCACGGAGTCGTAGCCCTGCATGACGGGATAGAGGAACTCGTGCAGGCTGATGGGCTGCTCGGCGTTGTAGCGCTTGTTGAAGTCGTCGCGCTCCAGCATCTGCGAGACGGTAAAGTGCGCCGTGAGGCGGATGATCTGCTCGTAGCTGAGCTTGCCCAGCCACTCGGAGTTGTAGCGAATCTCGGTCGCGCTCTTGTCCAGAATCTTGAAGGCCTGGGCCAGGTAGGTCTCGGCATTCACGGCGATCTGTTCCACGGTCAGCGGCTTGCGGGTGACGTTGCGCCCGGTGGGGTCGCCGATGAGGGCGGTTGAATCGCCCACCAAAAAGATGACCGTGTGGCCCAACTGCTGAAAATGGCGCAACTTGCGCATCAGCACGGTGTGGCCGAGGTGCAGGTCGGGCGAAGTGGGGTCGAAGCCCGCCTTCACGCGCAGGGGGCGGCCGGTTTTGCGGCTCTCTTCAAGGCGCTCGCGCAGGTCGCTGACGCGGATAATCTCCGCAGCGCCCTTCTGGAGCAGGTCAAGCTGTTCGTTTACGGGTAGGAATTCTTGCATGTCACATCAAGTATAAAGTTTGCGGGGTCGCTGGTCCCTTGCGAAGGCGCGCTTTTGGGCAGTTTCAGCGCCGCGCGCACCTTTCCTGCCTCAGCTAGCATCCAACGCGCAGGAGAAAAACCTACCATGCCTTCTGTATCTGGACGTGCAGTACAGGTTACCGCCGCGGGCGGAGCCTTTGAGATGGTTCAGCGTGAATTTCCCGAACCCGGTCCGGGGCAGGTGCGTATCCGCGTGCAGGCCTGCGGCGTGTGTCACAGTGACGCCATTACCAAGTTTGGCGCGTTTCCCGGCATTGCTTATCCGCGGGTTCCCGGCCATGAGGTGGCTGGCGTGGTGGATGCGGTGGGGGCCGATGTGCCGGTCTACAAGGTTGGCCAGCGCGTGGGCCTGGGCTGGCATGGCGGGCACTGCAACTATTGCGCGCCCTGCCGCCGCGGCGACTTTATCCTTTGCGAGAACCAGCAAATCTCTGGCGTCAGCTTCGACGGCGGCTATGCGGACTATGTGATTGCCCCGGCCAACGCCCTAGCGCTGATTCCCGAGGACCTGGCGGATGTGGACGCCGCGCCGCTGATGTGCGCCGGCATTACCACCTTCAACGCCCTGCGCAACAGCGGAGCGCGGCCTGGCGATACCGTGGCGATTCTGGGCATTGGCGGCCTGGGGCACCTGGCCGTGCAGTTTGCGGCCAAGAGCGGCTACCGCACGGTGGCCATTGCCCGCGGCCAGGACAAAGGCCCGCTGGCCCGCCAACTGGGCGCGCACATTTACATCGACAGCACCACACAGGACCCGGCAGCCGAGTTGCAAAAGCTGGGCGGCGCCGCGGTGATTCTTTCCACACTGACCAACGCCGAGGCCCTGGGAGCCGCGGTGAACGGACTGGGCCCCAACGGCAAGCTGATCATTGTGGGCGTGCCGGATAAGCCGTTTGAAGTGGGCGCGGTCCCGCTGATCATGGGGAACCGCTCCATTGCCGGCTGGGCCTCGGGCACGGGCATGGATTCGGAAGACACGCTCAACTTCAGCGCGTTGACCGGGATCAAGCCGCTGATCGAGACCTATCCGCTGGACAAGGCTCCTGAGGCCTTCGACCGGATGATGAGCGGCAAGGCGCGCTTCCGCGTGGTGCTGACCACCGGGGCGTAAGCAACTACCGACCCTGTTCGCCCACCTCGGCGGGCAGGGCCTTTGCCATTGCCAGCGCCTCTGCCTGCGCATCCACGGCCTCGGACAGTTTTTGCGTGATAACCTGCAGGTGATAGCCCATGACCGCCAGGGTCATGGCCGGGCCAATGCAATGGCGATAGCGCGTGGCCACGGCCAGCAGAAACTTCCAGTAGCTCCAGCGCTGCCGGCTGAAGACGCCCTGGCGCAGGATGGAGGTGACGAAGGCACGCGCATTGCTGCGGGTGAACCACTGCTGCTGGGATTTCTGCTCGCCATTCTTGGGGTGGGTGCGGTTCAGGTAGAGCTTGACGCGGTCGTAGTAGGCCTCGCAACTGTAGATCCTGTCGAGCACCGAGCGGTAGCCCTCCACCAGCTTGGCCGAGTCCATGTGGGGAAGAAAGTTCAGGTGGTCGCCGGTGTTGTTGCCCGCGTCCATATCCACAATGCGGCCCTCGCGCCACAAGCGCCGGAAGAGCTGCGTGCCGGGCATGGCTTGCAGCAGGCCGACCATGGCGATGGGGATGCCGCTCTTCTGGATGAAGTCGACCATGCGGTCGAAGATGTCGTCCTTGTCCGTGTCGAAGCCGAGGATGAACCCGCCCATGACCTGCATGCCATAGCTCTGGATGAGGGCTACGCTGTCCAGCAGGCTGCGGCGCGTGTTTTGCAGCTTGTTGGCGGAGATGAGGCCCGACTCGTCAGGGGTTTCGATGCCCAGGAAGACGGAGATGAATCCGGCATCCTTCATTAGCTGCATCAGCTCGGGATCGTCGGCCAAGTTGAGGGAGGCTTCGGTGAGGAAGTCGAAGCTGGTTTTGTGCTGCCCGCGCCACTCGGCCAGGGCAGCGCATAGTTCCTTGGCCCGCTTCTTGTTGCCGATGAAGTTGTCATCGACGATGAAGACGGCTTCACGCCAGCCGACGGCGTAGAGCTGGTCCAGCTCGGCCAGCACTTGTGCGATGGCCTTGGTGCGGGGACGGCGGCCGTAGATTTCGATGATGTCGCAGAACTCGCAGTTGAAGGGGCAGCCGCGCGAGTACTGCACGGTCATGGTGGAGTAGCGGTTCATCTTGATGAGGCTCAGGTCAGGCAGCGGGCTGGTATCCATCTCCGGCTTTTCGGCGGCCTGATAGAGCGGCTTGGCGGTTCCCTGCTCCAGGTCCCGCGCCAGGTCGGCAATCAGGCTTTCCGCCTCGCCAATCACGATGTGGTCGGCCTTGAGCTCCTCCGCCGGAAGGCTGCTGGCGATGGGTCCGCCCACCACGGTGCGCCGGCCCAGCTTTTGGCAGCGCTCGATGATGGCTACCAGCGTCTGCTGCTGGATGTGCATGCCGCTCAGCATCACCACATCGGCCCAGAGCAGGTCGCGGTCGTGCAGGCGCTCCACGTTGGTGTCGATGAGGCGCTTGTTCCACGTCTTGGGCAGCAGGGCGGCAATGGTCATCAGCCCCAGCGGAGGCTGCGCGGCCTTTTTGCCCAGGAACTTCAGGGCATGTTTGAAACTCCAGTAGGTATCGGGAAATTCCGGGTAAATCAACAGAGCGTTCATCGGCCACCTCTCAACTGGAAGAGTGGCTGCGCGAGCTGTATCGGGAGATGCACGCCTGTTTTCTGCGATCGGAAACAAGGTTGGCGACGCTCGTTGCGGCAGACTGCTCCCGGATCTATTTTGCCACCGCTATTTTGGAAAACTGTGCAAAATGAGCCATTGAGCCGCGAAAGCGTGCATCCATGCGGCTTTCAGAGGCTATGCCGCACGATCTGCCCGGTTGGTTCACTGCAGCGGCAGCCCCAATTGCCTTAGACTGTTGCGATGGAAGAGTTCTCTCGGATCAAGCGCCTGCCACCCTACGTCTTCAACATTACCGGCGAAATGAAGATGTCTGCCCGCCACCGCGGCGAGGATATTATCGACTTCGGGATGGGCAATCCCGATGGGGCCACGCCCAAGCACATCGTGGACAAGATGATTGAGGCGGCGCTGAAGCCCGCGACTCATCGCTACTCGGTTTCCCGCGGCATTCCGCGGCTGCGCAAGGCCATCTGCAACTGGTACAAGACGCGCTACGACGTGGACCTGGACCCCAACACCGAGGCCATTGTCACCATCGGCTCCAAGGAGGGCATTGCGCACCTGTGCCTGGCCATCCTGGACTCCAACGACACGGTGATCGTGCCGAATCCCAGCTACCCTATTCATATTTACGGCCCGGTGATTGCCGGCGCGCATGTGGTCAGCGTGCCGATCAACGACCGCGAGCAGTTTCTGGCGCAGCTTGAGGATCTGATTCCGCGCATGACGCCGCGGCCCAAGGCGCTGATCGTCAACTTCCCGTCGAATCCGACCACCGAATGCGTGGACCTGCCCTTTTTGGCGCGCCTGGTGGAGTTGGCGCGGGAGTATGGGTTCCACCTGATCCACGACATCGCCTATGCAGACATCGCCTTCGACGGCTACAAGCCGCCCAGCGTACTGCAAGTCCCCGGCGCAAAGGACGTGGCGGTGGAGTTCTTCACGCTGTCAAAGAGCTATAACATGCCCGGCTGGCGCGTGGGCTTCATGGTCGGCAACCCGGTGCTGGTGAACGCTCTGGCGCGGCTGAAGAGTTACTTCGACTACGGAACGTTTACGCCGATTCAGGTGGCGTCGATTCTGGCGCTGGAGGGACCGCAGGAGTGCGTCGCCGAGATTTGCGAGACTTATCGCAAGCGCCGCGACGTGTTAGTCGAGGGACTGAACAAGTTAGGGTGGCCGGTAGCTTCTCCCAAGGCGACCATGTTTGTGTGGGCGCAGATTCCGGAGCAGTACAAGAAGCTCGGCTCGCTGGAATTTTCGAAGATCTTGCTGAATGAAGCCAAGGTGGCGGTGAGTCCCGGCGTCGGCTTCGGCGACTACGGCGACGGGCATGTGCGCTTCTCGCTGATCGAGAACGAAGAGCGGACGCGGCAGGCGCTACGAGGGATCAAGGCGATGTTCGCGAAGGGGTAGGTTTTAGCCACTTTTTGCACTTGCATGCACAGGGCCGAGGTACCTAATATCTCTTTAGTTGGTGGCCCCGGAAGGACTCGGACCTTCATTTTCCGGTTGCGAACCAGGTGCTTTGTCCATTAAGCTACGAGGCCACCGTTGAGGCGCCAGGGATTCCACGTCCCTGGCGTTCTCGTTTTGTCCGGGTTTTCACCAGCGGACATACCATTATTTTAGGCGGGATTGTGAATTTAGAGGTATGTGGAAAACAGGGTGCTTGTCTGGATTCCGAGGGAAAGCAGCCTTGAATGGTCAGGTAGTCATAATGGGCAAGGCCATCTGACCCCTGGAAATAGAGTAGGAAGTAACCGAGGCACGCATCTCTGTGTGTGCAAGATTTCACCCTCTTAGCAACTTCACCACGTCATGGACGGGAATAGTCGCCCTCGGTGGGTTGACCAACATGAGAAGCGTAAGGAGCTTCTTCATTTGCATCACCACCTTCCTGATATGGAGTGACCCGTCAACCTCTGCACGTCGATGGTGTTGCTTTTGTTGTTGTCTTTGCTTTTGTTGTTCGAGGATAGGGCCAGCAGCAGCCGGGGCAGGTTTTGTCGACGATTGATCAGTC
>Ga0224530_1000751_pt1 | contig 19662 bp, 15 predicted proteins | sample CBST75metaG_FD_179873 | JGI IMG/M metagenome (GOLD analysis project Ga0224530, IMG submission 179873) | Peat soil microbial communities from Stordalen Mire, Sweden - C.B.S.T75 | ecosystem: Environmental > Terrestrial > Soil > Wetlands > Peat | place: Sweden: Norrbotten County, Stordalen Mire...
CCTATCTATCGAAGAACTGGCCGTGGCCGCCGTTGGCCCAGGGGCCGTAGCGCAGGGCGAAGTTGGCGCGGGTTTGGACGCTGGGGTGGCTGAACTCCCAGAACTCGATGAAGGGACTGGGGTTGGGGTCTTCAAGCCAGGCTTCGCCGAGGGCGTTGAAGCTGGCGACAGCGGTTTTTTGCGGATCGGCGACGATGCCGTGAATAGCCTCCTGGCCATAGACGTCGGCCTGGTGCTCAAAGTGGCGGCTGAAGGTGTTGCTTGCCGGTTCCAACACAAAACTTGCGACGGAGATGGTGAAGAGCAGCACCACGAAGCCGGCGCGGGTTGAGAGCGCGGCTGTATCGTTGAGCCCCCAGCGCGGACCAAAGCGCCGCGCCAGCCAGGCGGCAAACCCGGCGCAGGCCCAGTAGACAAAGAAGAGGGCGGCAGCGATTCCGGCAATCATCTTGGGAATGTGGTTGAGGACGTAGTGGCCGCTTTCGTGGCCGAAGATGAAGAGGACTTCGTCGTCGGGGATGCGGCCGGCGGTGGTGTCCCACACAACGATGCGCTTGGTGGCGCCAAGGCCGGTGACGTAGGCGTTGAGGCCGTTGGTCTTGAGGCTGGCCTTCATCAGGAACATGCGGCCGGGCGGAATGTTGGTTCCGGTACGGGCGACGACCTGCTCCAACTCGGCGACCAGAGCGGAATGATCTTTGGCGAGGGGTTCAAATTTGTTGAAGATGGGATCGAGCAGCGGCGACACAAAGATGGTGAGCACCAGGAGCGGGAGCGTGACGACCCAGGCGCCCAGCCAGTAACGGCGCGGCCAGCGGCAGACGATCCAATTGAAGAGCAGCAACACGGGAGTACCCATCAGCAGGGTGAGGCCCAGCGACTTGGCTTGGTCGCCGAGCCAACTGCCCCAACCCTGCACGCTGATGCCGTAGCTGCGGCTAACGTGCTGGCTGAAGATATCGAGGGGCAGATTGGTCAGGGTCGTGATGACCAGCAAGGCGGCGAAGAAGAGCAACCCCTGCATCCAGCGGCGGCGCAAAAGGCGCTGAGCCCAGCCGGCCAGACCGGTAGCGGCGCGGGTGGCCAGCAGCAGCCACAGAACGGCCACTGCCCAGAGTCCGTAGACAATGTCGAGAATGTTGCGGATGCGGCTGAGGGCGATGGCTTTGGCCAGCTTGTCTGGCGGCAGGGAATAGGCTTGCGTGGCGGGTTGAGCGGCGGCTGAGGCCGGAGCCGACTGGGCTGCGACCGCCTGTGCTGAAGCTCGCGGGCCGGAACCAAGACGCGGCGCAACGGCAGCGAGCAGGATGGCGAAGCAGAAAGCGAACAAGAAACGCCGGACAAATGTCATGAGAATCTCCCTTGGCAGCAGCAAATTCTGCGACAATCGAGCATAAATATGCTTTTACACGAGTTCTCCGGAGCCATGACACAAATTTCTTTTGCCGCCGCAAGACGACCCTCCGTGATGCCTTCGATCCGCGTGGCCTTTGCCGCTTTCGCTTTGGCGTTGCCAGCGGCGGCAGGCGCGCAGCAGGGGATCCCGGTACTCCACCCCGCGGACGAAAGCCAGTCCGCGGGGGCCCCGGTACTCCTTGACGCCATGACCACCGAGTTGCATCGAGCTTTTACGTCGCTGGGCAAGCAGGGCGATAGCAAGCAGTTGCCGCCTTACTTTCTGAGTTACTCAGTGAGCGATGCGAGCGCGGTGGCGATTCGGGCGCAGTATGGGGCGCTGGTGGACAGCTCTGCCAATCGCGTGCGCGTGGCCGACGTGCAGGTTCGGCTGGGCGATGCAAAGCTGGACAACACGCACGGCGCTCATCGCGGCTCAGCGGTGAACAGCCTTCAACTGCCGCTGACGGACGACCACGAGGCGCTGGGCCGCTCGCTTTGGCTGGCCACCAACACGGGCTACGGCACGGCGCTGGACAATTATCTGCGAGTAAAGACCGAGGCCGAGGTGCGGGCCAAGGAAGAGGACACTTCGCCGGACTTTAGCCAGGAGTCGCCGCAGGTGGCTATCGGCAAGGCGGCTCCGCCGGTGGTGGTGGATCGCGCGGCATGGGAGCAGCGGGTAAGGGCGCTCTCGAAGGTCTTTCGCGAGTACCCGGATGTAACCCAGAACGTGGTGATGCTGACGGTGCAGAATGAGACCGACTACTTTGCCTCGTCGGAGGGTTCGCGGGTGGTGACGCCGCACCTGAGCGCGCGGCTGGTGGCCTTTGCCGTGACGCGGGCCGACGATGGCATGGACCTGTTCCGCGCACAGACCTTTGAGGCCGAGACGGTGACGGGGCTGCCCGGGCAGGCGGAACTGGAAGCGGCGATGCGCGAGTTGGGCAAGAGCCTGGAGGCGCTGCGCAAGGCTCCGGTGACCGAGCCCTTTGACGGGCCGGCGATTTTGTCGGGACGGGCAGCGGCAGTGTTCTTCCACGAGGTGCTGGGCCACCGGCTCGAGGGCCAGCGGCAGCGCGGCGACGAAGAGGGACAGACATTTACCAAGGAAGTGGGCAAGGAGGTGCTGCCGAAGTTTCTGTCGGTGGCCGACGATCCGACGCTGACCACCTTTGGCAATACATGGCTGAGTGGCAGCTACAGCTACGACGACGAGGGCCAGAAGGCGCGGCGCGTGGACCTGATCCAGGATGGCGTGCTGAAGACGTTTCTCATGTCGCGGCTGCCGATCGCCAGCTTCAGTGCCTCGAACGGGCATGGGCGAGCACAGACTGGGCGGGTTCCCACCGGACGGCAGGGCAACCTGATTGTGACCTCGACCAAGACCGTGCCCGAGGCCGAGCTGCGCAAGCAGTTGATTGAAGAAGCGAAGAAACAGGGCAAGCCGTATGGGCTCTACTTTGAGGACATTTCATCGGGCTTCGCGGTGACCACGCGGAGTTCGCCGCAGGCTTTTCAGGTGATTCCGCTGGTGGTTTGGCGGGTTTATGTGGATGGGCGACCGGATGAACTGGTGCGCGGCGTGAGCATTGTGGGAACGCCGCTGGCCGCGATGAAACGGATTCTGGCCACGGGCGACAAGAGCGAGGTTTTCAACGGCGAATGCGGCGCGGAGTCGGGGACGGTTCCGGTGAGCGCGGTGGCCCCGGCGATGCTGGTGAGCGAGATGGAGACGCAGAAACAGGCGCAGGGCACGGCGAGGCCGCCGATCTTACCGATTCCGGGCGCGGAGATCGCAGCGCACGCGCCCGTATCCGCAAAAGGGGAGGCACAATGAACCCGATTCGTCCCATCGCTATGTTTGTCGGAGTTGGGCTTCTTGTTGCCTGCCTCTGCGCGCCATCTCTGGGCGCTGCCCAGCAAACCCGCGCCGACGCCGAAAAAGACCCCGTGCTCAAAGCCATGCTCGAAGAGTTGGACCGGAGCAAGAGCCAGTTGCAGTTGAAGGGCTTTGAGAAGCCGTTCTTTATCCAGTACCGCATTGAAGACGGGGATGACTACGAGACCAAGGCGGAGTTTGGGGCCAGCGAAGGCGCTGAACGCTCGCACCAGCGTGTGGCCCGCGTGACGGTGAGGGTGGGCGACTACAAGGCTGACAGCTCCGGCGGGCGGGGCGACGGCGCGCTGCAAATGACGGCGCTGGACGACGATCCGATCGCGGTGCGGAGCGCGCTGTGGGCGGCTACGGACCAGGCGTACAAGAGCGCGCTTTCAGCCTATGCACAGAAGCAGGCGGCGCTGAAAGAGGTGCAGACGCCGCCGCAGGCCGACGACTTCAGCCATGAGAAAGCGGTTGTTTCTATGGCCGATCCGCTGGAGATGAAGCTGGACGAGGCGGCCTGGGCGGATCGGGTGGCGCGAGACAGCGGGCTCTACCGGACCGACGCATCGGTGAAGGCGGGCCAGTTTGACGTGCAGTATTCGGTGGCGGAGTTTCACGCACAAGTGGCGACGGTTTGGCTGGTCAATAGCGAGGGAACCATCGTGCGCAAGACCTCGGCCGATTATCAGGAGGCCTTTGGGGTGGGTACGCAGGCAGCCGACGGCATGAGGCTCGACCGCTCCTACGCCACAACCGGAAGCTCGCTCAAGGATTTGGATGCGCCGCCGGCATTCGAGAAACACGCGTTGACGCTGATTGTCTCGCTCACCGAGTTGCGCAAGGCGCCGGTGGTGGAGGAGGAGTATCACGGGCCAGTGCTATTGAGTTCCGACGCCGGCGCCGATGCGTTGCGCATGCTGTTGGCCGGCGGAGTGACGGCCCCGCGGCCCAAGCTGGGCACCGAGGCGCGCACCAATGGACCGTTTGCATCGAGCTATCATGCGCGCGTGCTGCCGGAGTTTCTGGATGTGGTGGATGACCCCGGATTGAAGAGCTTCCAAGGCAAGGGGCTGGTGGGCGCCTATGACGTGGACGACGAGGGAGTGCCGGCGCAGGCGGTGAAACTGGTGGCAGCGGGCCGCCTGGAGGGTTACCTGATCGGCCGCGAACCGGTAAAGGATTTTCCGCAATCGAACGGGCACGGACGCGCCGGGCTTGCCGGGGCGGTGAGACCGGCGATCGGCGTATTGCAGATGACCGCCAAGGATGGGCTGACGGACGAGGAACTGAACCGCAAACTGCTGGAGCTGGGCAAGGATCGCGGACTCAAGAGCGTCTATTATGTGGCCACGCTAGGCGGGGAACTGACGCCGCGACTGCTCTATCGCGTGAGCCCGGACGGCAAGCGCGAACTGGTGCGCGGAGCCGCCTTGGACGACCTGGACCAGCGCGCGCTTCGTTCCAGCGTGGAAGCCGCGGGCAAGGATGCATTTGTGGCCAACTACTTTGGCGACGTGCCGGAAACGGTGCTGGCGCCGGCATTGCTTTTGAATGACGTGACCATCCGCCGCGCCAACGAGAAGAACGATAAGCTGCCGTTCTATCCGCCGCCGGAGTAGGGCTGGAGCAGTCAAGGAGCGGCTACTTTTTCTTCCAGCCGCCGACGATTGCGCCCTCGACGATCATTCCCGCCAGCGGGAAGCCGGCATTAATGGTCAGAAGCTGAAAGGTGCGAACCTCGAAGACGTATTCGGTGGCCCATGTGGTGAGCACGAAACCGAGCCACAGCAGTGCGCCAACTTGAGCGCCGCGCAGCACCGTTTGGGGGCCGGTGAGCTGGGTCACGCAGGAGATCGCGGTGGCCATCACGGCCGCCGCGACGAGAGCAGTGCCATACTGCAAGGCCGGATTGATGCCCGTGCCCATCACCCACGTCCGCGAACGCCCGATGCCATCCAGCCACGGCTGCAAGAACATGCTGTACCAACCCACTTCCAGCAGGAAATAGGCCACTGCGGCTACGACGATCGCCAGATAGTTCTGCCGAACCCTTGATTCTTCGCTTGCCATTCCGTCCTCCATTCCTGATTTCGTAAATGCCAGTGCTTTGCTGTACACGAGAAGCCCTGTTGGCGCAGTTTCGGACCTTCAAGGGCGCCGGCCTGGGCATCTGCCCTCAAACAAACCGGAGATGGGCGGATTCTAGCCCATCTCCTCTGTTCCTGTTTTCTTGCCGAGGCGCAATTGCGAGTTTTTCATGATCGCAGGGCCTGGTTGCTCAGTCCAGGCGGGTGAGGAACGCTTCGCCCTCGGCGGGCCGCAGATGACGGGCGATGGACTCGGCCTGCTCGCGGTTGTCGCCCTCGGGCCGGATGCGAACCCAGTAGCTGTCCTGTCCGGGGAACTCGATCACGTTGGAACTGGGATACTTGCGCAGAAGTTGAGCCTTGAGCTTGATGGCCGTGTGTTCGCTCTTGAAGGCGCCGATCTGCACACACCAGCGGCCCCCGACCTCGATGGGCTTGGGAGCCTGATAAACATCCAGCCGGACACGAACCAGGCCGGACCGGTAGACGCCGGTGGCTTTGGCCGAAGCGATGGTGAGATCCAGAATCCTGCCGTCCACAAAGGGGCCGCGGTCGGTGATGCGCATGGCGCTGGACTGGCCCGTGCTCGTATTGGTGACCACAACCAGCGAACCCATGGGCAGGGTGCGGTGTGCGGCGGTCAAGGCGTGATCGCTGAAGACCTGGCCGTTGGCTGCCTTGCGGCCCTTGTAGGGCGCGGTGTACCAGGTGGCGAGTCCCACCTCGGTCAGGATGGGCTTGTGGGTAGCCACATAATCGAGATCCTGGGCGCTGACGCCGCCCGGCGGCACCGGCGTGATGGGAATACGCGCGGGCGGCATGTTCTGGGGCTCGGGTGCAGCGGCCTGGGGCTCCGGCGGCACAGCTTGAGGCGCGGGCGGCTGGGCCACTTTGCGGTGGTGTCCGCAGCCGGACAGAACCACGAGCGCAGGGGCCAGCAGCAGCAGAGCCAATGCGGCCCTGCCGGCCGAGCGCCGGGCACTATCCGAGATAAGGCATGCGGCCATCAGGGCCGCGGATCCTTGGGCGGTTGGCCAGGTTGCTGCTCCAAGCGGTCGGCGAGATTGCGCACCTTATCGGCCACTTTGCGCATGGCGGAGATTGACTCGCTGCGGACCTGTGGAATCACGGCGTCGTTCACGTAGGCGATGGTGTGGCGCAACTCCAATTCGATCAGCTCAATGGCTTCTTCAATGCGGCGGCCCACGCCGCCCATACCGGGGGCAGGAGGGGGAACGGTACTCATGGCTGTAACCTCCGAAAAGTAACCTCTGGCGAGTAACTTCATTTTCCAGTCTGCGGGGCGCGCCGCGGCGCGTCAATGGCGGATGAACTGGAGGTGCCGCAATCGTCAATACGGGAAATTGCCGCGGGCATCCTATTATGGATGGTTCAAATCCAGTCTATTTGCCAATGCTGCGGGTGACCTTTCAGCGAAAATCCGCGTCAGACTTACGTAGCGGACATTCATGGCGGTTCTCCCGGCGCTGGTCTTTTATTGACAACTCTGGCAACAGGACGGCTTTGCCTTGGAAAACAGATGCAGCCAAAGCTGCAACAAACGGGGGCCCGGTTCTTGGAAAGCGGTTCGCCAGATCACGAACGGAAGAGACGCGGGGGCGGACTCAGCCGGATGCAGGAAGGGGTGCGCCTCGGCTGCCTGGCGCTGCTTTTGCCGGCGCTTTGTTTGTGCGCGAGCCCGGCATGGGCCTGGCAGGCGGAGAGCCCTGAGCCGACGCTGCCGGAAGCTCCGCAGCCGCAACTCCTGGTCCACGCCAGCGGCGCGGCGGCTGGACCTTGCCAGACCCACGGCGGCAGGACGGCGGCTATGGGTCCAGCGGCTGGCCCCTCGACAATTCCCGGCGTGGGTAATGCGCCGGTGGACGCTCATCCCCAGCCGGGCGCTCAACCCACTGCGCCACCATGCACACCGCCGGCAGAGAACTGGTATGAGCGCTTTGCCAATGGACCGCAGGTGAAACCGCTGACGCCCAAGGAGAAAGGTTGGCTGGCGGTGCGCAACGTGCTGGATCCCTTCAATGTCGTCACGATTCTGGGCGACGCCGGCATCGCAGTGGGTTCCGACGCCGATTCCCCCTACGGCCCCGGCATGGCCGGCTTTGGACGCTACGTGGGCGTCAGCTTTACCCAGGACATCACCGGCGAATTCTTTTCGACCTTTCTGATTCCGTCCATCGTCCACCAGGATCCGCACTACCATCGCATGCCCGGCGCCACCATGAAGCGGAGGATTGCTCACGCCATCTATCAGGTGGTGTGGACGCAGGGCGACAACGGCAAGGAAATGGTGAACTATGCCGATGTGGTGGGCGCCGGAATTGAGGACGAAGTGAACAACCTCTACGTGCCGGGCAGGCAGACCAATTTGCCGGCCAGCGCGGCGCGCTATGGAATAGGACTGGCTTCCGCGCCCATCGACAACTTCGTTTCAGAATTTTTGCCCGACGTGGCCCGCCACATCCATGTTCAGGTGGTCGTCATCCAGCGGATCATCAACAAGGTAGCGAAGACGGACGGGCCGGGGTCGCAGTAGAGGCTTGCCGCAACTGAATCAGACGATTGGCCGCGCGCCGGCACCTTGCGCCTCGAATCCGCGCTGACTCTCTCTGCCTTGACCGATCCTGTCCGCTCCCTGCGCCTGCTCCGTTCGGCGTCTTCTTGTGACCGTTCAGCGGCAGTTTCCGCCGTTCGCTGCTTCTGGTTTGGGTTGACAGCGGGGTCCGGTTACCCTAGCAATGCACTTCCAGCCTCCGCATTTCCCTCAGGGACCGCGAGGCAGAGCCGGGTGAGCGACTGCAAGCCGGCGACCACTTGAATTGAGGAGACCGCAACTTTATGTCCAAAGCGATTAAGTACGCCGAGCAAGCCGTCGTCTACGCGGCCAAGGGCGCGTGGGTTGTATTTGAGCGGCTGAACCGCATCAGCCCGAACCCAGGATTCACGCCCAAGTGGAGCGACAAGCCGCTGCTGAAGAGCTGGGAGAAGGAAAAACCGCCGCTAGGCTGGCCGCGTACCACGGACTCGCTTTGTCCCAAGTGCGTACCAGAGATTCGCAAGCAGATTCTGGATGGCAAGCTGCCCATGGAAGTCCTGCTCAATGAGAAGGTGGGCGAAATCAAGGCCCAGATCATCGAGCGCGACGGCAAGATCATGATGGTGAAGGACTGCCCCAAGCATGGGCACTTCGAAGACGTGATGTCGATCGACACGGCCTTCTTCAGGCACCTGGAAGAGAGCTTCCCCGGCCGCGACATCCGCGCCCACGGCGCGGGCGACGAAAAGCTGCACCACCACGGCACCTCGACCATGACTCACGGGCGCGGCTCGGTGCTGACTATCGATTTGACCAATCGCTGCAACATGATGTGCGATCCGTGCTTCATGGACGCCAACCAGGTTGGCTTCGTCCACGAGCTGACGTGGGACGAGATCAAGACCATGCTGGACAACGCCATCACCGTCAAGCCCAAGCGGCAGATGAGTGTGCAGTTCAGTGGCGGCGAGCCGACCCTGTCGCCCTACTTCCTTGACGCCATCGCTTATGCCCGCAAGGTGGGCTTCAACAGCGTGCAGGCTGCCTCCAACGGCATCGAATTCGCCAAGAGCAAGGAACTGTGCCGGGCCACGGCGGAAGCCGGTTTGCGCTACGTTTATCTCCAGTTCGACGGTATCGGCAACGCCGCCAACTCGCACCGCAAGGTGGGCAATCTGTTTGACGTGAAGTTGCAGGCCATCAACAACCTGCACGAAGCCGGCGTGGATATCGTTCCGGTGACCACGATCATCAACGGCATCAACAACGAGCAGGTGGGCCACATCATCCGGTTCGCTCTCGACAATCCCAAGAAGATCAGCTTCCTCAGCTTCCAGCCGGTCAGCTTTACCGGCCGCGACGAGGAGATCTCCGACGAGCGCCGCCATGCGCAACGCTACACGCTCAGCCACATGGCCCACGACATCAAGGACCAGATGGGCTTTGGCGAGCCGGCGCGCGACTGGTTCCCCATCAGCTTCATGAGCATCTTTACCGACTGGGCCGACCTGATTCACGGGCCCAACGCCGAGTGGGGACAGTTGAACTGCGGCTGTCATCCGAACTGCGGCGTCGGCATGGCCCTGATGATCGACAAGGAAACCAAGGAATCGGCTCCGGTGACTGCCTTCCTGAACATGGACAAGATCTCGAAGGATCTGGCCAAGGTGAACGACGCGGCCCGCGGCAGATGGCTCTCGGTCATCGGCTTTGCACTGGCTCTGTTGCGCAACTACGATCCCTTCAAGTCTCCCACCCACTTCAAGATCTCCGACATGCTGAAGAAGATGGACAAGACCTTCAACGCCACCGGCAAGAACTACGGCAGCGTCAAGGGCGACCGCACCATGGACGACATCAAGACGCGCCGCGCCGACCGCTGGAACTTCCTGTTCATCGCCGGCATGTGGTTCCAGGATCTGTGGACCTACGACTTCCGCCGCACCGAGCAGTGCACCATTCCCTATGCCACGCAGGAAGGCGAAATCAGCTTCTGCGCCTACAACACGGGCATCGGCTGGCGGAACATCATCGAGAAGATGCACATGACGGCCACCCTTACCAAGTGGTATGAGGAGCACGGGCGGCATGAGATCTTTGCCGGCGGCAAGAAAGTGAACATGCCCGAGATGGGCCACGATCTGACCCTGAACATGGTGGACGTGAACGCCGAAGCCAACCACACGCTGGATGAGCTGGGCATCGCCAAGAACGCCCGCGAAGAGAAGCTGCGCGCCCGCGATACCAAGGTGCTGAGCGATGCGGAGAACGCCCGCATGGCCAAGCTCTATCGCGAGCACGTGCTGGGCGAGAAGCCGGTCGAGGGATTGGTCAGTCTGGAGTCGATCGCTCCGGCCAAGCCGGCGAAACAGAAGGAAGCGGAACCGGTCGCCGGAGACTAACTCCAAACGCTGTTTCTGCAAACTCAGCGGGCCGCCCAGTTTGATACTGGGTGGCCCGTTTTGCGTCTTACGCAGACCAATGGCGAGTTTGCCGCAGCGATCTGGCGCCTACGCGCCAAAAAGAGGATGCAAGGATGGGACGTCCAGCCCTCATCCCTCGACCTTCAGATAGAGCCTATAGTGCTCGTCCTTGATGGAAGCAAAGGGTCGCAGGGTGAGGGCGCCCGCGGCGGTTTTGGCTTGCCAGTCAGTTGAGCCGGCGGAGACTTGGCTGGCCGCGAGAAGTTCCTGCTTGCTGATCTTCGATGGAATGGCGCCGACGCTGAAGAGCGCCAGCGGGCCATGCACCGTGGCGAGAAGGTCGAGGTGCTGCGGGTCAACGGCTTCCAGCACGGTGGGCATGTCGAATTCAATTTCGATCCGGTCGCCGTTTTTCCATGTGCGGTCGAGGCGGGCAAACTGGCCCGGCGTGGGGCTCGCGAGCGCGCGCTTTCCGTTGACTGCTATCGAGGTCTTGGGCCCGGCCCATGCAGGAATGCGCAGGAAGACCGGGAATGTGCCGGGCTTTTCGGCCGAGATTGCGATCTGAGCGGTTGGCTGGTGCGGGTAATTCGTCTGCTGGGTAAGCGAGATGCGTTCGCCGCCCCGCGTCCATGTTATGCGCGACGGCACATACAGGTTGACATAGATTCCCTCGCGGTCGTGGAAGTAAGAACTTATGCCGTAGTCCGCGGTGATCTGGGAGAAGGTTCCGGTGCAGCAGGTCCACTTATTCGGGTGATAAAACTTGGAGCCGTCGTTGTTATAGTCGGAGTAATAGAATCCATGCCCATCCTTCTGGATCGGCTTGGCTCCGAGGATGGTGTTATACAGAACCCTCTCCATGCTGTCTCCGTAGCGGCTGTCGCGGGTTACGCGCAGCAGATAGCGGGTAATCTTGAAGTGGGCGTAAGAGCCGCATGGCGTCTCAAAGCTCGAATGGGTTCTAGACAGGCTTTCGCCGATTTCGCCGCTTGCCGGATCGCGAAAGCCCTCGTCGGGGCCCCAGCCGCCGGTGGCAAAGCTCTGCGTTGCGCGCAGAAAATCAAAGCCGTTCCGCGCAGCGAGCAGGTGCTTCTGACTGCCCAGCACCAGATAAGCCTGCATGGCGCTGGACAGTGCGTTCACGTGGCTATAGGCGTGCTTGCCGGGCAAGACATTTTTGCCCGCCGCCAGCGGATTGAAATACCAGTCGTCGGCAAGGAAACGAGTTGCCAGATCGCGATAGCGGCTGCCCGCGCCGCGCCTGTAGGCGAGAAAGAGATTCTCCGGCAAGGTATAAGGCTCGTCCCAGCAGAAGGACTCATCGGTGTGTGGCAGAGCGTACTGTTCGGCGCGCGACAGAGCCCGTGGCGGCAAGTGAGGGAGAACGGCATCGACCGTTGCATTCAGGGCTTTGAGTGCATTGGCGTCGCCGGCAAATTCATGCGCATCGAGCAGTCCGATGGAGATTTTGTCATAGATATAAGCGGGAAAGCGGTTGCCGTCATAAAACTTGGGAGAGACAGCGGCCGCGTAGCCGCGCACCAGCCGCTGCACTTTCTCTTGCGTGGGCTTGGAACCAGTGGCGGCATAGTCGCGCGCCAGGCCGGAGAGAAACTGGCCAAAGGTATGGCCGGGACAGAAACCGTGCATGTTCCGCAGGGTGAAGTCATTGGACCAGTCGTACCAGCCGCCCATATCATCGCCGGGAGCGGGCAGTCCCGCGCGCTGCCGGAAAGGCTTGAGCAGCATATCCTCATCCAGGGCCCGATAGAAGGCGTGGTTGGTCTGGAACTGCTGGCGCAGCGGGCCTTCCAGCAACTCGACATCGCCATATCCAAACTGGCTGAGCGCGGGAGAGATTGCGGTATCGTTTCCAAATGCAGCGGAGGCAATGCCGGGCTTTGCGATGGATGCGACGGCCAGTGCCGCGCCGGTTTTCAGGAATGTTCTGCGAGATTGTGTCATTGCTTATCCCCCTTGGAACATGCGGCGCGGCGAGCGCCCACACGGAGCCATCCAATTGGAACACATTGCCGGCCGCGTTGAGAAGAGACCTCCAACGCGAACGAGAACTGGGGTTAAACCGTCGTCTCCATTTGCATACTGCTCAAGACCGCGGAAGTGGATCCTATGCCAGAAGTGAGATCCGCGGCTGCCAATTGCGAGGGATGTTGGTCTGATTGGTACCGGCAAATGGCCCAGGGACCGGGAGCAATCCAGGTCTTTGACAGGATGATCTTGTGCGTTGCGATGGAGTGCTGTGGTATCCCACCCTAGGCACAAAAGCAAAGGCGCGTCGAGGGTGGGGCACCCAGCGTCGGTACAACTTCAAGCGGTCAGGAGCCTAGAGCATTTTCGCTTCACATGTAGCCATACCACGAATCCAAGGGCGTGCCGCATACCCTACTCCACCGTGACCGACTTGGCCAGATTTCTCGGCTGATCCACGTCGCAGCCGCGGCGGACGGCGATGTAGTAAGCCAGCAGTTGCAGCGGCACAATCTCAATGAGCGGCGAGAGCAATTCAATCGCCGGCGGAATGTGAATGACGTGCTCCACCAGGCTGCCGATGGTTGTGTCGCCCTCGGTGGCCACGGCGATCACCCGGCCACTGCGGGCGGTGACCTCCTGGATATTCGAGAGAGTCTTCTCGTAGCGCAGCTTTGAAGCTGGGTCCGCTTCGTCCCTCGTCGCCAGTACCACCACCGGCAGGGTTTCATCGATGAGGGCGTTCGGCCCGTGCTTCATTTCGCCGGCCGGGTAGCCCTCGGCGTGGATGTAGGAGACTTCCTTCAGCTTCAGCGCTCCTTCGAGTGCGATGGGGAAGTGGATGCCGCGACCCAGATAAAGGAAATCGCGAACAGTGGAGAATTCTTTGGCTAGTTGCTCGCACTGGGCGGCTCGGGAGCGCAGCACCTCTTCGATTTTGGCAGGGATGCGGCTCAGCTCCTCGATGAGCGCCACCGACTGAGCCTGGTCGAGCCTGCCGCGGAGCTGGCCGAGCTTGAGGGCCAGCAGAAACAGCGCCGTGAGCTGGGCGGTGAAGGCCTTGGTGGAGGCGACGCCAATCTCCGGGCCGGCATGGGTATAGATGGCGCCGTGGGCCTCGCGGGCCACCATGGCGTCCACCACGTTGCAGATGGCGACGGTCTTGGAACCCAGCGCGATCATCTCGCGTTGGGCGGCCAAGGTGTCGGCGGTTTCGCCGGACTGGGTGATGAGCAGGCCGAGGGCGTTGCGGTCGGGGATGGGGTTGCGATAGCGGTATTCGCTGGCGTAGTCCACGTCCACGGGCAACCGGGCCAGCCGCTCGATCATGTACTTGCCGGTAAGGGCGGCATGCCAACTGGTGCCGCAGGCGGCGATGTTGATGCTGGAAGCCAGGGCCAGCTCTTCGTCGGCGATCTTCATCTCGCCCAGGAAGACCTTGCCGGAATCCAGCGAAACGCGGCCCAGGGTGGTGTCGCGAACGGCCTGCCCCTGTTCCCATATCTCCTTGAGCATGAAGTGCTTGTAACCGCCCTTTTCCGCCTGGATGGGGTCCCAATGAATATGGGTGATGTTGCGCTGGATGGGGTTGCCGTCAAAATCGGTGAGTTCGACGCCGGCCAGGGTCAGGATGGCCATATCGCCGTCGGCCAGAAGATACATGTTGCGCGTGTGCTGCAGAATGCCGGGAACGTCGGAGGCGACAAAGGACTCGCCCTCGCCCACGCCGACGACCACCGGCGGACCGAAGCGGGCAACCACGATCTTGTCCGGCTCGGTGGCGCACAGAACGCCCAGGGCAAAGGCTCCGGTGAGCCGCTTGACGGCGCGGCGGACGGCCACTTCCAGCGGGATTGGCTCGCCCGCTGCATCCGCCTCCAACTTCACCTGCTCGATCAGGTGGGCGATGATTTCAGTGTCGGTTTCCGTGACGAACTTGTGGCCCTGGGCGGTGAGCTCGCGCTTCAACTCCAGGTAATTCTCCACAATGCCGTTGTGGACAACGACGATGCGGCCGGTGCAGTCGCGGTGGGGATGGGCGTTTTCTTCCGTGGGGCGACCGTGCGTGGCCCAGCGCGTGTGGCCGATGCCGTAGGTGCCCTCGATGGGATGCTCGCGCAGAACTTCTTCCAGGTTGTGCAACTTGCCCGGAGCGCGGCGAACCTCAAGTGTTGTACTGGAAGGGCTGCCCACGGCGATGCCCGCCGAGTCGTAGCCGCGATATTCCAGGCGCCGCAGTCCCTCGATGATGACAGGGACCACCTTCTTTGGACCAACGTAACCGACGATTCCGCACATGGATTGATTCTAAGCGAACCGTCAAGCGGCACAACTGGGACGGCGGCTGAGAGCTACAGATGCAACAGGAACATCGCCCCGCAAAACGGCGCTCTATTCCTCAATGCGGTATGTGAACTCTTCAATCACCGGGTTGGTGAGCACCTCGCGGGCGATGCGCTCCACCTCTGCTTTTGCCGCATCGGCAGAGAGGCCATCGGCCAGCGAAAGTGCGAAGTATTTGCCCTGGCGAACAGCGGTTACATCCGCAAACCCGATCTTGCGCAGAGCGTTCTGGATGGTCTGGCCCTGCGGATCAAGGACCGACGTTTTCAACGTGACATAGACATGCGCCTTCATTATCGATGATTATAGTAGCTCCGGCGGAGGATGCGGGGCCCCGGCGACAACTCTTCGCCGCTGGAGCGCAGAGTACGCGACCGCCGAATATCCGGTTCGATTCCCCGCGCCGGAACCACCTCCCCAAACCCCCAAGGAGAAGCACAAGAGATGGTCAATTATCTGGAATTGCCGATCGGCGAGCGCGCCCCCGAGGTCTTTCGCGCGGTCATCGAAATCCCCCTGGACGGAACCCAAAAGTTTGAATACGACAAGCAATTGCACGTCTTCAAGCTGGACCGCAACCTGCATTCCCCGGTTCACTACCCCGGCGACTATGGCTTCATTCCCTCCACACTGAGCGACGATGGCGACCCGCTGGACGTGCTGGTGCTGGTGCCGGGGCCGAGCTTTCCGGGTTGCGTGCAGGAAGTGCGTCCCATTGGCCTGCTGGAGATGCTGGACCAAGGCGTGCTGGACGAAAAAGTGCTGGCGGTGGGCAAAAACAACCCGCGCTACGACAACGTGTGGAATTACACCGATGTTTATCCGCACATGCTCAAGGAGATCACCCACTTTTTCTCCATCTACAAGGATCTTGAGGGCAAGCGGGTCGAGGTGAAGGGTTGGCACGATGCGGCCTATGCGCGCGACCACGTGGTGTATGCCATGAAGCAGTTTCAAGAGAACAAAGCGAAACAGACCAAGGCGATCAATCCGGCCAATCCGGCCGGGGATTGATCGGTTCCGGCCCGTCCCCCATCCTTGCTGTCATCGCGAGCGAAGCGCAGCGTGGTCGAAGAACCTGCGTTTCGTTTTTCTGGACGAAAGGGCAGGAAACCACATCACTTTTTTTGGGCCAGATCAATAGCTGCCCGGTGAGCGGAACTCCAAGGTCTCAATCCGCGGCTGAAGCGGCGGAAGCGGCCAGTCGGCGCGCCCGCGGAGCAGCCGTGAGCCAATAGAGCACCGGACCCAGCAAACCCACCACCACCGCAAACAGCAGCGCCGAGGTCGTGCCCATCAGCTTCTCAGCGCGTGAGGCGTAAAGGGCATAGCCGATGAGCGCTGCCGGACCCACTCCCAGCGAGGCCGCAAATGCCAAGTTGCCTGCCTTGAAGGGCCGCTCCAGGTTCGGCTCGCGGACGCGCAGTACAATCAGGGCCACGAACTCCAGCAGCAGGCTCGTTCCGTAGAGAATCAGGTCGATGGAGATGAGCTTCTCAAAGGGCAGCTTGAGCGCCATGGCCCAGGCCAGCCCGCACAAGAGTACCGAAACCCAGGGCACTCCGCGGCTGTTGCGCCGGGCAACCGCGCGCGGCAACATGCCGTCCTCGGCCATGGCCATCGGCAGCCGGGTGTAACTCATCACCAGCGCATTGAACATGCCCACCCCGGTGATGACTCCGCCGGCAGCTACTGCAAGGCCCAGCAACGGACCGCCGACCGAGGTGGCCGCGGTCATCCAGTCACCGGTTTTGAAGCTGCCCGCGGAGAGCCCGGAGAGCGCCATCGCGGTCAAGGGCAGGATGTAGGCGACCGCGACCAGGATGGTTGTCACAATCATGGCGCGGGGATAGTTGCGCTGGGGATTCTCCACCTCCTGCGCCACGGTGGAGGCGTTGTCCCAGCCCATGTAGTTCCACATCGCCACCAGGAGCGCCATCGATAGAGCGGACTCGGATGCGGCCCCAGAGGCGGAAATGCCCCATTGCACATGGGGATGCGCCGTGATCCCATGCCACAGGCCGAAGATCACAAAAACGGCAAACGGCGCCAGCAGCAGCGCAGACATCCAAAGCGAGTCGTCGCCTACGGCCGGAGCCCCGCGCAGGTTCCACAGACTGCAAACCACCACCACCGCCAGAGACCAGGCATAGCCATACCAGCCGTCGGTGAGCGCCGGCGAAAACTTGCCCAGGTAAAGCACAAAGATGGCCGGATAGAGCGCCATGTCAAAGATGCTGGCCGAGAGCGAGAGCCAGCCCTCCTGATAGCCCCAGAAAGGCCCCAGCGCCCGCCGCACCCAGATATAAAAACCGCCTTCGGCTGGAATTGCGGAGGCCAACTCGCCGATCATCAGCGCAGTAGGCAGGCACCACAGAAACGGCAGCACAAGCAGAATCACAATCGCCCTGCCGAAGCCCGCCCCGCCGAGGATGTCCTCAATGGCATATGGGCCGCCCGACACCATGAAGAATGTGGCGGCGATCAGCGGCAGAAAACGCATCTTCCGCCGGGCAGGTTTGAGGGCAAAGCGCATTGATGTGAATCTAACAACTTTTGCCCCCCACAGAAAGAAAAAAATGCACCCGGAAAAAGATTCTTCCGGAGCGTGCCGCCGCCGCGCCTGGAGCGGCTGGGAGCGCGTTTTCCGGAAGCGAAAAATGTAGCCGGTTTCGACGCGGTTTCCAAGCCTCGAATCCGCGCCTCTGAGTGCCCATTTTCAGCCTCATCCGAGCTTCGGAAAAGTCTGCCGGTTCGCAGCAAGGTAGGCCGTGTTTGCCGGTCTTCCCCCACGGCCTTTCCATCTTTTCCGGTCATTCCCGGCATCCCGCGGCCCTTGAAGCGGGAGCCCTCTTGGATCGTTCGGTCTGGATTGGGGGTCTTGGGCAGACACCCTAGGCCCCTTGATTCCTGTAAATCTTGGAATCGGCGGAACGGTGACACAGCAAATGAATTGTCTTGCGTTCGAGCAATTGCCGTGCGGTCTTCCAGCCCAGCCGCACCGCTTACCCAACTTCCGGTATAATCCGTTTCAGGCGCGGAGAGATGGCCGAGTGGCTGAAGGCGGCGGTTTGCTAAACCGTTATAGGGTCAAAAGCTCTATCGGGGGTTCGAATCCCCCTCTCTCCGCCAGCACCTATTAGAATCAGTAACTTAAAGAAAATAAAGACACTTACGAGTCGCCATTTTCCCTTATTTTCTCTCGTTTAGCCCTTTGATCCCCGTTTTACCTAACTACGATGACTTTACCTAACTAAGCCTTTTCAGCCTCTTTCGGCTTGATTGCGTTGTACAGGGTTTGCCGACTGACCCCAAATGCAAGAGCCGCCGTCAAGGATGGTTTGCGGCCCTTGAGAACGCTCCCATTTAACGTCTCACTTTCAGTCAAGAAAGTTGCTACCAATACTCCTGAGACCTTCTTTGAAGTTCTTTGCGGCGTCCGCTTCACAGGATTCGACAAGTGCCGCGTAGGTCGTAACGGTTCCGCAATCCGCACAGGTAATGAAACTGCCATCGGCCAGATCATCGTTGCTAAGGATGCCATCTGGCATGAGCAAAGCATCGCTGCCACACTTGCTACAGTGCGGGGTCGCCTCAAAAGTGCCAACCTTAATTGTGTCGTTCATATTTGACCCTCAAGGCCGGCCTCGCGACGCTCAACTTGCCCAAATTGTTAACTCGTGATGGCTCCGAAACATTCAAGTCTGACGTTCATCCGCCTAAAGCAAAGATCACATTAACCGTCGTCTCAACTTTGACCGGCTCGTTGTTGAGCAGGTAGGGTCTATAGCGCCAGTTCTTCACAGCATCGAGGGCGGCCTGTTGCAGCATAGCTGGTCCGCTAACGACGCGAGGGCTTTCGATCAACCCGGTCTCGGAAATCGTGACTTGGAGCACTACCGTACCGGAGACGCGCGCGGCTTTGGCGATAGGGGGATAGAAAGGCTGCGTCTTCTCCAACAACATGCCCGCCGCAACACCAGACGAGATGTTGACAGCCGGGAAAGTAGTGGGGTGAGCCCCTATAGGATATACACTCTTGGATGTTTGAATCGCGGGTATGTCAATCGTCAAGTCATGCTCCGATGCCGCCTTCCCATACCGTTTTATGACTTCTCCGGTGCCGAGATTATATAACCAAACCGCCGATAGCTTGACATGGAGTGTCCGGTCCACAGTGGTGTTATCGACCGGGTTGTCGATTGTTGGCGTGTTCACGCCCGTTTCAGCCGTGGCATATGGTGGTGTCAGCGATCCGATAAGCAAGACTCCGAGCGTATTCGACAAAAGCCTCGCTGTAGGGCCATCCTCTGTCAGTGCGAGGCCATTTTCGCTAAAGGCTTGATGGGTTATTTCTGCGAGTAGCCACGATGGTTGGTCCGTTTGAATATTGTAATGAGTGGTGTGAAATATGCTAATTCTCCGCTTGACGCCGAAGTTATTAGATCCAATGTATGATCCACCCTCCACGGTAGACTCACTCCATTGGGTAATTGGCTGGATGCCGTACTGCTCGCCACTAAATTTAACCTTCATAATCTGTGTGTCCGCGTCGTATGAAGTCTTTGCTTTGAAGCTGAAGGCATAGAGATCCGTCAGAGTCATCCCATGCACCAAGGCAGTCCCAGAAAGTGCCCGAAGTCTCTCCGTATAACTCGCCGATGTCTCGAAGTCGGATTTAGCTAGCGTAGATTCTTTTGCGGATAGTGCAGTATAGACAGCCCTGGCGTCGTGACCACGGTAGAGAGGCTTCAAGGCTTGCAGTGAAGTGTCGAATGGAGTGGTAACGAAGCTGTTAGACGAGTGAGAGGCGGGACGCGGTGTAACCTTGTGTTGTGCAAAAGCCTGCATGGTTCCAGCACAAATGAGCAATACGACGAAAAGCCTCTTCAAATGCATTCCATCCCTTCAAATCTATTTGTTTGGAACACGATGATCGTACGCCACAGACTCCCCCATCAGCCAGCCGCGCTCGAATGTCCG
>Ga0224530_1000752_pt1 | contig 19658 bp, 16 predicted proteins | sample CBST75metaG_FD_179873 | JGI IMG/M metagenome (GOLD analysis project Ga0224530, IMG submission 179873) | Peat soil microbial communities from Stordalen Mire, Sweden - C.B.S.T75 | ecosystem: Environmental > Terrestrial > Soil > Wetlands > Peat | place: Sweden: Norrbotten County, Stordalen Mire...
TCCGGGCCGACCAGGCGTTTCAGTAACTAAGCCACTCCCATAACGAGGTGCTTTCATGTCCACACGCGGCCACAAATCGCGGCAGCTACGCCCTTCGTTTCTTCGCAGACGGCACAACGCGTCCTCAAAGGCGATGAGACAGTATGACCCATCGCTGCAAGCAGTCCTTGTACAGGCGGCAAAGAGACGGTTCCGCGCCACGCGGCGGGGAGTTGGCAAGCCGGGAATACCTTGGTCTATGCGTGCCATGAAGCGTTCATCTTCCCGTTTCCTCCCTTGCTTGTCCGGTCACACGCTTCGGGCTTTATCCGACGCCCGGCGGCACAGCGCCGCTCTGCTTTCCGGACTCCTCTCCCAGAGCGAGTCTGGGCCCCTGCTCCAGAATGCGCGGCTTGGCACTTGGGAGTCGGGCCTCTCGCTCGGGCTTCGCCAACGGGTGACCCGGCCAATCCGGGAATTCAACTTAGGAGACTTCACCATGTATCAGAACCGCATTTCTCTCATCGGCTTCCTCGGCCAAAACGCCACCACCTACACCGCCAATAACGCCAGCTTCATCGTTCTCTCGCTTGCCACCAAGAGTTCGTACAAGGACAAGAAGACCGGCGAGTACAAGGGCCATACCGAGTGGCATCGCTGCATCGTGTGGGGCAAGTTGTCTGAGTACGCAAAGACGCTCACGAAGGGCGCGCATCTGGCCATCGACGGCGAATTGCGCAGCCGCGAGCGCGTGGACAAGAAGACAAGCGCCAAGCAGCGCGTATGGGAAGTGCGCGTGGTTTCGATCTTGAAGCTCGACCGCGCCGAAAAGGCCGCCCCGGAAGAGACGGAAGAGGCAACCGAGGACGTGCCCGAATAGGGCACGTTCGTTTTCACTGAAGGCTCGGTTCACGCCGGGCCTTCAACACTAATGAGGCGCGCTATGAGTTTCGATCTGATCCTTCCATTTCTCCGGCCCATCGAGCCGCTCCTGCTCGACGAAAACATCAGCGAGATCATGGGCAATCCCGATGCCTCGTGGTGGTATGAACGGGACGGAATCATCCACCAGGAAACATCGATTTCCTTCGACGCCGGCAAACTGCGTACCGGCCTCGAAGTCATTGCCAACAACCTCGGCAAGAAACTTGACGAAGACAATCCCTTGCTCCACGCGCAGCTCCCGGATGGCAGCCGCCTTGCAGCGGTCATTCCGCCCGTTGTGCGGCCTGCCCCGGCGCTCGTGATTCGCAAGTTCACCAGCCGCCATTACACCATTGATGACCTGATCGCTCGCGGCACGCTGACGCGACCGCTTGCGGAGTTCCTTGAGGAGCAGATTCGCAGCGGGAAAACGCTGCTTATCAGCGGCGGAACCGGCAGCGGAAAGACCACGCTTCTGCGTATCCTGGCCAACGCGATTCCCGACCACGAGCGCATCGTCGTGATCGAGGATACCTCCGAGCTGGACATTCAGAAGCCGAACATCCTGGCCACCGAATGCCAGACCGATACCTTCAAGACCAGGATCACCTTCGACGATCTTCTGAAGTCAGCTCTGCGCTGGCGTCCAGACCGGATCATTCTCGGCGAAGTACGCGGAACCGAGGCGCGCACGCTGCTCGATTCCTTCAACACAGGCCACTCCGGCTCGCTCGCCACCATTCACGCCAACTCGGCCGCAAAGGCCTTGCGACGCTTTGCGAATCTCGTTCTCCGCAGCAACTCCCAGGCAACCTTTTCGGACATTGAAGCGGAGATCGGCGAGGCTGTCGATTTGGTGATTCATGTAGACCGCGAGCCGGGACGCCGCGTCATCCGCGAAGTGCTGCAATTGAACGGCTATGACCGCAGCAAACAGAGCTTTCAGATGGAGCCGGTATTTCGTGCTGAAAGCCACTCAATCGCAGAGGTAAAGCCATGCTGAAAGCTGCTGTTTCCCGCAATGAATCGGCTTGCATTCGCGTTGCCCTTCAGGCCGACAACGGCACCGGCAATCTCGCCCGCGAGCTTGCTTCGCACCATTCTAAAGAGCACTGTTCCGCCGCTCTTTCCCGCCGGCTTGCGGACATCGTATCGGTTCGCCTTTGGCTTGCCGATGGCTTCTCGATTGCGGACGTTCTCACCATGCTCGAAGTCCGCCGCCGGTTCGAGCTTTCCCCCGACGTTGCCCGTGCCTATGCCGTCGAGATTATCTCGGCTGCAAGGGCGGAGATTCACCTTGCCAATCAACCCGTAATCGCACACCGAAAGGAGATTCAAAATGCCGCTGCTTGAGATCGTTCAGACCCACCAAGTTTCCGCCACGATTCGCCTTGACCAAACCACCGCCGAGCAGATCGACCAGTATGCAACCTTTCTCCATGTCTCCGCCGATGACGTGGTAGACAAGGCTCTTGCCTATGTCTTTGCCAAGGACCGCGACTTCCAGGAGTACCTTCGGACCCCGGAAGCCGCTCGCTCTGCGCAGAGCCTTCGTGTCCGTCGCCCATCTCAGAATGGCGATGGTGCAGAGCCTCAGCCGCGTCGTGCCAAGCCTACAAGAGGGGTGGAGGCCGCCAGTGATTCGCGCCCACGCAGCAGGGATGGAGCGGTTTGAAGCCCGTTCGGTGCTTCGCACCGGGTTTATCTCGACACTCCATCCCTTGTAGGGCGCTGTAGAGCGCTCCGGGGCGCTCCAGAGCTACTTGTTTGATACGAACCATTTGCAATTTCCAGGGCGCTCCAGAGCGCTTTGAGAAAACAGACAGAATCGAGGATCGCATGACACCGATTGCCGAAGAAACAAACCAGAATTTATCACGCGAGTTCCGTACTGTCACAGCAAGCACAAAAGTGACAGACCTGGAACTCAGTGAGCTTGAGCACGCCGCCGCTTCACGCGGCGTGCGCCTGGGAGAGTGGGTTCGCGACGTACTTCTGCGCGAAGCGAGATCGCCTTCCAATGCAATCTTGCCGGCCCACCTCATGACCGAAATCATCGGCCTACAACTCTTTCTCACCAATGCTCTGGCACCAATTGTTTGCGGCGAGCGCATCAGTGCCGAACAGTATGAAGAGTTGATGAGCAACGTGAAAACCAACAAGCGCCGCGCCGCTCAAGAAGTAATCGCGCAGTACATCGAGGAGAAAAAGGAGGCAAGTCATGCCTGAGATGAATTGGGGTAGGAAGGAAACAATTATCTGGCCGCCGCATCAACCAATCTACACCTATGGCGCGATCTTTCTTGCGCTGGTGGCGGCGGGATTTTTCGTCTATCTGCGTTTTGCAATCGCGCTCAATCCGCTGGAGCGATACTACCTGCCAACGTACATCAAGACCTCCATCGCGCTCAGCGTTCGATCGTCGGGAAAGTACCAGATCTTGCTTGTCTCCGACGCCAGCGGAAAGGCGTGGTATGCCCTGAATGACGATGTGCAGGCAGGTTCCACGCCACAGGCAAACGGCAAGCCGATTCCGCTGGCACTGTCATATACGGCTCGCCAGCGCGGCATGATTTCTCTCTATCGTGGCGCGCAGACCGTTTACCAGAACAATCCGCTCCATGCGTGGTTCCAGAAACAAATTTATTCCGGCGATACGGTTGCCAGCATGTTTGAACAGCCACTCGTTTTTGGCTTGGTTGCCCTGCTGCTGCAACTTCCGTTCTCGATCACAAAGGACATTCGCCGCCGGAAGCAGATGAAGTATGGGCGGCGTCTGAAGGGACCGATTCTTGTCACGCCAAAACAGTTCAATAACGCCATCGGGGGAACCGGGATCGGCCTCAAGGTGGATCAATGCGACAAGATGCTGCGCATTCCGTTGCTAGCCGAGGACCAACACTTCGAGATCATCGGCGACACCGGTAGCGGCAAAACCACCATCATCATGCAGATGCTTCGCCAGATTCAGGCCCGTGGGCACTCGGCCATCTTGTACGACCCAGCCTGCGAGTTCATCGAGCGGTTTTACGACGAGAGCAGGGGCGACATCGTGCTCAATCCGCTCGACCGGCGTTGCCCCTACTGGGGACCATCGGAGGAGCTTGTCCGCCGCGCCGAGGCGCGGACCATCGCGGCCTCGCTCTTCCAGCCGACCAACGAGCGGAAGGGCGAGTTCTTCATCGAAAGTCCACAGAAAATCTTCGCGCACCTGTTGCTCGATCTGCCTACGCCGCAGCAGTTGGTCAATTGGATGTCGCACCCGGAGGAGATCGACCACCGCGTCAAAAATACGGAATTGGCGTCGCTGATCGATCCATCGGCTCCACAGCAGCGTTCTGGCGTTCTCGGCTCGCTGAGCTTGATCGCCGACAGCTTCCGGTTGCTGCCTACCAAGGAGGAAGCCAAGTCGGAGTGGACAGCGCGCGAGTGGTCGAAGGAGCGCAAAGGTTGGATCTTCATCACCTCGCAACCCGCCGAACGCGAGGCGCTTCGTCCGCTTCATAGCCTGTGGATCGATATGCTTGTTCTCCGGTTGCTCAGTGCGCCAAAGCCGGAACAGCACCCGGTATGGTTTGTGCTGGATGAGTTGGCCAGCTTGCAAAAGTTGCCCCAGCTTCACACCGCCATCACCGAAAACAGAAAATCGCGCAACCCAATCGTGCTGGGCTTTCAGGGCAAGGCACAGTTGGAGGTCATCTACGGGCATCTGGCCGAGGTCATGCTTTCCCAGCCGGCGACCAAGATTTTTCTCAAGACAACGGAGCCGAACGCCGCCGAATGGGTCAGCCGCGCCATTGGCAAGGTTGAGATCGAACGCATGAAAGAAACCCACTTCGACGGCAGCCGGAGCTTTCGAAACTTTTCGCTCGACCGGCAGACTGAGCCGCTGGTTCTCGACTCCGAGATCAGCGGCCTGGACAACCTGCATGCCTACCTGAAGCATGGCAACTACGTTGCCCGCTTCTCCTTTTCCGTGCTGGATATTCCAGCGACAAAGCCGAAGTTCATCGAACGTCTGAAGGACGACTACATCGTGCGCGAACCAAAGAAGGAGCTGTCAGCGCCGGTGCAGGAGACACCGCAGCCAGGACCTTCCGTCCCGGCAGTGGCGACCCCCATTGATGCAGCCAAGCCCAAACCAGCGCCGGTCGTCAAAGCCACGAAAAAATCACCTGATAAGAATCAAACCGAATTGGCATTCGGACCGAGGATTTAAGCCATGTTGACTATTTCCAAACCGCTTTCTGCAAGCCAGGCGCAGAACTACCACGCGAAAGAGTTTACCGCCAAGGAACAGAATTATTGGTCGCAACGTGGCGAGATTCAGGGTGAATGGCAAGGCCGTCTTTCTTCGCAGTTCGGCCTTGCCGGAGCGGTCTCCGCCGAGGATTTCGCACGTCTCAGCCAGGGCCAGCATCCACAGACGGGCGAACAACTCGTCCGCCAGCGTGCCTCCTATCAATATATGGATGCGGACGGCAAAACGGTCAAAACGATGGAGCATCGCGCCGGATGGGATGCGACCTTCTCCGCGCCAAAATCCGTTTCGCTCACCGCGCTTGTCGGCGGAGATGAAAACGTCCGAGTGGCGCACCGCGAGAGCGTCAAGGTTGCTCTTGAACAACTTGAGATGTACACGCAAGCGCGCATTGGCGGGAACAACCCGGCGGAGACAACAGCCAAGTTCGTTGCGGCCAAATTCGAGCATGACACTGCGCGACCGGTCGATGGATACGTTGCCCCACAACTCCACACACACGCCGTCATCTTCAATATGACCGAACGCGATAATGGTCAGTTCCGCGCGCTTCAGGAGCGCGGCCTATTCCAGTCGCAGCAGTTTGCGACTGCCGTCTATCAATCGGAGCTGACCTACCGGCTTCGCCAACTCGGATACGAGATCATCGCCGGGCGCAGCGGCGCACCGGAGATCAAGGGCTATTCACAGGAATATCTCGACGCATCGAGTCCGCGCAGCCAGCAAATTCGTGAATATCTGGAGCGCACAGGGCGCACGGGCTCTGAGGCCGCGGAGATTGCCGCGCACTCGACCCGTGACCGCAAGGAGATTCATTCACAGCGCGAAGTCATGGCGGCGCATCGCAAGCTCGCCGCCGACTTCGGGCACCAAGCTGAGGCAGTCGTCCGTGCTGCGCGCGAACAGCTTCAGCATCAGCAGAAGCCCACCAACACCATCGACCGCGTGCGGGAATCGTTGACCTTCGCCCGCGACAAAAACTTCGAGCGCGAGGCCGTCGTCGATGAGCGCGCCCTGATTCGTGACGGTCTCCGCCGTGGCATGGGTGAAGTTACCTACGCCCAGGTGCGCGGCAATCTTGATGCCCGCCTCGCAGCCGGAGAATTCCAGGTTGTAGACCATGGGCAGAACACGCCGGCGCGGCAGTTCACGACCGCCAGAACAATCGAAGCCGAACACGAGATCGTCCATCGGGTAACAGAAGAACGGAATCAGATCGAGCCGGTGTTATCCCGGTCGGACGCGATTACTGTTGCCGACCAGCACCAGTATCTCAATCGAGCACAGAAATCTGTGGTCGAAGATGTATTGAGCGCGCCCGACCGTGTCCAGGGGATTCAGGGCTACGCTGGCGCGGGCAAGACGACAACGCTATCCGTGATCCGTGAGGCGGCGGAAGCCCGAGGGTACACGGTCGAGGGCTTCGCCCCGACCTCCCGCGCCGCCCGTCAGTTGAATGAAGCTGGCGTCGAAGCAGGAACCTTGCAAGGCTTTCTTGCACATTCCGCCAAGCCAGATGCAGCCGAGCAAAAGCACTTTTACCTCGTCGATGAGTCGAGCCTTGCGAGCACCAATCAGATGCGCGAATTCCTTGCACGCCTCGGCTCCAATGACCGTGTTCTTTTGATCGGCGACACGCGCCAGCACCAGGGCGTCGAAGCAGGCCGTCCGTTCGAGCAGTTGCAGGAAGCCGGGATGCGCACGGCCAAGCTCGACGAGATCGTCCGCCAGAAAGACCCGGCACTGAAATCCGCCGTCGAATTGCTGGCCAAGGGACAGGTCTCTGCTGCCCTTGAATCACTCCAGCAGCAGGGACGTGTCCAGGAAATTCCGAATGCTGAAGAGCGCATCCGCGCCATTGCCAAAGCTTATGTGGAATCACCAGAAAAAACGCTGATCGTCTCGCCCGACAACGCTTCGCGCCGCGAACTCAACGTCGCGGTGCGCGAAGAATTGAAGGCCAAGGGAGCGCTTGCTCCCGACGACAGGACCTTCCGCGTTCTCGTTCAGCGCCAAGACATGACTGGCGCTGAACGCACATGGGCCAGCCACTACGAGATCAACGATGTGGTGCGTTATTCACGTGGCAGCCAAGCCATCGGCATGGAGGCCGGGAGCTACGGTTCGGTTGTCGGCGTCAACCCCGCCGCCAACCTGCTCACCGTTGAAAAATCCTCCGGTGAACAGGCGACCTACGATCCACGCCGCCTGGCCGGCGTCAGCGTCTATCGCGAGATCGACCGTGAGTTCTCTGCCGGAGACCGCATCCAGTTCACCGCGCCCGACAAGGCGCTTGGCGTCGCCAACCGCGACCTTGCCGCCGTTGAATCCATCTCGCCGGACGGCCGCATTTCAGCCCGCCTCGACAGCAACCGCCAGATCAAATTCGCCCCAGCAGAGCACCGCCATTTCGACCACGGCTACGCCGTTACCAGCCACAGCTCGCAGGGACTCACCGCCGAGCGCGTCCTCGTGAACGCCGATACCGGCGTTCACCCGGACCTGCTCAACTCTCGCTTCGGCTACGTCTCCATCTCCCGCGCCAGCCACGAGGCCACGCTCTTCACCAACGACCTCGCCAAGCTCAGCCCGCAACTCAGCGCCGATGTCTCGAAGACCTCGGCTCTTGAAATCTCTCAAACTCCGTCTGTCGTTCAAGGAATTGGGATGGATTGAACCTGCCAATCCGCATTTTGCAGACGATGTCTGCAAAATGCGGATTCGTCAGACACTGTCTGACGAATCCGGCAAAGTCGCGCCTATGTTGCAATTCGCCATTACAAGTGATTAACTAATGACGGATTGATGTCATGAACACAGCGAAGCCTTCTGAGAGAACCATGCAGTATGTCCGCCAACACGGAATCGTAAGGCCCCGCGATATTGAGGCCATCGGCGTTCCGCGCGAGTACCTTCTTCGCCTCTACCGGCAAGGCAAACTCGGCCGAACCGGGCGCGGAATCTACACGCTGCCGAATGCGGCGGTCACGGAACGCCACTCCTACGCGGAGGTGGCAAAGCGTGTGCCGGAAGCGGTTCTGTGCCTGCTTTCGGCGCTGGCGTTCCATGGAATCACGACGCAAAGTTCGGCCTCCGTCTGGATTGCTCTTGGCAAAGGGGCAAGAAAGCCAGCCATTCCGTCGCCATCGCTCCGAGTGGTTCGTCTCACGGAACCTTCGCTTTCCGAAGGCATCGAAAAGCAGTCGGTTGAGGGTGTTACTGTGCGCGTCTATTCCGCAGCAAAGACGGTGGCGGACTGCTTCAAGTTTCGCAACAAGATCGGTCTGGACATTGCCATCGAGGCCCTGAAAGATTGTCTCCGCCAGAAGAAAGCCACCGTCAATGAGATCTATCGCTATGCCAAAATCTGCCGGGTGAGCAACGTCATCCGTCCTTACATGGAGGCACTATGACTCGCGAACCAGCCAAGAATTCCGCAGCTTCCATACGCGCACGTTTGCTTGCTCTGGCCCAAAGCCGGAGCCAGGACTACCAACGAGTTCTGGGACGATATGCGATCGAACGATTTCTGTATCGGCTGGGCCGCTCGCCCTACCGCGACAAGTTCGTGATCAAAGGCGCGACGCTGTTTACGCTTTGGACTGGCGATACGCACCGGCCCACAAAGGACTTGGATATGCTCGGATGGGGGTCGTCGGCTATCAGCGATGTCGAGGAAACAATTCGTGCCATCTGCAAGGTCGAAGAGAACGACGGCATTCGCTTCGACGGCGAATCGGTCGAGGGCGCAAGGATCAAGGAAGAGGACGAGTACAATGGTGTCCATGTGAAGTTCCACGCCGTTCTGGCCGGAGCGCGAATTCCAATGCAAATCGATATTGGATTTGGCGACGCCGTCTATCCAGAGCCGGGGTTTGCCTCGTTTCCCGTGCTCCTGCCGATGGAAGCCCCGCTGATCCGCGCCTATCCACGTGAAGCCGCCATCGCGGAAAAATTCAATGCGATGGTCGTGCTGGATATTCGCAACAGCCGTATGAAGGACTTCTACGACGTCTGGTTCATGGCCAACACGTGGACCTTTGACTTGGCTCCATTGAGAACGGCCATCTTCGCGTCCTTTGAACGGCGCAAAGTAGTAATCCCGCAGGGCGTTCCATTCGCATTGACCGAAGAATTCCTCGGTGATTCGCAGAAGAAACAACAATGGAATGCCTTCGTCAGCCGACTGTATCCAGGGAGCAAAGCGCCATCTCTCGAAGAGGTTGGCGCACTCCTCCGCGCCTTCATCTTGCCGTGCATCGATGCGGCTGTGGCACCCGACATAACCGCCCGCCGCTGGACTCCCGGCCTTCGCTGGGACGAAGTTGAGTCCAAATGAGCAGTCGAAGGTGGTAGATTTTTCAAATCGTGTTTGAAAAAAACCGAATTTTCAAAACACCGTTACGGGAATTAAGCAATCTTCCTTATCTTGTTGAAAATAAACAGAGGTGTAATGGAAATTCTACTTGGATGGACATTTTCTCAGTTTGGAACGCTTCGGTAAAATGAGACTTTGCCTATTGCTCAAAAGCCACTGGTCAAGAGCTTCTACCGTTTCTGCCAGGTTCTGAACACGCAAGGTGCATTCCCATACAATTGCTACCCGCCAGCCGATTGTCTTGAGATCCGCAATGTTTCTGTTGTCCCTTGCCATGTTTTCGGCGAACTTATTCGCCCAGAATGCAGCGTTTGAGGAAGGCGTCGTGTTCCACCAGCAGTTCGTGTGCCGGTGCCAAAAGCATCCATGCACAAAGATGACTGCTCTATACTTGGGGAACACAATATCCGGCTTACCCGGTAGTCCCGCAACGTGAATGCGGTAGCGAAATCCGGCCAGATGGAGCGCCGAGCGGATCGTCTTTTCAGGCTTTGTGTCTTTGCCTCGAATGCCGGCCATCATTCGTGAACGAGTCGCCTTGTCTACAGTGTCTGTCATTGCCGCATCCCCCTAACAGTCCCTATCATTATGATTGCAGGACTCATCGAAGAGAAAGAGCATGAAAATGAGCAGGAAACCGGGGGAATTTGCCGTAGTAGACCTTTTTGCCGGTCCTGGAGGGCTGGCAGAGGGGTTTTCCTCGGTCGTCGCTCCAGACGGAAAAAAGCCATTCAAAATCGTTCTATCGGTCGAAAAGGAGCGGGCCGCACACTCGACTCTTTTGCTTAGAACATTTCTTCGCCAGTTCAACGAAGGTTTTCCTCCGGAATACTATTCCTTCCTGAATGGTGGGACAGCGGAACCCGATTGGGAGAAACTGTATCCTAGGGAGTGGAAGGCAGCAAAACGCCATGCGTTGCTCCTGGAACTGGGACAGGAAGAAACGACCAGATTCCTGTACGAACGAATCGACGAGATTCATGCAGAATATGGCGACAATACCCTCCTGATCGGCGGACCGCCATGCCAGGCCTACTCGCTGGTAGGACGTGCGCGAAATAGCGGCATTGAGGGATATGTCGCTGAGGATGATCCTAAACAATTTCTCTACAAGCAATACATATTGATTCTGGAACATCTGCAACCGGCCGCATTTGTAATGGAAAACGTAAAGGGGATGCTTTCATCGTCCGTTAACGATGAAGGGATCTTCGCAAAGGTTCTGGCGGATCTTCGCTCGGCAGGAGGCCGAGGTGGCTACCGTCTCATTGCTCTGGCTCCTCCAGAAGAGCGGAAGATGGGTTTGTTTTCTCAGGAACCTAGCCCCAGTGACTTTATTATTCACGCTGAGGATTTTGGGCTTCCGCAAGCTCGTCATCGCGTGATTGTGGCAGGACTACGCAGTGACCTTTCAAAGGTTGACCAAGCTTGCCTCAGTGCCGGACTCTTGAAACCATGCAGTCGTCGCGCAGTAATCGAAGATGTTCTCGATGGCATGGCAAGACTGAGAAGTGGCCTGAGCCATCACGACTCTGCTGACCTTTGGGCACAAGAAATGGAAGGTGCAGTCAACACCGTCATGTCTGCTTTCTCCTCTTTTCCTCAGCCTGAGAAGCGCCGCCTCAAAGAGCGCACAGAAGAGTACGCCCGTATCATCCAAGAAGAATCGAAGTATCTTTCGCGAAGCGCCAAGCGTCCCAACGGCTTGGGCCTTAAATGCCCTCTGACTTTGCGGCAATGGCTCTTGGATTCTCGACTCAAGGCTCTACCAAATCACGAAACAAGAGGGCACATGGCCTCGGATTTAGCGAGGTATCTTTTTGCCGCTATCTATGGTGAAGTCAAATCGGTAACTCCGAAGGCGAGTGACTTCCCGGATGTTCTTGCACCAGAGCATAAAAGCTGGGCATCTGGTAATTTCAATGATCGCTTTCGCGTTCAGCTTCAAGGGCATCCATCTACAACGATCACATGTCACATCTCGAAGGACGGACATTATTTCATTCATCCTGACCCAGCACAATGCAGATCTCTGACTGTCAGAGAGGCTGCGCGCCTGCAAACATTTCCTGACAATTACTTCTTCAAAGGGAATCGCACTGAACAGTTCATTCAAGTGGGCAATGCTGTGCCGCCATTTCTCGCCAAGCAGATTGGCGACGCAGTATTGCGTCTCTTAAGCTCACGGAAGGACTGGATGCTCCATGGCGTTCACGTTTCTCGTTCGCGGAAGGAGCCTTTTTTCCATTTACAGGAGCAGTAGTATACTGTACAGCATTGACCAGAGCCAAAAGATCGATCCAATGGATGATTTTGACGAAATATGCCTACCGCCTGCCGCATCAGACCTTCTTGAGTCCATGCGGGCCCTTGGCTATTCGTTTGAATCCGCCATCGCTGACCTTATCGACAATAGCCTTTCCGCGCAATCCACTTCAATCAGCATCAAATTGTCGCCCTACGATGATCCTTATGTCGCCATTCTTGACGACGGAACAGGCATTCTACCTGCTGATTTGACTGCCGCAATGCGCCATGGCAGTCAAAATCCGAGTTCACCGCGCAATGAAAATGATTTGGGACGGTTTGGCTTGGGCCTCAAAACGGCCTCACTCTCCCAATGCCGCCGGTTGACTGTTGTATCTCTTCGCGAAGGAATTCTCAGTGGTCGATGCTGGGATTTGGACCATATTGCCCTTCGGCAAGACTGGATGTTGCTTCAATTGTCGAATGTCGATATGGATGATCTCCCCTGCGTCGATCAACTCAAGAGTAGCGATCACGGGACGCTTGTACTTTGGCAGAACTTTGATCGTCTGGGCGCTGGAGAACATTCTATTGAACAGGCATTCGGCAATCGAATGGATCTTCTGCACGAGCACCTCGCTCTGGTATTCCACAGGGTATTGACTCCGGATCATAGCAATTCCGCAGTTACTATCACGATTAACAAAGTTCCTGTTCGACCATTCGATCCTTTCCTTACCCGCAACAAGGCAACCAGGGCACTTCCTCCACAAGAATTTGTCTTGGCAGGAGAACGTGTCCATGTACAACCCTACATCCTTCCACATATTTCAAGACTTTCCTACGATGACTTGAGACTTGCCGGCGGCGAAGATGGATTACGTCGCAATCAGGGATTTTATGTATACAGAAATCGTAGGCTTATCAGCTGGGGATCATGGTTTCGACTCGTACGCCAAGAGGAACTTACAAAGCTTGCAAGAGTTCAGGTAGACCTCTCGAATCAACTTGACAACTTATGGAAACTGGACATCACCAAATCGACAACATATCCACCAGAGGCATTGCGCGAGGGATTAAAACAGATTATTGGTCGGATTACAGAAGGAAGCAGAAATGTATTCGTCTTCCGGGGAAAAAAGGCTTCGAGCGACAAGATCATCCATGCGTGGGATCGCACAGTAGTTCGTGATGGAGTTTCATACCGCATCAACCGCGAGCATCCCTTGTTGTCAGCGCTGTCCGAAGAAGTTCCTTTGCAGGCACATAATTTGCTGAAAGAGACATTTGATTTGCTTGAACAGATGATCCCTTTGGATGCAATCTATCTTGATCTAGCCTCTCAGATTCGGCCAGCTATAGTATCTGACGAAAAAGGCGGCACAGCATCTGCGCTCGAAATCTTGGCAAACCAGATACTTGCATCTGTAGGGAGAGACACTGAAGCAGGTCAACGCTTTTTGGACAAGCTCGCAACCATCGAACCTTTCAGTCTTTATCCGGACATTGTTCAGAAACTCGTAGTGAGGCTCAGGAATGCATAATGGCAATGTAGCTCTGATGGAACGTGCGCTGCTTGTGTTACTACCGAGTGATCGTGCACCAACCGAATCAGAAGTGAGAGAGCTCGCCACACAACTCCGTGCCTCTTTCCCAGTGGAAGACGAGGATTTCGATGGATTATTGCGCAGGGTATTTACGAAGGTGTCCATTTCGATGGACATGGGAGTCGCACTGGAATCAGAGCATCGTCCTTGGCTCAATGCTTGTAAGCCATCAATTGACCCGTATTACTGGGAACGATTTCAGAAGCTTTTAGCCAAGAAGAACTGGCCTCCTCAAGTAATTGGTACCCTAGACAGGGTATCAGATGAGATTCTGGATTTGTTGGGTAATCCGGCACAAACAGATCACTGGGGACGTCGTGGCCTAGTGGTCGGTGATGTTCAATCCGGAAAAACTGCAACCTACACTGCTCTGACATGCAAAGCAGGCGATGCAGGGTACCAACTCATTATTCTTCTTACTGGAACGCTGGAGAGCCTTCGGCGTCAGACTCAAGAACGCTTGGATGAAGGTTTCGTTGGGTTGGATAGCTCTGGTGAACTCACTACGGTTCGTACGATTCGCACAAACCGTGCTGTAGGAGTCGGTCTAATTGACGGAACCAGGATGGCCGGAGTGTTTACGTCCCGGTTGCGAGACTTCAACAGGGATATATTGAACACGCTGGGGTTTCGCTTGGATATATTCCACGAACCCGTCCTTGTCGTGATCAAAAAAAACAAAAGCATTCTTCAGAATCTTGAAAAATGGCTGGCTGAATTCAATGCTGGCCCTGACGGGAAGATTAACGCACCAGTACTTGTGATTGACGATGAGGCCGACAACGCATCTGTGAACACGCGGAAAGATGACGAAGATCCCGCTGAGATCAATAGACGTATCCGGTCTCTGCTGGAACGCTTTACTCATTCAAGTTATGTAGGCTTCACTGCTACTCCGTTCGCAAATGTCTTCATTGATCCAGACACCAACGATGAAATGCTGGGGAACGACCTATTCCCGCGCGATTTCATTTATGCCTTGGAACCGCCATCGAACTATTTTGGACCTCAGGCGATTTTCGGAGAAGATCCACGCCGGGATATTACCCGTTCGATTGAAGATGCAGAACTCGCTTTTCCACCGCGCCATAAGTCCATACTGCAAGTAAACTCGCTGCCAGAGAGTCTGTATCAGGCAGTCAGAGTCTTTCTTATTGCTACGACCATACGCGACCTGCGTGGGGAAGGCGCTACTCACAGGTCGATGCTTGTCAACGTCAGCCACTATACAAATGTTCAGGAGCAGGTGGTGGACATTCTGCATACATGGCTTACACAGGTGCAGCAGGATGTACGAAATTATAGCCAGCTTGACAGCAGGGATACTCTCCGAAACCAGAACTTGGCCGATTTGAAGAAAGCATGGGAACTTGAGTTCTGCGATTCAGAATTTACTTGGGAGCAGATTCAGACTGAGCTTATCGAGGGTATTCTTCCTATCAGCGTGAGAGCTGTAAATCAACGGAGCGGGGCAGCAAGTCTTGATTTCAGTCGGCACAAGGAGACTGGCCTTCGTGTAATCGTTGTAGGTGGAAACAGTTTGTCGCGTGGGCTAACCCTTGAAGGGCTTAGCACCAGCTATTTCTTCCGAAGTACAAAGATGTACGACACACTTCTTCAGATGGGAAGATGGTTTGGATACAGGGATGGTTATGAGGATCTGTGCCGCATCTGGCTGTCCGATGAGGCGGCACATTGGTATGCACATATAACCTCAGCGACAGATGAGCTACGCCAGGAACTCAGGAAGATGCGAGAAGAACGTCGCCGGCCCATTGACTTTGGACTGAAAGTTCGTGCACATCCTGGTGCTTTGATTGTTACAGCTCAGAACAAGATGCGTCGCTCAACTCTGATAGAAAGAGTCGTAAGTGTCAGCGGAGAGAGCCTAGAAACGACGCATTTGAAAACCAATGAAAATGTCATCCGCGCCAACCGAATCGTAGTAGAAGAATTCATTCGTAAGATAGGGAATGCCGGCATTCCCCAAAGCACTTCTGGCTTGGACAATCCTCTGTGGACTGGAGTCCCAAAGCAGCTAATCGCAGACCTGCTTCGAAGCTTCTCTGTTGACCCTGCAAATATTTCTTTTCAAGCGAAAGACCTTGCCAACTTTGTGGAAGGTGCCACGGACGAATTCTTGCAAGAGTGGGATGTAGTTCTACCGCAGGGGGAAGGTGGCAACTCCTTGATTGGCGGTGTTAGCGTTCGGCGCAATCGGCGAAAAGTTCAAGTGCAAGTGGATGTGGGTAGTGTTCTTGTTTCCGGAAAGAGCGCTCGTGTCGCATCACGCGGAATTGAACGTGAAGGTATGCCAGAGTCTCTGGTTAGCAATCTGTCGACCGATTTCAGGCGACAGAACCCCGGGAAGAGCATCCCAGACAAAATATTTCGTATGGTAAGACCTCGGCCTCTTCTGCTTATCCACTTTATCCAGCCGGCAAGCAATACAACCGATTCAGCATCCCTTCCCGATGAACTGATCGCGCTTGGTTTGAGCTTCATGACCTTTGATGATTCTGCAGTAGCAAAGCGCGTCATTTATCGAATCAACTTGGTGGAGTTGAGAACGGGTGAAGAGGTAGACGACGAAGAGGAACTTGAGAGAGAAGACGACGATGACCTTGATTGAAACGCTTTGGGCGGCAATCGCAGAAAGTTCTGTGTCTAAGGGTGCATTCCGTCTTCTTGACGAGGCACATCCGCTGGACTTGTACGCTGGTTTCGACCAAGACAATTGCCGTGTGCTAATGCTCGTAACTCAACTCCCTCCAGAAGAGATCCCTGCCACTGGTGCCGTTGAAGTAACTGTAAACCTGCGTAGTGATGGCAACTACGCTGTTCTCTTTCGTCTCGCACGTACAGAACTGAATGAGCTTTTTGGGCGTTTGTGCCAGGATTTGGTCGATGCCACCCGGACAGCAAAGAAGGAGGATGGCGCAAAAGCATTGTTTCAGCGTTTGAATCGCTGGCGCAGGCTTCTTGAGCCTGGACGGGTTGGACTGAGCGACAGTGAACTGCGCGGGCTTTACGGTGAACTCTGGTTTTTAAGGACAATTGCAATTCCTGCTTATGGTGCCATTGATGCGATCAATGGATGGAATGGCCCACGAGGCGCACCGCAGGACTTTCAACTTGGCTCAGGTCTCGTTGAAGTGAAAGCAATACTTCCGGGCATTCACAGTGTATCAATCTCCTCGGCAGAGCAACTGGAAAATGGAGCCTCACCGCTGCAACTTGCGGTAGTTTCCTTGCACCCTTCCAAAGAACTTTCACTGCCCGGACTGATTGAAAATATCCGACAGGAACTTGAAGGAAGCCTCGGAGGTTTATCGGAATTCGAGTTGAGACTGGCTGAGGCTGGATATGCTGATCGTCCTGAATATGAACGTATTCGGTTTTCTGTAGATCAAATCCGATTTTATCTTGTAAGTGAAGGGTTTCCAAGAATCATGTCTAGCCAGATTCCATCTGGCATTTCACGTCTAACCTACGATCTTGATCTTCACAAATGTGGGGAGTATCGGAGCGAATACATCCATGAATCTCGCTGAGTACAGATCTGAATTTCTTGAAGATCTCAACGCAAGAGCAACTGCGGCTTCTGACTTCACGCACTCCATTTTTGTTGAGGTATCTGCTGAGTTGCTTGGTGATGCCGAGGAACTCTCGGATTTTGAACCTTGCTACTACCGGGGTAGCGGTTCTCGCAATCGTTCACTCGCCGTAGACGGGTTTGCGCAGGACAGTGTGGATGGCTCCCTGCGTCTTGTGGTCGCAGATTTCAGCGGAAGCGATGAAATGCAGACGCTAAACCAGACACAGGCAAGAACTTTATTTGCCAAGCTGATTGCATTTTGCGAAGACGCTTTTTCTGGGCGTCTACAGGATAATGTCGACGAATCAACCCCTGCTCACTCTCTCGCATTGCTGCTTCAGCAGCAGCGAAAGCAGATTGCGCGACTTCGATTGTATTTGATTACGGATGCTGCACTCAGTACGCGTGTACGTGATTGGCCCGAGGGAGAAGCTGGAGGAATCCCCACTGAGTTTCATATATGGGATATCAATCGTTTTCACCAAGTTTATGAATCCAAGACAGGACGTGACGAACTTACTGTAGATTTTACAGAGGTAGTCCCCGGTGGTTTACCTTGCCTTGCTGCCAGTGTTGAAACCGACAACTACCGCGCATACCTCTGTGTGATTCCGGGCACTGTCCTCGCTGACATCTATCAGCAGTACGGAAGTAGGCTGCTTGAGGGGAATGTTCGATCCTTTCTCGGTACACGAGGTCGGATCAACAAGATGATACGAAAAACAGTCACAACGGAACCAACAATGTTTTTCGCATACAACAACGGCATTGCAGCTACGGCCTCAGAGGCCGTGATCGAAACAGAGAACGGGCTTCGTCTGACGAAGGTAACTGATCTGCAAATTGTGAACGGTGGCCAGACTACAGCAACCTTGGCAAACGCTTTGGCAGAGAAAGATGTTGGCCTCGCTCAAACATTTGTGCAAATGAAGCTGTCTGTCATTCCACCTGAGACCAGCGGCCAATACATACCACTGATCGCTCGCTATGCCAACAGCCAGAACAAGGTAAGCGAAGCTGACTTCTTCTCCAATCATGAATTCCATCAGCAGATGGAGAAGATTTCGCAGTTGCTTCGTGCTCCAGCACTGGGAGGAGCACAGTACGGAACCCATTGGCGCTATGAGAGAGCGCGAGGTGCTTACTTGAATGAGCAAGCCAAGCTCACCAAAGCTCAACGCAATCTATTCAAATTGCAGAACCCGCCCAAGCAACTGATTACGAAAGTGGACTTAGCTAAATATGAAAATGCGTGGCGCTTTCTGCCGAACATTGTCAGTCAAGGCGCTCAGAAGAACTTCATGGCCTTCAGCAACTATATTCAGGGAGAATGGGAGAAGAACCAGGCGCAGTTCAATGAAGAGTTCTACAAGCGTGTCGTTGTAAAGGCGATGCTATTTCGGAAGACTGAAGAACTTGTTACTGCGCAGCCATGGTATCAGAATGGCTATCGTGCGAATGTAGTTGCGTATACGATTGCCAAGTTCGCGCACATCATCCAATTTGAGGGAACAGGCGAACTCTTTGATTTCAAGGCATGCTGGAGCCGACAATCGCTGTCTCCAGCAATAGAGGCTCAATTGACGCTTATTGCCGGAGAGGTATTCAAGGTTATTGTTTCACCTGAAGCTGGCTTTCAGAACGTCACTGAATGGGCTAAGAAGGAACTCTGCTGGACTCGTGTACAGAATCTCCGAATTTCACTTCTTCCGGAGTTGGCTAAGCAATTGGTAGCTCGTGAAGAGGACAGGATCATCAAGGCCGCAGCGGAGACGGACCAAGCTCTCAAGAGCGGTATTGAGCTTCAGACTGCTGTACTTAACTTGGGAGGAAATTACTGGAAGAAACTGCAAGTATGGGGCCAGCAGCGCACCTTGCTCAGCCCAGATGAATATTCGATTGTTTCGGTAGCGAGCAGTATACCCCGCAAGATTCCAACCGAGAAGCAATGCAAAAGGCTGATGGAGATCAAGGCAAGAGTAGAGAACGAGGGATATCCGGCGATTTAATGACGCAATCCCTACAGCCTTATCGGAAGCATTTGCAGACAGCGACGCGCTGGTGTTGTGAACCAAAGTCTGTTCTTCACATCACTTTCCACTCAAGTTATACAAGCTCTGGTAGAAGTCAGAGGTTATAGCCTTACCACGTCCCTTTTCGTAATTGCACGTATCATAGGCCAACTGGATATTCGTCACATCGTTAAGACTCGCACTCCTGAACCGACGATTGCAGTAGCGAATGATGTTGAAGTGCCCGAAGTGGAAGTCGGACGTGAACTAGGTATCAGCCATATTCTCATTATGAAATAGACGATACAGAAACAGCTACTTGTTTCCATCCAAATTCAGATCAGACATCAGAAAGCATTCGTGACAACCTGTCATAGTCGTCCCTGGCGGGGCCGCTGAATTCGTATGCAGGTTGTTTCCTTACATTCCACTTCGCACTCTCAGGTGGACGGCCCAGCGCACGATGAAACCGTGCGCTGAACGGGCCTTTTTCGTCCGTTCGGAGCGCGTCTGCGCGCCAAACGATAGTACGTGTTTGGCACTTGCCGAGCTTTTCCCTCCGGACTCCCACCGTCGTGCGCTGCGTTTGTCCCTTTTCCGCCAACCGTCTTCGCGCTTCCCAGCCGTGGGTGCGAAAGACGCTCAGCCGGTT